>Ga0207665_10001829_pt1 | contig 14319 bp, 13 predicted proteins | sample LARL112metaG_FD_184351 | JGI IMG/M metagenome (GOLD analysis project Ga0207665, IMG submission 184351) | Corn, switchgrass and miscanthus rhizosphere microbial communities from Kellogg Biological Station, Michigan, USA - LAR L11-2 metaG... | ecosystem: Host-associated > Plants > Roots >...
AGGCGGTGCGGGCGGTGGGGGCGGCTGCGGCTTCGCCGACGCCGGCGTGAACCGCGGCTCGGAGGGCGGCTTGGCCGCCGGGGTTCGCAGCGTGGGTGCGGCCGGTGGAGTCACCGGGTTGTAGGCGCGGTGGTTCTTCCACGTCACGAACGAGCGCTTCTTGCCATCCGGACGGATCGATTCCGGGGCAAGCAGCTCATAGAACGGCAGTGGGGTGGCGAGCCAGGACTCGTCGGGCCGGCGCGGAAGAACCCGGCCGCGGGCTCCTCCGGATCGGTCCCGAGCAGCAACGTCACCTGCCACGGCTCGCCGAAGTAGTGCTCGTGCGTCTCGACGTCGTGCTCGGTGAGGCTCAGCGGGAGCGGCGGGTGCGTGTGGTACCAGCCGATGAGATGCGCCTGCTGTGTTTCGAGCTGCTCCTGGACGCGATCCCACAGCCGGGTGATGACGTCGCGCGTGCGGTCGCCGTAGATCGCCTGGTTGAGCCGCAGGGCGGCGTCGATCACCAGGTAGGAGACGTTGGTCTCGGGGCACTCGCACAGGTCGCCCAGCAGGAAGCCCAGGACGCCCTGGCCGGGTCGCGCTGGCGTCGCCACGTGCTCGTGGATCGCCGTGAGCGCGGACTGCGCCAGGAAGACAGGAAACGGCATGTGGCCCGGTCGCTGAGCGCCCCCTCCCGCGCTTTCGGGGCTCCACAGGATCGACCGGGCAACAGGGATCGGCTGACGCAGGGGGCCGGAACTCATGGCCCCAAGATAAAAGGATGGGGGAGGTTAGGGAGGTTAGGGAGGTTAGTGGAGGTTGCCCCGCTGACGTGACAACCTCCACCAACCTCCTCCATCCTCCAGAACCTCCCCAACCTGCTTCAGCCCAGCTGCACCCGCTGCGAGCGCCGCATGCGGACCAGATCGTACATCTCCGCCACTTCGCCGCCCAGGAGGAACAGGTAGGCCGTGTAGTAGACCCACAGGAGGAACAGGAACAACGCGATGATATTCGCGTCTGAGGCCACGCGGTCGAGGGTGGCGAACCGGGTCACGTACAGCGCGTACAGTCGCTTCGCCACTTCGAAGCCGAGCGAGCAGAAGACGGCCGCGACGAGGGCGGTCCGCCACACGATGCGCCGGCTGGGCAGGAATTTGAAGACGGCGAAGAAGAGCGCTACGCCGAGCGCGAAGGAGATCAATTCGAGACTCAACCGCCACAGCCAGTCGATCGCGAAGCTGCGGCTCACGCTGCCCGCGTTGCGCGCTTCCCAGGTGGCCACCAGCCCGCCCAGCACCAGCAGCGTGCCGGTGCCCAGGACCATGGCGAGATCCAGCAGCTTCGCGACGGGCCAGGAGCGCCGCTCGTCGGTGTCGAACACTTCGTTGAGCGCGGCGCGCAGGCCGCTGAACAGGCGGGTCGAGAACCACAGGAACAGCGGCAGGCCCACGGCGGTGAGCCGGACGCGCTGGCGCACTACGCTCGCGAGCGCGCCCTCCACCTGCGTGAACGCCGTGTCGGGGACGCCGCCCGCGGTGGAAGGAAGCAGCCGGGCGAGCAGCTCGTGCAGCTCGACCTGCTGGGTCGTGATCTGATGCTGTACGAGGTAGCCGAACGTGGCGAGCAACAGCGCGACGAACGGGATGATGGTGAGCAGCAGATCGAACGACAGCGCGCTCGCGAGGAAGGGAATGTTGTCTTCGAAAGCCGCCTCAAACGTCCGACGGGCGATGCCGGTCACCGACCGATGCCAGCCGCGCTCCGCCTTCACGCGAGGGGCTCTTCCTCCTCCTCGCGGCTCGCACCCTTGGCGCCGCGGCGGCGGCGCTTCGCCTCGGTCAGCCGCCGCTCGACCGCCACGCGGGCCGTGGGCGCCTCATCCTCTTCGTCCTCGGCGGTATCGAGCAGCTCGCCCGCTTTCTCGGCCGCGAGGTCGCGCAGGTCGCGCAGCTTGCGCGACAGCTTGGTGCGCGACGCGTCGCTTAGCTCGGGTGCGAACAGGAAGCCGAGCACGGCGCCCACACCCAGGCCGAGCAGGAACGACCCGAACCCACCCCGCTCGCTCATTCTCCGGCCTCCAGATCATCCGGCGCCGCCACCGCCACCGGGCGCGGCTGCGCGTGTGACTGCAGCGGCGGCTTGACGTAGCGGTCGGTCACCGCGCGCGTCCCCGTGACGCGGAGCTGCTCGAAGAGGAAGGCGAACGTCTTCTCCAAGTCGGCCGCGATCGCGGCGCGCACGTCCGCCGGCAGGTCCCACATGCGACGCTTGAAGGGACCGATCGCCTTCTTGCGGCTCTTGTAGTAGAACTGCTCCTCGGTATCCCCCTTCTTCCACTCGTCCTTGCACTCCGCCTTCACCCACTCCTTTAGCTCGCGCCGCAGGTCGGCCGGCAGCTGCGGGTGGTCGAACACCATGCTCTGGAAATTGGTCGCGAGGTGGATCTCGATCGCCTCGCACTTGGGGAAGTTGCCGAACGCGTCGGGCGGCAGCGTCGACGCCCCGTGCTGCACCGCGCCGCCCAGACCGTACTTGCTCCGCGCGTCGGCGGAGAGGGCCTTGAGGGCATCGAGGTCGATCTGGACCTTGGCGATCGACCCGTCAGGAAGCACCACACCGCCGTGGCTGGTGCCCGTCTGTACGGAGATCTTGCTGATCCCCGCATGGGGCCCGAGGCGCGCGAGCGCGCGCACGTAGCCGTCCATGAAGGCTTTGAGCTCGTGCACGTCGGAGTTCTTGCCGCCCACCTCACCGATCTCCGCGCCCACGGACACCGTCACGCCTTCGGGCTCCCGGTCCCGGATGAATTTGGTCAGCTCGGCGGCCCGCTCGTAGTTGACGCGCTGCTGCGCGTCGAGCGTGGCCTGGGAGAGGTCTACTAGCGTGGAGGTGTCGACGTCGATGTTGTAGAACCCGGCGTGCAGCTCTTCCTCGATGAGCGTCCGTATCGCCTGCAGCTCGGCCTCGGCGTCGACCGCGTATTTCTTGGCGTTCACCTGAACGTGGTCGCCCTGGATGAACAGCGGCCCCGTGAAGCCCTCGCGCAGCGCGGCGGCGGTCATCACGGCGACGTATTCGGCGGGGCGCTGCTCGGTGTAGCCGATCTCGGAGCGGGCGATCTCGCAGATCAGGGCGCCCACGTCGAGCCGCTTGGCGGCCCGGAAGACGGCGCGCGCGGAGTCGTAGGAGAGGACGCGGATGTTCATCGCCGGGGTGGTAAAGGGCCGCACTTCGCCGCGACCGCGCGCGAGGTACAGCTCGTGGATCGACGCCGGCCGCACCCCCGCCTGTTGCCCGATCTCCCAGATCAGCCAGCGCGCCTGCTCGCGCTCCTCGGGCGCACCGAATACCGCCTGGCGCACCAGCTCGTCCAGGGCGGCGCTCTGGCGGGCGGCCGGACTCTGGAACCGTCGCAGCGTCGCTTCGGGTGCGTTCGCCATCGCTTGCCCTCCCTCCTCGCGACGAATCTAGACCGGGCCCACCTCGATGACCAGCCCGTCGTAGGCCGGCGCGACGCCCGCCGGCAGACTCGCTGCGAGCTCCGCGTGGGGCGTTGCGTGCGTGAGGTGCGTGAGGAACGTCTGCCGCGCGCCGATTTGCTGCGCCGCCGCGACGGCCTCCGGGATCGAGAGGTGCAGGGGGTGCGGCCGCGGCAACAGCGCGTTCAGCACCAGCACCTCGAGCCCCGCCAGCCTGGCCAGCGCCGCCTGCGGAATCGCTTTCGCGTCGGTGAGGTAGGCAATCGGCCCCACGCGATAGCCGAGCACCGTGCGGTCGCCGTGCGGCAGGACCAGTGCGCGTACCGGCATCCCCGCGATCTCGGCTTCGTGGTCGGGCTCGAGGGGCCGCGCGACGAGCTCCGGCTTGCTCGTCCCCGGTTGGGCCGGCGCGCCGTCGAAGATGTACGCGAAGCGGCGCTCCAGCTCGGCGAGCGTGCCCGCCGCGCCGTACACGGCGAGCGGGGCCCGCTGGCGCGCGGAGAAGGCGCGCAGATCGTCGATACCGTGGACGTGGTCGGCGTGGGCGTGCGTGAACAGCACCGCGTCGATGGACCCGACGCCCGCCGTCACGAGCTGCAGCCGCAGCTCGGGCGGGGTGTCGATGAGGAGGCGCCGACCTCCCGACTCGATGAGCGCCGCCGTGCGGGTACGCCGGTCGCGCGGGTCGGACGATGTGCAGGTACGGCAGTCACACCCGATCTGCGGTACCCCGTACGACGTGCCCGTGCCGAGGAACACGAGCCTCACCTCACACGACCTCGACCTTGAGGAGGTTGGTGGTCCCGGAGACCTCCCACGGCAGGCCCGCCGTCATCACAATGCGGTCACCCGCGCGCGCGTATCCGCGCTTCAGGATCAGGTCGCGCACCACCGCGAGCATCGCATCGTAGCCCGGCACCCGATCCACCAGGACCGGCGTCACGCCCCACACCAGCGTCAGCTGCCGGTAGGTCGTGGCCTGGGTGGTCACGGCCAGGATCGGCACCGGGGTGCGGAGCGCCGCGACCTTGCGGGACGTAAACCCGCCCGAGGTAAGCGTCACGATGAGCGGCGTGCGCAGCATCCGCGCCACCGCGCTGGTGCCGATCGCGATCGCGTCTTCGACGGAGACTGTCTCACCGGGGACGAGCCGACGCTCGTCCCGGCTCCCCACCCCCACCGCCGGGCCCTGCCGCTCCATCTCCCGGATGATGCGGTCCATCGCCCGCACCGCCTCGAAAGGGTACTCTCCCGTCGCCGTCTCGGCCGAGAGCATGACGGCATCCGTGCCGTCGAGGATCGCGTTGGCCACGTCGGACGCTTCGGCACGGGTCGGCCGCGGGTGGTGCACCATCGACTCGAGCATCTGGGTGGCGGTGATCACGGGCTTGCCGTAGCGGTTCGCCTCGCGGATCAGGCGCTTCTGGACCGCCGGCACCTCCTCGAACGGCAGCTCCACCCCCAGGTCGCCCCGCGCCACCATCACGGCGTCGCACGCCTCGAGAATCCGGGGCAGGTCCTCGAGGGCGGTCGCTTTCTCGATCTTCGCCACGAGCTTCATGTCGGGGGGGACGAGACCGCGCAGCTCAGCCAGGTCCTCGGCCCGCCGCACGAACGAGAGCCCCAGATAGTCGGCGCCGGCGGCGACGGCGTGCGCCGCGTCTTCACGGTCCTTGTCCGTCAGCGCTGGAGCGGACACGTGCAGCCCCGGGAGGTTCATCCCCTTGTGAGCCGTGAGGGTCCCGCCGTCCACTACCCGGCCTTCCACGCGCGGGGCGGCGATCCGCGTGACCTCGAGCGACAAGAGCCCGTCGTCGAGCAGGATGCGGGCGCCCGGCCGGACGTCGGTGGCGAGATCGGCGTACGTCGTCGGCAACTCATCGCCGCGCGCCACGTCCTCCGGCGCGAACACGACGGTCTCTCCGGCACGCAGCACACGCGGAGCGGCCAGCTTGCCGACCCGGATGCGCGGCCCTTGCAGGTCCACGAGCACCGCCACCGCGACGTCGGCGGCCGCTGCCGCCTCCCGCACCGCGGCGATCCAGCTGGCGCGCAGCTCCGGCGTCCCGTGCGACGAGTTCACACGAATGACGTTCGCGCCGGCGCCGATCAGCCCGGCGATGCCCTCGGGCGTCCCGGTGGCGGGACCGAGCGTGGCGACGATCTTAGTGCGACGGATCAGAGCCGTTCCCCCCTTCCCTCTCCTTGATCAAGTTTTCAACCATGATCACGTTTTCAACCATCAAGTTTTCAACATTCCAGGTGCATGGCCCCAGTGTGGAAAACCGTGCGCCGGGATCCTCGGGCAAGAGGCCGGACGATGGACTCCGAGCCTGCTCTGGACGGACGAGCTAAGTGGATATCGACTGGTCGAATAGATGACGCACTTCAAGTGTCTCTCGCTCCGTCGAGCGGCGAGGGCGGTGGACCGGAGTCATGCATAAAGATACGCACACGTGTAACCCCTACCGCATGACGCCGATCTGCTTCTCTTCGAGCCGCAGCTTGAACTCCTCGAGCAGGTGAACCGCCCGGGCGATGCTCGACGCGGGCAGTCCCTCGATGGCGCGGGCCGCGAGACGGCGCTCGAGTTGCCCGGCGCGCAGTAATACCTCGAGGCCATGCCGGGTGAGGCTCACGCGTACGCCACGGTCGTCCTCCGGGTCGGGCGTCGTCTCGACCAGCCCTTTGGTCTCGAGCCGCTGAATGAACGTGGTGGCGGCCGCGCGCGACACGCGTAAGTGGGCGGCGATCTCTTTGGGGCGGGCCCCGTCCGGCCCACCCTGGTCGACCGCCACCAGCGCCGCCTGGGCGCGGTGCGACAGGCCGTACGCGCGAAACGCGCGGTCCCCCGCCCGCTCCGCGGCCGCCTTGGCGGCGAGGATCGCGTCGGTCAGCTGCAGGGCCAGCTCGGAGCGGTCGGTCATGATTAGGCGGTTACACGTTGCACGTGTACAGGTGAGGCGTTGCACGTGGTAGTAGTTAACATGTTGACTGTTAATATACTAACTACACAACCGGTCGCAAGGCGACACGTATTTTCGTGCAACGTGCAGCGTGTAACGTGTAACGCCTAACAAGTCTCGCTCCAATCGACCGGCGAGCTCGCGCCGCAGCGGACACACTTCAGGCTGCCGGGTTTGCCGGCGAAATCCTGCCGATAGTGGCACAGGGGACACACCGCGTAGGTGGTGACGACGTCACTCCCCCGCCCTCCCAGGGTGGGCCGGAGCACCCCGGTGCGGGCCACGATGCTCCAATGGTCGGGGACCTCCGTCCGAATCGTCACGTCGCCACGGGGCAGCCGCACCCGCTGCTGTCGCACTTCGACGACGACGTGGCCGTCCGCCTCCTCAACGATGGGATACCAAGCGCCGCGGCGGAGAATGTCCGCCACGTTGTCCGCACAGCGGGCCCAGCCGAGGGTGACACGCATAGGAAATAACGACCCACATGATACCACGTTTTGATAGATTCCGTTATGCACGACGTCGGCCGAATCGTCCGCCTGCAGATCCAACGCTCCTCGCTCAAGACCGGTGAGAAGCCTACGCGCGTGTACGACCCCACGCCGCTGCTCGCGGTGGACCGCCTGGCGCTCGGACCGGACGGCGCCCTGGGACAGGGGGCGGACGGATCGTGGCTCGTGGACGTGCACCACCGCGCGCACCCGCGCACCAAGAACGAGGACGGCGCACACGGCGTGTCGCTCGGCTTCACATCCCATTATGCGTTGATGCGCGACCGCTTCGGAGAGCACATCACGCTCGGCTGCGCCGGCGAGAACATCATCGTCGAGACCGAGCGTCGGATCGCGCTCGAGGACCTGGAGCGCGGCGTCGTGTTGCTCGCGCCTGACGGTCAGGAGCTCACGCGGCTGGAGGTGCTCCAGATCGCGGAACCGTGCCGACCGTTCAGCGGTTGGGCGCTGGGGGAAGTCGTCGAGAGCCGGGTGCTGAAGGAGACGCTGCAGTTCTTGGAGGGCGGAACGCGCGGTTACTACTGCCAGGGATTGGGTTCGGGAATCGTTTCCGTCGGGGACCGGGTGGCGGTGGTCTAATCGGGAAACGAGAAACGGGAAACGTTGGGTTCGTTGCCCCTCACGTTTCCCGTTTCCCGTTTCCCGTTTCCCGGTGTTGCTAGCTCATCTCATCCCACGCCAGCGCTCCCGCTTTCTTGCACCGATCGCAGACCAGCTCCTTCACGTCCGACTCAAACCCTTGCCGGTGGCGGCAGGCGGGACACACGGCGTACGTGAGGGGGAACAGGCGCCCCACCCGTTGAATCTCGCGCGGCTCGCACCGCACGACGCTCCAGCGCTCGGGAGGATGATAGCGGATCTCGAGGAAGCGCCGATCCACGGGTACGTTGCGCCGGTTCACGTCCAGCACCACGATGTGGCTCGACGAGATGCGCACGACGGGGTACCACGCACCCCGACGCAGCAGATGCGCACCGGGTCTACCGACCCGGGCCCAGCCTTTGGCCTGGAGCCGCGTGGGTGTCATCGGGCGGAACGGAATGCTCACGCCTTTAGAATAACACGATCGAGGCGCCGCCGGTCGTGACAGCCGTCACAGGCACGACCGACGCGCGGAATGTGACGAGGGACCCCGGCGCGCGGTGAGCCGCGCCGCTCGACCGCCGCTGCCCCTAGCTCAGCCGCACTCCGAGAAGCCGCACACGTGGCATTTGGCGCAGCCCTCGATGAAGGCGAGCTGCGATCCGCAGTCGGGGCAGGCGCCGATGAAATCCTGCTCCGGTCCGCCGCCACGAAGCGCGGCCGGGTCTTCCGGCCCCCCTCCCCCTCCTCCCCCGATCGCGTCGCGCACCGCAGCCGTGGCGGCCAGCCCCCCCCCAGGCCCGCCCAGCAGATCCTGCTGAATGCCCTGCTTTTCCTGCATCCACTTTTCGATCGCGATCCCGATCGCATCGGGAACCGAGAGCACCTTGTTCGGCCCGAGCCCGACAACCCGATCGGACGAGATGCCCCGCAGCTGGCGGTACACCTCGCGCAGGGGGATGCCCGAGCGCAGCGCGAGTGAGATGAGCCGCCCAATCGCTTCGACGTCGGCCATCAGCGCGCCGCCCGCTTTGCCGAGCGAGATGAAGACCTCGAACGGCTGGCCCTTGTCGTCCTCGGTGATGTTCACGTACATCGTGCCGAGCGGCGTCTCGACCCGCCGGGTCGCACCCTTGAGCAGATCGGGACGCGAGCGTTTCGCCCGGCGCTGCAGGTTCTCCGCTTCCGCGTCGTGCAGCTTGTCGCGGGTGCGCGCGAGCTCGGCCTCGAGCTCCGCGATGCGTCCCAGCGCCTCCGCCAGCGCGTCCGGTCCCCCCGGCCCCCCCGGCCCCCCCCCGGCGCCGGTGCCGGCCGCCTGCGCCTGCACCTTCTTCGCCGTCGAACCAGTGGAAAGCACCTGCATCTCGCGCGCGCCGTCGCGGTACACGGTCACGCCCTTGCAGCCGAGCTTGTAGGCGTACCGGTAGATCTTCTCAACGTACTCCTCGGTCGCGTCGTTCGAGAAGTTGCAGGTCTTCGAGATCGCCGAATCGGTGAACTCCTGGAACGCCGCCTGCATCTGGATGTGCCACTCCGGCGTCACGTCATGCGCGGTGACGAACACGCGCTGCCACCTCGCCGGGACCTGATCGAAGTGTATGTTCCCGGCGGCGGCGATCTGCTGCATCAGCGCATCCGAGTACCATCCTTCCTGCTTCGCGATCGCCACGAAGTCCTCGTTCACATCGGGCATGATCACGCCCGCCTGATTCCGCATGAACGCGACGGCGAACAGGGGCTCGATGCCCGACGAGCAGCCGGCGATGATCGAGATGGTGCCGGTGGGAGCGACCGTAGTGAGGTTGCAGTTGCGCAGCCTCCGCATGGGGCGCACGCGCTCGCCCGTGGGCCCGCGGGCGCAGCTCGTATCCGGTCCCCAGATCGACTGCTCCCACTCGGGGAACACGCCGCGCTGCTCCGCGAGCTTCTCCGAGGCGGCCTTGGCCTCCTCATCCACGAATTCCATCACGCGGCGGCCCAGAGCCACGCCCCCGTCCGAGTCGTAGGGAAGGCCGAGGCGCACCAAGAGGTCCGCCCAGCCCATGACCCCGAGACCGATGCGACGGATGCGCTTGGCGAGGTCGTCGATTTCGGCGAGCGGGTACTTGTTCGCGTCGATGACGTTGTCGAGGAAGTGGGTGCACAGGTGCACCGCCGTCCGCAGGCGATCCCAGTCGACGTCGCCGTCCTTCACGAACAGTCCGACGTTGATCGAGCCGAGGTTGCAGACATCATAGGGAAGCAACGGCTGCTCGCCGCACGGGTTGGTCGCCTCGTAACTGCCGAGCTGCGGCACCGGGTTGTAGTAGTTCGCCCGATCGATGAAGTACACGCCCGGCTCCCCGGTCTTCCAGGCGCCGTGCACCACCTTTCGAAACACCTCGCGGGCGTCGAGCTGGCCCACGACGGCGCCGGTGCGCGGGTGGATCAGGTCGTAACTCCTCCCCTCCTCCACCGCCCCCATGAAGGCGTCCGTCACCGCCACTGAAATGTTGAAGTTCGTCACCTGGGTCAGGTCGTCCTTGCAGGCGATGAACTCCAGGATGTCGGGGTGGTCGACCCGCAGGATGCCCATGTTGGCGCCGCGGCGCGTCCCGCCCTGCTTCACGACGTCGGTCGAGGCGTCGTACAGCTTCATGAACGACACGGGGCCCGAGGCCACGCCCATGGTGGAGCGCACCACGTCGTTCTTGGGACGCAGGCGCGAGAACGAGAACCCGGTGCCGCCCCCCGACTGATGGACCAGGGCCATGGCCCGCAGCGTGTCGTAGATGCCGCTCTGGCCGTTCGAGAGCGCATCCTCCACGGGCAGCACGAAGCAGGCCGAGAGCTGGCCAAGGGGCCGCCCGGCGTTCATGAGGGTGGGCGAATTCGGCATCCAGACCCGGGTGGCCATGAGCTCGAAGAACGTCTCCGCCAGCCCTTCCACGGCCTTGTCGGAGGCCCCGTAGCGGCGATCCGGCTCGGCGATGGTGCGCGCGACCCGCCAGAACAGGTCCTCGGGTCGCTCGACCGGCTTCCCCTGATCGTCTTTCACCAGGTAGCGCCGCTCGAGCACGGTGACGGCGTTGGGGCTCAGATCGAGTGTGCCGGTGCGGCTGGAAGCAGTCATGCGGGCTCGTTCCTCGCGGAGGTGAGCTTGCTCACCCAACGTGTGGTGTGTGTGAATTTGCTGCGCGCAGACCAACAAGGCGCGGAGGGGCAAGGTAGACCGTTGGGCGCGCTCGGGCAACACCTCGCGACAGCGCCAGCCCCACGGCACATCCAACAATTCACATCACAAACTTGTTCCAGCGATCGGGAACGTCCCCGCGCGGTGCCGCTTCGCCTCAGCCACGTAGTGCTCCCAGGTGTCTCGGATGCGCTCCCGCAGGGCGTCGTCCACCGGTCGCGTGACACGTGCCGGCACCCCCACCACCAGCGAGCCTGGCGGTACGCGGGCGCCTTCGGGCACGACGGCACCCGCCGCGACGACGCTGCCCGTCCCGATGTGGACGCCGTTGAGCAGCACGCTCCCCATGCCGATCAGGCAGTCGTCCTCGACGGTGCACCCGTGCAGAATGGCGCGATGCCCCACCCCGACCCGCGCGCCGATTCGCGCGGGAAGCCCTTCATCCACGTGCACGATCGTGCCGTCCTGGAGATTGGTGTTCTCGCCGACCACGATCGGGGCCATGTCCGCGCGAAGCACCGCGCCGTACCACACGCTCGCGTGGGCGCCCAGCGTGACGTCCCCCAGCACGACCGCGCCGGGAGCGATGAAGACCGTCGGGTGGATCTCGATGGTTACTGCCTCACTGGCTGGAATATCCACTGGACCCACGCGTCTACCGGCTCGCCGTTTTTCTGAGCGGGGTTCCAGCGCAGGGTCTTCGCCATGTCCAGCGCCTCGTTGTTGAACGTGTCGAGGTTGGAGGGTCCGAACACGCGTGCCTCGAGCGTCGAGCCATCCTTGGACACATGGATCAGCAGGATTGCCTGGCGCGGGAACATGGTCGCGTCGGCGGGCACGGGGATGCGTGTCAGCGAGAGCGGCAGCGGACGTGTGTCGAAACAGAGATTGTCCTGGTTGTAGGCGGGCCCATACTGGTCGCAGGGTCCGGCGTCCGACCCTCCTTCCCCCGACCCGGGCTGTAGCTCGATCCGCACCGTGGATGGCGCACCCGGATTGATGACCACCTGGCGGTCGTACGGCTCGAACCCACTGGCCCGCACGGCGAGCCGGTAGGTGCCGGGAGGCACGTCTCCCTGCGAGCCCCGAAATGGCATCCCGTTGAGCGTCACGCGAGCGCCCTGGGGCAGGCCCTGGAGGGTGAGGTGCCCGAGTGTCCCGGGAGGGACGAGGCGGGTGCGGGCGGTGTCGGCGTGCGGCGTGGGCCCCGCAACCCGGGCGGCCGTGTCGAGCGCTGAAGAGACGCCGGTGTCGGACAGCAGGCGCTGGGCGAGCGTATCGCGGGGGACGCCTGACGCGGAGTCCGCGGGCGCGGCCCGGGCGAAGAACAGCAGTCCCTTCTTGTACGCGTACAGGCCGGGGGCGCCCAAGCCGATGGCCAGGACGACCACCCAGAGCGCGATCCCGGCGGCGACCGAGCGTTTGTGATGGTCCTCCGTCCCGGGCTTCCCGGAGACGCGCGGCAGGGGCGTGGTGGCGGCGGACGCCATCCGGACTCCCGCGAGCGACGGGATCGCCTTGGTGGCGGCGGTCGCGAGTCCGACGGCGGCGAAGCCGCCCCCCGCCTCGAGCGCCTGCACGAGATCGTCCGCGCTTTGAAACCGCTCGTCGGGGGATTTCGCCATCATCTTCCTGGCGATCTCGAACACGGTGCGCTGGTCGTAGGTCTCGAGCGGCGGGGTGGGGATTTCCTCCATGATGTGCTTGTAGCCGATCGAGAACGAGTCCTCGCCGTCGAACGGCACGCGGCCGGTGAGGCTCTGATAGGCGACCACGCCGAGCGAATAGATGTCGGAGCGCCCGTCGAGCGCCTGGGCGCGCGCCTGCTCGGGGCTCATGTAATGCGGCGTGCCGATGGACATTCCGGTGCCGGTGAGCTTGCCGCCCGAAGCCGCCTTCGCGATTCCGAAATCCGTGACCACCGCCAGCCCGTGCTCGTCGAACATGATGTTGTCGGGCTTGATGTCGCGGTGCACGATGCCGCTCTTGTGCGCGTACGCGAGGGCGCGCGCCACCTGGACGAGGATCTGACGGATCTCGGCCGGGGGGAGCGTGCCGCGCGCGGCCAGCACGGACGATAGCGGCTTGCCGCGCAGGAACTTCATGACGAAGTAGATCACCCGACCGGATTTGCCGACGCGATAAATCGGGATGATGCTGGGGTGCTCGAGCTTGGCGGAGGTACGGGCTTCGCGCTGGAACCGCTCGACGAACTCCTTGTCGAACGCGAGGGAGAAGGGGAGGACCTTGATCGCGACGTCGCGCTCCAGCTGCTTCTCGCGCGCCTTAAAGACGATGGCCATCCCACCGCGGCCCAGCTCTTCGAGGATCTCGTACTCGTCTTTCAACTGTTCCCGCACCAGATCGAGCTCCGTCGCGTCGACCTGCTGGTCGTGCACGGCGGCGACCGGAGTCGTGTGCGAAAGATCCAGTCCGCAGGAGCGGCAGAACTTGCTGGCGTCGTCGTTCTGGGTGCCGCAGCGGGAGCAGTACATCAATTCTCCGAAGGGTCGCGGAAACTTAGGGATTGATCGGACGACGTGTCAACTCGCGACAGTGCCCCGCGTGCTCAGAAGTCGGAAGCGAGTGCCGCGTACCACTGCGGCCGCCGCGGCGCGCCGGACGGTGGATCGGCGAGCGGTTGCGCGACGCCGAGTCGCACCGACAGGGGAAAGTCGTAGCTCACCGTCATCCGGCCCGCGAGCTCGAGTCCGGCGGAGCGAAGTCGGGTGAGGCGCGGCGCCGTCCCGGGCGCCCAAGCGTCACCCGCGTCGGCGAACAGGTTGAGCCACACCTTGTCGACCCCGAGGGGGAGGTGGCCAAGCGCGCGGCCCACGAGTGCGAGCGGCATCCGGTACTCGACGCTGCCCGCGGCCGCGCGCTGGCCGCGCAGCTCGTCCGACGCATACCCGCGGAGCGGAAATGCCCGCGTCGCGCTCAGCGACGGCGCGAAGAAAACGTTCACGCCCTGCGGCGCCACCCCACCCACCCGGAAGAGCGTGCCGAGCGGACCAGTGGTGCCGCCTGCCAAGAGCCGCAGCGCCAGCACGTGATGCGCGAAGCCGCCGACACCCGGTACGCGCAGGTACGCCGCCAGCCGGGAGCGTACCTCGTTCGACCAGCGAGCGGTGCCCGGCTCGTCCCGCCGCCGGTAGGTCGCGGACCACGTGACCCCGTTCTCCGGTGAAATCGAAAGGGCACCCATCACTAACCGCGACAGGGTGAGCGTCACCGAGCCGCCGACGAGGTTCCGCGTGTTACACCCCGAGCAGAAGGCGGCGAGCGAGGTGTCGGGGATCGTGGCGAAGCGCGTGCGCTCGAACTCCACCGCGGCCCGCACGCTCGCCAACCTGCGCCAGCGGCGCGTCACGAACGACGCACCGAGCGCCGCATAGTGGTCGAGCTCCGAGACCGTGAGAGTCGGCGCGCTCGGTGGCGATCCAAGGTCCGACCACGACGCCCAGGCCGAAAGGTCGAGCGTCGGGTTACCCAGCACGGAGGAAACCAGGACGAAGTCGCCCGCGGCGCGGAACGGGTGCGGGGACATCAACAGGTCCGCGGCGTAGGCGAAGCGACCCAGGGCGTCGGTTCCCGCCGTCAGAGCGCCGCCGAACCTTCCG
>Ga0207665_10001831_pt1 | contig 14310 bp, 10 predicted proteins | sample LARL112metaG_FD_184351 | JGI IMG/M metagenome (GOLD analysis project Ga0207665, IMG submission 184351) | Corn, switchgrass and miscanthus rhizosphere microbial communities from Kellogg Biological Station, Michigan, USA - LAR L11-2 metaG... | ecosystem: Host-associated > Plants > Roots >...
CACCGAATAGCGGCCGGCAAGCGAGAGGTACGTGGTGAGCGCCGCGCCCTTGGTGCCGCGCTCCTCCTTGACCACTTGCACCAGCATCACTTGCCGGCGCTTGATGACTTCTTGAATCTTGTACTGGCGGCGCATCCGCGGCATGCGCTCGGGAACCTCTTCCAAGGCGTCGGCGCCGCCCACCGATTCCACCACTTCCTCCTCGCCTTCGGCGCCGTGGCCGTTGACCTCGGTGATGTTGGCGGCGGCGGGCGCGCCGCCTGTGCCGCCCGCGTCCGCCTCGCCGGCGAGCGCTGCGGCGCCGAGTTCGGCGGTTTCGGCAGCGAGGCACTCCGCCGCATTCGGCTCGCCGCCGGTTGGAAGCGGTTCTGCCGCGCTAGCTGCCTCGAGCTGCGCGAGTTCGATCGGGGGTTCGGCAGCGGCGGCGGGAGCTTCCTCGGAGGGCTCGAGCGGCATGGGCTCCGCCGCGACCGCGACCGCGGAGGGCGTCTCCGCCGTGACTTCTTCCGTCGCATCGGCGAATTCGGCCGGCGGCTCGGCGGCCGGGGCCGTTGTTTCCTCTTCGGCCTCGACCGGCGCGCTCTTGACCTCGTCGCGCGCGCGCTCGGCATGCGCGGCCCGCCGTCCGGCGCGGCGGTCGGCCTCGGCCTCGGCCGCGCGCTGGGCGCGTTCGTCCTCGGCGATCAGCGCCTGCCGGTCGGCGACCGGGATTTGATAATAATCCGGATGAATTTCGCTGAAGGCGAGAAAGCCGTGGCGGTTCCCACCATAGTCGATGAAGGCGGCCTGAAGCGACGGCTCGACGCGCGTCACCTTGGCCAGATAGATGTTGCCGCGAAGTTGCTTACGGCTTGCGGATTCGAAGTCGAATTCCTCGACGCGATGGCCGCGCAGAACAACCACCCGGGTCTCCTCCGGATGGGTCGCATCGACGAGCATTTTGTTGGACATTGACCAATCTCTTAATCGCCGGCTGGCGCGGCGCTCGCCGCCACATGGACGGCGCAAGACGGCGCGACCGAAGACCGGCCTGACTGTGGTTGAAACGATGAGTTCTGTGCGCGCGCGAGATCGAGGCGTGGCAGACAAGCGAGCCTGCGCACATCGCCGAACCGGTCATGGCGCCGTTCGGGGACGCCATGGTGGCTTGGCAGCGATCGGTTGAAGTCTCGACGCGCGGTCGTAGCATGACCTTTGGCCCATGCGAGGCGGCAGCGCTGGCGAGCGCGGCCGCGGGTTCTTGGCTGACGATATTCGACTCAGGCTCGCGGGTTTGGGAGCATAAGCCGCTTCGGATCGTGTACGGCACATGCCGCCCGCGGCACCGGCGGTGTCCACAAGAACATCGGCTTCGCTGATCCGTCGGCGCCGCACCCATGCGACGCGACCAAATCGTCCCGCGAAATCCCCTCCCGTCGCGTGTCAGGGAGCGGTCTTTGCGGTCTGCCGGATGTCCGAACGTGGCCCGACCGGAACCATAAATCGTCAGCACCCCTTTATTAGGGCTCGCGGCAGGCAATGGCAAGGGAGCCGGCCGGGTTCGCCGCGGCCACCGCGGCGAGGTTAGGTTTGGGTTAACTGCACCCCCGTAATGGAGTAAAACAGTCACGCAGGGGCCGGCAAAGCATGTTTGTGCGTGCGGCGATCTCGGCTTTTTTCCTCGGCGTAACGGTCCTGGGCGGGGCGTCCGCGGCCGAGCGCACCGGCGAAGCCGTCCCGCCGACCAGCGCCGGGGACGATTTCCCCAGGGCGAGCGACGTGCGGCTCGGCGGCGATGACGCGCAGACCCGGCTGATCATCGATTTGAGCCGCAAGATCGATGTCCGCACCTTCACCCTCGCCAATCCCTACCGGGTGGTGATGGACATGCCGCAGGTCACCTTCCAGTTTCCGCCCAAGGTCGGGGAGGCGGGGCGTGGTCTGATCAAGGCGTTCCGTTTCGGCCTGGTGATGCAAGGCGGCTCGCGCATGGTCATCGACCTCGCCCGGCCGGCGCAGGTCGACATGGCCTTCGTGCTCGATCCCATTCATGACCAGCCGGCCCGTCTCGTGCTCCACCTCACGGCGATCGACCGCGAGGCCTTCATGCGCAGCCTCGCGCTCGAGAGCGGGGCGCCGCAGCGCAGTAAGCCGGAAGCGCCGGTGGAGACCAAAGGCAACGGCGATTCTCGGCCGCTGATCGTCATCGATCCCGGCCACGGCGGCATCGACAACGGCACCAGGGCGGCGAGCGGGGAGATGGAGAAGACCATCGTGCTCGAGTTCTCGCTGCTCCTGCGCGACAAGCTCGAAAAGGCCGCCAAGTATCGCGTGCTCATGACCCGCACCGACGACACTTTCGTGGCGCTCGGCGATCGCGTCCAATTCGCGCGTGCGCGTCAGGCCGCGTTGTTCATTTCGATCCACGCCGATGCGTTGCGGCGAAGGGAAGGCGACGCGCAAGGGGCGACCATTTATACGCTCTCGGAACGTGCCTCGGACCCGCGCGCGGCGCGCCTGGCCGAAGCCGAGAACAAGGCCGACGTGATCGCGGGTCTCGATCTGTCCGCCGAGGAGAAAGACGTCGCGGGGATTCTCTTCGATCTTGCCCGGCGCGAGACCAAGACGTTTTCCGTGCAGTTCGCGCAAACCATGGTCGGGGCGCTCAAGAACGCTGCCCGGCTGCACCAACATCCGTTGAAATCCGCGAGCTTTGCCGTGCTCAAGGCCCCTGACGTGCCGTCGGTCCTGGTCGAGCTCGGCTATGTTTCGAACAAAGCCGACCTGAAGTCGCTGATCTCGACCGAATGGCGGGACCGCACCGCCGATTCGATCGTCCAGGCGGTGGATGCGTTTTTCCGCCCGCGCCTGGCGGGAAGCGGGCAAAGAAGCGGCCAGAATTGACTGGACTGTGGCCGTTTAGCCTCAGTTTCAACATAAAACAGAGCGACTTAGTTCGCCGGACCGAGCGCGGCAGGAGAGGGCGAGCGGCGGGGGAAAATCTCGCCCGAGGAGACCTTGGCCGGCTGGCGGGGCTCATCGGTAGATATCACGACCGCGGCGGTTCGGGGCAGGGGACCTTCGGGCATGAGATTGTTGCTGCGCTTCTTCGGTTTGCTGTTCGCCGCCGGGACGATCATATTCATTGTCGCGGTCGCGGCGGCAGCCGGCTTGCTCTGGCACTACTCGCAATCGCTGCCGGAATATTCCCAGCTGCAGGACTACGAGCCCGCGGTCATGACGCGGGTGCACGCCGCCGACGGCTCGCTGCTCGCCGAGTACGCGCGCGAGCGGCGACTCTATATCCCGATCCAGGCGGTTCCCAAGCTTGTCATCAACGCCTTCATCGCCGCCGAGGACAAGAATTTCTACGAACATGGCGGGATCGATTTCTCCGGCATCGCGCGCGCCGCGGTGCTCTACGCGCAGCAATACGGGAGCGGCCGGCGCCCGCAGGGCGCCTCCACCATCACGCAGCAGGTCGCCAAGAACTTCCTGCTCACGAACGAACTGTCCTTCGCGCGCAAGATCAAAGAAGCGCTGCTGGCCATGAAGATCGAGCGCGCCTTCTCCAAGGAGAAGATCCTCGAGCTCTACCTCAACGAGATTTATCTCGGCATGGGAGCATATGGCGTGGCGGCTGCTTCGCTCCTCTATTTCGACAAATCGGTGCACGAATTGACGGTGGCGGAAGCGGCCTATCTCGCCGCGCTGCCCAAAGCGCCCAACAATTATCATCCGTTCCGTCAACGCGAGCGCGCCCTCGAGCGGCGCAACTACGTCGTCGATCGCATGGCCGAGGACCACTACATCACGGCGCAAGAAGCGGAGAAGGCGAGGAAAGAGCCGCTCAAGATCACCCCGCGGCCGACCGGAGCGCATATCTTCGCGGCCGAGTATTTCGCTGAGGAGGTTCGCCGCTACATCTACGAGAATTATACCGAGAAGAAGCTCTACGAAGGCGGCCTCTCGGTGCGCACGACGCTCGACCCGAAGATGCAGGTGCTGGCGCGCAAGGTGCTGGTCGACGGCTTCGTGCATTTCGACGAGCAGCAGGGCTACCGCAGCCCGACCCACAAGCTCGATCTTGCGGGCGATTGGGGCGTGAAACTCGCCGACGTCAAGGCGCTCTCCGATGTTGCGCCGTGGCGGTTGGCAGTGGTGTTGGAGGCCGACGACGCGTCGGCTCGCATCGGGTTGCAGCCCGGACGCGAGCCGGGCGGCATTCTCTCGAAGCAGCGCGAGACCGGCACGATTGCGCTCGAAGGCGTCAAGTGGGCGAAGCCGACCAGCGGGCCGATACGGGGCAAGACTCCGACCAAGGTCTCGCAGGTGCTTTCGCCGGGCGACGTCGTCTATGTGGAGCCGCTCGCCGAGAAGGACGGCCAGTTCCGCCTGCGCCAGGTGCCCGAGGTCTCCGGCGCGATCGTTGCCATGGATCCGCAGACCGGGCGGGTTCTGGCGATGGCCGGCGGCTTCTCCTACGACCAGAGCCAGTTCAACCGCGCGACCCAGGCGCTGCGCCAACCGGGCTCATCGTTCAAGCCTATCGTCTACGCCACGGCGCTCGACAATGGCTACACGCCTTCCACCGTCGTGCTCGACGCGCCGATCGAGATCGATACCGGCAGCGGCATTTGGGCGCCGGAAAACTATACGCGCAAATACTACGGGCCATCGACGCTGCGGTTCGGCATCGAGCAGTCGCGCAACGTGATGACGGTGCGCCTCGCCCAGGACATCGGCATGCCGCTGATCGGCGAATACGCCCGCCGCTTCGGCGTTTACGACAACTTGCCGCCCTACCTCTCGTTTGCGCTCGGCGCCGGGGAGACCACGCTGCTTCGCATGGTCGGTGCCTATGCCATGTTCGACAACGGCGGCAGGAAGATCCAGCCGACCCTGATCGACCGCATCCAGGATCGCTACGGCCATACCATTTACAAGCACGACTCGCGCGAATGTAGCGGCTGCGAGGCCGGTAAGTGGGAGAACCAGAACGAGCCGACGTTGATCGACAAGCGCGAGCGCGTGCTCGATCCGATGACCGCCTACCAAATCACCTCGATCATGGAAGGCGTCGTGCAGCGCGGCACCGCAACTGTGGTCAAGGAAGTCGGCAAGCCGATCGCCGGCAAGACGGGCACCACCAACGACGAGAAGGATGCCTGGTTCATCGGCTTCTCGCCCGACCTCGTGGTCGGCGTCTATCTCGGCTACGACAAGCCGCGCCACCTTGGCCGCGGCGCCACCGGCGGCGTGCTGGCGGCCCCGATTGTGCGCGACTTTATGAAGGTCGCGCTGGCCGACAAGCCGGCAGTGCCGTTCCGCGTGCCGGCCGGCATCAAGCTCATTCGCATCGATCCCAAGAGCGGCATGCGCGCGGGGCCCGGCGACCAGCGGGTGATCCTCGAAGCGTTCAAACCCGGCACCGCGCCGCCCGATAACTATTCGGTGGTCGGCGTGAGCGATGCCGATGGCCGCCCGCTCGCGGTTTCGCCCGAAGCCGACCGCGCGGTCCGCACCGGCACCGGCGGGCTCTATTAGCCGCGCGAGTCGCAGTGCTTGGGTTCGACCCGAGCATCCTACGGGCAATGTTTCTGATTATCGACTGAGCAGCGCCGGGCGGAGCCGGGAAGGGGGCGCGTGAGATCACGCCGTTCCGCCGGGGCCGCAGATCACGTTCAACAACGCTTGGCGACCTTCATTCCGCACGACCGTTAAGGCGCGTTGCAGCGCTCCCGGCAGTGCCGCCGGATCTTCCACACGTTCGCCGTAGCCGCCTGCCGCTTCGCAGATCCTCTCAAACGCGGGCAGTTTTCCGAGCCCGACGAAGGGAGGCGCGTTGCTTTTCGACGCCAAGCCGTCGGGATACATGGCGAACGTGCTGCGCTGGACCGCACCCCACATCGCATTGTTCATCACGACGAAGAGAACGGGCAGCCCGTGCAAGGCCGATGCGTGGTGGGCGGCGGCGGGATTGCAGAACATGTAGGCGCCGTCCCCGAGCACGGCGATCACCTGGCTTTGCGGGCGCGCGAGCTTGGCGCCAAGCGCCGCGCCGGCGCCCCAACCGAGACCGGATGCGGAACTCGATCCGAAATAGAGGTCCGGCGACTCGAAGGAGCAGTGCTCGAGAAACAGCGTGTATTCGTTGATGACGATGCTGTGCGGGTCCTTGGCGCGGTCGATGCAGTGGCTCACCCACGCCGGATCGAGCGGCGTCTTGCGCGCGCCCGCCTCGAGCGCGCGCTGCCGGGAGGCCGTGAGTGCGTCGCGCTCGTCCTTGACCGCGCGCCGGCGGTGCGCAACCGACTCGGAATCAACGGTGTCCTCCAGCGCCGCGGTCAATGCGGATATGATCGCAGCCGTGCCCCCCGTGATCGCCAGGTCGCAAGGGAAACCGCGGATCGGGTAGCGCGCGAACAAAGGATCGAGCCCGCATTGGATCACTTTGCAATCCGCGGCCGGCGCGACGCGGCTGGGAATCCAAGGGACATCGGCCTCGAGCACCATGATTACGTCGGCCGTTGCAACGAGGTCCGCCGGGGCAAATCCCAAATTCATCGGATGCGATGACGGCAGCGACAGATAACGCGGCCGATGCTGGACGACCGGTACGGCAAAGCGCTCGACGAAGCGCGTCAGCGCCGTGAAAGCCGCCGCATCCCGTCCCGCGTTCGCCGTCACGATGAGGGGACGCGCCGCCTGGGCGAACAAGCGCGCCGCCGCGGCAACGGCGGTTGCATCCGGCGCCGGAGGGGCCGCCGGACCGAGGCGCGATGGCGATGGACGGTCCGGCTCGGAAACCGGCGCCGCGATGACCTCGCGCGGCAAGGACAGGTAGACGGGCCCGCGCGGCTCTGTCGCCGCGATGGCGAGCGCGCGATCGACCACCGTCGTCAGCTGCTCGGCGTTCCTGAGCTCGTAATCCCACTTGACGATTTCGCGGATCATGCCGGCCTGATCGTACATTTCCTGCGCCCAATGGATGTAGCCGTCACGCGCGCCTAACAGCCCTGTCTCGGTCAGCGGCGAGCGGCCCGCTGTGAGTAGGATGGCGACGTTCTCGCGCGCCGCATTCAAAGCCGCGCAGATCATGTTGGCGGTGCCGACGCTGACGTGCACCATCACGGCCGGGATGCGCCGCGAGATCATGCCGTAGCCGTGCGCCATCGTGACGGCGAGATTTTCGTGGGTGGCGAGGATCGGCTGCGGAACAGCAACGCCGGTTTGTGCCGCCTGCGAGTAGGCTTCGATGAGCGGCGCGAAATCTGTGCCGGCGTTGCCGAACAAGTAGTCGACGCCTCGATCGGCTAGGAGCGCGAGGTAGGCCGCCGCGACATTTCCGCCCGACTCCTGTTTCGCTCGCTTGCTCCGCTCGATACGCGCTGCCATCGCCATAACTCCCGTTCTCGAACGCAATCTACCCTCAAGGTCGGGCGTCAACCAAGCCTGGCGCGGCGACCTTGCCGGGGCGCGTCACCGGCCAACGCGGCCGGCTTTCCGCGACGCTGGACAAGCTCTCCCGTCTCAACGAATAATGTCGAGCCGGAGATCGACGGGTGTTTGCTCGAGCCTCTGCAAATCCGTCTGACGTCGAACGGATCGTCGAGCAAATCGGAAAGGTGGGACATGAAACGGATTTGCATGATCATCGCTGCGCTGGCTCTGTTTCTGGCGCCGATGCGGGCCATGGCGCAGGATAAGCTCGTCATCAGCGTCTGGGGCGGGAGCTGGCGCGATATGGTCGACAACCTCATCGGCAAGAAGTTCACCGCCGCGACCGGCGTGCCGGTCGAGTACATCACCGGCGGCACGATCGATCGGTTGAACAAAGAGAAGCTCGCCAAAGGCAATCCGGAAAGCGATATTACCTTCACGACGTCGCATGTCGGCTGGCTCTACGCCAACGACGGGCTGTACGAGACGCTCGATCTCACCAAAGTGCCGAACGCCGCCAACTTGGTCGAGCAGGCCAGGATCAGCCCCTATCACATTGGTACCTGGGCTTATGTCTATACGATCGGCTACCGGCCGGACCTGTTCAAAGGCGTGGCATTCGAGAGTTGGGCGGATCTCTGGAAGCCGGAACTCAAGGGCAAGCTCGCCGCGCCGGACTTCGATCCCAGTCATCTCATCGTCGTTTCCGCGATCTTGTCGGGCGGCGACGCGGCGACCTGGGAGAAGGGGCAAGCTAAGCTGAAGGAGCTCAAGCCGAACTTCAAGGCGTTCTACACGAATGACGCGAACAGTCAGCAGCTCATCGCCAACGGCGAGACGCCGGTCCAGGTGATCTTGTCGATGAATGCGCACTACATGGCGGGCGAGGGCGTTCCCATCCAGCTTGTCATTCCCAAAGAGGGCGCGGTTCTCGGCATCGATACCGTCGCCATCATGAAGGGCTCCAAGCGGGCTGAGCTCGCCTACAAGTTCATCAATATCGCTCTCGACCCGCAGGTGCAGGCGGAAGTTGCCCAGTTCAAGAAGGGGAGCCCTGTGGTCCTCAACGCCAAGCTCGGTCCCGCCGTCGCCAAGTTGCCGGGCGTGTTCACCTCGGTCGAGCAGTGGAACAAGCAGGCCATCGTCATCGATCACAAGCTGCGCGCGGAGAAGACCGCGGAATGGCGAAAGTGGTTTGCCGAGAACATCATGAACTGACGGCGTGAGCGCGTAAGCTGCGCGTGCGCGCATTCCGCTCAGGCGCCAGGAGATGAGCCAGAGGCCGTTCTTGCGCCTGTTCGTGACGCCGGCCGTGCTGTGCGCGCTCGGCTTCGCCGCCGCGCTCGCGGCGGTGATGCAATACAGCCTGCGCGCATATGTGCCCGGCTCGCTGGAAGCGGGAGGCTTCACGCTCGACAACTTCGCCGCGCTGTTGCGGCCGCTCTATGCGCGGGTGTTTCTTGAGACGGTGTGGATCTGCTTTCTCACGGCTTTCTTCACGCTGCTCGTCGGATACCCGCTCGCCTACGCGCTGGTGCACGCAAGACACGTCGCGCTCAAGTCCGCAATTCTGGTGATCGCCGTCACCCCGCTGTTCCTCGGCGAGGTGGTGCGCACGTATTCCTGGATCGTCGTGCTCGGCAATAACGGCTTCCTCAACGCGGTGCTGCTCAGGCTCGGGCTGATCGATGCGCCCGTGCAATTCATGTTCACCCAATTCGGCGTCGTCACCGCGCTCGTCCATGTCACCTTGCCGATCATGGTGATCATGCTGGCTGCGGCGCTCTCCCACATCGACCGCGATTACGAGCGTGCCGCCGCGAGCCTCGGGGCCGGGCCGATCCGTGCCTTTCTCACCATAACGCTCCCCTTATCCACGCCCGGAATCATCGCCGGGGTCACCACCGCGTTCGCCTGGACCTTCAGCGCGTTTGCCACTCCCCAGCTGATCGGCGGCGGTCGCGTCAACATGATCTCGAACTTGGTCTATCAGCTGGGATTCGCGAGCTTCAATTTCCCGTTCGCGGCGAGCCTGTCGGTCGCCGGACTGCTGCTCACATTCGCGGTGCTCGGGCTAATGCGCGTGGCCGCCGGTCCGCTTGAAACAATCCGCCAGCACTGAGGTGCACCCTTGCGGTCGCAAAGCTTGCTGCGCTTGCTGGGTGGGGCCGCCGTAGCCCTCATTCTCGGCTTCCTGCTGCTGCCGGGATTGGTTGTCACCCTTGCCGCCTTCAACAGCAGGGCGATTTTGTCGTTCCCGCCCGAGAGCTGGTCGTGGCGCTGGTTCGCCAAGGCAATCGCCTACGAGGACTTTCAGGCGGGCTTCCGCAACGGGCTCATCGTGACTGCCTGCGCGTCCTCCATCGCCCTCGTCGTCGGAGCGGCGTTTGCCTTCGCGCTCGATCGCTACGAGTTTCGTCTCAAGCGCGCGCTGGAGACGGTATTGCTCTCGCCGCTGGTGGTGCCGCACTTCACGATCGGCCTTGGATTTCTGATCCTCGCCGCCCAGGTCGGTTTGGCGCGCGGCTATGCCGTGGTCGTCGCTTGCCACGTGGTGCTCGTGCTGCCGTTCGTGCTGCGCAGCGTCTACATCTCGCTGCGCAACCTCGACCCGCGCTTGGAGCTCGCCGCCGCGAGCCTAGGCGCACCGCCGCGCCGCGTGCTCACGACCATCACCGTGCCATTGCTGCTGCCAGGCCTCGTCAGCGGCTGGCTGTTCGCGGCGATCCTCTCGTTCAACGAATTTACCGCTTCGCTGTTCGTTACTTCGCAGCGCACGCAAACCCTGCCGGTTGCCCTCTACAATTACGTGCGCGAATACGCCGACCCCTCGATGGCCGCGGTCTCGGTCATCTACATTGTCGTCACGGCAACGCTGCTGATATTGGCCAACGTCTTTCTCGGTCTTGCAAAGGTCCTCGCCGTTGAGCAGCCCCGCTGAAGGCAAGCTGTCCGCTCCGCCTGTCGCGCCGGCGAGCGGCGGGGAGCACTTCGCCGTCGCGCTCGACGGCGTGACCAAGCGCTTCGGCAAAACCACCGCGCTCGATGACGTATCGCTGATGGTCCGCCGCGGCGAGCTGATGACGCTGCTCGGTCCATCCGGCTGTGGCAAGACCACGTTGCTCAACCTCGTTGCCGGGTTCCTCATCCCCGACAGCGGCGAGATTGCCATCGCCGGCCGGCGGATGACGGATGTTCCCGCGTATCGGCGCGAGATCGGCATCATGTTTCAGAACTACGCGCTGTTCCCGCACATGAGCGTGGCGGCGAACGTCGGCTATGGGCTGAGGATGCGCCGCATCGCCAAGGCTGAGATTGCGCGCCGGGTCGGCGAGGCGCTTGCGCTCGTCAAGCTCGCTGGCCTCGAGGATCGCAAACCCCGCCAGCTCTCGGGCGGGCAGCAGCAGCGCGTCGCGCTTGCCCGCGCGCTCGTCATCCGTCCCCAGGTGCTGCTGCTGGACGAGCCGTTCTCGGCGCTCGATCGAAACTTGCGCGCATCGATGCAAGTCGAGCTCAAGGAGATTCAACGCAAGCTCGGCGTCACCGCGATCTTCGTGACCCACGACCAGAGCGAGGCGCTGAGCCTGTCCGACCGCATCGCAGTGATTGCCGACGGCCGCATACGCCAACTCGACACCCCCGACGAGATCTACCGTCATCCGCTCGATCGCTTCGTTGCGTCGTTTATCGGCGATGCCAATGTGCTGCGCGCCCGCCTCGAACGGATCGACGGAGCGGTTGCCACGGTCGTGCTCGGCGCGGCGCGGGTGGCGGTGCCGGCCCGAACGCTGCAGGGCGGCGCGGTCGGCGACCCCGTCGACCTGTTCGTTCGACCGGAGGGCTTGTGCGTGGCCGAGAACGAGGCGGCCGCCGCGGTGCACGGCTTGGTCGCGGCGCAAATCTACCAAGGCGGCCACATCGACCTCTATGTCGAGGTGCCACAGGCCGTATCGGGCCGCGTGCTCTTGCGCGTGCCGAGCCACGAAGGCGCGTCGCTCCGGCCCCCCGGCACGCGCATCGCCATCGCGCTCGCTGCGGACGCGGCGGTCGCCTTCAGGGCAGCGTGCTTGTCCGAGGCCGCGGTTGGTTTCGTACGCCGGACGCGGGACCCTACCGCACCCGCGTCAGATCATCCGTTTGCCGTCGGCGAAGACCTGGCCCCAGCTCAGAATGCGGACCGAGCGCCGCAATCCAGTTGGCCAAAATGGGTCTTCTTTCACGAGTGCGTCGACGACATCTGGGCTTTCTGCTTCGACGACCCATAGCCCGCCGGCAGCATCGCCCGACGGCGCTCGCAACGGTCCAGCCCCCTTGATTCGCGCCGCGTTCTTCTCGAGGAACGACAAGTGCGCGGGCATGTGCTGGCGGCGAACGTCGCTACCAAGGTTCGCGTTATCCTCGAACAGCACGACATAGAGCATCTGGCCTTCTCCGCGAAGGCAAGGCTACGCGGGATTCTTGTCTTGCGCCATGGCTGTCGAAAGTGCGCTGGCATCGTGCCTCCATCAAGTTGTATCGACAAATACTGCGGCACGATGCGATTGCGGCAGGAACGAATAGATTTTGCTCCTCTTGCGGTTGAGTGCCAGCGTGTGCGCGCCTGCTTCTGTCGGCACCACCTCCGCGCGGCGCATCGTGCCAATATCGATGACGTCTATTACCCCAGGATCGCCGATGGCCACGTAGAGGTGTCCAGATTGCGGATCCAAGAAAATCACGTCTGGGGCGCCGCTGAGGGCAACGTCCCCGAGCACGCGACCCGAGGCTGTATCAATCGCGAACAACGCGCCTGCATCGCAGGCGCACAATAAGCGACCCTTGGCGGCATCGAGGTCTAGTCCGTGCGGCCCCGCCGCCGGAATCTCATACTCCGTCGATATTCTGATGGGGTCACGAGCATCAATGGCGACGATCCGCGCGGGTGACGCGATATTGACGAAAAACATCTCGCGCGCCACGTCGTAAACCGCCCAACGCGTGCGACCGGGGACTTTGACTTCGGCGATCCGTTCCCGTCTCCCGAGGTCAACGATCGATACTGAATACGAATCCGGAATCGAGGGGTCGCCCACGTTCGCGGCAATCAGGATGCCGCGAGCGGGGTCGAACGCGAGTCCGTTCGGCTTAACGCCTACAGCGATCTTGAAGGCATTCTGCTCGTCACCAGGCGCGAATACCGAAACGGTATTCTCGCCACGATTGCTCGTGAAGACGAGACCGTGAGCTCCGAGACGAGCGCACCTGCCACTCCCATGAGGCCAGGCATCGACTCAATGTACCGATCTCGCGTGCAGTCGATCACGTCGATAGAATCGTTGCTGGTATGTGCGACGTAGAGCCGGTCCGTCGGGTGATGAATATCAGCGTGATCGAACCCGCCATTGGCTCGATGCTCCGGGAGTTCGATGTGGCCGAGTAAACGAAGTGCCATCGCTGCTAGCCTCTGTCGGCTTCAATGAACTATCAACGCTGTGACCTCGCTGCTCGGGCAAACGGCAACACCTGTCCAGTTGGCGTTCTGTCGACATGGGTCACGGACTTGGTGCCGCAACCTATATGATCGATCCGAGCAGCAGCCAGCTTCGGAGCCCCGAAGCCATCAAACTAACCAACTAAGAGACAATCACAATTGGCTGACAACATATTGTTTCTCTGGCACGCCTAAAATTTTTTCTTCACCTCAAGCGCCGTTAAGCTTCCTCCAGCAGCGCTGAACCGCCGCTCAAGGTATCCGTCCCAAACATATCGGCGCGTAGCTCCCCACAGCTGACGTTCACACGCCGTGCTTTTCGTCCACGAACACGTCGGGGCCACTGATGAGAAAACCTGGGGCAGGCGCGAGAAAACATGCTTTGCCGCCGATGCAATTCGGGCCTCTCCTGGCGGCAAGTTCATCCCAGCGAAGGACTGCGATGCCGTCGCAAAGCTCGGCGCCGCGCGCAAAACACGGCCGAGCGGCCGCGTCATCAGCAGGCGAAGGAGGCCCGTCAGATGTGGCTCTGTCCGCGATCCATCTTGCTGGCCGCGGGTCTTGTGCTGTTCGGCACGACGCAAGCCGCTGCCGGCAAGCTCTGCAAGCCGGTTTTGTCATTGCGGGATGCCCGCGTCTCGGAGGCGCGCGAGATGCATAGGACTTGGAGCGGCATCCTCACTGCCGATGCATCGCGTTGCTCGACCGCGTCCGGCCAATTCGACGTCCAGTTCACGCGACTTAAGGAGACCGCTCCCGACTTGCAGTTCATGGAGCGGTTCACCTGGGTTTCAGGGCAGTCCGAAGTGTCGCTCGACTTTTGGTGGGACGAATGGCTTGAGGAGTCTCGGATCATCAGCATCGCGCCGTGCCCATGCCGCGAGTAGCGCACCTTCGTGCATTCTGCGATCTTGGGCTTGGGTCTGCGTCGCCTTGGTGTCCGATGATTTTGGCCTCACGACGGTATGTCGGAGCGCATCTCGAAAGTACCAGCAACGATCAAGCGCAGTGCAGAGAACGCAAACCGCAATGTCCGGCTATCGGTCGCTCAAAAGCGGCTTTCCAAACACCGATGGTATGAGATCGTCTAGAAATAAAAGCAATTGTGCTCTGGCGCCAACGGTTCGCCCGGCTTCGCTGTTCAGAGGGACGATTGCTTCCGCCGCCACTTGCCAGGTGACCTCAACATACGAGAGCCCGGGATTCATCGTGGCTGCGGTCTTCTCTCCTCGCGGCGAGTGAAATGAAAATTCGACGAGAGGCACAAGCTGTTTCAGTGGCTCGTCCTTCGGAAGCCTGCCGGGCGTGAAGCGGCTCGTCAGATAGAGCGTGCTGAATTCGAGCGCAAAACCCCAGTGCAGCGTGTCGACATTGCGCGTAAGCGTCGGGCCAAGCTGGCCGGTATCGGGATCGATTCC
>Ga0207665_10001833_pt1 | contig 14301 bp, 11 predicted proteins | sample LARL112metaG_FD_184351 | JGI IMG/M metagenome (GOLD analysis project Ga0207665, IMG submission 184351) | Corn, switchgrass and miscanthus rhizosphere microbial communities from Kellogg Biological Station, Michigan, USA - LAR L11-2 metaG... | ecosystem: Host-associated > Plants > Roots >...
GACCTGGGTGGAGCTAAGGGGATTCGAACCCCTGACCTCTTGCATGCCATCAGCAGGCAGCACGTCCACCGCAGTACGTCTGTGCAGGTCACCGTCCCAAGGCGTGCGCACCAGTCCGGTCAGATCCGCACCGGTTGCTGTACTTTCATGCTGGGCAGATTCGAAGCCCTGCCCGCGCAGATCGATGCGAGCAAGCCCTGGGAGGTTCTCGTCAGCGAGCCGGGCGGCTTATGCCGGCCCAGTCTCCGCCGTGGGTGTCGCCCCGCGGAGACGTGTCCCGCGGCCCCGTTCCGAAATGAGGTAGATGACGAGCCCGACGGCGATCGACACTACCGCGATCGCCCCCACGGCGAGACCCCACCCGGCTTTCGTGAAGATGGGCGCCCAGGGGGCCCAGAACAGCAGAAAGACAGCTGCCACGTCGGCGGCAATGCCCACAACCCCGCACACGGCCAGCACGGCCCACGGAGCGCGCTGGAATTCCTTGAATCTCTCGGGGAACGAACGCCGGACAAAGAACACGTCGCCAAAGAGCAGCACCATCGACGTGCACCACACCACCGTTACCGCGGCTAGCAGCACCAGGTAGACCTTGGTGGAGTAGTTCGAGCTGGCTGACTGGATCGGGAAATAGATGATCGCGGTGGCGACCGAGGCGATCACGGTCTGCGCGAGGACGGCGTTGGCGGGAACCTTGTTCCGGTTCACCCGCCCGAACTGGCGAGGAAGGCGCCGCTCCAGGCCCGACACGAACATGAGGCGCGCGAACGAGTAGTTATAAACGACGGTGTCGGAGATAAAGATGAGCACAAGAATGAACGCCACCCACGAGCCGAGCGTGTGACTGAGCGCTATTTGCACGGTCTGGACAATGCCGTAGGTGGCGTTGTTCTTGTCAACCGGGACGACCACCATGTTGGACCAGGTAGCCCAGAGGTAGGCAACGATCACGACCAGGCAGCCCCAGAACAGGTACCGCTTGATGGACTTCTCGCTCTTGATCTCGGCGCCCATGTTCAAGGGCACCTCGATGCCGAGGAGCGCGAGAACGACGGTCGAGAAGAACGTCCATTGGCCCCATCCGCTCAGGGAAGAGGCATGGAAGGCAAAGGAGTTGGCGGCGTGGTGCCCGTTGGCCAGCCAGACGAAGCCGGAGATGCCGATCATGATCAGGCAGAAGGAGTAAAGCAGGAACTGGACATTCACGTAGTTCTGAGTCAGCCGGAAGCGCAGTGTTCCGAGAATGCACGAGAACCACAGCACGGCTAGCACAATGAGCCCCTGCTGCCATGGCTTGGTGAATAGGGTGGGATCAATCGCCTGCGACAGCGACACCACAAGTGCCCCCGCCAGGATCATGACCAGGACACCCGGCCACCACGCGACGAACCCGGCGAAGAATCCCCAGAACGGACCCAGGGCCTTTTGGGTCCACACGTACAGCGAGCCTTCCTCGGGGAACATGCGGCCCAGCTGCGCGGTGACAAAGGCGCCCGGGATGAGGAACGTCAGAAACCCAAGACCCCAGAACACGAATGCTGCGGACCCGGCGAACTGCACCGTTGACGCGTTCGGTATGAACAGGACGAGGGCTACGAAGATGACCACGAGGTCGAAGGAGCTCAGCGTCCTGCCGACCAAGGTGGGAGCCACCTTCTCGGAGATCATTTCCCGCTCGGAAAGCATAGCCCGGTCGCCGGTCATGTCCTGCGCCATCGAACACCTCCCATGAACACCGACTGGCGGCGTGCTCAACCTGGCCTGGGTCCGCCTTCGCGCCGCGCAACACACAGGGCTCGATGGCGGATGGCAGGCGCTGGCACGTGGTCTTGTTGCATTGATAGTGCCACCCGGCCAGGCTGCGCGCCATAGCTTCGTTAGTGGTCAGCAGCGCACGATCGGTGACCACGGCGGCTGGGTGATCAGCCGACCTGGGGGCGTCCAAGGTGCACGCGGCGCTGCTGGCCATGCCCGGCAAGCGGACCGACCGCCAGTACGCGACCCCTGCCACCGCGCCGACGCCCGAGGCTCCTACCGCATGGCGGGGCGCTGCTCTAAATCCCCTGTCTCCGGGATGTGGTAGAGCCCACCTGATGGCCCGCTTCCTGCCCGTGGCGACTCCCCACGACGCGCCCCGATGCCGTGGGCGCGGAATCGAGCGACAACACGGACATCTCCAGCGTGGCCGGGTCAACGGCGAGCACGCTCGGGTTGGGCAGCACGCTCCAGCCGGGCTGGGGCCATCCGGAACTGGCGACGACCACCGCATCGGCGGTCATCCGGTAGGCGAGATGAAAGTACCCGGCGATCTCCTCGGGCGTGCCGGCCATCCCGCGCTGCCGCAGTTCAGTTTCTGGAATCCTGGCCGGATCGTGCCAGGAGATCGCATACATCTTGTCCGGTGACAGCAGGATTGCATTGAGGCTATTGACGGCATACCGGTCTCCGATGCTCGCTACCGTGTCGGCGATCGCCGCGACCACATCGCCGCCTCGCCTCTCCAGCCGCCACATGATGTGCAGGAGGTAGCGCTCGCTGTCGGTTGTTCCGGTGAGCCGCCGTTCCCACTCCGCCGGCAGCATCTCGCCAAGCCGGTCCTGGGGGTGAATAGCCCCGTTGTGGGCGAGCGTGTAAGGGCCATAACGGAATGGGTGGGAATTGTGGTAGCCGATGCCCAGGCCCGGCGTCGCCCACCGCAGGTGCACCAGGCCGATGTCTCCTAGCGGGCGATGGGTCAGCCTGCCGTAATCCGGTTCGTCCTCTGCGCGCCGCGCGGACTTCTCTACGTGCGGCCCGTCGGTGTTGTACCAGGCCATGCCCCAGCCGTCGCTGTGGAAGGCCGAAAGCGCGGTGAAGCCGAGCAGCCCTTCCTCGGTTAGCAGGCTCGCGACCGGTGCGCTGCGCAGGGAACAGTAGCCAAGCAACCGGCACATGGAGCCGCCTAGAGGTACTTTCCCATGCCGCCGGCGACGTCGATCGATGCCCCGGTGATGTAGGACGCCCGGTCACTGGCCAGGAACGCAACGAGTCCGGCTACCTCGTCGGGCCGCCCAAACCTGCCGAGCGGCACCTCGTCGGCGGCAAGCTGCCCAAAGAACTCTTCAGCCGGGATCTCCGGCGCGCGCCGACGGTGGATGTTCTCCCACTGCGGCGTCGTGACGAATCCGATGTTGACGCTGTTCACCAGGATTGCCTCACGGCCCAGCTCCATGGAAAGGGCCTTGGCGAGGCTGAGGCAGGAAGCCCGGTTGACCGACGTGGCGAAGAAGGCCGGATCGGGATAACGCCCATATACGGCGTTGATGTTGATGACCCGCGGCGCGCTGCTCTGCCGCAGGTGCGGCAGGGCAGCCCGGGTGCACCGGATCTGCGAGAACAGTTTGGTCTCGATGTCTGTGTGCCAGTCGTCGTCGGTCAGCATGGCGAACTGGCCGGGCCTGGCGGCGCCCGCGTTGTTGACCAGGATGTCGAGCCCGCCCATGGCGGCCGTCGCGGCGTCGATGAACTCGGTCACCTGGCCGGGCTCGGTCACATCGCACGGCATCGCCAGCACGGTCCAGGCGGCACCGGCGGCGTCGGCCGATACCTGGTTCATCAGCTCGGGGGCCGCCGCATCTTTCATCAGCTCGGCGGCGGCCGTCTCCAGCTCTTCCGCGTGCCGGGAGCAGATGGTCACGGCCGCTCCCTCGGCCAGCAGCTCCCCGGCGATGGCCCTGCCGATGCCCTTGGAACCGCCGGTGACGATAGCGCGGCGGCCAGCCAGCCCCAGCTCCATCTATGCCCCGCCCGTTTGCCCGTCCGCGGGCCGCTGGTCAGGGGCGGCCGCAGCCGGCTCGCCGGGCCCTTTCGCGACGCCGGCTTGCGGCCCGGCGGCGTGTGCCTCGGCCAGTTCGAGCAAGCTCTGACGCGGCGGGCAGAACACGTCGATCTCCAGGCAGTGGCTGTCCGTGGTCCAGGCCGCATGCGGCACCCATGCTGGGACGACCGCCACGTCCCCCCTGCGCATCGTGCGCACGTCCCCGTCCAGGTCGAAGGTGAGCTCGCCTTCAAGCACGATGACGATCTGCTCTTCCTCGTGCACATGCCGCGGCGCGGTTGTGTGTGGCTGGAAGCTGACGAAGTTAGTCATTGCCCGCTGCCCGACAACAGGGCGGAACCCGAGCCCAGGCACGAACTCCACCGGCTCCAGCGTGTCCACGTTGACGTACCTGCCGATTCCGCCGCGCTCGCCCAGCGCCTCCGTAGTGAAGTGGCTGGTTGCGTCAGCAAGCGGCGTGGCCCCGGCGCTGAGCGCATCGGTGCCGTCTGCGGCGGCCCCGCCAGCCTCCGCGGGAGGCCTCCCCGCGTCGCTCACTTTTCCTCCAGTGCCGTCCGGAGAACCTCGCCGATGCGGCGAACGCCCTCATCGATGAGATGATCAGCGACCCGGCTGTAGGCCAGCCGGATCTGCGCGGTTCCGGCATCCCCGGCGTAGAACGGGCGGCCCGGCACATAGGCCACCTTACGGGCCCGCGCCGCCGCGGTAAGCGCCACCGTGTCCACCCCGTCCGGTGCTGTCACCCAGACATAGAACCCGCCCCGCGGTTCCGTCCAGGTCGTGCCGTCCGGCATGTGAGCGCTCAAGGCGTCAGCCATCAGGGCCGCACGGCGGGCGTACAGTGCCCGCGACGAGACTATCTGCCGGTCCAGGTGCCCAGCCCGCCCATACTCCTCGAGCATCCGCTGGCCGAGTGCGCCGGAGCACTGGTCGGAGTTCTGCTTCGCGACGACGAGCCGGCTGATGATCTCGTCTGGGCCTGCTGCCCAGCCGAGCCGCACCCCGGGAAAGAAGATCTTAGAGAACGTACCGGCCTGCAGCACCACGTCGGGCGCGAGCGACCACAGGCTCGCTGGCGGCGCGGAGCTGAAGCCAAGATCACGGTAGGCCACGTCCTCAAGAATCAGGAAGCCATATCGCCGGGCCAGGCGGACCAGCTCCTGACGGCGCTCAGCATTCATCGAGAGGCCCGTCGGGTTCTGGTAGTCCGGGATCGTATAGAGGATCTTCGGCCGCAGCCCGCCGGCGAGCAGGCCGCGTAGCACATCGACGCGCATTCCGTCGCCGTCCACCGGGACACCGCGCACGTCGGCCTCGTAACCCCGGAATGCCATGATCCCGCCCAGGTACGTGGGCGCCTCCACCACGACCACATCGCCCGGGTCAACGTAGCTCTTGGCGAGCAACTCCATGCAGTCGATGCCGCCGCTGGTGATCATCAGCCCGCCCGGGCCCGGCGCCGCCCCCTCTCGTGACTCAAGCCGCCTGGTTACATAGTCGCGTACCCCGGCGAGGCCCTCGGTTGCCGAGTACTGCAGGGCAACAGCCGCATCCTCGGCGATCAGCCTGGTCGCGATGTCGGCCAGGATCTCGGTCGGAAACGTCTCCGGATCGGGGAATCCGCCGGAGAACGTGATGACATCGGTTGCCCCGGCCAGGGCGAGGATGGCGGTGATCTCGCCGCCTCCGAGAACGTGTGCCCGCCGGGCCAGCCTGGCGCTCCAGTCATGCTGCTCTAGGGCTGCGGTCATCTGCCTGCTCGCTCCTGCCGATCCTTGACAGCAGAATTTACAAATGTAAAAATCCGACGTGCAATGATTTACATTGATAATTCTGCACTCGTACTATAGCTCACTTCACCAGGATTCACGAGGGGCTACCTGGCAAATGACAACCAGCTCAGCTCCGCTCGCCAAGCTGACCGAGGTCTCCACACCGCCCACGCCGAAGGCCGAGGTCGATGAGCTCGACCTGGCGCTGTTGCGCGCGCTCGCGGTGGACGCCCGCCAGTCGCAGCGCGCGCTCGCCCGCGCCATTGAGATGTCCCCGCCCGCCGTGGCTGACCGGCTCGCCCGGCTGGAACGCACCGGCGCGATCCGCGGCTACCGGGTAGACATCGACTGGGCGGCGCTCGGCTTCCCGGTCGTCGTCTATCTCGCCGTGACGGCGGGGCCCGGGATGGACCTGAGCGAGATCATCCGCGCGATCAGGGCCATGCCCGAGGCGCAGGACATGAGCGTCGTAACGGGCGGCCTCGACCTGCTGGTCCGGCTGCGGGTCCGAGACCACGCACACCTGCGCGAGCTGTTGCTCACCAAGATTTTCCAAATTAGCGGCGTGCAGCGGACCGAAACGTTCCTCTCGCTCGCCGACGTGGAGCCGGGCAATTTCGCCGCCGCGATGCTCGATGTCATGATCGGCCGCAAGGGTGGGCAGAGGACCTGACCGTCATCTCCGCCTCGCCGGCTCCCGTGCCTGATCGGAGGTTAGCCAGATGGGAAACACCGCGCCGAATGAGTTCCGCAGCGGCCTGGTCAACGGGGTTGGCCAGCATGGCTTCGTAGCCCGCCATGGTCTGTACACCGCCGAGCAAGCCGCGGCGGCCGATGCGGTCGCGGGCCAGATAGCCGAGCTTGACCTGCGCACCGTCCGGCTGACCGTCGTCGATCAGCACGGCATTCCACGCAGCAAGGCACTTTCTCCGGAGGTGGCGATCGCCGCCCTGTCGAACGGCCTCGACTTCTCCGGGGCGATCTACAGTCTTGACACCGGCAACCAGGTGTTCGTGCCAGCCTTCGCGGCGGGCGGCGGTTTCGGCATCGATGAGTTCACCGGATTCCCGGATGTCGTGCTGGTACCGGATGCGACCACCTTCCAGGTCTTGCCGTGGGCCGACCGTACCGGGTGGATGCTCTGCGACGTCTATTTCTCCAACGGCCAGCCGATGCCGCTGGACGGGCGCGGCCTGATGCGCCGCATGCTGGGGGAACTCCGCAATGCGGGCTACGACTTCCTCGCCGGGATAGAGATCGAGTACTACATAGTCCGCCTCGGCGCCGAGCGGATCGTGCCGGAGAACGCCGGCTTCACCCCGCCACCACCAGACGTGAGCGTCTTCGAAAAGGGCTACCAGTTCCTGTCGGAGGTGCGGCTGGACAGCATGGCCGACACGCTGGAGACGATCCGCGACGGCTTGTCCGCGATCGGGCTGCCGCTCCGCTCGATGGAGGACGAGTGGGGTCCCGGCCAGATCGAGTTCAGCTTCAGTCCCATCGACGGCCTCGCGGCCGGGGATGCGGTGGTGCTGTTCCGCTCCGCCGTTAAGCAAATCTGTCAGCGCCGGGGGCTTTTGGCGAGCTTCATGTGCCGGCCGGCCCTGCCGAACTTCTTCTCGTCGGGATGGCACCTGCACGAGTCCCTGCTGTCCCGCCAGGACGGGCGCAACGCATTCGCCAGCGAGGATGACTACTTGTCGGCGACCGGGCGGCAGTTCGTTGCCGGCCTGCTCGAGCACGCGATGCCGATGACCGTGTTCGCCGCTCCCACTGTGAACGGCTACAAGCGTTTCCGGCCGTACTCGTTCGCTCCCGACCGAGTGTCCTGGGCGCTGGAGAACCGCGGCACCCTGGTGCGCGTTCAGGGTGCGCCCGGCGACGCGAACAGCCATGTGGAGAACCGAATGGGCGAGCCGGCCGCCAACCCGTACCTCTACATGGCGGCCAACATCGCCGCCGGGCTTGACGGGATCCGGCGGAAGCTGGAGGCGCCCGCCCCGGTGGAGCTGGATCCCTATGCCGTGGAGGCGGCGATGCTGCCGACCTCGCTGTCCAGCGCCGTCGACGCACTGGAGCACGACGGTTTCTTCCGCAAGGCTTTCGGCGACACGCTGGTCGATTACCTGCTTCAGATGAAGCGCGCCGAGCTGGCCAGGCACGACGCGGCAGTGGCCGAGAACCCGCCCCCCGAGGGGCAGGACGTCAGCGATTGGGAGATGCGCGAGTATTTCGAGTTCTACTGACCACCACCGTGCACCTGTGCCGCCGCGGAACTAGGACGGCGACCCGCGCTGTGGCGCGGTGTCAGTAGCGCCAGCGCAGGGCGGCGGCCACTTCCTGTTCGGGGCGCCCGGCGAAGACCGCCAGCTCGTACCGGTGCACGGCCACGAAGGCGCCCAGCAGCCCCTCGCCCAGCGCCGATATCAGCAGCGGGGACTTCTCCATCGAATCCAGGGCAGTGGCCAAATCCGTGGGCAGCCGCGAGATGCCGCGGCGATGCCGTTCCGCCTCCGGGATCGAGTCCGGCGCCTCGCCGACGGGATCTGGCAGCGGCAGGGCCCGCTGCAGGCCGTCCTGTGTCGCGGCGATCACCGCGGCCGCCGCGAGGTATGGGTTCGCTGCGTGGTCCATGCACTTCAGCTCGCAGTTGGCCGATCCCGGCCGAGAGGTGACCGTGCCCTCGATAAAGCGCACCGCCGCTTCCCGGTTCTCCACTCCCCAGCACGCATACGCGCCGGACCAGTGACCGGGCACCAGCCGGGTGAAGCTCAGCGCGCTCGGTGCCAGCAGCCCGGCCATCTCACCGACCGCGGCGACCAGCCCGGCGATCAGGTGCTCGCCTCTGGCTGTCATGCCGTACCGGCCGCCGCCCCCACCGAACAGCGGCGCACCGTCGCTTTCGGCGGAAAAGTGCAGGTGGCAACCGTTGCCGACGTCGCCTGGCACGATCACTGGCGCGAACGACGCGCGCAGCCCGTGGCGGCGCGCGGTGCGGGCGATCAGCAGCCGGGTCAGCACCAGCCGGTCCGCGGCGGCCACCGGCGCAGCCGGGGCGACGGAGACCTCCATCTGGCCGGGCGTGTACTCGGGATGCAGCAGCTCCGTGCCCAGGCCGACCTCTTCCATCGCCGCGAGCAGTTCAGCAGCGAAGGCTTCGGTGTCGATCAGCGCGCGCAGGCTGTAGCCGGGTCCCTCGTGGGCGAACGTCCACCCGCCCTGGCCGTCCGGCCGGAACAGCGTGAACTCCGTCTCAAAGGACATCCGGTAGCCGATTCCGGCGGCGGCCGCCGAGTCCGTCACCCGGGCCAGCACCTGCCTGGAGCAGATCTCCATCGGGCGCAGTTCCTGGTCGAACTGGTTCAGGGGCGCCCAGCCTAGCCCGGTAGCCTGGTCCACCAGCACCGCGGCGGTTAGATCCGGGACCAGGCGCATGTCCCCGGCCGGGCCGCCGTAGCTGGCTGACTCGGTGATCCCGTCGTCAGCGCACATCACCGCAAAGACGGGGGAAAGGCCGACGCCGCTTTCGACGGCCTGCCGCAGCCTGGCAACCGGAATGACCTTGGTCCGGGTGACGCCGGAGTTGTCGACGATCGTCCCGGCCAGCATCCGCAGGCCCGCGCCGGTTAGCTGGTCCGCGGCCACATTTGCGTCGTTGTCATCCATCGCTTCTTCCGCTCTGCCCGGCCCCACTCCGGTGCCTAGTGCGGCCCGCCGCCACCATCAGGCGCGATCTGCATGCTGTCGGTGGCGTCCCCGTGAGCCTGGGCGGCGGCGTCCGGCAGCACGACCGAGCAGGCAGCCACATAGCCGGCCAACATAGCCCGGGCCACCTCTCCGACCGTCTCCTCCGGCGGCAAGAACGCCGGATGGTGCAGGCCCGGGCCGTCTGGCGTTCCCGGCTGCCCGACGCCGACGAACATCATCAGTGACGGGTATCTCGTGCAGTAGTACGCGAAGTCGTCCGATCCGCAGGAACGCAGCGGCTCGACCACGCGTAGCCCGGCCCGGTCCAGGCAGGCAGCCGCGGCCGTGGCAAGGGCAGGATCGTTGTTCAGTACGGGTTCGCCGCGGACGAAGGATGCCTGCGCGGCGCACTCGTACGCCTCGGCGGTGGCACCGGCGGTGGCACTAACCGCAGACCACAGCGATGCCCGGTCGGCGGGGTCGAAGGTCCGCAGCGACCCGGTGATGACGACCTGTTCGGGGATGACATTCGCAGCTGTGCCCGCCTGTACCGTGCCGATGGTGAGCACGGCGGAGTGCATGGGGTCGGTGCGGCGGCTGATCAGGTGCTGCAGGGCGAGAATCACGTGCGCTGCCGCGAGGACTGGATCCCTGGTCACGTGCGGATAGGCTGCGTGCCCGCCGCGGCCACGGACGGTGATCGTGACCTCGTCGTGGGCCGCGTTCACCGGGCCGGGCCCGACACTGACCTGCCCGCGGGCGGCGTACGGGTGCACGTGGGCGCCGACCACGGCGCGGACGTCCTGGGCCTCCAGCTGCGGAGAGCCGACCATGTCTTGAGCCCCGGACGGGTAGCTCTCCTCCCGCGGTTGCAATACCGCGACGAGCGGCAGCGGCCCGCCAACGCGGCGCACTGCCCGCCCCGCTACGGTGAGGGCCGCCAGGTGCACATCGTGACCGCACGAATGGCTGGCGCCGTTCCGCGACGCCCACGCGACCGGCGTCTGCTCGGTGAGCGGCAACGCGTCCAGTTCGGCCCGGATGGCCACCGACGGGCCGCCGGCGGCGCCGATGCGGGCAAGGCGGCCCGTGGTGACGGATGGGGCATCCGGCTCACCCAGCGCGGCCGCGACCCGGCTCGCGGTCCTGGTTTCGTGGCCGCCAAGCTCGGGGCTGGCATGCAGCTCGCGGCGCAGAGCGACCGCGGCCGGCACCTCCTGGTCCGCGGCCTGCAGCAGCGCTGTGAGGACAGCACCGTCAGGTGCGGCGTTCGGCTGCGGCTCCGCGGCGGGCGGCTGCGGCCGCGCGGCGGTCACCGGCGCCTGCCTATGCCGGGCACCGCGGCCATCATGGCTGCTCCCCCAGACCGTAAGCGCGGCGGGAGTTGCCGTGCGCCATCATCACGACAAAGCGTTCGGCGTCGGCGGCGGATAGCCAGTCCTGGGCGAGCCACTCGTCCATGACCTGCGCCAGCCCACGGCGCCACAGCAGCGTGCCGCACAAGTACAGCTCCGCCAGGCCGAACGCGTCGGTGGAGAACAGCACCTTGTCGAACGGCGCAACTTCCAGCGACTCTCGTATCAGCTGCAAGGAGCCCAGGCCACTGTGCGAGACGGCCGAGCCGGTATCGAACCATACATGCGGGTACACGTGCGCCAGGTAGCCCGCCTGCCGGTGATAGGGGTAGCAGTGCAGCAGCATGACCTGCGTGCCCAGGGGTTGTACCGCCTGGATGAACCCGGTCATCCGCGCGGGGTCGCAACGGTGCAACACGATGTCGGAGTCGCCGAACCCGACGTGGAACTGCAGCGGCAGGCCGAGATCAACCCCGGCCCACAGGACGTGCCGGAGCAGGACCGGGTCGTCAAAACGGGCCTGTCCGTCCTCCGCGCACCGACGCAGCCAGTCCCCCGCGGCGCGGGTGACATCACGGGGCGCAGGCCGTTCCGGATCGAAATCGAGGCCGAAGCGGTAGGCCATGATGGACTTGAGCCCGACCGCCCCCTGGGCCGCCTTCGCGAGTGAACTGGCGTAGGCAACAGCGAAGCCATCCGCACTCACGTCAGTGCCAGCGAGTTGCTCGGCTACCGCCTCCAGCCGGACGACCTCCCTGGCCGACTGACCGGAGGCCTCCGACATCTGCTCCGGGGTCAGCAGCTCACCGCCACGGTAGCCCGTGTCGATGAAATACCAGCTGATGCCGGTTGCGGCCAGCAGGCGCCGGTTCACCTCGGCCGCGCCTAGCTCAAGCCGGCGGCCCTGATACTCATCCGCACTGCAGTGCCGGGGCAGGCCGAGCAGAGGCGCGCACTCCGCCCGGATAACGACGCCCAGCTGGCTGGCGGCGAGCATCCGGCCCGGGCGGCCCGGCGCCGATGACTCGCTGGCCAGCTTGTCGAACTGGGCAGCGCCGAGTTCCGCGAAGGTGACGCCATGGCAATGGTGATCTATCAGTGGGACGCTCTCCAGCAACGACGACCCGGCCACTCAACACCTCCGACGCCCGGCGAGAGCGAGCCGCCGCGCCATCTGGCCTCAGCGCTCTTGCGCCTCAACACGAACGGCTCGCGCCAGCCGTCTAACAAATGTCACAGAACGATGTGTACGTGTGAAGATGCTAATTCTGGTTACCTGGCGGGGTCACGTCCCGCCGCGTGGTCGCGGGGTCCGACGCGTAATCTGAACGTCGATGCTGAGAACATAACCGGGGCTACCGCGCTCTACGAACGGGTGGGGATGCGGGTCATCAACCGATGGGACGTGTGGGAACGCGCGCTGGGCAACTCCCGCGGCTCTTAACTCTCGCATGCCAGCTGACCGCGTCCCAGCTGACCGGACTCGAACCCTTGCCCGCTCCTGGAGCAGGCCCTGATCTGTAGCTACGGTGGCGCGCCCGGAGTGGCGCGGAAGGACTCAAGCCTCCCGCCCGGGGGAGGCCGCGTTACCAGCCCGCGTAGTCACCAAGTACCTCGTCGCCGATCTTGCCTTGTTCGACCTCGCTGATGGCCTGGTCCAGGATGGCGATTCCCTCATCCACCTCCGCCTCAGTCATGATCAAAGGCGGGGTGATTTCCATGACGTTGGAGTAGATGCCGCCGTAGAACACCACGAGGCCGAGCTCGAACGCGCGGTACACGATTTTCGCCATCTCGCGGTCAGCCGGCTCCTTGGTAGCCCGGTCGCGCACGGTCTCCAGGCCCAGCATCATCCCAAGACCGCGCACGTCCCCGACGACGAGGTGACGGCCGGCCATCTCGCGGAGGCGGTTCAACAGGTAATCGCCGGTGCGAGCAGCGTGCCCGATCAGCCCCCGTTCCTCGATCTCGTCCAGGCTGGCCAGCGCGGCCGCGCATGCGACCGGGTTGCCTGCCATGGTGTACATGTTGATCGCGGGCGCCACGTCGAGTAGTTCGCGGCGCCCCACTACGGCGCTGATGGGCATCCCTGCGCCCATGGACTTGCCAAGCGATACGGCATCAGGCTCCACGCCGAAGTGCTCGAACGCGAACATGCGCCCTGACCGGCCAAAACCGATCTTAACCTCGTCGATGAGCAGCATGATCCCGTGGCGGCGACAGATCGCCTCCAGGCCCTTGAGGAACCCGGGCGGCGGGATGATGTCCCCGCCGTCGCTTTGCATCGGCTCGACGATAATGCCCGCGGTGTCCTCGGGCGGACAGATGGTCCGCAGGATGTAGTTCTCCAGGTAGTCCAAGACCGCGGCGGAGCAGTCGCGGTCTGATCCCAGGACTGGCCGGTAGGGGTCCGGGTAGGGGATCTTCACCACGTTCGCCCCGCCGCCCGCCTTGGCCTGCGCCGTATGCCCGCTCAGGCCAGCTGAGCCCGCGGTTTGCCCATGGTAGCCGCCGATGAACGAGATCATGCGCCGCCGCCCGGTCGCCAGCGGCACCAGCTTGGCCAGGCAGTCGTTCGCGTCAGAGCCGTGCAAACCGTACCAGGCCTTTTTGTCGAAATCCCCGGGCATGTACCCGACCAGGCGCTCGGCCAGCCGGACGCTCGGCTCGTTCATCATCGCGGTGAGCGTCCCGAACGAGGTCCGCTCGAACTGTGTCGCGACCGCGTTCCGCACCCGCGGGTTGTTGTAACCCAGATTCGCGACCGCCCATCCAGCGGTGAAGTCCAGGCGAGTCACCCCATCGGTGTCGGTGATGCGGCACCCGTCGGCGCTCGCGATGGTCAGGGGGAAGAACCGGACCTTCATGACGGACGCCAGATAGCGGGCGTCCAGCCCTGCGATCATCGCACTGTCCATGCAAAACTCCTCACGTCCAAGGTCGCTCTGTGATGGCGGTCACGAAGCGCCGTGCACCGGCAGCTCGTCCGGTGGTAGGCCGAGGAGGAAGAGCTCCCAACCCGATGGCCAGGCCCCGCCTACCCAAGGTGATGGAGAAGCTGGTTCCTGTTCACCAGCGTAGAACCGGCGAAATAGCAGCGAGTGTGCCAGGGCAGACGCCCAGCCCCATGACAACGCGATCGGCGCGCCGCGGCGCGTTGCATCCGCGCCTTGCCACCATGCTGGCGCCCGGCGCAGCCCGCCGACCGACAGGCGCGCCGGCAAGATGACAGCCCGGCGACGACGGAGCTGGCCTGACCCCTTGCGACGGCGGCAAGAGTCTCCAGCCCAAACGCGCAACGCACCGGCGCCAGTGCAACGTGTCAAAGGAGTGGGGGAAGGAACGTTCTTCCTGGTCAGGACGCTCCGGGTCCGTCTTGGCGTGCGGTTTCAGCGGGCCGTGCCACCAGCCCCGCCCGGCGCCGGAGCCAGATCCCGGCTGGCGAAGAGGGACATCGTGCTGCTGCGTTGCTGCTGTACAAGGCCCTGGGACTATGGGCTCAGGATTTCGAATTTATCTGCCTGACCTTGGTGGAGCTAAGGGGATTCGAACCCCTGACCTCTTGCATGCCATACAAGTCAAACCCATAGCTGGACGTGGCTGGCAGTGGCTCTACCAGCAGCTTCAGTCGCTGCAGGTCGCCCGTCATGGCCTGATATTGCCGTCCGCT
>Ga0207665_10001834_pt1 | contig 14293 bp, 15 predicted proteins | sample LARL112metaG_FD_184351 | JGI IMG/M metagenome (GOLD analysis project Ga0207665, IMG submission 184351) | Corn, switchgrass and miscanthus rhizosphere microbial communities from Kellogg Biological Station, Michigan, USA - LAR L11-2 metaG... | ecosystem: Host-associated > Plants > Roots >...
GCGGGGGCGCGCCGCGGTGTTCCTCGACTACCATCTGCGCGTCGGCCAGGTGACCCAGGACACCCGGCTGCCCGCCGGCCACGCGCTGCGCGAGCAGCGGATGGACGAGACCGAGACGGGTGCGGGCACCACCGTAACCCTGGTCGACGGCCGGCGGCCGCCCGAGTGGGTCGAGCGGACCCGACCGGATGAGGTGGCCGCGTGGCTGGGCCTCCGGCCCGACGCCGCGGGCCTCACCGCCTGGGATGTGTTCGACGCGGTCCTGACCCCCGGGGACGTCATCCTGCTCGCATCGTGGCGCGACCAGGCCGCGGCCGAGGCGTTCGGGGCGGCCGCCGCGCGGCCGGAGGGCGCGCGGCTCCGGCGCATTCGTGTGGTGCGCGACTACGGGATGTTCGACCGGCGCGAGGCGCCGCAGTACTACCCCGACGTGAGCCGCGCGTAGCCGGATCGCCGATCGCGCGAGCGCGAGGCGCCATGAGCACGTGTGGCCTGTGTCACCTGGACGAGAACCCGGATCAGCGGGTCGTGCTGCGCGACCGGACGGTGCTGTTCCTGCAGAACGAGAAGGAGCAGGGCGCCCTCGTGGGCTCGGGCGTCATCATTCCGGTGAGGCACGCCGAGACCGTGTTCGACCTGACGCCGGACGAGGTGGCCGCGACCTTCGCGCTGCTCGCACGCGTCAAGGCGTGGATGGACGAGCGCTATCGTCCCGACGGCTACAACGTGGGGTGGAACTGCCAGGCGGTGGGAGGGCAGATCGCGATGCACAGCCATATGCACGTGATCCCCCGGTTCCGGCAGGAGCCCTACGCGGGACGGGGTATCCGCTACTGGCTGAAGCAACCCGAGAATCGGAGGGCGTGAAGCGATGAGTCGTGTCGAAGGCGTCGACCCCGGAAACATCTCGGACGACTACGCGGCGAGGGTCCTCGAAGCCCAGGCCAAGACCTGGGGGGCTCCGCTGCTGAACCACCTGACCTATGCGCGGCGCCCGTCGATCTTCCGCGGGGTGCGGGGGATGTGGACGGGCCTGGACGGCTCGGGGCTGATCGACCCGAAGCTGGTCGCGCTCCTCAACCGGCGGGTCGCGGCCCTGAACGGGTGCGAGTTCTGACAGGACATCAACGCTGCCGTCGGCAGCAAGCTGGGCGTGCCCGATGAGAAGATCCTGGCGCTGGCCGACTACGCGACCAGCCCCCTCTACTCCGAGGTCGAGCGGACGGCGCTCGAGTACGCCGACGCCATGACCATCAGCGGCCGCGACGTCGACGACGGACTCTTCGCGCGGCTGCGCCGCTTCTACGACGACGACGCGCTGGTCGAGCTGACCGCGACCATCGCGTGGGAGAACGCCTCGAGCAAGTACAACCGCGCGCTGCGGATCCCCTCCCAGGGGCTGTGGACGCGCGCCCGCCCGTAGTCGCGCGCCCCGCGCCTCGATGACCCGACTCCGCGTGAGCCTCCGGGTGCCGGTCGGCCGGCCGCTGCCCGAAGTGGCCGCGTTCGCGGCGCGCTGCGAGGCGGCCGGCCTCGACGGCGTCGGCATCCACGACCACCCCTCGAGCGGGCGCGACGTCTACCTGGCGCTCGCGCTCGCGGCCCGCGCGACCTCGCGCCTCCGGCTCTTCCCCGCGACCTCGAGCCCGGTGGTGCGCCACCCGCTGCTGCTCGCCTCGCTCGCGCAGAGCCTGGAGGAGCTGGCTCCCGGCCGCGCCCGGCTCACGATGGCGCCCGGCTTCATCTCGACGCGCAGCATCGGCCAGGCGCGCGGCACGGTGGCGGTGATGCGCGAGGCGGTGCGCGACGTGCGCCGGCTCCTCGCGGGCGACGCGGTCGGCTTCGGCGCGACCGAGACACGGCTGCGCAACCGGAGCGCCGCGCCCACGCCGGTCTACCTGCTGGCCGCGGGCCCGCGCATGCTCGAGCTGGCCGGCGAGATCGCCGACGGCGCATTCCTGATGGTGGGCGTGGACGCGGCGGCCATCCGCGCCGCGCGCCGCCTTCTGGAGGAAGGCGCGCGGCGGGCCGGGCGCTCGCTCGACGGCTTCCCCGTGGTCTTCGTGGTGACCCTCGGCCTCGGCGACGCGGGCGTGGGCGCGCGCTGGGTGCGAAGCTGGTTCGCGCCGGGGCAGCCCTTCCTCGCGTACCCGAGCGTCGCGAACCTGCGGTGGCTCGCCGAGGCGGGACTCCCGCTCGCCGAGCCTCTCGACCCCGCCGCCATCGCCGAGGACCGCGCGCGCCCTATCGCCGACGCGTTCGGGCTCTTCGGCCCGCCGGAGCGCTGCGCGGAGCGGCTCGAGCAGATGCGCGAGGAATCGGGCGTCGAGGAGGTGTTCCTCTTCCCGGCCCACGACCTGGCGGGCGGCTACGCGATGCCGGACGCGGAGGTGGAGGCCTTCGAGCGGGTGATGCGCGCGCGCCTGGGTGGCTAGGCGCGACGCGCAGCGTGGCCAGCACCATGCGGTCGCCCGTGGCGGGGAAACGTCTGACGAGCCCCACTCCCACACTTCCTGCACCCAGAAATATCCAGGTCGGTGTAAAACTGAAAAAGTCCACGGGCCCATGCGCAACCCCGCAGCCTCCAAGGCCGCTCCCGCCAAACCTCCCCGGCCGGCCCGGCCGGATTATCCCCACCAATCCTGGCCCGCCCCGCTTTACGCAGCAGACGCGGTGTTATGCGGATCTAGGGACTTCTAGTTAGACGGGCATGTTGAGCGTTTTCCAGCCGGTCGCGCTGGTGGCGGTATCGGCCCTTAGTGTGTGGTTTTGGTACCACGTCGGGCGGGCGATTCGGACCGGAACGGCGAACGTGCACAACGTCTCAGTGCGCCGCCGAGAGAGGCCGGCCTACTACTGGTTAGCGGTAATCGTTCAGACGATGTTTGCCGCCGCGTGTACAGCTGGGGTCGCCAGAGGGCTGGCGAGATGGATGTCAGTGTAAGTGCGCGGCCCGTTAACTTCACGCTGCAGCGGACCGGCCGCTCGCGTTGCTCGCGCCCGGCCACTGAGCGCGGCCGTTAGGCAGCATGCTTCGGTCAATGACGCGTCGGCTTCTTCTTCTCGCAGCGCTTGTCGTTGCCAGCGCGGTAGCTCTCGCGCTGCTGTCGTCGGGTGGTGTCATTCCCTCTGTGGTCCGCGATCCACTTTCCGATTTCGTGCAACCCGGTGTAACCGTCTGGTGGCTCGTGCTTGGCGGGCCATTTCGCGTCGCTCCGTCGTCAGCGAGCGGCATCGTTTTCGCTGCGGTCACGAACGCTGTGTTGTGGCTGGCCGCAATCTGGTTCGTGGTCGCGCTCTATGGGCTCATCCGGCGGCGGCTGACAGCGTTCTTCTAGGAGGCCATGTGCCTAACCACTCGCTCAAGCGTATGAGTACGCGATGACGGCCATGGCGAATGAGAAGGTGACGGATTTCGTTGTGTCGAACGGGACGCGACTCTATTACGAGAAGCAGGGGACAGGCCAATCTCTACTGTTCATCGCGGGGTCCACCGGCGACGCCGGAAACTTCACGCGCGCGGCCGCGCTCCTGGCGGACGACTTTACCGTGGTGACCTACGACCGCCGAGGCAATTCCCGAAGCGAACGTCCAAAAGGCTGGACGACGACGTCCGTGGCCGAACAGGCTGACGATGCCGCCGGCATAATTCAGAAGCTTGGACTCGCGCCCGCGGTGGTGTTCGGCGCGAGCGCGGGTGGCCCGATCGCGCTCGACCTGATGACCAGGCACTCGCGCTTGGTCCGCGCCGGCATTCTCCAAGACCCGGCGATCTTTTCCGTACTCCCGGATCCCGCCGCCGCCCTTGCACCACGGCGCGCACTCATCGAGAACGCCTTGAAGACCAAGGGCCCTCGCGGAACGATCGAGGCGCTCATGTGCTACCTCAACGATGACGATGTCCTGACGACGATTCCGACCGACATTCTGGAGCGCATGCTTAATAACGCAGACACGATCCTCAACATCGAAGGTCCGGGGTTTGCCGGGTGGCAGCCCAGCCCCGATCTCGCGGTCCTGGGGATTCCAGTCGTGCTGATGGTGGCCCGCGACACGTTGCCTGTTTATCGACAGATCACCGATTGGCTGGCGCGCGAGTTCAAGGTCGAGCCCATCACGGTGCCGGGGCCCCACGCCTTCTATTACTATCGCCCGCAAGATCTCGCTGACACGCTGCGCCCGATACTGCGTCGCTTCGCGCCCCAGTGAAGTCGTACAGGGCAGCGGGCACGCTGACTTCCAGAGGAGGGTGTCGTGACTGAGTCGCGGATTCTGTGTCAGCTCGGTCGCGCAGTTCCTTGGCTACTTGTTATTTCGCTAAGTCTCACGCCGGGCGCGGCCGCCCGAGATTCCAATGAAGCCTGGGACGCGCTCGTCAAGGGAGGCCATGTAGCGCTCATTCGCCATGGCAACGCGCCGCCGGGCTACGGTGGTGATCCACCCGGTTTCAAGATCGACGATTGCAAGACGCAACGAAACCTGGACGAGCAAGGGCGCGGGGAAGCCAGGGCACTCGGCGAGGCCTTTCGCAGCCACGGCGTCCGGGTGGACCGGGTTCTGTCCTCGCCTTGGTGCCGGTGTCTGGAAACGGCTCGCCTGATGGCTGTCGGCTCGGTCGAGACCTCGTGGGCCCTCGTTCCGGACATGCAGCCGAGTGTCTCTGTGCGGCTCCGCGAGTTGAAGGAGATAGTGGCCGCTTGGCGCGGACCGGGCACGCTCGTACTCGTGACTCACGCCCTAACGGTTCGGGCGCTGCTCGGGTTCCTGCCGATCCAGGGCGAGACTGTGGTGCTCAAGCCGGGGCCCGGAAGCGCCGCCGGCGGCGATCTGGTGGGCATGATCGCGGCACCCGAATAGGAGCGGATAGCCTCGCGCTCGAGCGGACGTGCTCCGCGCGCCGCTCACCGCGGCGTTAGGCCTGCGAAGAAAGAGCGATGGACCAACCATGGTGGGGACCGGCGGTTCAGTGGACTGTCTGGGGTATTTTGATGGCCCTGGTCATGGGCTGGATCGCAAGGAGTCGCTTCAAAAGCCGTCCACATTCAGATTCACAACGGTTGGTTCATCCTCCAAGCACGCTCATCATCGGCGTCGTCGTATTTCTCTTCTTCGCGGGTATTGCGATCATATCGAACGTCTTTCCCAACAGGACCGTCACGTGGTGGACAACCGCCGTATTCGTGGGATTCGCGCTGCTTTCGTTGGCAATGGTCGCTGCTTATTTTCTTGGCCATCACCAGGTGTCGGGGGAGGGGCTGAGCTACGGTGGGCTGACTGGTCGACGGGGATATCTCAAGTGGGCAGATCTCCGTCGAGTAAGATACGCACCGACAATGAAGTGGTTTCGGTTAGAGACGCAGTCTGGCGACGTCGCACGCATTTCAGTCATGCTTATCGGACTTCCGGAGTTCGCTCGCCTGCTACTCTCCCACGCGCCGCCCGATGCGATCGACGCAGAAACGCGGCTGACCCTTCAAGCAACGGCCGACGGCAACCCTCCGTCAGTCTGGAGCTAGTGTGGACGCAAGGCCGCTTGAAGGGGAGGACCGATGAATCCTCGCATACGCGCCTTGGGTGAGACAGTTCTCCGCGTGAAGGACCTCCAACGTGTCAAGCGCTTCTACACCGACGTGGTTGGGCTGGACATTCTCCGTGAGTTCGAAGGGATCGCCTTCCGGAAGGTCTCGAATGGACATGGCGGGCACACCCAGATCATCGGCCTCTTCCACGAGTCCTTGCCCGTCCCGTTTCCGAAAGATCTTCGCGAGCCGGTTCATCTCGAGTCAACGTCGCTGCATCACTTTGCTCTCGAGATCGACAAAGGCGACTTTAAGGCCGAACTGGACCGCCTCCAGCGCCTGGGTGTCGAGGTGACCGCATTCGAGCACCGATGGTGCCGCTGGCGGTCGCTGTACGTTCACGACCCCGAGGGCAACATTCTGGAGCTCGTGTGCTATGACGAAGCGATCGAGTAGACGCGAGCCCTTCGAGCGGATCATCCGTCCGCGGCTCGGCGGCTAGTCGCGCCCGAGCGCGCGAGCCAGGCGGCGACGCCCCCGCCCGCGAGCAGCAGCGGCAGGCCGAGCCAGACGCGCTGGCGGGCGCGCGCGTGGGACCGGAGCGTGGCCAGCACCATGCGATCGCCCGCCACGATCTCGGCGCGTCCGGCCAGGAACTGGCGCAGCCGCTCCTGCTGCTCGGCGGGCATCGCGCGCGTCCCCCACTGCACGTCCTGCTGGAGCGCGCGCAGGCGCGCCAGCTCGGCCGCCCCGCGGGCCATCGCCTCGCGGCTGTCGCGGTGGGCGGCGCGCTCGCCGGGCGTGAGGAAGGCCAGGCGCACCGGCGGCGCCGCGGCCTCGAGCCAGTCGAGCCACGGGTGGTCCATCCCCGGGAAGGCCAGGAGCAGTAGGCCCGCCGCGGCGATCGCCAGCGCGAGCAGCGCGCCCACGCCGCGCAGCGCCCCAACGCCCTGCGCGTGCACCCGCTGGGCAAGCCGGCGCGCACCCAGGCCGAGCGCCACCAGCGCCATCAGCGCGCCGAACGCTGTGACCACCGCGGCGCCGGTCGGCAGGTCCCACGCGAACGAGGCCCCGAGGCCGGCCGCGCTCACCAGCGCGCCCACGCTCCAGCCGATCAGCAGGCGCCCCCGCACCGAGCCGGCGAGGAGTGCTGCCACCGACGCGGGCACGATCAGGTACGAGAAGACGAGCAGCACGCCGGCGAGGCGGACCGAGCTGGTCACCACGATGCCGAACGTGACGTAGAAGAGGAGGTCCCAGGCGCGGAGGCGCCGGCCGTGGGCGCGCGCGGCGTCGGGGTCGAGTGAGATCTCGAGGAGCGGTCGTCGGATCGCCGCGTGGAGCGCGCCGATCACCCCGTAGAGCAGCGCGAGCTCCGCCACCTCGCGGCTGCTCACGGTGAGGATGCTGCCCACGAGCAGGGTCTTGATGTGCTCGCCGCCCTGCGGGGCGCGGTCCACCACCAGCACCGCGGCCGCCGCGGAGACCGCGTAGACGATGCCGATCACCGCCTCCTGCGGCAGCGGCGCGCGGTGCGCGCGGCTGGCCGCGAAGAGCGCGGCGCCGGCCACCGTGAAGGCCAGCGCGTACCAGTAGGCCGCGTCGCTCTGGATGGGATGCCCAGCCAGGAACGCCACGCTGATGCCGAGGGCGGCCACCTGGGCCAGGGCCAGGTCGACGAAGATGACCCCGCGCGCCAGCACGTGCAGGCCGAGGTAGACGTGGATGCCGGTGAGGACCAGGCAGGCCAGGAAGGGCAGCCAGAGGAAGTCGAGCATCAGCGGCTGACGGGCGCGGCGGCGAGCGCGGTCACCAGGCGCGCGACGTCCACGTCGAAGAGCGCGAGGTAGTCGCGGGCCTCGGGGTCGCCGCCGACGGAAGGGATGAGCGTCACCGCGCGGGCCTCGGCGCGCGCGGCCACCTGGGACACCAGCGAGGCGCTGGTCGACGGCTCCGCGATTATGACGCGCACGCCGGCCGCCTTCATGCGGGCGGTAAGGGTGGCCAGGTAGGCGGCGGAAGGCGGAACGCCCGGCGTGGGCTCGAGCGCGGCGACCACGGTGAGGCCGAAGCGCCGAGCGAAGTAGGGCCAGCTCTCGTGCGCCACCACCACCCGAGTGCCCGCGTAGGGGGCGAGCGCGCTCCGCCAGCGGGCGAGGCCCGCATCGAGGGCCTGGAGGAAGCGCGCGCGGTTGGCGGTGAAGGCGGACGCATGGGCGGGCGCGCGTGCGGCGAGGGCGGCCAGGATGCGCTCGGTCATGGGCCGCGCGTTTTCCGGGTCGAGCCAGTAGTGCGGGTTGCCGAAGCCGTGCACGTGCACGCCCCGCTCGCTGCGCACGCGCGGCGTCTCCGCGTCGAGCAGGGCGATGCCGCGCGAGAGGTCGAGATCGGCCGCGCCGCCGGGCAGGAGCCGCGGGTCGCCCACCGCGCGGAGCGGCCGGTCCAGCCAGGGCTCGTGGTCGAGGCCCACGCGCACCAGCAGCGCGGCCCCGCGCAGCTCGGCGAGCGCGCCCGGCTTCACCTCCACGCTGTGCGGGTCGTGGAGCGGGGGCGCCAGGCTGCTCACGCGTACCCGGTCGCCGCCCACGGCCTCCACGAGGGCCTTCAGATCGGTGGAGGTGGTGACGACCGGCAGGGGGCCGCCGCCCCACGCGGGGACGGCGGCCAGCCAGAGCAGCGCGCCGGCGAGCGCGCCGCGCAACTCAGGACTTCTTGGCGAAGATGCTCTTGGGCACCATGCAGTGCACGCCCTTGCGGACGTCCACCACCTGGCTCACCCGGCAGTCGCCCACCATGGAGGTGAGCGAGTAGGCCTCGTAGCGAGTGAGCGGCACTGTCTTCTGGGCGGCGAGGAAGTCCACCGTCTCGCGCACCGCGATCACCATCGCCTTGTTCAGGTCCTCGTCGAAGCCGGTCATGATGTAGTGGGTGGGCGTCTCGATGCGCGGGAACTCCGCCTTCATGTCCTTGCGCACGATGAGCTGCATGACGATCTCGCGGTAGGAGCACTCGAGCGCGGTCAGGTTGACCTCGCCGTTGCCCTGGCGGCAGTGCGAGTCGCCGGTCCACACCAGCCCGCCCTTGAGGAAGATCGGGATGAAGATCGTCGTCCCCGCCTGCAGCTCGTTGATGTCCATGTTGGAGCCGTTCTTCCACGGGCGGAGCGTGGAGACCGGCGCCATCGGGTCGGTGGAGCCGCCCTTGCGGGGCGACGGGTCCTTGGGGTCGATGCCGACCGCGAGCGTGCCCGGGAACGGCTGCAGGTCGATGGTGACGCCGGGCTTGAACTCGGCCTGCTTCTTGTCGAGGTCGAGGTAGAAGTACCTCACGAAGCCGTCCGGCATCTCGGACGCGAGCGCGCCGATGGTGGGGAACTCCTTGCCGGGCAGGTTGAAGTTGGTGCCGAAGGCCTTGGGGGTGATCTTGAGGATGCGGATCTCCATCACGTCGCCCGGCTCCGCGCCGTTGACGTAGATGGGGCCGGTGATGGAGTGCGGGCCGCCGCCCGGGTTGGCCTTCCGCAGCGCCACGATCTCGTCCATGGTGGTGCCGGGCTGGATCTTGTTGTGCGCGTGCATCATGGTCTCGACTGCCACCGTGTCGCCGGAATTGACCACCAGCTTGGGCGGCTCGGCCGGATCGAGCCAGCCCCACTGGGTGGTCTCGAGCGTGGCGGGGAGCACATGGTAGGTGCCGCCGGAGACCGCCACCTTGCGGTCGCGCTTGCCCTCGTCGGGGGCCTGCGCGAGCGCGTAGAAGCCGACCGCGAGCAGGCTGGTCAGCGAGGCGAGGGTGGCGAGCAGCCACTTCCGGGTCCTGAGCTTGGCCATCACGTGTTCTCCTCTGGGGTGTAGGGTCACGTGCCGGTACTCCCTCGGACCGACCGCGGGCGGCATTCTAGCAGGAAACGACGGCGGCCGATCGGACGGCGCTACCATGACCGCGGGAGGTGCCGGCCTTGACCGATCCCGCAACGCCCCTCGCGCGGGCCCTGCGCTCGCTGGACGGCCTGTCGATCGGCGACGCCTTCGGAGAGGCGTTCTTCAGCAACCCCGCCAACCTGGCCCCGCGGATGGAGGCCCGCATCGCCCCCGACCCGCCCTGGCACTACACGGACGACACGATCATGGCGATGTCGGTGGTGGAGACGCTCGAGGAGCACGGCCGCATCGACCAGGACGGGCTGGCCGCCCGCTTCGGCCGCAAGCTCGTGCTCGACCCCTGGCGCGGCTACGGCCGGGTGACCCACCAGATCGTCAGCGAGATCGCCCGCGGCGGCGACTGGCGCCGACTCTCCGCCGCCGCGTTCGGCGGTGTCGGCTCCATGGGCAACGGGGCCGCGATGCGGGCGGGCCCGATCGGCGCCTACTTCGCGGGCGACCTCGCCACCGCCGCGGCGGAGGCGCGCCTCGCCGCGGAGGTGACCCACGCCAACGTGGAGGGCCAGGCGGGCGCGATGGCGGTGGCGGTCGCGGCGGCCTGGGTCGCGGGCGGGGCGCTCGACGCGGCGGGCCTCTTCGACGCCGTCCTCGACCTGGTGCCGCCGAGCGAGACGCGTGCCGGCATCGAGCAGGCGGCCACGCTCGGCGGCGAGGTGGACGTCCTCACCGCGACGACCGTGGTCGGCAACGGGCTCCGGTCGCTCTCGCAGGACACGGTGCCGCTCGCGCTCTGGTGCGTGCGGCATCATCTTGACGACTACGCGGCCGCGCTGTGGACCGCGGTGGGCGCCTTCGGCGACTCGGACACGCTGGGCGCCATCGTGGGCGGCATCGTGGCGATGCGGGATGGCGGCCGCGGGGTGCCCGAGGAGTGGCGGCGCGCGCGCGAGCCGCTCTCCACCTTCACGCGCTACGGCTGAGCCTCGCGCCCGCCGCGTCAGCGCTACGGCTTGCCCGCGAGCGCGCGCTTGAGCTGGTCGATGTGGTTGTCGTCGTGCCAGGCGATGAGGCCGACGAAGTCCTTCACGGTCATGCGGCCGCGGGTGGGATGGACGCCGCCGCGGTCCAGGTGCTCCGGGCGGAGGCCGTGGAGGAACTTCATGGTCTCGTCCCGGCGGACGCGAAAGGCCTGCAGGGCCTCACCGGCGTCGTTGCGCTGGTACTGGCGCTCGACGGCCCAGCGGTCGGGATCGGCGGGCAGGAAGTGCGGCTCGTCCATCTCCATGATGAGCTGGAAGCGCTGCATGAACGACTCCTCGGTGTCGCGCACGTGGCACAGCGTCTCCTTGGCCGACCAGCTCTTGTCGTCCGGGCGCTGGCTGAGCGCCGCGTCCGACACGCCCTTGATGGCGGCCGCGAGCTCGTTCGCGGTGCGCTCCATGCGCGCCATCTGCTCTTCCAGACTCGCCATGAGGATCCCCCCGTCGGTGACCAGTTGGTGAAACAGGTGCGACTCCCTCGCGTAGAACCCCTGGGTGTGGAAGGAGTCGCCCAGCCGCAGCAGAGTATAGTCCACGTGGTGTCCCACCTCGTGGAGCAACGTGCGCAGGAAGGTGCGGAAGGCGACCACGCGCTTCTGCCGCGCGGTGCGCATCCAGAGCGTAATCAGCGGCGGCTCCGTCGCGCGATGCGTGGTCTCGTAGAGCCCGTGCAGCTCGCCCCAGCCCGCGTGCGGCCGGGCGGCCAGCACCTTCACCCGCGCCGGCGGCGCCCCCAGCGCGGCGGCCAGGCCCAGGACGAGGCGCTGGGCCGCCGATTCGGTGTGGGCGCGGTCGCCGCTGTCGAGGGCGCGGGCCAGCGCGGTGACCAGGGGCTGCAGGCGCGGGGCCTGCGGCAGCGGCACGGTGACGATGCCGTCGCTCTCGAGATAGATCGCCTGCTGCCGCCGCGTGAGCCGGTTGAAGTAGGCGAAGGGCATCCGCTCAAGGATGCTACCGCCGAGGGCGGGTGGGGGCAACCTGGCGCAGCGGCCAGGAAGGCGTTGACGTCGCGCGGGCGCGTGTTCTACGGTGGGCGCGCCAGGAGAGCCCACGTGCACACCCCGGTCGACTACCTCGACCCGAAGCTGCCGCCCGGGCTCGGGCTGGCGCCGATCCCGGTGGTGGACGCCACCGAGGAGAGCCTGCGCCGCTACGGCCATCTCGTCTCGGATCCGCGCGAGCGCCCGATCGAGATCGTCCGATGGCCCGCGCAGGGCTCGCGCCCGGTCGACGCAGACACCGGAGATCAGGGCGGGACCACCGAGGGCGTGTTCGTCAGCGAGTGGCAGGGCGACATCCTGTATGGGCGTAACGAGGCGGTCGGCGGGCACTACGTCCTGGCCTACGCGGTGCCGCCGGAGCGCGCTCGGACCGGGCACGCGGAGCCGCCGCGCCGTATGCTGCTCTGGCACGCGAACTACCATCCCGACGGCGGACAGCTCTTCTTCCCGCTGGACCCGCGGCCGTTCTACGTGCCGCTGGCCCTGCCCGGGGACGACGTCACGCCGGAGCACTTCGTGTGCTTTCGCTTCGACGGCCGCCACGGGCTCTACATCCATCCGAACATCTGGCACGAGGGCGTGTTCGGCGCGCGCGGGACGCAGCGATTCTTCGACAAGCAGGGAGCCGTGCACGCCCGCGTCTCGGTGGACTTCGCGCGCGAGTTCGGCTGCCTCCTCGAGGTGACGTTGTAACAGCTCGGGCCGCCGCCACCATTATGCAGCAGACGCGGGCGTTATGCGGGTCTAGATACTTCTAGTTAGCCAGACGGCGACGAACATGACCGAGGTGGGGCAAGACTTCAAATACGTGTGTTGCTTCTGCGGGGAGAGCGCCCATGGAGGGGAACCGCGCGAGATAGTCTTGCCACTCGAGGATGGCGGCAGCCGACACTTGCTGTGCCACGAAGACTGTCTGCGCCGAGCGCTTCACCCATCAGTGCCACTGAGGTTTTAGGATGGCATTTGAGCGGGGCTGCCTAACTTCCCACTGCGGCGGACCGGGGTTTCGCGCTGCTCACCACGGCCCCTGAGCGGGCGCGTTAGGCGTTACAAATCCGGTCGGGTCAACGTCGACGTACGGTGTTAGTTAGTGCGCTAGCGGCTCCTGTAAGAGCGGCTAGAGGGCGACCATGAGCAAGAACAGACTCGAGGCGTTCAGCGACGGTGTCATTGCGATCATCATCACCATTATGGTGCTCGAAATGAAGGTGCCCCATGGCGACAGCCTGGGAACGCTCACGCCGCTTGTGCCGGTGTTCATGAGCTACGTACTCAGCTTCATTTACATTGGCATCTACTGGAACAATCATCACCACATGCTCCACACCTCCACCCGGGTAACCGGAAGGATGCTCTGGGCGAACCTGCATCTGCTCTTCTGGCTGTCGCTGTTTCCATTCGTTACGGGTTGGATGGGGGAGAATCACTTCGCAGCCGTCCCCTCCGCACTCTACGGCGGCGTGCTCTTGGCGGCGGCGATTGCGTACTTGATTCTCCAGCAGACGATCATTGCCGCGCAAGGCCCGCAGTCGCCGTTGAAGGCCGCGATCGGAAGCGATTGGAAGGGGAAGGTCTCGCCGGTCCTGTATGTGATCGGAATCATTTCCGCCTTCTTTCTGCTGTGGGTAGCTCAGGCGCTGTATCTCGTGGGGGCGCTTCTGTGGCTGGTGCCCGACCGCAGAATTGAAAGGTCTGTGCGCGGGGATGGCGCTTAACAGCAGCATGCAGCCGACGCGCAAGATGCTGCGCGGCTGATGCTGGGCGTTATGCCCACGGCTTCGCGTCAGTTTTGGGTCGGCGTCGTTTCGCGGGAACACGTGCAGCTTGGCGTGAAGGGCGGTTTCGTTCAGCTCGGCCATGGGAAGAAGGCGCCACTTCAGCGACTGCGCGGGGGAGACGCGTTGGTCATGTATTCGCCCCGTACTCGCCATCCGACTGGTGAGGCCCTGCAGTCGTTCACGGCAATTGGGGTTATATCCACGGGGAAGGTCTATCAGGTAGAAATGACGGACGACTTCAAACCATACAGGGTCGACGTCGGGTTCCTCAAGGCGCGAGAGGCGCCAATCAAGCCCCTCATCAATGGCTTGTCGTTCATAAAGAGCAAGACACACTGGGGTGCCGCGTTCCGCTTCGGTCAGATCAAGATACCCGCCAAAGACTTCAAGCTCATCGCCAAGGCAATGGGCGTCGAGTCAGCGTTCCGAGGCAATGCGCCCTAACCCGCCGTTTCGCGCGGTCCGTCGCAGGTGAACGGCAGCGTTAGACGCCAAGGAGCATCATGACGGTCAGGCGTATGGACAACGTCGGCATCGTGGTATCTCCCGGAATGGGACCTGTTCGACTATTGCAGGAAGAATGGCATCGTGCTGCAAGCGTTCGCGGCGCTGCGGCATAGTAGCGAGCCCAGGTTGCTGGAAGATCCGGTCGTCACCGCTATCGCCAAGCGAGTCAGCAAGACCCCGGCGCAGGTCTTGCTCGCCTGGGGAATCCAACGCGGGACGGCCCCTGACCACCTCGAAGACCCCCAGCCGGATCAGGGAGAACTTTGACGTCTCCGCCATTCCCGAGGACGCCATGGGGGAGATCAGCGAAGGAAGCAAGTCGCGGGTCAGGTTCAATACCGTCGTAGAGACCGGTGTTCCCGGGTTCATTCCGAGAGGAAAGTGAGGTTAAGACAGCAACGTTTCGAGGGGTCAGGAGACATGTCCTCATCGCGATTGGGAGTAGTGTGCTCGCCATCGGCGCGACGACCTCCTGGCTCCTTGGTTCCGCGCTCGTTGGGCCGGCAAACCACCCGGTTCCGCTGCCGGCTGACTTCCCGGCTCAGGTGGTGTCCCTGCCAGGTCCGG
>Ga0207665_10001836_pt1 | contig 14282 bp, 10 predicted proteins | sample LARL112metaG_FD_184351 | JGI IMG/M metagenome (GOLD analysis project Ga0207665, IMG submission 184351) | Corn, switchgrass and miscanthus rhizosphere microbial communities from Kellogg Biological Station, Michigan, USA - LAR L11-2 metaG... | ecosystem: Host-associated > Plants > Roots >...
ACCGCGGGCAACCGCTCCCTCTTCAGATCCTGGAAGAAGTTGTTTTCGTCTTGCAGATGCGCCGCCGATACCGGGTTGCGCGCACCATTCTTGAATGGAGCATAGTTGTCGTAGTAGGCAAAGGGTTGGTGGTGCCACTGAAACAGCGGATCGACAGGAGCGTTCGGAGGAACCGCGCCGTTGTTCGCTGGATTGCTGACCGTGCTGGCCAGCGCGTTGTCCCAGCCACCGGAGTACCACTTCCAACTGACATGCTTGGCACTGAGGCGGTCGCCGATGTTCGGAATGAACGGGCGGCTCGTATCGGACGGGTCGCTGTCATTCAGGGACGGCAGCAGCGCTGCATTGACCGCGGAAAACGTCGGAACCAGGTTCACCGAGAAGATTGTATTCACGGCGTAGTTCTTATCGAACGTCGCACCCGGCACGGTGAAAGAAACTCCGCCGATCGGGGTGATGTTGCCGTCATGCACGATCTTTCCCGTCGTCGCATCGACTAACAACTGCCCGTCCGTATCCAACACCGCCTGCATCGACGCCGGCGCATTCGGATACACCGGAGCCGCCGCGGAAATCAGGAACTGATGGTTGAGGAATGATCCCCCAAACGCCGCATGGAAGAAGTTATCCGCCATGGTGTACTTCTGCGCCAGCAGTCCTTCGGGCATGTTGGTCGCGTCGAAGTAGCTCATGGTCAGGCCCGGGTTGTCGCTCCAGGTCACAAACCAGTCCATGGCGCCGCCGTTGATTTGCGATTGCTCATGCCAGTAGCGGTGAACCAGGTCACCCGTGGTGTCGTTGGGCTGCAGGGTCGAGTTCTTTAGAACGTCATATGGCAGCAAGGTATTGAGCCCAGCCGTAAAGCGCGTATCGATCTGCCCGTTGTTGATCGGCTGTGGCGGCGTGGTCAGCGCCAGCGATCCGGACACCAGGCTGAACGGCTGCCCGGTTTGCGCGCTGAGAGGTTGATCGAACCGGTCCGTCTGATTCAAAGACGCCGGCGAAGACTGCGCCAAACCGTTGGCTCCGGGGAACAGGCCATACAAGGAGTCGAAGCTCCAGTTCTCTTGATAGATCACGACGATGTGCTTGACCCGGGTCAGCTTGGAGTCGCGACCGGGCCCTTCGCCAAAAGCGTGCGCGCAGACTAGAAAAAGAGAAATAGCCAGCAAGCCTAAGCGCCACGGCGCCCGCCGCAAGCCCTGCGGTGCGGAGTACTTTTCCATGCAAATTCCTCCTGTGATTTTTGGGTAATTCGACCTGGGGTGAGTCGGTACGAGGAAGCCTATGGACGCTGTGTTACAGAAACATTTCGTGTATGTGAATATCCGGTTAAAACGGGTAAAAAATTTGTCGCCACGGGAACTCGGGCGTTGCGTCTGCCTGAACCTACCGCACCCCCGAAACCACCAGACGATCTTTTGCGCAACCGCCGACTGCGATCGTTACGGATTCTGCGAATTGCCGCACTGGCGATGCGGTCGATCCTCAGTTGCACCCAGAGGCGCTCGCTATAATGTCCGGCATGTACACGCCTCAGGCTGGAATCTTCGCTCTTGGCACGTCCTCTCACACGTACCTTGAGTTTGACATTCTGGACCCGAAAAAATCCAGGGACTTCGCCTCAACGATCTGCGCTATCCGTGAACCGCGGACCACCACTGGAGGAGTCAACTTTGTGATCGGCTTTCGGCCTGAACTCTGGCGTGACATTGTTCCAGACGACACCCCTCCCGGCGTCGAGGGCTTTAACAAGGAGATTAAGGGCACGGAAGGATTTGTGATGCCCAGCACGCAGCATGATGCGTTGGTATGGCTTTCCGGCAGTGCCTACGACGTTCTCTTCGACATGGCCCGCTCGGTAGTTCGTGACCTTGCTGGCCAAGCCTCATTGACGGAAGAAACCTCAAGCTGGTCATACCAGCACGATCGGGACCTTACAGGCTTCATCGATGGCTCGGAGAATCCAACACTCCTCGAAGCTCCCGTGGCGGCTCTCTTGCCCGAAGGCGTTCCCGGGGCTGCCGGCTCAGTCCTGTTGCTGCAAAAGTGGAAGCACAAAGTGACCGCGTGGGAAGCGTTGCCGATCGATCAGCAGGAGCGCATCATGGGACGCACCAAGCTCGACAGCGTCGAACTCGAGAACAAGCCAGCCAGTTCCCATGTAGCGCGCACGGATCAGGACGAGTTTGGGCATATTTTTCGCCGCAATATGCCCTACGGGAAAGTCGACGACCACGGCACCATGTTCGTTGGATTCAGCGCAGATCAGAAACGGCTTTCTAGAATGCTCGATAGCATGGCAGGCCTGATCACCGGCACGCGCGATGCCCTCACACGTTTTACTCGGCCACTGACCGGTTCCTATTATTTCGTGCCTTCCGTCGAAAGTCTGCTGCGCTTGCGGTAAGGGGAGCGGGCACGTTCTCTGGTCATAAGAGGCCCGCAATACCGTGGCTCGATGTCTCCGGGATGAATCCACCCTCACGCCAGCAGCGACAAATTCGGATCGGCCGCCTCATGGTCCGGATCGGCAAACTTCCTCAACTCAGGATACGTCGTCAGCAATTCCGGCGGAGCCTTCACGCGCTGGCCGCTGAGCATCGACTTCAACTCCAGCGCGTTCACCCCGGCGCGTCCCTGAAAATGATTGTTCGTGATGACGTAGGTGGTCTCCGCCTTCTCCGCAACCGATTCGATCTTGTCCTTCCATCCGCCCAGTTCGTCTTCGCTGTAAAGATAGTTGTAGCGGTCGTTGCGGTCGTCGCTATTAAACCAGTCTTTGTAATTCCGCCCGTGCAGGCGCACGTAGCCGAGCGGAGCCGTCACGTGTTCTGTGGGCGCGAGCGACCGCCCCAGCGTCGGCTGATCAATATTGCAGAATGCGACATTCTGTCTCGCAAATAGGGCCAGGGTATCGGCGTTGTCCCAACTGTCATGCCGTACCTCGACCACGCGCGGATACTCGATGAATTGCCGCAGCAGCCGCTCCAGGTACTCGCGATTCAGGCTGGTGTTCTTGAACGACACAGGGAACTGGATCAGCAGCGCGCCCAGTTTCCCTTCTCCGGCAATCGCGTCCAAGCCTTCACGAGCCTTCGCCTCGTCCTCGTCCGTCGGCCGGATCGAAGCTGCCGAGGTCGGCTCCATCACCGCCATCGGCGAATGCGTGAATGATCGGTGCAGCTTCGCCGTGAAAACGAAATTCGGATTCCCCGCCACCTTGCGCACCCACAACCGCGCCAGTTCCGGACGAATATGTCCGTAGAACGACGTGTTGATCTCGACCACGTCAAAGAAGTGCGCGAGGTATTCCAGCGCATGCACCTTCTTGCGCTGGACTTCCGGCGGGTAGAAGACGCCCTCCCAGTCTTTATAAGACCAGCCGGCCGTACCAATGCGAATGCGGGGCGCAGCTTTCATAGGAAATGGGGCGAAGTGGGCGGGGAGAGGCGTTGCCTTCGAGGGTAGCACAAACACACGACGGGGGAGCGACCGGCGCCCGATGGCAAGGGGCCGCCGCCCGCACACATACGGGGGCCGCCCATTTAGAAGAAATCCCTTGGACGTGCGAAGGCAGTGACCGTCTCAGTCAAAATGCGCCCGGTCGAGAACGTCCGTATCACCGAGAACTCGAAGCCGGCAACTGAGAACTGCTATTTGAAATACATCCAAGCCGCAACAGCCACTAAAACTACCGCAAGGATCCAGAGGGACGAATCGCTCATTCCAGTTTTCTTGGCCATGGCTAATCTTAACCTGATCTGCCCTTTCCCAGAAATGATGAGAAGTACTCGAAAATGCCTACGGAACCAAACTAGTCGAGAGCGTAAGAGCCGGATGATATCAGGTCCAGCACGATCTCAGAATGCCGTGCTCAGCAAGAATCTCATGTAGATGGTTCGTATCAGGGCGTGCCTTCAGGCGCGCCGTCTAAAGTTTCGGATAAATTGCCCCTTTAGGGGCTGCCTCTAATACAGCTCCAACCCAATCCAGTAAACCCCGCTGGGATACGTATCCGTCCGCGCGTAGCAGGCCCCCACCGCAACGTTCTTGATGGCGCGGTTCTCGATCGCCTTGTTCGCGCTGGTCGGCAGAATTTCCGGATGCAGGTTCGTATAGCTCACCATCGAATACCGTTGCGCCAGCTCGTGCATCGAGCGCGTGCCCAGCCGGTCCTGCTGTGCCATCGTGCAGACCGCCGGACGCAAGTCAGCGTCCGACGCATGCGTCAGGGCCGGCAGATGCGCCGCCCGCCGAGCCCGACTAATGGCATCCACGATCGCATTCTCCGTCTGCTCGGGCGTATACGCGGGCAGGCTGTGTCCGAAGTCTTCTACTACATAGATTCGGCCCCCGCTGCGAAACACGCCAAAGCCCGCCACGTTGTAGTTGGTATCGAGCAGGTTCTCGCGGTGCGGCGGAGAAAGCATCAAGTGCTCGTGCGCCTGATCAGGTGTGAGATCCAGGGCCACATTCTCACCAGCATGATCCAGGTGCAGCACGCTCGCGGCTGACAAACGATGTGGAAGGGAGGGCTCGCCGTTCAGTTGATGCGAGAGCTGCTGCTCGTGCGCCATTGCCGCAGCGTGCGCGCGCGCCGCCTGGATCAGTCCTTCATCGAATTCAAGGGGTGGGGCTCCGGCCTCAGCGCGCGACTTGTTCGCCATATCCAGTAATTGCTGTTCAGCCTGTTGATCGAAATCCGGGGAGGGCTGGGACTCCGAGGCAAAAGGACGATCAGGACTCTTGGAGGCCGCCGGTTTGACCTTGGCTTGCTCCGGCGATGCGCCCGATCCGAGGATCAGCGCGACGGTCATCAAAGCACGCAGCATAGGAATTCTACCTACGCGCGCTGGACCCGGGTGTGGGGTCTAAAGGGGAAGCGCTACAAATTTGCTTTCTTCACAGCCACTCTAGCCCCTAGAATCGGAGACATCTAATTACCAATGGCCATCGGACAAGGGACCGCTGTTCTTCTGGGTGTGCTGTTTGGCAGCGCGCTTGCCTGGTTTTGGCTGCGCGCCCGCAACGCCGCGCGGGACGCCCGTTTGGCCATGACGGAAAAGGAGTTATGCGTCGCCCGCGAGGACCTCGCCCGCCAGCAGGAAGCCCAGTCCCGCCTGCGCGAACAGGCCGCCGGACTGCAATCTACACTCGAACACGAACGGAAGTCGTCGGTCGAAAAACTCGATTTGATCGACCGCGCCAGCGAAGAACTGCGCGAAGCTTTCCAGGCCCTCGCCTCTGAAGCCCTGAAAAGCAATAACCAGTCATTCCTGCAGCTCGCGAAAACCAGCCTCGAGCGCTTTCAAAGCGAAGCCAAGGGCGATCTCGAGTCTCGCCAGAAAGCAGTCGAGAACCTCGTCGCCCCCATTAAGGAATCGCTCAACAAAGTCGACACCCAGATTCAGCAGATCGAAAAAGAACGCAGCCAGGCTTATGGCGCGCTCACCGAGCAGGTGCAGTCACTGATCGGAACGCAGAAAGCATTGCAAGCTGAAACCGGCAACCTGGTGAAAGCGTTGCGTACACCATCGGTGCGCGGCCGCTGGGGAGAAATCCAGTTGAAGCGTGTTGTCGAAATCGCGGGCATGCAATCCTACTGCGACTTCGATGAGCAGGTCACGGTGCACACCAGCGACGGCCGCCTGCGTCCCGACCTCATCGTGAAGCTGCCGGGCAACAAGAACATCGTGGTCGACGCGAAGACGCCACTGCAGGCGTACCTCGAAGCCGTGGAAGCCACCGACGACGAAGTGCGCCGCGTGAAGATCGGCGAGCACGCTCGCCAGGTGCGCGAGCACATGCGCGCCCTCGCCTCGAAGTCTTATTGGGAACAGTTTGAATCGACGCCGGAATTCGTCGTCATGTTTCTGCCGGGCGAGACCTTCTTCAGCGCCGCCCTCGAACAAGATCCGGCGCTCATCGAGCAAGGCGTGAGCCAGCGGGTCATCGTAGCCTCGCCCACCACGCTGATCGCCCTGCTGAAAGCCGTTGCCTACGGATGGAATCAGGAGAAGCTAGCCCGCAACGCGCAACAGATCAGCATGCTCGGCAAAGAATTGCATGACCGCCTGCGCAGCATGTCCGTCCACATGGACAACCTGCGCAAGGGCCTCGACCGCGCCGTCGACGCCTACAACAAAGCTGCGGGCTCAATGGAAAGCCGCGTCATGGTCACAGCCCGCAAGTTCCCCGAACTGGGCGCGGCCATCACGGAAGAAATCCCCGAACTCAACCAGATCGAAACCACCACCCGCACCCTCTCGCTCGACTGGGGCGAGGAAGCCATGGAAGAATTGCCGTTCGCGCCAAAGAATGATTCTGATCAGGAACCGTAGCGGACAGGAGAAGCTGCGCGGTACCGTTGCGGTCGAAAAGCAGCGCAATCAGGATCGGCTATTGGGTCAATCGCTGCAAACTGGTTACATCAACTATGGCCAGGTAGGTTGTTATCCAGGTTTCGTCTGGCACAAGTGCTGGTAGTCAAGAGCCGCACCAAGAGATCAATCTCAAATTACAGGCGTGGGGCCGAACATGCCACTCATGCCCTCAAGTGGCAGAGGATTTCGCGCCCTTTTGGTAAGTTATCCGCTCAACACAAGCGGCGAGGCCGGGCGTCCAGGTCATCGGCGAAGAGGCGGACGGACTGGAAGGGGTGCATAAAGCGGAAGTACTGGAGCCAGATCTGGTCTTCCTCGACATCGGGCTCCCAACACTGAATGGAATCGAAGCCGCTCGCCAGATTCGCAACTTGCCCCGGAATCCAAGACAGTCTTCTTAAGCCAAAAGTCTTCCGGTGAGGTGGTGCAGGGGGCACTCAACGTGGGTGCGTGGGGCTACGTCGTGAAAACCAGGGCCGCAACGGATCTCCTAGCTGCTGTGGACGCGGCTCTTGCGGGCAGAATGTTTGTCAGCGTGGATTGTCGATTCAGAACTTTCGACTGACGCAAGCCCTTGACCACAGCACCGATCAAGCTGCCGCCGACGGCGCGATTCCTTCCCTCAGCACCCGCGTCTCTCTCTCGGGGACGGTGAACTCCGTGAAGCCACACTCCAAACATATCGCAAGCTTTGGAAACGTCCACACTATAGGTTTGTCCAGACCCTTGAGTCCGGAAAAGTGGATCGCCACTTCCGATGTGAAACTGCGGTGGTTCTGTGATTGACACGACTTGCAAGACATACGGGGACTGTCCTCCTCGAACCGTGTTCGCCTGACTAAAAACTTTGAACAGTTGCCTTCACGAAGGTAGGCAGGCTAGCCGATCAAAGCGTGCGGGGAACTGCTCTTTCGAGATGATCAGAGAAACCTACAGCGCAGGGAAACCAAGCAAGTGCGATGTGGGGAGAATATGGCACACGTGGGAGGATGTCAATGCTGTCGCAACATCGCCATTCCGTATGATTTCGTCAACTGTCGAGAATAGGCCGTTGCTGCTACAACTTTTGCTAGTTCCCAGCACACCAACCACCCACTAGGATCGCATCTCCTTTCTACAAGCTGCGTGAAGAGTCGTCCAAGAACCTTCTTGGGCGGGGCTTTTCGATCCACCTAGAACTGTATCCACTAAACGCTTAAGGAGAAATGTCATGAATCTGAGCACTGAAGAACGCGAACAAGTAGTGACCGAATTGAAGCATTTCGCTAGCGACCTGAACCTCACCGATGATCAGAAGGAAAAGCTTCGCGTCGCTCTTACGGAAGCAAGAGAAAAGATCGCGGAGTACATGCAACAGAATCCCACCACCAGCAAAGCCGACATCATCAGCAAGGTGGTTGCAAATCGCGACGCGATTCGCCAGCGGGTCGTCAACTTCCTTAGTCCCGAACAGCTGAAGAAGTGGGACGAGGAAAAAGCCAAAGCCAAGGACTTCCTGGGCCAGAAGGTCGCGGCCTAAGGATTCACTTCGTTTGAAGTTGCTACACTTGGGTGGCCGACAATCGAACAGTCCGGCCACCAATCCTTTGTTTGCGAGTTTGGTTGGTAGGCCCACAGGAGGAACGATGCCTGCAAGGGGCCCATTAGGTGTTGATGTAACATCCCCATCTCGCCAACTACACCCAGGGGGAACGCCACCCCAGGTGAACGAGCGTAATCATTGTCACCTATCCGTCCATTTGGAGTCGAAGAGTCGAACCCTCCCCTGAAGAAACCGAACGAAACTGAATCGCAGGAACAAAACCGGTAAAAGAAATCAATCCTGATCCAAAAGCGAACCCTTCGAAGCAAAAAAGGGCGGGCCGGCTTGGAAAGATGAGAATAACTTCCAAGCCGCAGCCCGCCGGAACTCGGTTCGGACCTAGTTTGAGACCACAGGAATCACCTTGACGATCGTAAGGTTGCAATCACCGTCGGCATTCGCGCAATCCGCAGGATCTTCGCCCGCGATCCAGTAATTCGGACGCGTAGGTGTACCATCCTTGAACACTACGAAGTCGTGATCCCCCTGGCCACCTGTGGCGTCAACACATTTTTGGTCATTGAACCCGAACACCGAGTACGCGTAACACCCGTGCAAGGGCAGCGTGGCATCTCCGCATTGGGGGTCAAGGTTACCTGTATCCGTACCATCGGGGCAAGCCGGTTCGCTGACGTCGCTGTAGTAGTAACCGAAATATCTGGTTGGCGTGAAGGTGATGGTGGTGCCGGTCGGGGTTGGAATCTGATCCTTGGTAACCCCAGTCCCGCTGAATAGCAGGTGCTTGGTCCCAGAAAGCGTGCCGGTTGAATTGGTCTCAAACCACCCAAATTCGTTGACCTCATCCGGATTCGCAGTCGCATTGAGATACAGAGTTGCCCTCAATCTCGCACCGGAGCTTCTGAAATAAACCTTGTTGTCGCGTGCGCCGCCTGTGTCGGCCACTGAGTCGTAGGGCATAGACCAAAATGGCAATGTGCCGGGCGCGAGGGCGCCACTGCCTACTCCCACGCAATCGCCGGTCGCGGTCATGCAGAACCCCGGATTCTTGTCCGCACCCATGCTATTCAAACCATAACTGCCGGCAGCCGCCCACTGCAGGTCCCACCAGGGCGCTCCGCTGTCATTGAGGTCGGGCTGGTTATTGCTGATGGGCGTCACCGTCCAGGTCTGCCAACCAGCTCCAGAGCTTCCTATCAGAGTTTGAGCGTTAGAGGTTCCACAGATCGTGACTGCGGCGATCGCAATCAGCAAGAGAAGACGTGTTCTGGGAGTCGTCATGGCGCATCCCTCCTTAGAGGATGTGGGAGTGAAAATCGAAACACGCGAGATAGTGTTGTTGGCATATGCAACGTTTCAAGGTCCAACTCCGCGGTTGGACGAACAGAGACGTTCTCGGCTCTTAAACTCCTGAGGAGTAACTGAGCGGAGAAGTAGACCAGGCGATCCATGATCCCAAGTTAGTGCTCATGAATACCTGTTCAAATGTCTCGATCTGTTTCTGCGATAGCTACAACCTTGGTATTAGTCGCGAGCATTCCTTCACAAAGCAGGTACGCTCTATCTGGATAACTTTTCCTGGGTCACAGATGTTGCTTGGGCCGGTGTGAAATCGGGCCGTGAGGAGCCGGCCTATCCGGCCGGGCGATTCTGCCACTACGAGTTGAAGGAAGCTAACACGGGGACTTTGTGCTGTCAACATCAAGATGGATGTAAAGCCGCGTGGGACGGGCCATCTGAAGGGGAGTGCGTAGTTTGCTTGATATATCCCGTTCAGACGGAAGCATCTCTAGCAGTCAACTGGCGAGCGACTCCAAACGGTCGTACTATTAAGCCTTAATAATGGGAAGCGCTGGGCAAAGCAAAAATAATTCCGATAACCCGCGACCGTGCTCTTCTCCTGGAAAACTTAGCCAAAGTAATTGTGGAAAACATCGCCATTGCACGCATCGACCCACCTCGGTCAATATTCTCAAACGAATGAAATCCCCAACTTCGTGCCTGGAAACATCGTGCGTTCCTCTACACTTCTGAGCATGAGAACGTGCTTCGCAGTTGTCCTGCTGATGCTCGCCCATGCTGGCGCAGGGGCGCAGACCGCGCCGCAAGCCCCGACATCGGGATCGGATTTCCTGGCGCCATTTCCGCCCCATCATGTGATCGGCAACATCTACTTCGTGGGCAGCAAAAGTCTGGGCATCTATCTGGTCACGACTCCTCAAGGGCACATCCTGATCAACGCCGGCCTGGAAGATTCCGTTCCCATGATCCAGCAGAGCGTCGAGAAACTCGGGTTTCGCTTCAACGACATCAAAATTCTGCTGATCAGTCATGCGCACTATGACCACGACGCAGGCGCACCCCGCATCAAGAAATTAACCGGCGCGAAGTACATGGTCATGGACGCCGACGTTCCAGTGGTCGAGTCGGGTGGCGAGAAAGATTTCTTCTACAGCCACACTCCGGGGATGCGTTATCCGGCCACAAAAGTCGATCGCGTCTTGCACGATGGCGACACCGTGAGCCTGGGCGACACTGTGCTCACGGCCTACCTCACGCCCGGCCATACCAAAGGCTGTACCACATGGACGATGAAGGTGAACGAAGCCGGCAAAAGCTACGATGTGGTCATACTGGGCAGCACTAACGTGAACGAAGGATACAAGCTGCTCAACAACGCCACTTATCCGCAGATCGCCAGTGACTACAAGAAGACGTTCGATGTACTGCGCTCGTTGCACTGCGACATCTTTCTGGGCGCGCATGGCAGCTATTACGACTTGGAATCGAAATATCCTCGCATGACTGGAAACGCGAACCCGTTCATCGATCCGCAGGGCTACAAAGAATTTGTGGACGACCGCGAACAAGCATTTCAATCGGAACTGGCACGACAGCAAACTGCAACAAAGTAAGGCCCGCAAAGTTTCGTATCACGGGGTGCCTTCACGCGCGTTACTAGCGGGGTGCCCCGTTCAATCGCGCTCTCTGCGATTGGGCGGGAGAACGATGCCATCTGCCGATTCCTGATCCGTTCACCTATCCCCGACCCCGCTTCCAAGACGAGGCAGGTTCGTATCGGGGCGCGTCTTCAGGCGCGCCGTAGCAGCGCACCTCGATTGCGGCTTTGGCCGCCGTCTCAGTTCTAAAATTTACCTAAACCTCGTAACCAGTCCTCCGTCTAAACTCTGCCACTCAGGAGGTGCTCGTATGAACTCACTCCGAATCTTCGCAGCCACGCTCATCCTCGCCGCCAGCGCGCTGGGCCAAGCCGCACAAACCGCCGCACCCGCACCGCAAGCCCCGCCGGCCACTCCCACTCTCGCCTCCGCCATCGACCGCGAGATCACCGCGATCGAGAAGCAGGTCCTCGACGCGGCCGAGGCCATGCCCGAAGACAAATTCAACTTCTCTCCCGAGAGCCTGAACCTTCCGGGCGCCAACTACAAAGGCGTGCGCACGTTTGCCGTGCAGGTAAAGCACATTGCGGCGTCCAACTATTTCATCTGGTCGGGTCTCACCGGCGACAAACTGCCTGCCAATCTGAAGGACGGCAACGGTCCAGAGGACATCAAGACGAAAGCCGAGATCCTGGCGTTCCTCAAAGATTCCTTCGCCCTGGGTCACAAAGCGGCCGCCACCTTGACCACCGAAAACATGTTGCAGACGCCCGAGCACAGCAAGTCGACGCGTCTTCGCCTGGCCACCTTCGGAGTCGCGCACGCATTCAATCACTATGGGCAAATGGTGGAATATCTGCGGATGAACGGAATCGTCCCGCCCGCCAGCCAGGGAAAGTGAGAGACCGACGAAGCGACGTTCGGGAGCGAGTGAGCAACAGGTTGCTTTAAACACCTGAAACGAAGAGATGCCTCTTCGCACAATGCTGTGAGTCCATTCTCCAGTGGTCAGGAGGGTTCTATGCGTTGTTGCCTCGGAATTGCTCTTCTGCTCGCCCTCGCTTCCACGGCGCCTTGCCAGTCCAAACCGTACGCGCCTGCGGTCAATCCTCCATCGGAGAATGTGGCCAGTTTCACGATCGAGGTCACGACGCCCGCCCCTCGGGCCGCAGAAAGGGCCGCTACAAAGGACCAGCCCGAGATCAAGTTGATCAATGGCAAAGCACTAATGCATCTCACGCCCGAATTCAACGCGCGGTCCATTGCGGCTCCGCAGAGCACTCTTCTACTCCTTCATTTTCCTGCTTCCACGGGCGCGGTGGGTTACTCGATTTATCCTCCAGGAATCGTTGAAACACTCCCGGGACTGTACTCACGCCCTGACAACGTGATTGGTGTGCTTCGTTGCATCAAACCAGGGAAGACGACGATCACCGTCAAGGGATTCTCGGCACGTGCGAAAGCCATTTCCGGTCTGTTCGCTGAGCAATCGGGCGCGTGGTCCGGGTACAGCATTGTGGGCGGGCCCTTCACTTCTATCTCGGGCTCCTGGACAGTTCCCACCGCTTTTGGGGATGCCGGGGACCATGCGATGGCGTGGATCGGTATCGACGGAGCTCGCGGAGTGAGTGACACTGTCATTCAAGTAGGGACGGGTTCGGACTATTCCTCGGGTTGGTTGGGCACAGGGCTTTTCGGCGGGCCCTCATATTACGCCTGGTGGGAAACATTTCCCGACAACGATGCCCAAGTCTTGTCGAATCCGGTGCAGCCCGGCGACAAGATGACGGCGATTGTTTCCGCGAGTGGTGATCCCCAGCCCGGATCGCCTATGACTTGGCTCATTTTTCTTATGGACGAGACGCAGAATTGGACGTTCACGCAGAATGTTACTTACTCCGGACAATTGAAAACCGCCGAATGGATTGTCGAAGCGCCCGGGGAGTGTACCTTGTGGGTTTTTTGCTCCATCACCGACCTGGCGGACTACGGCTCGGTCTCGTTTGACGCGTTTGACTTCGTCAATAGCAATTCTCCATCTCTGAGCTCGGGTGATTCAGTGACGATGGTGCAAGGGGGCAAAACGGTTTCCACACCTTCCGATCCGGATGGGGACCGGGATGGTTTTACGGTGATGTTTGGCGACCAGAAACCATTTCCGCCCGGCCCCCTCATCTCCACAGGCAGTCTGCCCGACGCATTTACGAACTTCCCGTATCAGGCGCAGTTTTTCGCCACCGGGGCTCCCGCATTTCAATGGTCTTCCCCAGATCTCCCCTCATGGCTCACACTGAATCCAGGTACTGGAGCCATCGCGGGAACGCCGGTGGATGCGGGAATCTTCCCGTTCCACATGGTGACGCGTGACGCAACGAACCAACATGTTTCTTCTGAAATGCGCCCCTTCCACGTGAGCGTGAGTGGCACGCCACCCCCTCCGGACTTCTCGCTCTCCGCGAGTCCGACGGAAGTTCATCTCATGTCGACGCCTGGCGGCTGTATCGGTTCCAGCACCATCAGCGTCAATTCGCTTTTTGGCTTCAGTGACGCGGTACATCTCAGCGCGTCGGGTGCGGGGGTGACTTCGGCGCAATTCAGTCCTTCCTCGACCCATTCAACATCGCACCTTACTCTGCATTCCACGCTTTGCCACGGCAACCTCGACGACCACTTTGTCGCCATCACGGGAACTTCCGGCTCGCTCACACATTCCGTTGTGATTGACCTGGTTCCCCAGGTCATTGTGGGGCCATGCGATACACCGCAGGGTGCACATTTGAAGTTCTGTAATCCGGCACCGTGAAAGGTGGTGTGCCAGTTCTGAAAGTGACCCTCCCGGGACTATGCTCGCCTGCATGCGGCGACCATATGCGCTGCTGGCAGGGCAAGCTCAGGCATTGCCGCTTTGATGATTCTTCTCATGGTGGTTGAGCCAAAACACAGCGGCCGAGGGAATCAACACGCCGATCACCAGACTGTTACCCATGCAGAAAAAAAGAGTCGCCGTCCCGAGATGGCGGACGATCACGAACAGATTCAATGCCACCAGTAATATGGCCGACCCTATGAGTAACAGCTTCGCGCCCTTGGGAAATCCGACATACAGGAACATGCCCAGCGCTATCCCACCCACAAGGTGCCACGCGAAATAATAGCCAACGGCCGGCGCGCGGAATTGAAGGAACCGTACGTAAAAATGCCAGTACAAGTTCAACCCTACGTACAACAGGCCAAGTATTCCGGTCAGGCACATGCACCATTGCTCACGACTTCTAACGCCTTTTCGTGAGGTTAGACCGCCGATCAGGAACAGCATGCTTCCGATACATATGAGTGACAGCGTGACCTTAATAAAGGTGGGTAGGTGCACTTTAATCGTCTGATTCAACCGTTGACTGCGTAGACATTGTAAGCCAGTCCTCCGCCTGCGTAGCCTGCTGACCATGAATCCCAGGC
>Ga0207665_10001837_pt1 | contig 14281 bp, 16 predicted proteins | sample LARL112metaG_FD_184351 | JGI IMG/M metagenome (GOLD analysis project Ga0207665, IMG submission 184351) | Corn, switchgrass and miscanthus rhizosphere microbial communities from Kellogg Biological Station, Michigan, USA - LAR L11-2 metaG... | ecosystem: Host-associated > Plants > Roots >...
CAGACCGGCGAGGTGGACTGCCCCGTGCAGATCCCACAGGGTGGGCCGCCCGGCTCGCCGCGCCTTGGCGGCTCCGGGATGACGCGCTCGCCCGGCTCGCGGGGGATCAGCGGCTCGCGGTACGGCGGGGTCATGGTTGCGTTCACCGGGGCTCCTTTCTCTCGGACGTGGAGAGGCCGTTGAGCACGACGCCGACGACGCGGGCCGCGGCCCGCTCCGCCGGCCAGCCGTGCCGGCCGCGCAGATGGACGTATGTCCACGCCACGGCGTTGAAGGCGACGTCGGCGGCCTCGACCACGTCGCCCCGCGGAGCAAGTGACCCGTCGGCCTCCCCCTCCCGCAGAAACTGGATGAACGGGTGCAAGTAGTCGGGCGGCTGCCCGGGCGCGGTGTCCTGATGGAACGCCTCGTCGGTCGCCAGCATCAGCGGCAGGTGCCGGTCGAGCAGCTCGCACAGCGCGACGAGGCCGCGCTCGAGCCGGTCGCGCCCGCTTCCGTGGGTCGTCAGGATCGGGAACATCGAACCGCGGAAGTCAGCCGCGAGCTCACCGACCAGCGACCCGACGAGCACCTCGATCGTCAGTCCCTGGCGCCAGAGCGTCGAGCGCGCGCGGCCGGCGGCCTGCGCGACCCGTTCCAGCGTCAAGCCCTCCCACCCTCGCTCGCGCAGGACCGCGATCGTCGCCCGCTGCAGATCGGCGTCGACGGTGGTGGTGCGGTTATGCATCACTGTCGCTTCGGTCATGCAACGCGCATGTTGCACGACCAACGAGCGCGATGCAAGCGAAGCTGCTAGCGAGGCGGGAACTTGTTCATTGCGACCCCAGCCTGGATCGTCCGCTCGAACTCGCGAGCCTTCTCCGCCTCTGTCTTCGCCGGCCGCGGTTTCGCCGCCGGCTTGCGGCCGAAGAGCCTGCTCAGTAGACGCTGAGGCTTCATCGAAGCACCGCTCACAGGATAGGCCGACCGAGACGCGGACATGGAAGAGCCCCGTCTCCGGGGCTCTTCGGTAGCAGGCCTGTAAGCCGGATTCTGTCGAGGATGACCATCCGTCTTTGCGGCTTACCCGGCTCCTCGGCGGGCCGCCTCTGCGGAGCCTGTTCGCCTTGCACCGGACGGGGTTTGGCTAGCCGCCGTGTCGCCACGGCGCTGGTGGGCTCTTACCCCACCGTTTCACCCTTACCTTCGAGGTCTCGCGAGATCCCTCGCCGGCGGTCTCCTTTCTGTGCCACTTTCCGTCGGCTTTCGCCGCCTGGGTCGCCCCAGCGTCCTGCCCTACGGTGTCCGGACTTTCCTCGAGCCCGAAGGCCCGCGGTCACCCGGCCTGCACGTCCAATTGTAGCCGCGGTTGCTCGGCCTCTCCGTACTCCGCCCCGCACTCCGGGCAGCAGATGCCGTCGACGCAGTGCAGGACGAACTCGCCGCACACGAGGCATTCCAGCTGCGCGCCGCGCAGGACCGCGAAGAGCTCCTGCTCGAGCGTCCGGTTGAGCGGGGCCACCGCGCTCACAGCGTGCGGAAGACCCCAGTCACGATCCCGAGCACCTGGACATGGTCGGCGTAGATCGGCTCGAGCGCGTCGTTCTCGGGCTGCAGCCGCACGCGGCCGTTCTCGCGGAAGAAGCGCTTGACCGTCGCCTCGTCGGCCCACTCCTGGTCGCCGGCCAGCGCGACCACGATCTCGCCGTCGCGCGCGGTCTGCTCGCGCCGGACGACCACGATGTCGCCGTCGAGGATCCCGGCGTTGATCATCGAGTCGCCCTTGACGCGCAGCAGGAACTCCTCGCCCCCGCGCGCGAGTGGCTCGGGGACGGCGAGGTACTCCTCGACGTTCTGGTCGGCGAGGAGCGGGCCGCCGGCGGCGATCTCGCCAACGAGCGGCAGCCGGTGCACGTCGTCGGGCTGCTGCGCCTGCGCGGACGGCTTCGGGTCGCGGCGCAGCTCGAGCGCCCGCGGCTTCGTCGGGTCGCGCTTGATCAGCCCGGCGCGCTCCAGGTTCGCCAGGTGCGCGTGCACGGTCGACGGCGAGGCGAGCCCGACGGCCTCGCCGATCTCGCGCACCGTCGGCGGGTAGCCGTGCTCGTCGACGTAGTCGGTGAGGAACTTCCAGATCTCCTGCTGTCTGCCGGTCAGCATCGAGCACCTCGAGGGTCGTTGGGTGGACGAACGTATGTTCGCCAACCAGGGTAGAGCTCCTCCCGGACGGCGTCAAGCAGTGGCCGGCGGTTCGGTCTCCGCCAGGCCGCGGATCGCGTAGCGGATCGACCACACGAGCAGCAGGATCGTCACGGGCGTTCCGGTCAGGAACGTGATCACGAGGAAGCCGCCGATGCTCCCGTGCAGCAGGATCGCCAGGCGCAGCGCGCTACGCCCGAGGAAGTAGGCGCCCCAGACGAGCGACTCGACCGTGTACACGCGCTTGAAGTCGGCGCTCTCCTTCAGCCACTGCGGGAACGGGTACCACGCGGAGGCGAGCGAGCCCGCGAGGGGCCGCCCCACCACGACCGAGATGACGAACACGAGACCCCAGGCAGCCGCGAGCAGGACCGGTTGCGCGAGGTAGACGGTGGCGCTGTGCGCCACGAGCCCGACGACCGACTGGATCGCGACGAACCCGAGCGAGAGCCGGACGAGCAGCGCGTCGCGGCCGCGACGGCGTTCGTAGAGGTAGATCAGGACCGAGGCGAGCGCCGAGGCGACGATTCCGGCCGCGAGCCCTGAGAGCTCGAGCCCGGCGTAGAACGCGCCGAGCGGTAGGAACCCTTCCCGCAGGACGCCCGGGAGCCCTGTCATCAGGACGCCCCAGACGGTCGGCTCGGTCAGGCCGTGGTCTTCTCGCTCCTCAACCGCTCCAATTGCTCCTGGCACCATCGTGCCCCCCATTCGTTGAAGTCGATCCCCCAGCGCAGCACGAGGTCGACGAAGGTCGGGTCGGGCCCGCCGGGCAGCGACTGGATCTCGCGCAAGACCTTGAGGAAGTCCTCGTGGCCGCGCTTGCGGCCTTCGAGCACCATCAGTGCCTGCTCGCGCGGCACGGCGTCCGCGAAGAAGAGCATCAGGAGCGACTCGTCGCGGAGCTCGACCGTGACCGTCCTGTCCGCGAGCAGCCAGTCGACGAGCGCCTCGTGCCCGGCAGGCGTGAGCTCGTAGACCCGGCGGCCGCGGTTGCCGTTCGAGGCGTCGGCCCCCTCGATCAGCCCCTCCGCCTCGAGCCGCTTCAGCTCGGGGTAGATCTGGCCGTAGCTCGCGGCCCAGAAAAAACGCGTCGAGCGGTCGACCACCGTCTTGATGTCGTAACCCGAGCGCGGCCCGCCGAGCGAGAGGAGACCGAGGATGACCGGCGTGACCGCGGTGTGCTTCATGTATCGGAAAGATACATCGCCGCGCTACATTGTCAAGTGGGAAGGATCACGCTCCCGTCTGCAGCGAACGTCCAGTGCGGGTTGTGCGCCACCTCCCACGCGTGGCCGTCCGGATCGGTGAACACGCCGGTGTAGCCGCCCCAGAACGCCGGGCCGGCCGCGCGCGTGATCGTCGCGCCGGCGTGCTCGGCGTCGGCCAGCACCGCGTCGACCTCCTCGGGCGAGCGGACGTTGTGCGCGAGCGTCACTCCGCCCCAGCCGCCGCCGTCCTCGACGCCGCTGTCCTCGGCGAGCTCTGCGCGCCCCCAGAGCGCGAGGACGGCGCCGCCGGCCCGGAAGAAGACGACGTCGTCGTCCGGTGCGGCGCCGCACTGCCAGCCGAGCGCCTCGTAGAAGCGCCTCGCCCGCCCGAGGTCCGAGACTCCGAGCGTGACGAGGCTGAGACGCTGCTCCACATGCGCTGGAGAGGACTTGAACCTCCACGGGGTATTAACCCCACAAGGCCCTCAACCTTGCGCGTCTACCAATTCCGCCACCAGCGCGCGCGGGCCATTGTAGCCACGACTTCCCGCCGCCCCCGCTGATATCCAATCGCCTAAGGTACGGCCGGTGCGGGAGCTCTGCGAGCAGGCGGTGACTGCGGCTCTCGGCGCCGGGGCCGACTACGCGGACGCGCGCGTGGTCGTCCGCCGGGCTCAGGTGGTCGGCACGCGCAACGGCCGGGTCGAGCGGCTCGACGACGCCGAGACCGAGGGCATCGGCGTGCGCGTGCTCGTCGGCGGCGCCTGGGGCTTCGCGTGCGACCGGCGTCTCGACAACGCCGGCGCGGAGGCCGCCGCGGCGAAGGCGGTCGCATTCGCCAAGGCCGCGCCCGGCGGGCACAGCCGCGAGCTCGCGCCCGTCGCGCCCGCGCGCGGCGAGTTCCGGACGCCCGTCGAACGCGACCCGTTCGACGTCTCGGTCGCCGACAAGGTGGCCCTCTGCCTGCGCGCCGAGGAGGCGCTCGCGCACGAGGACGTGAAGGTGACCTCGGCCAGCGTTCGCGCGCAGAAGGAGCACAAGGTCTTCGTCTCCTCCGAGGGCGCCTCGGTCGAGCAGGAGTTCGTCGAGTGCGGCGGCGGCATCGACGCCCTGGCCGCGCGCGACGGCGTCACGCAGATCCGCAGCTACCCGAGCGCCCACGGCGGCTCGAGCTCGCAGGCCGGCTGGGAGTACGTCGAGGGCCTCGGTCTCGAGCGCGAGGCGCCCCGGGTCGGCGAGCAGGCGGCCGCGCTGTTGCGCGCGGATGCGTGCCCGTCCGGGATCACGACCGTCGTGATCGACGCCGAGCAGATGGCGCTTCAGGTGCACGAGTCGGTCGGCCACCCGACCGAGCTCGACCGCGTCTACGGCACCGAGGCCGCCTACGCCGGCACGAGCTTCGTCAAGCCCGGCGACCTCGGATCGCTCCGCTACGGCTCCGAGCACATGAACATCACCGCCGACTCGACCACGCCGGGCGGCCTCGGCACCTTCGGCTTCGACGACGAAGGCGTGGCCGCCGCTCGCGAGCCGGTGGTGGGCGGGGGTATTCTCAGCGGCTTCCTCACCTCCCGCGAGACCGCAGCGCGGATCGGCAGCGGCTCGGGCGGCTCGATGCGCGCCGACAGCTGGAGCCGCATGCCGCTCGTGCGGATGACGAACCTCCACCTCGAGCCCGGCGAGGGGTCACTCGACGAGCTGATCGCCGGCGTCGACGAGGGCGTCTTCCTCCAGACCAACAAGAGCTGGTCGATCGACGACAAGCGGCTCAACTTCCAGTTCGGCACGCAGATCGCGTGGGAGATCAAGGGCGGCAAGCTGGGCCGCATGCTTCGCGACGCGACCTACACCGGGCAGACGCCGGTCTTCTGGGGCTCGCTGGACGCCGTCGCCGGCCCCGACGAGTGGAAGCTCCACGGCCTCACGAACTGCGGCAAGGGCCAACCCGGGCAGCACGCACACGTCTCGCACGGCGCCTCGCCGGCGCGGCTCCGCAACGTCCAGGTCGGCTTCAAGTCGTGAGCGCCCTCGACCTGGCAGCACGCGCGCTGCGCGCGGCCGAGGGCGACGAGGCCCAGGCGCTCGTCCAGAGCGAGCGCTCGGGGATGGCCCGCTTCGCCGGCTCCGAGGTGCACCAGCCGACGCTGATCGAGAACGAGGTCGTCGAGCTGCAGGTCGTCCGCGACGGCCGGCTCGGCATCGCTTCGGGGAACCGCACCGACGACGACGGGCTGCGTGTGCTTGCCGCCCGCGCCGCCGAGGCTGCCGACAGCGCGCCGGCCGACCCCGACTTCCCGGGGCTCGCAGCGCCGGCGGACGCGCCCACGGTCGAGGGCTACGACGAGGAGGCTGCCGCGCTCGGCGCCGAGGACCAGGCGCGTCTAGCCGCAGCCGCGATCGACGCATCGGACCTCGACCTCTACGGCTTCTTCACCAGCGGCGTCACCGAGGTCGCGGTCGCGTCGACCTCCGGCGTCGCGGTCTCGCAGGAGTTGACCGACGTCGCCGTGCTCGCGCTGGCGGCGGTCGAAGGCGCGTCCGGCTACGCCGAGCAGACCGGCTGGCGGGCGGCCGACGTCGACCCGGCCGCAGCGGCCCGGGAAGCGGCGGAGAAGGCCGGGCTCACCCGCGGCGCGTCGGAGCTGGAGCCGGGCTCGTACGCGGCCGTGCTCGAGGCACCTGCGTTCGCCGAGCTGCTGGCGTACTTCTCGTACGACGCGTTCGGCGCGCTCGGGCTGATCGAAGAGCGCAGCTTCGCCTTCGACAAGCTCGAGCAGCAGGTCTTCGACGAGCGCTTCTCGCTCGCCGACGACGCGCTCGACCCGCGCGGGCTGCCCAAGGCGTTCGACTTCGAGGGCGTGCCGAAGCAGCGCGTGCAGCTCGTCGACAACGGCGTCCTGCAGGGCGTCGTCTGGGACCGCGTCACGGCCATGCGCGCGGGCGACGGGCACGAGACGACCGGCCACGCGCCACCGAGCTCGATTCGCCACTGGGGGCCACTCCCGTTCGCGCTCTCGGTCGGCGGCGGCGAGGCCGACTCGCCCGAGCAGCTCGCCGAGGCGGTCGGCGACGGCATCTACGTCACGCGGCTCCACTACCTGAGCGTCGTCGACCCCCGCGAGGGCATCGTCACCGGGATGACCCGCGACGGCACCTTCCGCATCCGCGGCGGGAAGGTCGCCGACCCGCTCGTGAACCTCCGATTCACCGTGTCGGTGCCGCAGCTGCTGGCCGAGCTGTACGGGCTCACCCGCGAGCGCGTCCTCGTCAACCAGAACGCCTACTACGACGACCGCTACCCGACCGGGCTGCTCTCGCCCGCTCTCGCGACCGCGCGCTTCGACGTCACCGGGACCGGCTCGGGCCCCGGAGTCTGACCCGGGCGTAGTCGACGTTCCCGAGCTCGTCCTCGCTCCACCCCTGCAGGCGCGGCGAAACGAGCCGGGGATCGGCGACCCAGGCGATGGGGACGACGAGCCCACTGCCGCCGAGCCTCGTCAGCGCCTCAGGACGGGGGTAGGGAGCCAGCAGGCGCGTGAACGTCGTGTGCTGCCGCGCTCCGCTCACGAACGCACCGAGCCCGAGGTCGCGCCACGACGCGACGAGCAGGTTGAGCCCGTAGGCGAGCGTCGGGTCGCGAGGCTGCTGGAATCGCACCGGGATGCGGGGCAGCCCCGAGATGCGCTTCTTCGCGTCGCGCAGGGCGATCGCCGCCTTCGAGGCGCTCGGCTGCCCGTGCTCGGTCAGGTTCTCGGCCGGCGGGGCCTGGAACTCGGGCACCAGCGCCTGGTAGTCGGCGCGGTCGGCGGTGTCGTCGTACACCTTGCGTACGGCGGTCGGAACGCTCGGCGAGAACGACACGACGTCGGCCGCGAGCAGCCGGCGCACGCGCAAGGCCGGCGCCAGTTGCGGGTCGAGCTTCACGGCGCGGATGTCGCCGAGCGGCACCGGCGCCTCGTCGAGCTTCCCCGCGCGGAACAGCTTCAGCGCCGCGTACGGCTCGAGCTTCCGGACGTCGACTCGTACGCCGTTCCGCTCTGCGACGACACGCTTCGGGCTCGCCGAGATCAGGCGAAACGGCCCGGGCACGCCGGGCGGCGCGGCGGCGACCTGCGTCAGCTCGTACGGCACATCGGGGTCCGGGTTGAGCGGCCGGACGACCAGCGTTCGCAGAGCCGACGTGGACACCCGCCATTCGCGGAAGAGCGCCACCCGCCGCAGTTGGGCGGCGATCGCCCCGGCGTGCGCGCAGTGCAGCCGCCAGGTCACGCCGCTCGAGCGCCAGCTGGTGCAGAGCCCCGGCCGCAGCGCCCCGCTCGGGCTCGTGCGCAACGGCGTCGGGAACAACATCCGCGCGAGCACGATCTCGTCCCGCGTCGTCGCGCGCTCCGGGTCGAGCGGCCAGAGGAGGTCGGCGAGCCCGACGCGGATCACGTTCGGCGGTCCGCTCGCCGGCAGCGCGCGGACGGGCTCGTGCGAGGACGAGCCGCACCCGGCGGCTACGGCCGCAAGGACGACGAGCGCCGCGGCACGGCGGGTGCGCACGGGCTACTTGAGCAGGTGGAAGAGCAGGATCGTGTTGCAGCCGAACAGCAGCGCGACCAGGATCGTCAGGCGCGTCAGGTTGCGCTCGACGATGTGGGTTCCGCCCTGCGAAGCGGGCGTGAAGCCCATGCCGCCCATGCCGGCGTCGCGGCCCGAGTGCATCAGGATCAACCCGACGAGCGTGGCCGCGAGCAAGACCTGGAGGATCGCGAAGAGCTGCAGCATTGCGCGGAAAGGGTAGCCGTTAGGCGGCCAGTTCGCGGATCGCCTCGATCAGCTGCGCGGCGATCCGATCCTTCGTCACGTAGGCCGCCGCGCCGGCCTCCCGGGCGCGGGCGACGTCGGTGCGCGAGTTGGAGCCGGTCAGCATCAGCACGCATGCCCGCTCGTGCTTTTCGCGGATGCGCTTCGTCGCCTCCACCCCGTCGACGACCGGCATCGCGATGTCCATCAGGATCACGTCCGGCTTCAGGTCGAGCGCCTGCGCGACAGCCTCCTCGCCGTTGCGGGCGCGGCCGACGACCTCGATCTCCGGCTCGGCGGAGAGGATCGCCTCCAGCGCCTCCGCGAAGAGGCGGTGGTCGTCTGCGATCAGGACGGTGATCTTCGACGGCATGTCCTGAGACAACGGTTGTCAGCTCGATTCGGCTGCGGCCCGTTCGAGCACCTCTTCGACCTTTCGCGCCTGCTCGCGCACGTCGTGGCCCTCGGCGGCGGCCCGTGCAGCTCGGTTCGGGGACGGTAGCGCGGCCGCCTGCCGGAGCGCGTGCGCAAGCGCCTCCACGTCGAGCGGGTCGACGAGGACGCCGGCGTCGGGCGGCACGAACTCCGGCGGCCCGCCGATGCGCGTGGCGACGACCGACCGGCCGCACGCCATCGCCTCCAGCACTGCCTGCCCGAACGGCTCGATCAGGCTCGGCTGGCAGACGACGTGGCTCTGCGCGATCCGCTTCGGGATCTCGTCGTGCCCGACGGCGCCGGCGAGCTCGACGTTCGCGCGGCCTTCGAGGCGCGGCCGCAATGGCCCGTCGCCGACGAAGGTGAGTGTTCCGTCAGTGACCTGCGCGAAGGCATCGGCGAGGCGGACGACGTTCTTGCGCTCGCTCAGCGCGCCGAGGCAGAGGAACCGCGGGCCGTCGGCGGGCGCAGGCTCGACCCGGAAACGCTCGAGGTCGACGCCGGAGTCGATCACCTCCGTCTTGCCGCGGGCCTCAGGCACCTTCGCCTCGAGCTCGCGCCGGAGGTAGTCGGAGACGGCGATCACGGCCGCGGCGCGCGCGACCGTGCGCCGGGTGAGCGTGGCCATGCCGCGGATCGACCCGACGTTGCGGACGTCGCGGCCGTGCGCGGTGACGACGAGCGGTGCACGCGAGGCCAGTGCGCCGATCAAGCCGGAGGGCACGAGGAAGTGCGCGTAGACGACATCGGGCCGGAACCGCCGCGCCGCCTGCAGCGTCCCGACCGCCAGCGTCGCGTACCGCCGCTTGCCGCCGGTGCGCGAGTCGAGCACGGCGAGCTCGATCTCGTGCCCGCGCTCGCGCAGCGCGCGCTCGAGCTGCGCCACGAACACGCCGAGGTCGGGCGCGCCGGGGCCCGGGTACATCTGCGAGACGAGCAGGATCCTCACGGCGCGCGCAACTTTGACGCTTCCGTGACACTCGCGTCACACACGCGTGCGGATTTCGCGGTTATCGTCGCCTCGGGGAGGAGGCCGGGCGAACCGTAGTAAGGGGCCGGCTGTCGGAGCCGCGGGCCGCTAAGGCGCGCGCTGCGCGTCGTACATGCCGAACTCGTCGCGGAGCACGTTGCAGATCTCGCCGATCGTGCACCGCGCGCGGAGAGCGTGCCGCATCGGCGGCAGCAGATTCTCCGTCCCCCGCGCCGCCTCGAGCACTCGTGCGAGCGCTTCCTCGGCCGCGGCTGCATCCCGCTCGGCGCGGACTCGCGCCGTCCGCTCGTGCTGGCGCCGCTCGGCCTCGGGGTCGATCCGGTGCAGCTCGATCTCCTCGGCCTCGGCCTCCTCATAGCGGTTCACGCCGACGATCACGCGCTCGCCCGACTCGACTTCCTGCGAGTACCGATAGGCCGCCTCGTCGATCTCGCCCTGCACGAACCCTTGCTCGACCGCGGCCACCGCGCCGCCGACCTCGTCCACACGAGCGATCAGCTCGCGCGCCCGCTGCTCGAGCTCGTCGGTCAGCGACTCGATGAAGTACGAGCCGCCGAGCGGATCGGCCGTGTCCGTTCCGCCGGCCTCGGCCGCGAGCAGCTGCTGCGTGCGCAAGGCGATCCGCGCCGCATGCTCGGTCGGCAGAGCGAGCGCCTCGTCGAACGAGTTCGTGTGGATCGACTGCGCACCGCCGCACACGGCCGACAGCGCCTGCACCGCCACGCGCACGACGTTGTTCTCGGGCTGCTGCGCGGTCAGCGTCGAGCCGCCGGTCTGCGCGTGGAACCGCAGCGCCTGCGCCTTCGGGTTCGTCGCGCCGAAGCGGTCTCGCATGATCTCCGCCCACAGCCGCCGGGCCGCGCGGAACTTCGCCACCTCCTGAAAGAAGTGGTTGTGCGCGTTGAAGAAGAACGAGAGCCGCTCGCCGAACTCGTCCGGCGAGAGCCCGGCGTCGACGGCGGCCTGCGCGTACGCGATCCCGTTCGAGAGCGTGAACGCGAGCTCCTGCACCGCCGTCGAGCCCGCCTCGCGGATGTGGTAGCCGCTGATCGAGATCGTGTTCCAGCGCGGGATCCGCTCGGCGCAGTACGCGAACAGGTCGGTCGTCAGCCGCATCGACGGCCGCGGCGGGAAGATGTAGTTCCCGCGCGCGATGTACTCCTTGAGGATGTCGTTCTGGACGGTTCCCCGGAGCGCGTCGGGCGCGACGCCCTGCCCTTCCGCGACGAGCTCGTAGAGCAGCAGCAGGAGCGAAGCCGGCGCATTGATCGTCATCGAGGTCGAGACCTCGCCGAGCGGGATGCCGGCGAGCAGGATCTCCATGTCGGCGACAGAGTCGATCGCCACGCCCGTCCGGCCGACCTCGCCCAGCGCCCGCGGGTCGTCGGAGTCGAGGCCCATCTGGGTGGGCAGGTCGAAGGCGACGCTGAGTCCGGGTTGCCCGTGCGAGAGCAGGAAGCGGAAGCGCGCGTTGGCGTCGGCGGCGGTGCCGTAGCCGGCGTACTGGCGGATCGACCAGAGGCGGCCGCGGTACATGGTCGGCTGGATGCCGCGGGTGAAGGGCCACTCGCCGGGGAAACCTTCGTCGCGCGCGGGGTCGTGGTCGTCGAGGTGCAGCGGTGTGTAGAGCCGCTCGACGGGGATGCCGCTGCCGGTCACGAACTGCTCGTGCCGCTCAGCGCCCTTGGCGAGCGCCCGCTGCAGCGTGGTCTCCTGCCAGCGCTGCAGGCCCTCGCGGTAGCGCCCGGCGGCGCTCGCGGAGGAATCGGTGGAGGTTCGCGGCTTCTCGGAGATCATCCTGCGGTCCCTGGGTGGACAGGTCGCCAGCATACGACGGCCGCTCGCGCGCACGAATCGCGGCGCACATGCGTTCCCGTTTCGCGACCCCCATGGCTGCACACCTGTGCGACACTCGCGCCCCGTGATGGCCAGGGTCGACGAGCACCTCGTGGCCGACCAGGCCGCGCGCCTGGGGGCCGGCGGGCTGAGCTACACGCCTCGGCAGCTCTACTACGCCGTCTGCGCCGCCATGGAGCGCCCCGAGGTGACCGTGGGCACCACCCAGGCCGTCCTCGGCGCGGTCCTCACCCTCGCCGGCGTGGTGCTCGGCGTCCTGGCCACCGTGTACCTGGTGCTGCTGGTCATCCTCGGCGTGGTGCTCACCGCCGTGGGCCTGCAGAATCGCCGCCGCGAGCTCAACCGCCCCACCAGCCGCGCCCTGGCGCTGGGCTGGGACGAGTTCCTCAGCGCCGCCGTCGAGCCCCGCCGCAACGGCGCGCTGCCCGCGCTGCCAGGCCTGCTGCTCGAGGCACACGCGCCCACATCCCCCGAGAGCGACGGCGACCTGCCCCTGGTGGTCTGCGACCGCCGCGAGACCGCCGCCCTGCTCGACGCCATCAACGGCACCGCGGGCTTCGCGGTGCACGCGGTGTACGAGGAGGACGCGGGCAGGCTGGTCACCGACCGCCGCGTCTTCGCGCTGCACGACTGCGACCCCTCCGGCTGCGGCCTGCCCCTGCGCCTGCGCGACTCGGGCGCCGGCGAGGTGGTCGACATCGGCATGCGCCCCGCACAGATCGCCCACCGCCGCGCCCAGGTCATCGAGGGCGCCCCGGCCATCGTGCCGCGCGAGACCGCGGCGGTGCTGACGCCCGACGAGATGGTCTGGCTGGCCGAGGGCCGCCGCGTCGAGCTGGCGGTGCTGACGCCGCAGGAGCTGCTCGAAGGCGTGCGCCGCGCCGTCACCGGCGGTGCCGTGCAGCCCCCGGGACCCGCGCCGTCGGGCGTCGGGCTGGCCGAGGTGCCGCTGCTGGCGACGCCGGAGAAACCGCGCGCGGCCGCGCAGTCCTAGTCGACGGTCACCTGCTCCTCGTCGCGGGCGCCGACGAGGATGGCCATGTTCCCGCTGGGATGCTTGTTCTCGTACATCAGCTGGTGCGCCTCACCGACGCCCTCGAACGGGAAGACCCGCGACAGGCAGGGATCCACCTCACCGCGCGCCACCATCTCGTTGAGCGCCGCGGCCTGCTCGTCGTTGGCGAAATGCGAGCCCTGCAAGCGCTTCTGCCGCATCCAGAGATAGCGCAGGTCGACGGTGGCGAGGTACCCCGTGGTGCCCGCGCAGACGACCACCATGCCGCCGTTGTCGACCAGGACGATCGAGGTGGGGATGGTCGACTCGCCGGGATGCTCGAAGACGATGCGCGGCGAGCGGCGCTCACCGAGGACGTCCCACACCGCCTTGCCGAAGGCGCGCACGCCCTTGAGCCACTCGTTGTACTTCTCCGAGTCGCGCCAGTCGGGCATGGGGCCCCAGTGGTCGAAGTTGCGGCGGTCGACGTAGCCGACGGCGCCGAGCTTCTTGCAGTACTCGCCCTTGTCCTCGCCGGACACCACGGCGATGGGCAGTGCGCCCTTGGCGCGCGCGATCTGGATGGCCTGCGAGCCGAGACCGCCGCTGCCGCCCCAGATGAGCACCACGTCGCCCTCGGCGACGGTGTGCGGCTCCCAGCCGCAGAGCATGCGATACGCGGTGGCGCCGACCAGCATGTAGGCCGCGGCCGCGGCCCAGGGCAGCTGCGGTGGCTTGGGCAGGCACTGGTGCGCCTGCACCAGGGTGTACTGCGCGAAGGAACCCCAGTTGGTCTCGTATCCCCAGATGCGGTTGCTCGGCGCCACGATGGGGTCCTTGCCGGCCTTGACCCAGGGGTCGTCGGCATCCCAGACGCCGCAGTGCACCACCACCTCGTCGCCCACCTTGACGTTGCCCACGCCCTCGCCGACGGCCCAGACGATGCCCGAGGCGTCGCTGCCGCCGATGTGGAAGCGCTCCTCCTCACCGGCCTTGTTGCGCGCGGCGACGACGTCGACCGGCTTGCCCAGCGAGGCCCAGACGTTGTTGTAGTTGACGCCCGCGGCCATCACGTAGACGAGCGCCTGTCCCGGCCCGGGGCGGGGTGTCCCCACCTCCTCGACGGCGAAGGCCTCGCGCGGCTCGCCGTACCGCTCCGGGCGGATCAGCTGCGCCAGCATCCGCTCGGGAACGTGGCCGAGCGGGGGCATCTCGCCGAGCTTGGTTCCTTCCAGCCTGTCCAGCATGAATCCCTGTCTCCTGCGCGCCTCATCGACGCCACCCGCCGGCGGTCGCCGTAGGCGTCGGACGATACACGGAGCGGTCTTCGCGACGCTCAGGAGCCGGCCGCCTCGCCCTCCGTGGCGGCCTGGGGCGCGGGCACCTCGGTGAAGTAGCGCGCCCGGTAGCGCGCCAGTGCGGGCATGGCCGCCACCACCGCGCCCAGCCCCACCAGGCAGAGCAGGCCGCCGCTGACGATGGAGACCTCGGGCGAGAAGGCCGTGGCCACGCCGCCCGCCTCGATGTCGCCGAGCGACGGTCCGCCGACCACCACCATCGAGTAGACGGCGGAGATGCGCCCGCGCAGGTGGTCGGGCGTGACCGTCTGCATGATTGTCGAGCGCGCCACCGCGGAGAAGGCGTCCGCGGCGCCGCCCACCGCGAGCGCCAGCATGGCCAGCCACAGAGATCCGGCCAGGCCCAGCCAGATCACCGAGAGGCCCCACACCGCGACGACCGCAACCACGACGCGGCCCTGGGCGCGGGTGCGGCCCACCCATCCCGAGCTCAGGGCGGCCACCACCGCGCCGATGGCCGGCGCGGAGGACAGCA
>Ga0207665_10001839_pt1 | contig 14278 bp, 10 predicted proteins | sample LARL112metaG_FD_184351 | JGI IMG/M metagenome (GOLD analysis project Ga0207665, IMG submission 184351) | Corn, switchgrass and miscanthus rhizosphere microbial communities from Kellogg Biological Station, Michigan, USA - LAR L11-2 metaG... | ecosystem: Host-associated > Plants > Roots >...
CCGGCCCGTTCCCGCCCGCCCCATCCGGGCGGCCAGCCGGGCCGCCCGGATGCCGGCCGGTCGTGCGCGCCGCGACCACGGCCAGCGGTGCGAACCCCCGGCGCACCAGGGCCTTGACGCCGTCGATGTCACGGCTGGGCCAGTTGATCACGGCCGCGGTGTCCTGGCTGTCGGTGCCCGGCAGCCCGGCGAGGTGATCACGCCACTGGCCCAGTAGCCGGTCCAGCGTGCCGCCGATATCGGGGCCGGTGATCTGGGGGGCGAACTGGAACCTGTGCGCGGTTCCCCACGCGGTGTCCAGCGATCCCGGTGCCGCCTCAACGTGCTCGCAGGTCGCCGCGGCCGCGGGCTCGCTGGTGCCCCCGGCGATGGTGAACTCGGCGCCGCATCCCCGTGGCAACGGGCCTGGCACCGGGAGCAGCGGATCTATCTTCTGCCACCGCTGCATCACTAGTGCGCCGATGCTGGTCCCCGCATTTCCGGCCACCGCCGCCATGGGCATCCTCCATGCCATTTCGCGACCCCCGGAGGGAGCGTATCCAACAGGGCATGCCGGGAAACGGCGCGATCCGATCAGCCGCCCGCGATACCGCGCCGGGCGAGGCTTTCCCGGACCGGGCCGCCATCGGCGACCTTCAGCCAATGCGCAGCGATCAGCCAGTGATGTTCGTGAGGCTTTCCTGGACCGAGCGGGTAAGCGGGTCCCCGCGCGGCAGGACCCGCTCACATCGCGCCGCGGTGTCGCGCAACAGGGCCGTCGCGTCGCTGAGCCGGCCAGCGGTGTAGTAGGCGTGCGCCAGGTTGGCCCGGCGGGCCAGGGTGTCCGGGTGGTCGGCGCCGAGCACCCGCTCGTATCCCGCGCATGCCTGCTCGTAGAACTGCAGCGCGGAGGCCATCCGGCCGGCCGTGTGGTAGGCGTAGCCGAGATTGCCCCGGGCGGCGATCGTGTCCGGATGATCGGAGCCGAGGACCTCCTCCCGGTCGGCGAGGGCCCGCTTGTAGTGGCGGATGGCGTCCTTGACACGGCCGCCGGCGATGGCGGCGTCGGCGAGCCGCTCCCTGGTGGTGGTGGTTTCCGGATGCTGCGGCCCCCAGATCCGCTCGCGATCGGCGAGCGTCTGCTGGTACAGGCGCATCGCGCGGGCCGGCTGATCCCCGGCACGGTAGGCGGCGGCGAGTTCGTCCCTGGCGCGCAGGGTGCCGCTGTCATCGGCGCCACGGGTCCGCTCAAGGTCCCTGACCGTGCCCTCGAGCACGGTGATCGCGTCGCCGAACTGTTTCGCGGCCACCAGCGCCTGGCCGAGCTTGAGCTGTGCCGCGCTCGCCGCGGCCGGCTCGCTGCCCGCGGTGCGCATCCGCTTGGCCAGCGCCCACCGGAACCACGGCACCGCCTCGGCCGCCCGGCCGGCGTTCAGGTACGCCTCGGCGAGCCGCTCGCCGGCCACCAGCGTGTCCCGGTGGGACGGCCCGAGTATCCGGTCGCTAGTGGTGACGATCTCGTTCCAGTACGCAATTGCGGGGCCGGTCATCAGCGCGCTGTCCAGGCTCTGCCCGGCACGGACCAGCAGCGGATGGCAGCCGCCCGCCCACAGCAGATCCCCGGCCGCCCGTTGCAGGCTGGCCGCGCAGGATCGCAGGCTCGCGGCCTCCCAGGCGCTGCGTTCCTCGGCGGGCCACAACTCCGCCAGCGCGTCCGCGGCGGCCCGTGCGGCGCGCTCGAACATCACCGGCGGCATCGCCGCGCGGACCGCCGACTGCACCACCCGGACCATCCGGACCGTCGCCGTGGTGCCCGCGTGATCGACGGACAGCAGGCCGGCCCGTTCCAGGATGAGCAGCGCGCCCACGGCGCGGGCCGGGTCCACGGTGGCCGCGGCCCCGTCCCCCGCGGCGTAGCCACAGGCCGCCTGCGTGGTGAACAGCGCGCCGGGGATCGCGTGCCCGTCGAGCAGCGCGGACATCGCCAGCAGCGCCTGGGCCATGCCGTCTTGTGACAGCCGTTCGGCTTGCTCGAACGAGAAGGTCCAGGTGACCGCGGCGGCAGGCGGCGCGCCGGCGGCGCCCTCGGCCAGCGAGGCGCGCCGCCGGCCGAAGAAGTTCCGGTAGTCCCGGCAGGACAGGGCGGAACTTGCGATGACCGCGCTGGCCTGGGCGAGCGCCAGTGGCTCGCAGCCCAGGTCCTCGACGAGGTCGATGGCGCCCAGGCGCTGATCGGTATCCGCGGTCAGGCGGCCGATCAGGTAGCTGAGCGCCTCGCGAGGGCTGAAGACGCCCACAGGAAAGGCCAGTTCCCGGCGGTCGGCGGACAGGCCGGTGGCATCCGTGGTCGTGATCAGGACTTTTCCGGCTGGCCCGGCAGGCCATAGCCCCTCCAGGTCGGCCGGATCCGACAGGTCGTCGAGCACCATGAGCCACGGCTGGCTGGTCTTGGCGAGCCAGTTCACCAGCCGGGTGGCGACCGTCTCGGCGTCACCCGCGGGATCGGTGCTGCTCGCCGCGACCGCCGCGGCCAGGTAGCCGGACAGCACCGACGCCCGGCTGGTGGCCTCGACCCAGATCAGCAGGTCCAGCTTGGCTGCCTGCCACAGCGACTCCGCCAGGCCAGCCGCGACCTGGGTCTTGCCGCTGCAGGCCAGCCATTCCCCGGATCCCCCCGCCGGTGTCCGGCCCGGCGTCAGGACGACGGTGGCACCGGGGACCAGCGCGGCCGCGAGGTCGGCCGCCGTCTCCAGCCTGGACAAGAAGCCGTCGGCGAGCCGGGGTACCGCACCCGACCGGACCGGCCACGCCACCTGCCTGTCCCGCGATGCCGCCGGCTGCCCGGATACGGCCCGGCCGTCCACGGTCATCGGTACACCACCCTCCCTCATCCTTATGTCCCTGGCAGGCCCGCTCCTGCCGGGATAGCGTGCCGCTCGCCGGCTAACCGGGCGGAGCGGCCGGTGCGGGGCGGGGAACCGCTGGTCAGCCCGCTGGCCAGAACGTGCTCGACCAAGGCGATCAGCACCCGTTTGACCGAGTCGGGCTGCCGGGCGTCGCAGCGTATGGCCGGTACACCCGGGTCCAGATCGAGCGCGATGCGCACGTCCTGCGGGTCATGCGCCGGGGCTCCGTCGAAACAGTTGATGGCAACGACGAACGGCACCTGACGTTTTTCGAAGTAGTCCACGGAGGGGAAGCAGTCGGCGAGCCTGCGGGTGTCGGCCAGGACCACGGCGCCGAGCGCCCCGTACGACAGTTCGTCCCACATGAACCAGAAGCGGTCCTGGCCCGGCGTCCCGAACAGGTACAGCAGCAGGTGGCTGCCGAAGGTGATCCGGCCGAAGTCCATCGCAACGGTGGTGGCCTGTTTGTCCTCCACCCCGGCCAGGTCGTCGTAGCCGGCGCTGACCGAGGTCAGCAGTTCCTCGGTGCACAACGGCCGGACCTCGCTGATCGCGCTGACCAGGGTCGTCTTACCGGCGCCGAACCCGCCCGCCACGACGATCTTGAATACCGTGAGCGGCGGGGCGAGGCCGTCCTCAGAGGGCGCGGAGCCCATGCAGCACCTCCTCGAGCAGGCCGGCGCTCGGCCGTTCGCCGGCGTGCTGCTGGCGCACGACCGTGAGCCTGCCTTGGACGAGGAGGTCGGCCAGCAGCACCCGGACCACGCCGAGTGGCAGCGCGGTGTCGGACGCGACGTCGGCCACGGTGACCGGCTGACCACACAGAGCCAGGATCTTGCGATGCTCGGGGCTGAGACCGGCCAGGTCGCCGGTGCGCACGCCGCTCCGGGCGGCGACCACGATCGCGATCAGGTCCAGAATCTCGCCGGTGGCCGGCTCGGTCCGGCCGCCGGTCAGCGCGTAGGGGCGAACCACCGGGCCGGAGTCCCGGTCGACCCACTTGTCGTCGCCCGCGTCCATGGCGCGGTCAACCCGCCGGGCTGTGGATCGTCCGGAACCTGGGCCGCGCCGCCAGGTGCGGTCCGGCGCGTTTCACCAGCATGGCCATCTCGTAGGCGACAAGGCCGGCGTCGGCATCGGCGGGGCACAGCACGGCGAGGCAGCTACCGTGGCCGGCCGAGGTCACGAACAGCAGCGCCTGTTCCAGTTCGATGACGCACTGCCGGACGGCGCCCACTCCGTAGTGCTCGCCCGCGCCCTTGGCCAGGCTCTGCAGTCCCGCCGCGAGCGCGGCCATATGCTCCGCGTCCTCACGGCTCAGATCCTTGGACGCGGCGATCACCAGCCCGTCCCTTGACAAGATCACGGCCTGGCGGAAATGGTCCACGCGGGCGGCGAGGTCATCGAGCAGCCAGCCAAGGTCCCGCTCCGGGCTGGCGGTGCCCTGGTCGCTCATCGGGCCTCCTCGCTGTTGGGCGTCTGGGGCTGGTCTCGCTCCACGGTCGGCTTCCTCCTGGAGGGCAGCTTCCCGGTCGGCGGCTCCGCCGCCGCACCGGCCTCGGCGGGCGGTTCCCCGGCCGGTTCCGGCGGCCCGGCCGCGCGGCTGCGCTGCCACGCGCTCTGCACCGAGGCGGCGAGGTCCCTGGCTCGTTCCGGGGTACGGGGCACCGGCACGGTCCCGGGCGGCGCGGCCGGCTCGCCCGGCCCCGGCGCCGGATCCCGCAGGTACGGGGACAGGCTCGCCTGCCGGGTGCGCCGCGGCAGCCCGGCGTGGGTGCCGGGGATCGCGGCCCCCGGCAGGCCCTCGGCGGCGGCCTCGGGCGGCAGGCCACCGGGTGCGGCCTGGGCTGGTTCCGCGCGTTCGGCCGCGATGGGCAGGCGGGCCGAAGCGGCCGGCGGCTGCGCGGCTGGCCCGGGTGGCTCCGTCGCGCGGCGCCCGGTGAGCGCCAGCGCCGTCGCGCTGGCCAGATCGAGCCGGGCGGGCCTGGCAGCCGGTGGCCGTGGCTCCGCCCGTGGTTCACCGTCGGGCCTGAGGCCAGCCTGGGAGAAGACACCGGGCGCCACGATGCCGTTGGGCATCAGGGCGATGGCCGAGGTACCGCCGTAGGGGGAGGGGCGCAGCGACACACGCACGCCGTGCTTGGCGGCGAGCTTGGCCCCGACGAACAGGCCAAGGCGGTCGGCGTCGGCGAGGTCGAAGTCGGGCGGGCTGGCGAGCTGCTGGTTGATCTCACGCAACTGGTCGGGTTCGATGCCGAGGCCGCGGTCGTCGATCTCGACCGCGAACCCGTTGGCCACCCGGCCGGCCCTGATCTCCACCTGGGTACCCGAGGGGGAGTACAGGGTCGCGTTCTCGATCAGCTCTGCCAGCAGATGGATCATGTCGGCGACGGCCGGGCCGACCACCGCGTCCTCGGCCGCGGTCAGCACCGAGACCCGCTTGTAGTCCTCCACCTCGGCGATCGCCGCCCGGATGACGTCGATCGCCGGTACCGGCTCGCTCCACGAGCGGCCGGGTGCCGCGCCGGACAGGATGGCCAGGCTCTCCGCGTGCCGCCGCATCCGCGTGGTGAGGTGGTCCAGCGCGAACAGGTCGGCCAGGGCGGCGGGGTCCGCGGCCTTCTGCTCCAGCGTGTCGATCAGGCGCAGTTGCCGTTGCAGCAGCGACTGGTTCCGCTTCGCCAGGCTGACAAAGACCTGCCGGAGGCCGTCGCGCAGGCCGGACTCGCTCTCCGTCGCCGCGGCGGCCCGGCGGCGCAGGCCGGCTATGGCCGCGGCCGCCCGGGCGACCTCGGTGGTGGCCGCCTCCGCGGCCAGGGTCGCGGCGTCGGTCTGCGGGGCCTGCCGCCCCCCGGGACCCGCCGCCGGGGGCAGGCCGGCCACCTGCTGTGCGGCGCCGGCCAGGGCGTCGAGGTCGCGGGCGAGCATGCGCCCGAAGGAGCCGGTCAGCGCGGCACCGGCGGCGATGGCCGCGAGTCCCGCCACGGCCAGCAGGCCATAGGAGACCAGGAGGGCGTGGCTGCCGGCCAGGGAGCGGCCGGCCAGGGCCAGCCGGAGCGCGGCGGCAAGTGCCACCAGCCATAGCAGGGCCAGACAGCCCGCGGGCACCGCTACCCGCCGGGTGAAACTGGCGCGTATCGACTGCCGCGCGGCGCCTGGGCGCCCCGGATCCACTGAGCTGGATACCCCCATGTGGTCACTCCTGGATCGATCCCGTGGGCCAGGGTCATGGTCATTGGGCGGGGCGGCGGGGTCAGGGCTAACACTGTTTGGCCGGAGCGGCGGCTACTGCCAGTGCAATCCTGCGCTGTCGGGCACCAATTGTCGCCGTACTTAACAAAATCGCCATATTGTCACCCGTGCCAATCCGCGGGCAACCAGTTCAGGGCCTGGGTCAGGCACACGGTTGCCCGGGCACACGCGTGCCCCGCGGGCGGGCTGAACCCGGTGCCGCAGGCATCCGTAGTACGGGTGACCAAGCCCGCGGGGTTCCTGGCCGGTGGTGACTCGCGGCGTTGCCCGACGACAAGAGGAGCTTGCATGCGCCACGTATCACCGCTGGTGCCGGGGCATGGCACCGGTGGCCAGGGCCTGGCCCGGGCACGGAGATGGCAGCCAGCCGTCGCCGCGTTCGTGGCCGCGTCCGGCCTGGTCGCCGCAGGGGCGCCCGCCCTGGCCTCGGCGGCCCCGCCGCCGGACGTCTTCACGAAGGTCAACCTGATTTCTAATCAGGCGTCACACCAGCACACCGGCCTTACCGACAAGAACCTTAAGAATGCGTGGGGAATCACGGCCGGGCCGACCACGCCCATCTGGGTGTCCGACAACAACTCGGGATTTGCCACCGTCTACAGCGGCGGGATCAACGGCAGCAAGGTGTCGCTCGACCTCACCGTCCCGGTTCCCGGCGCAAACCCGACCGGGCAGGTCTTCAACTCCTTCAAGGCTTTCCCCGTCGGTGGGGCCAGTGGCAGCCCGGCGATCTTCATCGTGGACACGGACTCCGTCGGCTCGGTCCAGTCGCCCGGGCGGATCGAGGCCTGGAACGGCGGTGCCAAGTTCGTCGTCGAGGACGGCCCGACCGGCGGGCCCGGCGGTATGACCCCTAAGGGCGCGGTGTTCAAGGGCCTGGCGATCGCCAACACCAAGGCGGGCCCGGAACTGTTCGCCAGCGACGTGGCCAACGCCACGGTGGACATCTTCAACAGCAGGTTCGCCCCGGTGTCCGCGCCGGGTGAGTTCACCGACCCGCGCCTGCCCGCCGGGTATGCCCCCTTCGGCATCCAGGCGCTCGGCGGCAAGATCTACGTCGCCTACGGCAAGCAGAACGCGCAGAAGACCGACGTGGTCCCGGGTGCCGGCTTCGGCGTCGTGGATGTCTACAGCGTCAACGGCAAGCTGCTGCGCCATCTGGTGTCCAACGGCCCGGCCAGCCCGCTTGACGAGCCGTGGGGCCTGGCCATCGCCCCGTCCGGCTTCGGCCCGTTCGCCGGTGACCTGCTGGTGGGGAACCTGGGGAACGGCTGGATCAACGCGTTCGACCCGATGACAGGCAAGTTCCAGGGCGTGCTGGACAACTCCAGCGGCTACCCGATCACGATTCACGGCCTGTGGGGCCTGATGGTCGGCAACTCGGCCTTCGGCGGGACGAAGTCGCTGGTGTTCAGCGCGGGCCCGAGCGGCTACAACAACGGTGTGGTGGGCGTCATCAACCCCGGGTGAACTCCCGCACCGGGTCCCTGCGGCGTCCCGGATCCGGCATGCTAAGGCTGGCCCGGCCGCGACTGCGGCCGCGCCAGCCTTAGCATTCGCCCGGTAACGGCGGGAGCGTCAGCTACTTGTGAAGCTCGCCGTCTCGGTCAGCAGCATGCTGGACAGGCGGACCGCGTGCTTCCCCGGGGACAGCTTGAGCAGCGCCGGGTCGATCATGTAGGTGACATCGCCCAGGCTGTTGGCGGTGAGCGTGGCGACGGTGTGGCCGTCGACCGCGAAGTTCACCGGGTGCCCGGGCAGGAAGTTCGACGCGAGCAGGTAGGAACTGCCGCCCGGGCCGATGTGGGTGGCCGAGAGCTGCACGCCGTGTTGCAGCCCGGTCAGCGCGGCCAGCGCCTGGGCGCGGATCGCCTGGTTCTGGTGGCTCGCCGCGGTCGCGGCGGCCAGGCTCGGCACGAACTTGGCCGCGTTGATCGTGCCCCAGCCGCTGGCCACGTCGAAGCCCTTGGCCGCGGTGAACCCGCGGACGAGGACGGTCTTGCCGTCCGGGGTGGTCACCGAGTTGTTCCCCTTGACCACGTCGGCGAGGCCCGCCTGCGTGCCCTGGGGACCGAGCACCTGGTACAGCGCCGGGTTGATCGGCCCCACGACGCCCTTGTTGACCTGGGTGGCCAGGGCCAGCACACCGGCCAGCATCGGCGCGGACTCGGACGTGCCGTGCTGGGAGTCCAGGGTGATGTCCGGCACCGACCGCATCGGGCTGCGGGTGATGGCGGCCACGCCGTCCTGGTAGGAGGGGCGGGAGAACACCGAGGAATACCCGGCGCCCTCGGCGAACGTGCCGCCGACGTGCCAGATCGGATCCAGGCCGAGCCGCATCCCGGTCGTCGGGCTGAGGTTCGGCACGCTGCCGCCGACCGCGGTGACCCACGGCGAGTCGTCCCAGGCCGCCGTGTCCGGCGTCGCCGACGTGTTGTTGCACTGCGCGTTGGCCACCGCCAGGTTCTGCACGACGCCGCAGTCGCCGGTGGCGACCAGCACGGGGACGCCGTTCGCCGCCGCGGTCAGTTCCGCCGCGTTCTGCGAGGTGATCTGGGCCGGCCCGGCGGGATAGGTGGTCTCACCGGTGCCGTCGCTGATCGACATCACGTCGGCCAGGTGGTGGCTGGAGATGAACTCCACGCCCTTCATGATCTCCGGCATGGCCACGTTTTCCTCCGGGCCACCGGATATCTCGGTGTCGGCAGGGGTGGCCGAGATGATGATCTTCGCGTAGGGCGCGATCAGGTGGGCCGCTATCACGTCCAGGTCCAGTTCGCCCTTCCACGCGTTGCACGACCCGTAACTCTGCAGCTTGACCATGCCCGCCGGGCACTTGGCCGGCAGCGGGCCCGCCGGGTAGATCGTCTGGATCTGCGGGTTCGGCAGCCCGAATATCTTGTCGAACATGGCGACCTGCCGGTTGATGTCCAGGAAGTGCCAGCCCTCCATGACCGCGATGGTGGTACCGGCGCCGTCGATGCCCTGGCGCCACAGTGCGCCGATGTTGTAGTCGAAGATGTCTTCCGGGCCGGGGTTGACCTGGGCGAGCTGCGCGTAGTTCTTCTTCATCTTCGCCAGGACCGCCTCGAGCACCTTGATCTGGTCCTGCTTCGACGGCAGCCCGCCGGTGGCGGCCGGCGCCGGGGCGGCTGCCGTGCTCGTGCCGGGGATCGGGTCGCCGGTGATACGGGCCCGCAGCGGGTGCCCGCCCCCAGGCCCGGCCGTCCCGGCCGCGCCCGCCTGCGCCGATGGCAGCAGGAACGCCGCCGCCATCAGCGTGGCAGCCGTCACCGGAAGGGTTCGCCTCAGTAGTGCGCTGCGCATGTGTGCTCCTCCGAGCGTCGGTAGGGGGCTGGCGGCCAGGCCCCACAGACACCTAAACACACCCATCCGTCGCCGGGGTGGCCCGGTGACGGATGGGTGTGCGGCCGGCCGCCGGCCTACGGGCGGTCAAGCACGGCGCGGACCGCCGCGTTCGTGGCGTTCCGGCTGAGGTCGTCGGAGAACGGGCCGCCGACGTAGGGCACCACCCACACGTGCAGCATCTGCGAGGTGTACTGGTTGTGCCAGGTCGCCGGGTTGCAGGTGCCGCGCAACTGGACGCCGAAGCCGGCGATGGTCGGCTTGCCGTTCTCGCACACGGTCAGGTGGGAGTGCCAGCGGGTCAGCCCGCCGCCGATCTGGGGGCCGTTCGTCCGGTCGTTCTCGATGTACATCGCGCCGAGCAGGATCGGCGCGTGGTGCGGCACGTTGATCGCATAGACGAGCGACGACGGATGCCTCGGGTTGAGGCCGGCGTAGGCGGGGCTGGGCCCGTTGTAGAGCAGGTGCTCCTCGCCGTTGGTCTTGAGCACGTAGGTGTATCCCGCCGCGAACGCCGCCTGCACGCTGGCGTACCTGGCCAGGCTCACGTCGGTCGCCTTGATCAGGTTGGCGGCCGCGATGACCTGCGCCGCGGTCGCGGGCGCGGTCGAGCCGTACATCCGCATGTCCGGCAGGCCGTCGGTGGTCCCCATGTCACCCATGCCGGGCTGCGCACCAGGCGCGGTGGCCGACGCCGTCATGCCCGACCCGGACGCCATGCCCGCGGGGCCCTCGGGGCCCGCCCAGCCCGGCGTCATGACCGCGGTGGTCACCGCGATCACGGCCGCGGGGAACGCCGCCAGGCTGGCGATGTACGCGAACCCGGTGCGGCGGCGCACCGGCCGGTCGGCCAGCGACGGCCGCCATAGCAGCGCCGCGCAGCCGGCGATCAGGGCAAGTTCCACGATCGCGCTCACCACGTCAAGGGCGCCGAAGGGTTCGGTATGGCCCTTGTCCGGGCCGAACGGCAAGCCCGTGGTGCGGGACGCGACGTAGACAGCCAGGACGATCGCGTTCCCGCCGATCCCCAGCCACAGCCACGGCCGGGACGGGCGCCACAGCACCACGGCGGCCCAGATCGCCTGGGCCCAGGAGATGATCAGAAAGAAGGCACCGTAGAGCGCGTATTCGTTGAAGTGCTCGAAGACGACCGCGAAATGGATCGCCGCGGCGCCGGCGGAGAGGGCGGCCAGGCCGCCGTAAAGATAGGGCCTGGCCGTCGCGGGGATGCTGCGTGTTGTTGTTTCGTCCAGGACAGAGGTGCTCATACCGGCCATGCTAGATTTCTCGCGCGCACGCCCGCATCGGCCGGATAGTTGATTCGCCCGCCCGCCCCAGTGGGCCTAAAGGCCGGCCGGTCCCCCTCTGGTTGTAGTCCTCACGGCTGACCCCCGCGGATACGTATGGCAATCCCAGCATTCGATGACATCTTCGGCCGGCCAGTAATCTCGTGCGCCACGCCCCGGCGCAAATGCGGCGTAATCCCGGTAATACGCGCATTACCGGCTTGGCGCACGGTCCAGGATTTCCCGTGCATATCACGGCAAATAGACCAGGGATTTTCGCTACTGGAATAACCACTATGCTCGCGAGGGACGTCCTTTTTGGTGGGAGATTACAGTGGCGAGTTCATCTGCGGCTGCGGTCGCGGGAAACGTGCCTGCCCCGGCGACCCGGCTCGAGCCGGGCGCGATCGGGGTGGCGCAGGACATGGTCATCGGGATGGCCTCGTCCGCCCCGGCGGCCACCATCGGCCTTGTGCTGGCCGGGCTTGCAGCGGCGACGGCCTACGGCAGCGGGCCGGTGCTGCTGCTCACCGCGGTGCCGAAACGATCTGCTTCAGGGCGGCCAGCAGTTCCCCGTGTCCTGAGACAGCTCAGCGGGCGGGGATGACGATGCCGTAGCCGTGGATCTTGCGATAGATCGTCGCGCGGGACATGCCGAGCGCCTCGGCCGCCTTGGCCTTGTTGCCACCCGAGTCCAGCAGGCTCTGCACGATCGCGTCGCGCTCCATCGCCTCCAGTGGGCTCAGCCTCCGGCGGCTGACCGTCCAGCACTCGGGCGGCAGGTCGCCCGGCTCGATGGAGCCCACCCGCTTGCGGGCCGCGATGCCCCGCATCACCTGCCAGAGCTGTTCGATGTTGCCTGGCCAGGTGGACCGGGCGAGCAACTGCATCGCTTCGGGGGAGCAGGTGAGCCTGCCGTGCTGGCTGAGCTTGCCGATGAAGAACCGCACCAGTTCGGGCAGGTCTTCGACGTGATGGCGCAGTGGCGGCAGCGCGGCCGTGCGCGGGAACCACCGGAGCAGCTCGGCCAGGTTGGCCGGGGCCGCGCTGCCCGAGGTCCTGGTGACGGCCATCCACCGGGTCTCCGGCTGCCCGGCCGCCCGCATCTCCTGGAGCACGCTCGCAAGGAAATGCGCCTGCCGGGCACTGAGCCGGTCGACGTGCCTGATCACCAGGCCGCCCTCGCCTTCGAGCAGGGCATGCCTGGCCCGCAGCAGCCAGTCCTGGGAGGTGGCATCCGCGGCGTCGAGCACGCTGAACCGTCCCGACGGCTCGCGCCGCTGGTGCACGGCGCGGAGCAGGGTGAGCTTGCCCACGCCCGGCTCACCCTCGACCATCAGCCATTCCCCGGTCTCGTAGACCTCCTGCACCTGCTGGCAGCCGCGCAGCCACAGCGTGCCGGAGCCGACGACGCCGGGCAGCAGCATCCGCGCCGCGTGCGAGGAGTCGGTTGTCGGCCGCGGGGCCGGCTCGATCAGCTTCACGTGCACGACGCCGCCGGCCGAGCCTGCGTGCAGCCCGCCAGTAAGGGAGCTGCGGGTGGGGCGGCAGTACATCCTCGCGGTAAGCCCGGTCGGCAGCTCCACCTCCACCGCGCCCGGCCTGCCCGTGCCCAGGGCCTCTCCCGCCTGCCCGAGCAGGACCGCCTGGTCCCCGGCATCAAGCACCTGGCGGGCGCGGTCGTTCATCATGACCACGTCGTCGTTGAGCGCGAGCACGATGCCGTTGGTCCGCCTGCAGGCACGCAGGTACTCCTGCAGCAGTTCGAGCTCGGCGGCGCTGGAGTCGGTCAGCAGGGCCTGGGTGATCTGGTCCGCCGTCGTCTTCACCAGAGCGACAAGCAGCGGGTCGGCGTCCTTGCGCCAGCAGGTCAGGTCCACCGCGCCAACCGTTTTGCCGGTGATGGGATGGTGGATCGGTACCCCGGCGCAGGCGAGATCCTCGAGGTTCTCCGCGTAATGCTCGTGGCCGAAGACATGTGCGGGCTGGCCGCCCTCCAGTGCGGTGCCAATGCCGTTGGTGCCGACGAGTTCTTCGGCGTAGCTGAAGCCGGGCGCCAGCTTGACCCCGTCAAGGTGGCGCTCCAGGTCGTGATCGGCGGTGAGCCTGGACAGCACCACCCCGGCCGGGTCGGTCAGGATGACGCTGATCGGCTGCCCTTCCAGGTTCTCGCGCAGGTGCCGCAGCACCGGCATGGCGCTGCGGGTCAGCGGGGTGTCCAGGTCGGGATCGCGGACATAGGACAGCTCAATGCGGTCCGCGGGCACGTTCCAATCCCGGGAGCGCCACCAGGATGCCAGGATCGGGTCCCGCACCTGATTCGGCTCCACCGGCTCACGGACCAGGAACCGCTCCCTGGTTTCGGCCAGCCGACCGCGATCCGGCGTGCGCCAAGACCGGGATGACATGGCGCCTCCTGCCTCCCACGCCCTCGCGGGGCCACCAAACCCGCCGGGGACCGGGTTGTGAGGCGTTGCTTGCAGGTGTGGCCTGTCTCATCACGATAATCGCATGCCAGCGGTGCTGTGTCTCATGTTGAGACCGCCGATGCACGACATGGGGCGTTGGATGCCTGAGCGTCCTTGTGTGTGCGCCGAGGAGGTGGCGATGGCCGGACCCAGCGAGCCGCAGCCCGAGACGTACAACCCTTGGAGCATCGTCAACCTGGTCTTTCACCACCTTGCTGACCAGGGGCTGCACCCCACCCTCGGCGAGGCCGGGGACCCGGGGGAACCGGCCGCCGCGTTGCTGCGCGCTCTGGGGATCGAGCCGGCGGCGGAGGGCAACCGTCAGGTCATGGCCGCCGTGCGGCTCCACCTTGACCAAATCCGCACCGCGGTGCTTGGCGAGCCCGGCGACGGCTGAGCGCGGGCGGGCCCGGCTGTCTCATGTTGAGAGCCGCACGGCCATGGGCGCGGGTTGTGATCCTCCTATGAGACGTTCCGGGCTGCTGCGCTCGCGCGCCTGCCGGCATGGTGACAAACCGGCACAGATGGGGACAACGGAGGCCGCTGGCAGCCCCCCGCAGCCGACTCAGAGAAGGGCAAGGGGTGACACATGAGTCGCCAGAGTGTGGCTAAGGCACACCAAAAGATCCAAGAGCTGGCCTGGGAACCGCTGTACCACGAGCCGGTCTCCCAGTACGGGACCGACTACACGTTCCAGAAGGCCGCCAAGAAGGACCCGCTCAAGCAGGTGCTCCGGTCGTACTTCCCGATGCAGGAGGAGAAGGACCACCGCGTCTACGGCGCCCAGGACGGCGCCATCCGCGGCAACATGTTCCGCCAGGTGCAAGAGCGCTGGCTGGAATGGCAGAAGCTGTTCCTGTCCATCATTCCGCTTCCCGAGATCTCCGCGGCGCGGGCCATGCCGCTGCTGTTCCGCACGGTCCCCAACCCGGAACTGCACAACGGCCAGGCGATCCAGATGATCGACGAGGTACGGCACTCGACGATCCAGCAGAACCTCAAGCGCCTGTACATGAACAAC
>Ga0207665_10001841_pt1 | contig 14273 bp, 8 predicted proteins | sample LARL112metaG_FD_184351 | JGI IMG/M metagenome (GOLD analysis project Ga0207665, IMG submission 184351) | Corn, switchgrass and miscanthus rhizosphere microbial communities from Kellogg Biological Station, Michigan, USA - LAR L11-2 metaG... | ecosystem: Host-associated > Plants > Roots >...
TAGAAGGTGAATGCGTGGCAGCAAGGACACCTCCCGCCGCGAAGGGCGTGACGGGCAAGGGCAGCGCCGCGACGAACGGCGGTGGCGGCAGCCGCTTGGTCATCGTCGAGTCTCCCGCCAAGGCGCGGACGATCGCCGGGTACCTCGGCCAGGGGTACGTGGTGGAGTCCAGCATTGGCCATATCCGCGATATGCCGGACAAGGCAGCCGAGATCCCGGCCAAGTACCGCAAGGAGCCGTGGGCGCGGCTCGGCGTGAACGTGGACGACGGCTTCGAGGCCCTCTACGTCGTGAACGCGGACAAGAAGTCCCAGGTCACCAAGCTCAAGTCGCTGCTGAAGGACGCCGACGAACTGCTGCTCGCCACTGACGAGGACCGCGAGGGCGAGGCCATCGCGTGGCACCTCCTGGAGGAGCTCAAGCCGAAGGTGCCCACCCGGCGGATGGTGTTCCACGAGATCACCCCGGAGGCCATCGCCCAGGCCGTGGCCAACCCGCGGGACATCGACCGGGGCCTGGTCGACGCGTACCAGACCCGCCGGGTGCTGGACCGGCTGTACGGCTACGAGGTCTCCCCGGTGCTGTGGAAGAAGGTCATGCCGCGGCTGTCCGCGGGCCGGGTGCAGTCCGTGGCCACCCGCCTGGTCGTCGCGCGGGAGCGGGAGCGGATGGCGTTCCGCCCGGCCCGGTACTGGGACCTGCAAGCGGTCTTCGCCCGCACCGACGGCGTGTCCGACGCCGACGTGTCCTCGTTCCCGGCCGCGCTCGTTGCGGTCGACGGACGGCGGGTCGCGCAGGGCCGTGACTTCGCCCCCTCAGGCGAGCTGCGCAACCCAGACGCGCTCTACCTATACGGAACGCCATCGAGCCCGGCTGACCAGGCCCAGCCTGCCCCGCCCGGCGTGGTGCACCGCCTGTCCGCCGCCGAGCTGGCTGACCGGCTGCAATCGGCTGATTTCTCGGTCAAGTCGGTCGAGCGCAAGCCTTACCGGCGGTCCCCGTATGCGCCGTTCCGGACGACCACGCTGCAGCAGGAGGCCTCGCGGAAGCTGGGGTACTCGGCCAAGTACACGATGTCTGTGGCGCAGCGGCTGTATGAGAACGGTCACATCACTTATATGCGGACCGACTCCACGATCCTGTCGCAGACCGCGATCCAGGCCGCCCGGCGCCAGGCCCGCGAGCTGTACGGGGCCGAGTACGTGCCGGACGCCCCCCGCGTCTACGCCAGCAAGGTGAAGAACGCGCAGGAAGCGCACGAGGCCATCCGCCCGGCCGGCGACTCGTTCCGCACTCCCCGGCAGGCCGGCCTGTCCGGCGACGAACTGCGCCTGTACGAGCTGATCTGGAAGCGCACGGTCGCCTCGCAGATGAAGGACGCCACCGGCGAGTCGGTGTCGGTGCGCGTCGCTGGCCGGTCCTCGGCCGGCGAGGAGGCCGAGTTCGGCGCGTCCGGCAAGATCATCGGCTTCCACGGCTTCCTCAAGGCGTACGTGGAGGACGCGGACGACGACTCCGACCGGGACGACCGGGAGCGCCGCCTGCCGCCGCTGGCCGAGGGTGACCCGCTGACCGCCCGGGAGCTGGCCGCGGCCGAGCACGCCACCCGGCCGCCGGCCCGCTACACCGAGGCCACGCTGGTCAAGGAGCTGGAAGACCGGGAGATCGGGCGGCCCTCGACCTACGCGAACATCATCGGCACCATCCTGGACCGGGGCTACGTGTTCAAGAAGGGCACCGCGCTGGTGCCCTCGTTCCTGGCCTTCGCCGTGATCACGCTGCTGGAGCAGCACTTCAGCCAGCTCGTTGACTACGACTTCACCGCGCGGATGGAAGACGCGCTGGACGCGATCGCCCGCGGCGAGGCGGCCCGGGTGCCCTGGCTGCGCCGGTTCTATTTCGGCGCCGAGGGCGAGGAAGGGCTGAAGGAGATGGTCAGCGACCTGGGCGACATCGACGCCCGGGAAGTCAGCTCGTTCCCGCTGGCCGGCACCGACATCGTGATCCGGGTCGGCCGGTACGGGCCGTACCTGGAGCGTGGCGAGCAGCGGGTCAACGTGCCCGAGGGCATGGCCCCGGACGAGCTCACCCCGGAGAAGGCCGAGGAACTGCTGGACCAGCCCAGCGGCGACCGGCCACTGGGCGCCGACCCGGCCACCGGGCGGCAGATCGTGGCCAAGGCGGGCCGGTTCGGCCCGTACGTGACCGAGGTGCTGGAGGACGGGGCGGACGGCCGGCCGCGCACCGCCTCGCTGCTCAAGTCGATGTCACTGGACACGGTGACGCTGGACGACGCGCTGCGGCTGCTCACCCTGCCGCGCACGATCGGCGAGCTGGACGGCGAGCCGATCACCGTGCAGAACGGCCGGTACGGCCCGTATGTCAAGAAGGGCGGCGACAGCCGGTCGCTGGAGTCGGAAGAGCAGCTGTTCTCCCTCACCCTGGCCGAGGCGAAGGAGCTGTTCGCGCAGCCGAAGGCCCGCGGCCGGGGCCGGGCGGCCGCCGCGCCGCCCCTGCGTGAGCTGGGTGACGACCCGGCCAGCGGCCGGCCCATCGTGATCAAGGAAGGCCGCTGGGGCCCGTACGTGACGGACGGGGAGACCAACGCCTCGCTGCGCCAGGGGGATGCCGTCGAGTCGGTCACCCCGCAGCGGGCCGCGGAATTGCTGGCCGAGCGCCGGGGCACCCCGTCCGCCCCGCGGCGGCGGGCCTCCGGCGGGCGGAAGACCACCAGCAAAACGGCGGGCGCCAAGACGGCCCGGTCGACCGCGCGCCGGGGCAGTGGCAGTACGGCGGGGGGCAGTGCCCGGACTGGCAGCCGCTCCTGAGCTGCGTAGTAAGCAGGGCGGCCCGTCCAGCCCCGGCCGGGCCGCCCGGGTAACGCGTACCTGCCGGACATTTCGCGAGCTTGCAGGCCACGCGGAGACCCCCTCTGTGGATACCCTGACCCAGTGAACTTCCGATCCCCTTCTCCTGACGGGCGCGGCAGCGTGCTGTCCATCCGGCCGTTCCGCCGGCTGTGGATCGCGACGTCGCTGTCCAGCCTGGGGGATTGGCTGAGCCTGGTGGCGCTCGCGTCGCTCGCGTCCGCGCTGGCCGGGTCGGGAGCCGCGGCACAGTACAGCGCGGTGGGCGGAGTCTGGCTCTCGTCCCTGCTGCCGGCGCTGATTCTCGGCCCGCTGGCGGGCGCCGTCGCCGACCGGCTGGATCGCCGCCTCAACATGATCATTGGCGACGTGCTCCGCGCGGTGCTGTACCTGACCATCCCGCTTAACCTGTCGGTCCACTTCGCGAATCCGCTGACCTGGATATACGTCGTGCAGTTCGTGGCGTCCTGCGTGTCGCTGTTCTGGACACCGGCCAAGGACGCGTCGGTGCCCAACCTGGTGCCACCGGGCAAGCTGGAAGAGGCCAACCAGTACAGCCTGTTCACCACGTTCGGCACGGCCCCGGTCGCCGGGCTCATCTTCACCCTGCTCTCGCTGGTCAGCCGGGCGCTCGGCAACATCTCGCACTACTTCACGACCAATCCAGTGAACCTGGCGCTGTACTTCAACACGGTCACCTTTGTGGTGTCCGCGCTGACCATCTACGCCTTGCGGGAGATCCCCAAGCGGCAGTTCAGCGCGCATATCTCGGCGCCCTCGATGGCGAAGACGATCTGGGACGGCTGGCGGTTCATCGGCCGGACCGAGGTGGTGCGCGGGCTGGTCATCGGGATGGTGGGCGCGTTCGCGGCCGCCGGCGTGGTGGTCGGGCTGGGCCAGCCCTACATCACGCACACGCTGCACGGTGGCAACGCGGGCTGGGGGGTCGTGTTCGCCGCGATCTTCGTCGGCCTGGCGGGCGGCATGTTCCTCGGCATGCGCATCCTGTCCGGGTTCAGCCGGCGCCGGCTGTTCGGGCTGAGCATCGCCAGCTCGGCCATCCCGCTGGCGCTGATCGCGCTGATCCCCAACCTGGTCGTGGTCGTGGTGCTGGTCGTGCTGCTGGGCGCGTGCGCCGGGGTGGCCTACGTGACCGGCTACACGATCGTCGGGCTCGAGGTGGACGACGACACACGCGGCCGCGTCTTCGCCTTTCTCTACTCGGCCATCCGGGTCATCCTGCTCAGCGTGATCGCGGTGGCGCCGTTCGTCGCGGCTGGGTTCACCGCGCTGGTCCGCGGCGCGTCCGGCACCGGGAGCCTGCACCTCGGGCACGTCAGCTACGAGGGGATCGGCTACAACCTGGTGATGCTGCTGGCAGCGGCGATCGCGCTGTGGGTGGGCTTCATCTCCTACCGGCACATGGACGACCGCAAGGGCGTGCCGCTGCGCGACGACCTGGTCTCGGTGGTCCGGGGCGAGGACTTCCAGCCGGTACCGGTCAGCGCCAACGGGCACCAGCCGCCGGAGCCGGAGGTGCCGGCCCGGCGCGGCCTGTTCATCGCGCTGGAAGGCGGCGAGGGGGCGGGCAAGACCACCCAGGCCCGGCTGCTTGCCATCTGGCTGCGCGAGCAGGGCTACGACGTGATCACTACGCGGGAGCCGGGCGCGACCAAGGTGGGCATGCGGCTGCGCGCCGTGCTGCTGGACACGGCTCACGCCGGCTTGTCAGCCCGCGCCGAGACCCTGCTGTACGCGGCGGACCGGGCGGAGCACGTGGCGTCGGTGATAAATCCCGCGCTCGATCGCGGGGCAGTCGTGGTTACGGATCGTTATGTAGATTCTTCTCTGGCCTACCAGGGTGCGGGGCGCAAGCTGCCCGCGGCCGAGGTGGCGCGGGTGAACCAATGGGCTACCGGTGGGCTGGTGCCCGACCTGACCGTGCTGCTCGACATGCCGCCCGCGCACGGCCTGGGCCGCCGGGCCCGGTCCGCGGACCGGCTGGAGGCCGAGCCGCTGGACTTCCACGAGCGGGTCCGGTCCGGCTTCCTCGGCCTGGCCCGCGCGGAACCCCAGCGCTACCTGGTGCTCGACGCGTCCCGGCCAGCGGCCGAGCTAAGCAGGGAGATCCAGGAGCGGATCCGGGACATGCTGCCCGATCCGGTGCCGCCGATGGCCGAGGCGAACACCGGCAGCTTCCCGGCCATCGTCGACTGACTGTCATGGCCGCGCCCGTATTCGACGACCTGGTCGGCCAGGAGCCGGTGGTGGCCCAGCTGGAGCAGGCGGCCGCCGCGGCCGCCGGGCTGCTGCGCGGTGAGCCGTCGCTGGGCATGACGCACGCGTGGCTGTTCACCGGGCCACCGGGGTCCGGCCGGTCGGTGGCCGCGCGGGCGTTCGCCGCCGCGCTGCTCTGCCCGGACCAGGGCTGCGGGCACTGCCCGAGCTGCCACCAGGTGCGCGCCGGCACCCACCCGGACCTGATGCTGGTCCGGCCGGACGGGCTGTCCTACGGCGTGAAGCAGACCCGGGACCTGGTGCTGCGGGCGGCCGGCGCGCCGGCCGGCGGGCGGTGGCAGGTGGTGCTGTTCGAGGATGCCGACCGGGCCACCGAGCAGGCCGCCAACGCGCTGCTGAAGGCGATTGAGGAGCCGTCGCCGCGGACCGTCTGGCTGCTGTGCGCGCCGTCGGCGGAGGAACTCGTCACCACGATCCGGTCCCGGTGCCGGCTGGTCACGCTGCGCACCCCGGCGGCCACCGCAGTGGCCGAGGTGCTGTCCCGGCGCGACGGCGTGGACCCGGCCGCCGCGCTGGCCGCCGCCCGGGCTGCGCAGGGGCACATCGGCCGGGCCCGCCGCCTGGCCATCGACCCGGAAGCCGCGCAGCGGCGCGACGAGGTGCTCCGGGTGCCCGCCCGCATCACCAGCCTGGGCAGCGCGCTGAGCGCCGCGGCCGGCCTGGTGAAAGGGGCCGAGCAGGAGGCCGCCGCGGTCACCGAGGAGCTGAACGTCCCGGAGCGGGAGGCGCTGCGCAAGGCGTTCGGCGAGGGCTCGACCGGCAAGGGCGTGGCCAAGGCGGTGCGCGGCGCGGCCGGCGCGCTGAAGGACCTGGAGGACCGGCAGAAGTCCCGGGCCACCCGGCTGAAGCGGGACGCGCTGGACCGCGCGCTGCTCGACCTGGCCGCCTTCTACCGGGACGTGCTCGTCATCCAGCTGGGCGCCGCGGACGGCCGGGAGCCGGACGCCGGCGACGGCCGGGAGCTGGACGCCGGCGACGGCCGGGATGTGGATGCCGGGGACGGCCTGGGGCTGGGAGCCGGCGGCGGCCTGGAGCCGGGCGCCGGGGACGGCCTGGAGCTGGCCAGCGCGGGCCACGAGGACGACCTGCGGCGGGTGGCCGCGGACACCACGGCCGAGTCCACGGTGCGCCGGATGGAGGCCATCATGACCTGCCGGGAGCGCCTGGAAGTCAACGTCGCCCCGCTTCTCGCGGTCGAGGAACTCACCCTGGCCCTGCTGGCCGGCTGACACCACGCCGTCGCGTGGCTCCCCCGCCCTGCCCCCCGCGGCCCCGCTAAACCGGCCGCAGCCTGGCACTTTAGCGTCCTGGCGGCGCCCTTCGGCGGCCGGGCACCGTCTCAGACTGTGACAGTTCGTTGTCTTGAACCGTTCGGGTTTATGCCGGTAGTTTGGGCGTCATGACCGTACCCCCGACTCCGTCCACCGCCGGCGAACTGCGCGGGGCTGGCCTGCGGGTGACGGCTGCGCGTGTCGCGTTGCTGGAGACCGTCCGGGACGGTGACCACCTCGGCGTCGAGGCCATCACCTCGGGGGTACGCGAGCGCATCGGCCATGTCTCCCTGCAAGCCGTGTATGACGCCCTGCACGCGCTCACCGACGCGGGACTGGTGCGCCGCATCGAGCCGGCCGGCAGCCCGGCCCGGTTCGAGGGACGGGTCAGCGACAACCACCACCACGTCGTGTGCCGGTCGTGCGGTGCCGTCGCTGACGTCGACTGCGCGGTCGGCGAGGCGCCCTGCCTGACCGCGTCCGACGACCACGGCTTCGCGATCGATGAGGCCCAGGTCATTTACTGGGGCCTGTGCCCCGGCTGTTCCACCGCCCGCAGTGCTTAACCAACCGTTGATCCGTCGCTAACTCCGGAGGGACTCCCATGACCGAGAACCACGATCCAACAGTCATCGAAGGCGCGACCCCCGAGGCTGGGCAGAGCGAGCAGGTCGGGGGATGCCCGGTCCAGCACGGCCTTGTCCACCCGACCATGGGGGACGCCAACTTCGAGTGGTGGCCGAGCAAGCTCAACCTGAAGATCCTGGCCAAGAACCCGGACGTGGCCAATCCGCTCGGTGCGGTCTTCAACTACGCCGAGGCTTTCAGCAGCCTCGACCTGGCCGCGGTGAAGCGGGACATCGCGGAGGTGCTGACGACCTCACAGGACTGGTGGCCGGCTGACTTCGGCAACTACGGCCCGCTGATGATCCGGATGGCGTGGCACAGCGCGGGGACCTACCGCATCAGCGACGGCCGCGGTGGCGCGGGCGGTGGCCAGCAGCGCTTCGCGCCGATCAACAGCTGGCCGGACAACGTCAGCCTGGACAAGGCCCGGCGGCTGCTGTGGCCGGTCAAGAAGAAGTACGGCCAGAAGATCTCGTGGGCCGACCTCATGATCCTCACCGGCAACGTGGCCCTGGAGACGATGGGCTTCCAGACCTTCGGCTTCGGCGGCGGCCGTCCGGACGTCTGGGAACCCGACGCCGACGTGTACTGGGGTCCCGAGACCACCTGGCTCGACGACGAGCGCTACTCCGGCGACCGGCAGCTTGAGGAGCCCCTCGGCGCGGTCCAGATGGGCCTCATCTACGTCAACCCGGAGGGTCCCAACGGCACGCCCGACCCGGTCGCCGCGGCCCGCGACATCCGGGAGACGTTCCGCCGGATGGCGATGAACGACGAGGAGACGGTGGCCCTGATCGCGGGCGGTCACACGTTCGGCAAGACGCACGGCGCGGGCCCGGCGGACAACGTCGGCGCCGACCCCGAGGCCGCCCCGCTCGAGCAGCAGGGCCTGGGCTGGCAGAGCACGTACCGCACCGGCAAGGGTGGCGACGCCATCACCAGCGGTATCGAGGTCACCTGGACGCCCACCCCGACCCGCTGGGACAACAGCTTCCTGGAGACGCTGTATGCCTACGAATGGGAGCTGACCAAGAGCCCGGCTGGCGCGTACCAGTGGAAGCCCGCTGGCGGCGCCGGGGCGGGGACCGTCCCCGACGCTCACGATCAGTCGAAGAGCCACCCGCCGACGATGCTGACGACTGACCTGTCGCTGCGCATGGACCCGGTCTACGAGCAGATCACCCGGCGTTTCCTGGCCAACCCCGACGAGTTCGCCGACGCCTTCGCCCGGGCCTGGTTCAAGCTGACCCACCGCGACATGGGCCCGGTCGTGCGCTATCTCGGCCCGGAGGTGCCGGCCGAGACCCTGCTCTGGCAGGACCCCGTGCCTGCGGTCACCTACCCGCTGGTCGATGCGGCGGACGTCGCCACGCTCAAGGAGCAGGTCCTGGCGTCCGGTCTGTCGGTGCCCCAGCTCGTGTCCACCGCGTGGGCGGCGGCCTCGTCGTTCCGGGGCAGCGACAAGCGCGGCGGCGCCAACGGCGGGCGGCTGCGGCTGGAGCCGCAGAGCGGCTGGGAGGTCAACGAGCCTGAGCAACTGGCCACGGTGCTGCGCACGCTGGAGGGGATCCGGCAGGCCTTCAACGGTGGCGGCAAGCAGATCTCGATGGCCGACCTGATCGTGCTGGCCGGCTGCACTGGCGTCGAGAAGGCGGCCAGGGACGCCGGCTTCGACGTCCAGGTCCCGTTCGCACCGGGCCGTACCGACGCGGCGCAGGAGCAGACGGACGTGGAATCGTTCGCCGCGCTCGAGCCGGCCGCCGACGGGTTCCGCAACTACCTCGGCAAGGACGGCCGGCTGCCCGCCGAGTACCTGCTGCTCGACCGGGCGAACCTGCTCACGCTGAGCGCCCCGGAGATGACGGTCCTGGTCGGGGGCTTGCGTGTGCTGGGCGCCAACTACCAGCAGTCGCCACTCGGCGCGTTCACCTCGGCCCCGGGCTCGCTGACCAACGACTTCTTCGTCAACCTGCTCGACATGGGCACGACGTGGAAGGCGACAGCCACGGACGCCGGCACGTTCGAGGGCCGTGACGCCACCACCGGTCAGGTCAAGTGGACCGGCACCCGGGTCGACCTCGTTTTTGGGTCGAACTCCGAGCTGCGTGCGCTCGCCGAGGTCTACGCCAGCGACGACGCGAAGGAGAAGTTCGTGCACGACTTCGTCGCGGCGTGGGACAAGGTGATGAACCTAGACCGCTTCGACCTGCGCTGATCACGGTGTCCGGGCCGGCTCCGCGTAGGGCCGGCCCGGACATCCCAGCCCGCGGCCAGTAGGGGACCGGCCCCCGAGACGGCCCGGGCATCAGTGCGGTGCGTTTGGTCAGCGCGGTGCGTTGTGGGCGTCCCGCCACCCACGATGTACCGCGATCGTGGATGTGACGGGGCAGGCCGGGGTGCAGGGGCGTGGGGTGCCGCGCCAGCCGCGTTGCCGGAGCGCCGCGGCTACCTCGGCGGCCACTTCGCAGGGACGGCGGGTGACGTCGGACCAGCTATAGCGGAGGGTGACGACCCCCTCGGTCAGTCCAGCGTTGTCCCGGTGCTGGTCACGCCAGCGGGACTGCAGCGGGTGAGCGACTTCGCCGTCGGTTTCCACCCCTACGCCGAACTCTGCGTAGAGGACATCCCGGTACTCGGTCCGCCCGCCCCGGACGATCCGCACTTGACGCAGCGCCCGGGGCAGCCGGTGGGCCCGCTCCACCCGGCGGACGTAGCGGAGCTCGAGCACGGAGTGCGCGCCGTCGGCGATGTCCGTCAGCGCGGCTGCCAGTTCGGCGCGCCACCGCATTCGCGCCCGCTGGTCCAGTGCGGCCCGCAGCAAGCCCGGGGTGGTCTGCCGTCCGCCGCAGGCACGGGCCAGCCAGCCAAACGCGTCGTCCAGGCCAGCCGCGGTGGCCGCCAGGTCGAGGGTGGTTTCCTCGATCCGGGTGCGTGGTGGCAGGAGCGTGGGGTGCCGGGCCGCCTCGATCCGGCTGGACCGGTGAATAACGAGCCCCGAGATATCGCGTAAGTGCTGCTGCCGTGGCACGGTCACGTGGATGAGCGGGCTCGGCCGGGTGACCAGCTGGCTGAGCTCAGCCGCCGTGTGATGACTAAGCACAGCCTCGGGCCCGGCCCGACGCAACGCGGCCCACAGGACTGCCTGGCGCCCCGGCTCCCCGGTGAACGTGACATACACCCCCCGGTACAGTCGCCGCCAATCGCCAGCCCGCAACCGCCAGCGCACCGTGTCCGACCCGAGCCCGGACTCCAGCGCCTGGGCCCGGGACAGCACGCCCCACTGGGACTGGATGAGTTCGCGGCAGTTCGCCGGCAGTTCCCGTGTCATGCGGCCAGAGTGGCTGGGTCATCCCCCCGCGAACAGACCGGCTTCCCCTGTCTGTGGAAAACCCCGTGATGCATCAGTGCGGTGCGTTTGGTCAGTGCGGTGCGTTGTGGGCGTCCCGCCACACACAACGCACCGCACTGATGCGGGGCCGACAGGGTCAGGCGCTGATGGGGTCGCCGCAGTCCCGGGAGGGCGCAGGCTCATGCGGCCATGAGTCGTCGCTGGCCTCCCCGGACTCCCGGACGTCCCCGGACTCCCGGGCTACTGGGACCTGCCGGGTTTCCCCGGCCAGCTCGGCCTCACGGGCGATCTCGGCCGCCAGGTCGTCGGCCCGGACCGGGGCCGACTTGGCCGCTGCCGCCGGAGCCAGCGCCGCACGCCGCCCGGTCCGCAGCCCGCTCAGCGCGGTGATCGCGCCGATCGCCGACACCACGGTGATCAGGGCCAGCGCTGGCCGGTAGGCGCCCAGCGTGGCCTGCACGGAGGTGGACGACGTGATCCGGCTGGCGCCACCCGCGTCGATGACCGCGGTGACCACGGCCAGCACGATCGCGCCGCCGACCTGGAACGAGGTCTGGAACAGGCTGGCCGCCAGGCCCTGCTCCCGGTCGGCCACCCCGTCGGTGGCGGCCAGGCTCAGCGCCGAGAACCCCAGCCCGAACGCGATGCCGATCAGCACCACGGCCGGGAAGATGACCGTCGGGTAGTCGGGCCGCACGCCGACCCGGAGGAACACCGCGTAGCCCGCCACCAGGCTGATGAACGCGGCCACCGCGATCCGGGCCGACCCGAACCGGTCGATGATCACGCTCATCCGGGTGGACAGCACGGCCACCACCACCCCGGCCGGCAGGAACGCCAGCGCGGTGGCCAGCGCCGACCACGCGGCCAGGCTCTGCAGGTACTGGGTGACCAGGAACTGGAACGACACGTACGAGCCGAACAGGGTCAGCGCGCCGATGTTGGCCCGGGTCAGCGCGCCGGAGCGGAAGATGCCGAGCGGCACCAGCGGGTCGCGGCTGCGCCGCTCGATGGTCACGAACGCGGCCAGCAGCACGGCGACAGCGGCGAACGACCCGATGGTCCGGGCCGAGGCCCACCCGGCCTGCTGGGCCGAGACCACCGTGTAGACGAGCAGCAGCATGGCGCCGGTGACGGTCACCGCACCGGGCACGTCGAACCGCCGTCCCGCGCGAGCCACGGACCCACGCCCGGCGGCAGGCGAGTCACCCGCGGCGCGCGGGATGACCCGGATCGCCGCGATCAGCACGAGCAGCGCGACCGGCGCGGGCACCAGCAGCGTCCACCGCCAGCTCACCTCGGTGAGCAGCCCGGACAGCACCAGCCCGAGCGAGAAACCGCTCGCCCCGAACGCGGAGTACACCGAGATCGCCCGGTTGCGCATCGGGCCTTCGTGGAATGTCGTGGTGAGCAGGGACAGCCCGGCCGGGGCGGTGAACGCGGCCGCGATGCCCTTGACGAACCGGGCGCCGATCAGCAGGCCGGGGCTGCTGACCAGCCCGCCGAACAGTGAGGCCACCGCGAACAGGCCGAGCGCGAACAGGAAGACACGGCGCCGGCCGAGCAGGTCGGCGGCCCGCCCGCCGAGCAGCAGCAGGCCGCCGTAACCGAGCACATAACCGCTGACCACCCACTGCAGGGACGAGGTGGTCAGGCCGAGGCTGGCCCGGATGTCGGGCAGGGCCACGCCGACCATGGACACGTCGAGGGCGTCGAGGAACAGCGCGCCACACAGCACGATCAGGATGGCCCACAGCCGCGGGCTCCAGCGCTGGGCGGCCACGGCCGAGTCCCGTGCCGCCTGCGGCGCACCGGGGAAGGGACGGGGTGCAGCCTGAGTAGGGCTTGATGAATCCATGCCCCGAACAATATGCATGTACACACACTAGATGCAAGCGCAATTAATGTACTTGCATATAACCCGGCAGGGCGTTAAAATGCGCTCGTGAGTGTGACCGACTCGGGCCCGCGGACCGCGCGGGCCACGGAGACCCCGGAGCCGCCGGCCGGCGCCGACCCGGTGGTGTCCGCCTGGCGGGCCATCGCCGCCAGCTACCACGCGGTCACCTGCGCACTCGAGCAGGAACTGGGCCGCCACGGCCTCGGGGTCAGCGAGTTCGAGGTGCTGGACCGGCTGGCCGAGACCCCGGAGCACAAGTTCCGCGCCCAGGAACTGGCCGAGGCCGTGCACCTGAGCCAGAGCGCGCTGTCCCGGCTGATCGACCGCCTGGTCAAGCATGGCCTGGTCGAGCGCTGCCTGTGCGGCGAGGACCGCCGCGGCATCTACGTGATCATGACCGAGGCGGGCCAGCAGCGGCACGCCGACGCCGCGCCCGCCCACCGCGAGGTGCTGGCCCGCGTGCTCCCGGCAACCGCGCCAGCCGCCACCATTTTTTCTTAACGCAACCGCCCGGCGACTGTGCCCAGGCCAGGCAGGGGAGACGCATGATCGAGGCGGTCGTGTTCGACCTCGACGGCGTGCTCATCGACTCCGAGCCGGTGTGGGAATCGGTCCGCCGCCAGGTCGTGGCCGAACACGGCGGGCACTGGGCACCGGACGCACAGCGCCGGCTGATGGGCATGAGCACCCAGGAATGGGCCCGCTACCTCAGCACCGACCTTGGTGTCGGCCTGCCACCACAGCAGGTCGCCGCGCTGGTCATCGACGACATGGCGGCCCGCTACCAGAAGGAACTGCCGTTGATGCCGGGCGCTGTCCCGGCCGTCCGCGGCCTGGCCGCGCGCTGGCCGCTGGCCGTGGCCAGCTCGTCGCCACCCTCGCTGATCGAGACGGTGCTGGACGCGGCCGGACTGCGCGCGTGCTTCGTGGCCGCCCTGTCTACCGAGCAAGTCCCGCGCGGCAAGCCGGCCCCGGATATCTACCTCGCGGCCGCGGAGCGGCTCGGCAGCCCGCCGCAGGCATGCGTGGGCGTGGAGGATTCCTCGAACGGGGTCCGTTCAGCTAAAAACGCGGGATTGGCCGTGATCGCCATTCCCCATCCGAAGTACCCCCTGGACCCGGACGCGGCCGCCATGGCCAGCCTGGTACTCACCAGCCTGACCGAGCTGACCCCGGACGTGGTGGCCAGGCTCGGCGGGTCACCGGACTGACCGGATCTTCCACCCGAACACCGAGCCCGCCGTGGTCAGTCTGCCTGGTGGAACACGTTCTATTCTGGGGATTTCCCGCTGCGCGGTCCGGGCTGTGCGCGGCCGGTGGACGGAACGTATCCCCGGCCTGGGGGAGCGGACTGCGTGATCTGCCCGTAACCTGATGCGATGGGCATGATGATGGCCGTCAGCTTCGAGCGTTACGGGCGGCTCTACTACCTGGATCCCGGGGCGCACACTCCAGCGGTAGGGGACAAGGTGCTCGTGCCCACCGACGCCGGCCCGGAGGTGGCCGAGTGCGTCTGGGCGCCGCAGTGGGTGGAGGACGAGGTCGGCGGGCTGCCGCTGTGCGCCGGGCTGGCCACCGATGAGCACCTGTCCCGGGACGAGCTGAACCGGGGCCGGCGCGCCGAGGCCCGGGTGGCCGCGCGCCGGCTGGTCCGTGAGCACAGCCTGCCGATGAAGGTCATCGGGGTGGACTACGTGGACTCGCCGGATGTGTTCACCGTCTACTTCAGCGCACCGGGGCGGGTGGATTTCCGCGCGCTGGTCCGCGACCTCGCCGCCCGGTTGCACGCCCGGGTGGAACTGCGCCAGATCGGCCCGCGTGACGAGGCCCGGCTGCAGGGCGGGATCGGGCCGTGCGGCCGCGACCTGTGCTGTTCCACGTTCCTCAAGGACTTCGAGCCGGTCTCGGTGCGGATGGCCAAGGACCAGGACCTGCCGGTCAACCCGCTGCGGATCGCCGGT
>Ga0207665_10001848_pt1 | contig 14253 bp, 14 predicted proteins | sample LARL112metaG_FD_184351 | JGI IMG/M metagenome (GOLD analysis project Ga0207665, IMG submission 184351) | Corn, switchgrass and miscanthus rhizosphere microbial communities from Kellogg Biological Station, Michigan, USA - LAR L11-2 metaG... | ecosystem: Host-associated > Plants > Roots >...
TATTCTCCGCCGGCTCTATGAGATGGCGCAGGCCGATCCCGGTCTGCGCCGCCGTCAGCCCTGGAAGGCGGCGTACGAGCGCGACTATGGCTGGCTCGCGACGGTGCTCGCTGAGCACTACGCGGGCAACGACGCTAACGTGCGGACGCTCCTGGCTGGCGTCCTTGCCGCCTACCAGGGGATCAGCGTCGAGGAGTTCGAGGCGAAGTCCGATGCCTTCCTGCGTACTGCGCAGCATCCGACCCTCGGCCGCGGTTACCTGCAGACCGCGTATGTGCCCATGATCGAACTGCTCCGCTACCTGGCCGCGAACGGGTTCACGAACTACATCGCCTCCGGCGGCGGCCGCGACTTCATGCGGCCGATCAGCCAAGAGGTGTACGGGATCCCCCGTGACCGGGTAATTGGCAGCGCGACCACCTTCCCGTACACCAGCGACGACCACGGTGGCACGATCACGCACAAGGCCGAGGCCGACTGCCTCGATGATGGCCCGCAGAAGCCGATCCGGATCTGAAGCCGCACCGGCCGCAGGCCGGTCCTGGCGGCTGGCAACTCGAATGGCGATATCCCGATGCTCGATTTCGCCCAGCATCGGGACAAGCCGTCTCTTCGGCTCCTCGTCCTCCATGACGACGGCCAGCGCGAGTTCGACTACACCAGCGGTGCCGAGCAGGCACTTGAGCGGGCCGGCAAGAGCGGCTGGACGATCGTCAGCATGAAAACCGACTGGGCCACCATCTTCTGACCGGCCCGCGTTGAACGCAGTGGATCTGGAAGCGTCGGCGCCGTTTCTACGCTGGCCCGCTTACGCCGGCGCGGTGGGTCCACACGGTGAGACTGTCGCGGACGGAAAGAGTCCCAGGATCCTCGGGACCACGCCGGAGCTCCAGCACCGATAGCAGTGCCGCGAACTGATCACTGGCCCGGCCGCACCGGTCGTGCGAGCCAGGTAATGCACCGCGCCCAGAGCCGCAGGTGCCGGGGATCTTCCTGGCACAAGAGTGCCCCGAACAAGTATGGCGATGGGAAAGGCATGACAACGGTGGCGGGGGCGTGGGTATTTTCGGGTACCTTGCGGGATGATTCGGGTGGGCGGGCAAGGCCGGTGAGCCAGGACAGCGAAGCGCAGGCGTCGGTACCTGGGTCGGCCACGCCACCCGGGGCGAGGGGGAAGGCGGCCACGCGCGAGCCTCTGGGCCGGATCGGCCGCGCCCTGACCCCCCTCTTCCCGCAGCCGCCGGAAGCGCCGCGGTCAGGCGTGACCCTCAGGGTCATCCTCGCGCACCTGGCCGCGATCGGGCTCGGTGCAATTGTCCTGCTCGAACGCCAGGCCGGGGTCCCCGCCTGGGACACGATAGGCGAGGAAGACCGCAAGATCTTCCTCGCCGGAGCACTGCTGCATCCCTGGGCCAGCCTGTTCCGCGGGTACAACGGGTATCTGGAGCTTGTCCCCCGGCTCATCGGCGAGGTCATCGCCCGGCTCCCGTACCAGGATGCCGCCGCGGGTTTCGCGCTAGCCGGAGCGCTGGTAGCGGCGTGCTGTGCCGTGTTCGTGTTCCACGCGTCGGCCGGCCAGATCCGGAGGCCGGGGCTGCGGGCCCTGCTGTTCCTGAGCGTGCTGCTCCTGCCGACGGCCCTCTACGAGATCAATGACAGCGGGGTGAACACCCCCTGGTACCTGCTCTTCGCCCTCTTCTGGGCGCTGGTGTGGCGCCCTCGCTCCCGCACCGGCATGATCCTCGCGTTCCTGATCTGTTTCGCGGCTGCCGCATCGAATGTCCTGGCCGTGGCGTACGCGCCTTTGGTGGTGGCGCGGGTTCTGGCCCTGCCGCGGGTCCGGGAGCAGGCGGCCACTCTCGGCTGGCTGGCGGGCGGCGTCCTGCAGGTCCCGGTGGTCCTGGTGTCGAGCCGGTACAACCAGGTGCCCCCGCTGGCCGGGGCCCTGAGCTTCTACGCCCGCAACGTGATCCTGGCCGGGGTGGGCGGGCATCACTGGGCCGCGGTGGCCACGGACACGCTGGGGGCCGTCACCGCGGCCGCGCTGGCCGGGTGCGTCGTGCTGGCGGTGGCCGCATGGGGGTTGCTGCGGTGCGGGACGCAGGCCCGCTGGTTTGTGGCCACGGCCCTGGTGACCGGCTTTCTCCTCGCCATGCTCCCGGTGACGGTGCACGGGTACATCGTCCTCCCGCATGAGGTGCACACGATCGTGTTCGTGCACGGTTCCCGCTACGCGCAGGTGCCGATCCTGCTGCTCTATTCGGCCGTGCTCGTTTCGCTGGACGCATTCCTGAGCCGCCGCGGCATTCGCTTCGGCCGCCCGGCTGATTTCCGCCGTGCCGCGCCTGGCCTGGCCGCGCTCCTGGTGGTGGTGCTGGCGTTCGGCAGCCTGTGGGCGGCCGACTTCCGCTGGGTGAACCGGCGCGCCACCCAGCCCACCTGGGCCACGATGATCAGGGATGTGCGGAAGGAGTGCAGGAAGCCGCTGACCCCGGAGATCCGGGCGCGGAAATTGCCCGCCGGCATGACCTGCTCGATGGTGGGCCGAGTGCCCAGGCGGCCGTAAAATAGTGAGCCACGATCAATCGACGGCTTTGTGTGTCCTTTGCTTTTATATGACCTTATCATTGCAAATGGCCGCGCAACCGCCTGCCTGGCCTGGTGCGCGCCTGGCCAGGCCAGAAATCCGGTAAAGTGGCCACTTGCTCCAGCTGTATCCATGGTTGGATACGAGTGCGTCTTCGGGGATGGAATCAGATGTTATGTCTGATGACAGGGGGGCTTCGGGGTCGCCGGAACCCCGGCGTGGTTTCCACGGCCGTTCAGCACGTTTGGCCGACTGCTGTACCTCAAATGATCAAGCGAGGAACAACATGGTTACCGAGCAGCAAGCCGCTCATCCTGACCCGGCCGGCGTGGTGATCATTGGCGGCTGCGGCCGAGTCGGGCTCCCGTTCGGCGTGGCCCTGGCCTCCCGCGGGCGGTCGGTCCGGCTGTATGACATCAACGCCGCCGCCGTGCAGGCCGTCAACGCAGGCCGGATGCCGTTCACCGAGGAGGGAGCCGACGAGCCGCTGCGTGCGGCGGTGGCCGACGGCAGCCTGGTGGCCACCACCGATCCAGCGGTCGTCGGCAGCGCCGAGGTCCTCGTCGTGGTCGTCGGCACCCCGGTGGACGAGCATCTCAATCCCGATCTCGGTGCGGTGCCGGCCGCGCTGGACCGGTGCGCCGCTCACCTGGTGGACGGCCAGCTCATCATCTTGCGCAGCACGGTGCACCCCACGGTCACCGCACTGACCGAGCAGATGCTCAGCAAGCGGGGACTGCGGGTCGACGTGGCGTTCTGCCCTGAGCGGATCGCCGAGGGGCACGCGATGACCGAGCTGTTCTCACTGCCGCAGATCGTCGGGGCCCGGACCGGCCGGGCCGGGGACCGGGCCGAAAAGTTCTTCCGCGCGCTGACCGACGAGATCATCCGGCTGGAACCGGAAGAAGCCGAGCTGGCCAAGCTGTTCACGAATACCTGGCGGTATATCAAATTCGCCACGGCCAATCAGTTCTGGATGATGTCGAACGATTACGGCCTCGATTTCGAGCGGATACGCCACGCCGTGCGGCAGGATTACCCGCGCGCCGCTGATATGCCGGGGGCCGGCTTCGCGGCCGGGCCCTGCCTGCTCAAAGACACGATGCAGCTGGCCGCCTTCAACCAGAACAACTTCATTCTCGGACATTCGGCCATGCTCATCAACGAAGGGCTGCCGCTCTATGTCGTGTCCCGGCTGGAGGCGAGTTACGATCTCCCCTCGCTGACCGTCGGCGTGCTGGGCATGGGCTTCAAGGCGGGCAGCGACGACCCGCGGGAGAGCCTGTCCTATAAGCTGCGCAAGATCCTGATCCTCAAGGCGCGCGAGACGCTGTGCTCGGACCCGTACATCGCCGACGACCGGTTCACCCCGCTGCCCGAGGTGCTGGACCGGGCCGACCTGCTGATCATCGCGGCGCCGCATCCGGAGTACCGCGGCCTGGTCACCGACAAGCCGGTCGCCGACATCTGGGGCGTGACCGGGCGGGGCACCCGGATATGACCGGCGGGCAGCCATGAAGCCAGACGTCACCGTGGTGATCCCGGTGTACAACGAGGGCGAGGCCATCATGCCCTGCCTGGACCGGATCCTGCGCGCGGTGACCTCGCCCTGCGAGGTGCTGATCGTCTACGACATGCCGGGCGACACCACCGTGCCCTACATCGAGAAGGCCAGCCGGGCCGATTCGCGGGTGCGCGGCCTGCTCAACACCTACGGGCGCGGCCCGGCCAACGCGATCCGGTTCGGGTTCGACGCCGCCCAGTCCCCGGTGACCGTGGTCACCATGGCCGACGGGAGCGACGACCCGCGGCAGATCGACGACCTGGCCCGGCTGGTCGAGCGCGGCGTGGTGGTGGCGGCCGCATCCCGGTACATGCCCGGCGGCCAGCAGGTAGGCGGCCCGCGGGTCAAGCGCGCGCTGTCCCGGTGTGCGGGCAAGTCCCTGCACCTGCTGGCCCGGGTCGGCACCCGGGACGCGACCAACAGCTTCAAGGCGTACTCCACCGAGTTCGTCCGGCAGGTCGGCATCGACTCGCGGACCGGCTTCGAGATCGGCCTGGAGCTGACCGTGAAGGCGACCCGGCTGCGCCTGCCGGTGGCCGAGATCCCCACCATCTGGCTGGACCGCTCGCTCGGCGATTCCCGGTTCCAGCTGGTTCACTGGCTGCCCAGCTACCTGCACTGGTACCGGCAGGCGTTCGGCCCCAAGCTCACCACCAGCCAGCTGGCCCGGCTGGCGCCGGCCAGCACCGAGCCTGCGAAAGTAGAGACAGAGGAGTAGCACGTGGCAAAGGTTCTGGTCACCGGCTCGGCCGGCTTCATCGGCGGTTACGTCGTCCAGGAACTGCTCGATCGTGGCCACAGCGTGGTCGGCCTGGATAACTTCTCCAAGTACGGGCCGGTCAAGCACAGCTACGACGACCACCCGGACTACCGCTTCGTCGAGGGTGACGCCCGCGACGCTGGCCTGCTGACCGACCTGCTGGCTGGGTGCGACCATTTCATCGCGGGCGCCGCGATGATCGGCGGTATCTCCTACTTCCACGCCTACGCCTACGACCTGCTCGCCACCAACGAGCGCATCATGGCGGCCAGCTGCGACGCCGCGCTGCGCGCCCACCAGGCCGGCCCGCTGCAGAAGATGACCTACGTCAGCTCGTCCATGGTGTACGAGAGCACCAGTCACTGGCCATCCAGGGAAGGCGACGAACGGCAGATCCCGCCACCGCTGTCCTCCTACGGCTTCCAGAAGCTGGCGGTCGAGTACTACGCCCGCGCCGCGTGGGACCAGTACCAGCTGCCGTACACGATCGTCCGCCCGTTCAACTGCGTGGGCGTGGGCGAGGGCCGGGCCCTCGGCCAGGTCGAGGTGCTCTCCGGCAACGTCCGGCTGGCCATGTCCCACGTCGTGCCCGACCTGGTGCAGAAGGTGCTCAAGGGCCAGGACCCGCTGCGCATCCTGGGCGATGGCAGCCAGATCCGGCACTACACCTACGGTGGCGACCTGGCCCGCGGCATCGTCACCACGCTGACCCACCCGGACGCGGTCAACGAGGACTTCAACCTGTCCACCGCCGAATCGACCAGCGTCACCGAGCTGGCCGGGCTGATCTGGCGGAAGATCAAGGGCCCCGAGGTGCCGCTCCGGCTGCAATCGGACCAGCCGTACGCCCACGACGTGCAACGGCGCGTCCCCGACGTGGAGAAGGCCAGGAAAGTACTGGGCTACGAGGCCACCACCACCCTCGATGACATGCTCGATGAAGTCATTCCGTGGATCGAGCAGGCGGTCCGCGAGGGACGGCTGTAGGGCCAGGCACGCCTGGATCCCCGGCTGCGGCTGGGCAAGGAGAGCGGATGGAGCGAGCGGGCAGTCCGGGTGAGGCCGGCCCGGGCACGGCGCCGGATCCTGACCACGACGGGCCGGCGGCCACGGAGCCGCCGCGGCCGGAACCCGGGCCAGCGGGCGAGGCCGCGGCCGGCCATTCCGGGCCGCAGGGCAGCGGACCGGACCCCGCGCCGCGCACCGGGCCGGGCTGGCCCGCCCGCCATCCGGTCCTGGTTCACCTGGCCGTCCTGGCCGGCTTCCTGGCCGCGGGAGTCGCCGCCAGCTGGCCGCGGGTCAGCTACCTGGCGGGCAAGCTGCCCGCCACCCGGGACGCGGGCGCGTACGTGTGGGGTTTCTGGTGGGTCCCGCACCAGCTGGCCCACCTGGCCAGCCCGTGGTTCACCCGGAGCATCGCCGCGCCGGTCGGCGCTCAGCTGGGCCTGCACGCGCTGATGCCGCTGCCCGATGCGCTGCTGACGCCGGTCACCCTGGCCTTCGGCCCGAGCGTGTCCTACAACCTGCTATCGGTGGCCATGCCCGGCCTGCTCGCCTACGCCGGCTACCGGGTGGCCCGGCTGTGGCTGCCGTCGCAGACCGGCGCGATCGCGGCAGGCGCGTTCTTCGGCCTGTCCTCTATGCTGGTCTGGCGTTCCTGGTACCACCTGAACCTGGCCGCGGGCGAGCTGTTCATCCCGCTGGCCCTCGAAGCGGCGGTGCGGCTGACCCGCCGGCCGGGGTGGCGCCCGGCCCTGGTCCTCGGCGTGATCCTGGCCGCGGCCGTGCTGACTGACCAGGAGATCGCGCTGCTGGTCATCGTCCCGGCCGCGCTGGTCCTGCTGTACTGGCTGCTCCGGCCGCCCTACCTGGCCAGGAAACTGTGGCCGGCCGGGCTGGCCGCGCTGACCGCGGTGGTGCTGGCCAGCCCGCAGCTGGTGGCGATCGTCCTACAGGTCAGGGCGGGCGGGGCCACGCTGCCCCACGGCCTGCTGGCCAAGTCCTACATCAAGTACTCAGCCCGGCTGCCCGGCCTGATCGCGCCGTCGCCGCAGATCAGCCACTTCGGGCTGGGGCACTTCCCGTTCAGCTACACCGGGCCGACCAACGACGGCATCCCGTCGTACGGCCTGGTGCTGACCGTCCTCGCCGTGCTCGGCGTGCTCGCGGCCCGGCGGCGTCGCAGCACCTGGCTGCTGGCACTGCTCTGGCTCGGCTGCACCGTGCTGGCGCTCGGCCCGGCGCTGCGGGTTGGCGCGCACATCTACGCCCCGGCCGGGGAGCTGCTCGGCCACCGGCACGTGTCCCGGGTCATGCCGTTCACCTGGTTCGCCCGGCTGCCCGGCCTGTCCGGGTTCCGGGAACCGGACCGGCTGATGATGCTTGGCATCCTGCCCGCCGCGCTGCTCGCCGGGGCCGCCGTGGACTGGCTGCGCTACCACGCCGCACCGCTGATCGCGGTGGTACTCGCGCTCGGCGTGCTGGAAGCGGGCTGGTCCGGCAACCCGCGCATCGGCACCGTGCCCAGCGCGCTGCCCGCGGTGGACCGGGCTATCGCCGCCGATCACTCCGGGTCGATCGTGGTCGATGTGCCGTTCGGAATCCGCGGCGGCACGTATATCTACGGCGGCCGGTTCGACCCGGACGCACAGGTGCTGGCCACCGCGGACGGCCACCCGCGGGCGGTCGGGTACATCTCCCGGGTGCCCCGGCCGACCATCACCGGGATGGAAAAGCACCCGTTCTACGCCCAGCTGGTGGCCCGGCAGCAGCGCGAGCGGGGCAACCCGGCTGACATCGCCGCCGCCCGGCGCGACGCCCGGCAGATGCACATCGGCTGGGCCCTGCTGTGGAGCTGGCCCAACCACAGTCCCCAGGTCATCCAGTACCTCCGCGCCGTCGGCTTCCACTACGCCTACCAAGCAGACGGCGTCCTGGTGTACCGGCTGGCCCCCCCGTCCCATTCGTGATCATGACTTTGGGCCGAATCTATTCGCCCCGATGTCATGATCACGGGCTGGCGGCCCTGGGGCCGCCAGCCCAGGGCAGCGTGGCTCCCAGGTCCGCCAGCAGCTCCTGGACCGGGGCGAGCTTCTCGTAGGTGAGCAATACCGGGTTGGCGGGCGCGGCTAGGTCCAGCGCGGCGCGCAGCGCGCCGTCCGGGCTGGTGGCCAGCGCGGTGGCACCGGCGCTGGTGCCCGCCACGGCCAGGCCGTGGCCGAGCTGCTCGCGCAGCACCTCGTTGGCCCAGGGGCCGACCAGCGCGAGGATCCAGACTTGGGTGCCGCCGCACAGCCCGACGAACCGTTCCAGCACGCCGGTACCGCAGCAGCGGTCCGCGCCGCCGCCGGTGATCAGCAGCCGCCTGGGGTGCGCACCGTCGCTTCCGGGGGCTCAGCCGCGGCCGTGTGCTCATCCACGATAGATTTGTTACCCAGCGTAGTCGGTTTGTGGACCAGACGTTCATATGTCGTGCTGCTGGGCTGGGTGCCTACTGGACCGCAGCCATATCGGGCAGCCGGCCGCCCAGATAGGTCACCAGCGGCCAGGTGACTATTATCCCGGCAGCCACATAGCCGATCAGCAATACCATCGGCCACAGGGTGCGGCGGGCCGCTGAATGCCCGCAGGCGGGAATCCGTCACCGGGGTCTGGGTTTCCAGCATCCCTCGTCCATCCGCATTCTGGTCCCGGGTCCACGGAAGCCAAAAACGGGCCGGGCTTCCCGGCGCCGGGGATGAATAGCCCACCGCGGCCCGCTCAGCCCGGGATTACGCCGGCAAGTGTGCCATCTGGCGTGATAACGGGCGGTCATCGAGGAGGTCAATTCTGTCATAGTTCGATGAAGGTTAATGGGAGGCCCGCATCGAACTGGCCAGGAACCGCACCGGCATCCAGAAGCAGTTTTGAATGGGCAGAGCCGGGCCCGGGGCTGGCGGGGCCCGGCGGCGGCCGGCGGCCTGGGCGGGCGGCCTGGCGGTCTGGCTGGGTCAGGCTTCGCCGCGGCTGCGCCGCGGCATCCGGCGTGGCATCGGCGGCTTGGCCAGTTCCTCGGGCAGCCGCAGCAGCGGGTTCGTGGCGCTCGCGATGACCTGGCTGGCGGTCTCCATGATCCGCTGGCCGCGCGCCCGCGACGCCGATCTGAGCAGCTCAAACGCTTGCCGGGGGCGGATCCGGTGCCGTTCGGCGAGCACTCCGATGGCCTGCTCCACCCGGACCCGGACGGTCAGCGCCCGCTCCAGCTGCGCGACGGTCTCCTTCAGCTGCTCGGTCTCGCCGGTCTCCAGGCCGGCTGGCCGGCGGTGCGCGCCGGGCCGGCCCGGCCGGTGGGCGGCCTCGCTGGGTGCCGGCTCACGGCCGGGGGCAGGCCGGGCGGGTAGCGCGGGGTCGTGCGGGCCAGCGATCCGGCCCGCGTTCCGGGTGGCCGCGTCGCGGGGGGCGGGCTGGGGCGCGGGCGGCGCCGCGCTGGCCGCGGCGTCGAGCTCGGCCCGGTCCTCGGCTGACAGCTCCGCGGCCAGCAGGTCGGCCAGGACCATCGCGCTGGTCAGGTCGGGTACTTCCTCGTCCCCGACCCGCCAGCCGGTCGGCGTGCGGCGGGCTACCGGCTCGATCGGGGCGGTGTCGCCGTCGTTGGCCGGGCCCAGGGGCGGCCGCGGCTCCGGTGGTGAGCCGGTCTGGGGCCGCCGGCCGGTCTGGGCCGGCCGGCCCGTTTCTGCTGCGCCGCTTTCCGGCACGCCAAGCGGACCGGTGCTCGAGTGCGCACCGGCATCCGTTCTGTCGTGCTTACCAGTCATATGTTCGCGGTGGTTCCGCGGAGCCTTTCCTTGACCTGGGCGGCCGATGGATTCGTCATAGCCGTCCCATCGGGGAATACCACAGTTGGCACCGTCATATTCCCCCCGTTGACACTTATCACGTAGCGGGCCGCATCCTCATCGCGCTCGATGTCGACCTCGGCTACCTCGATCCCGTCACGGGCCAGTTGGCTTTTCAGCCGTCGGCAGAACGCGCACCATTGCGTCGTATACATCGTCACCGACTCGGACACGCACTGCTCCCATCATCTCAACATGGTTCCGCTGTCACAACAGCGGGACGGCGTGCTGGCTTCCCGAACCAGCCGCGGAGCTTCCGCGTGTCGGCGGGCTGGGGGAGGATGGCCCGCACAGGAGGTACCCCCGTGACCGCTGCTCCCGAGCCGCCCGCCGGCCCCGGGCCCGGGCCGCGCACCGCCCCCGCGGGCCACGACCCCGAGTCGGTGCTGGCCGCCCTGGATCCTGAGCAGCGGCAGGTCGCGCTGGCGGCCCGGGGGCCGGTATGCGTGCTGGCCGGGGCGGGCACCGGTAAGACCCGGGCGGTGGCGCACCGCATCGCGTACGCCGGGCTCACCGGGATGATGGACCCCGCCCATGTGCTGGCACTGACGTTCACCACCCGGGCCGCCGGGGAGTTGCGGGCCCGGCTGGCCCAGCTCGGCGGGACCACGGCCGGCCTGGACCGGGTGCAGGCCCGGACCTTTCACTCGGCGGCGCTGCGCCAGCTCACCCACTTCTGGCCGCAGACGGTGGGCGGCCGCCCACCCGCGGTGCTGGACTCCAAGATCAGCCTGCTGTCCGAGCTGTCCCGCGGGCAGCGGGTCGGCGCCAGCCCGGCGGAACTGCGCGATCTCGCAAGCGAGATCGAGTGGGCCAAGGTCAGCCAGGTCCGGCCGGACGAGTACCCGGACGCGGCGGTCAAGGCGAGCCGTACCCCGCCGCTGGCCACCGCGACCGTGGCCCGGCTGTATGCCAGCTATGAGGAGCTGCGCCGGGAGCGGCACCTCGTCGACTTCGAGTCGGTGCTGGAGCTGACCGCGGCCATCCTGGCCGAGCACCCGGTGGCGGCGGCCGAGGTCCGCGACCGGTACCGCTACTTCGTGGTCGATGAGTACCAGGACGTCAACCCGCTGCAGAAGCTGCTGCTGGAGGCGTGGGCCGGGGAGCGTGACGACGTGTGCGTCGTCGGGGACCCGCGGCAGACCATCTACTCGTTTGCCGGCGCCACCGCGGCCTACCTGACCGGCTTCACCGCCGAGTTCCCGGACGCCACCGTGGTCCGCCTGGTCCGCAACTACCGGTCCACCCCGCAGGTGGTGGCGCTGGCCAACCAGCTGACCGGGGTGGCTGGCCCGCGGCCGCTGGCCGCGCAGCTGCGGCGCGGCCGGGGGCGGGCCGCGGGCCAGGCGGGCGGCACGGCCGCGCTGGTCGCCCAGCGGGCCGCGGGCCCGGCCGCCGAGCTGGCCAGCTACCCCGACGAGCAGGCGGAGGCGGCGGCGATCGCGGCCCGGGCGCTCGCGCTGTCCCGCGACGGGGCCGCGCTGCGTGAGATCGCGGTGCTGGTCCGGATCAACGCCCAGACGCTCCCGCTGGAGCGGGCCTTTGCCGACCTCGGGGTGCCCTGCCAGGTGCGGGGCGCGGACCGGTTCTTCGGCCGGCCCGAGGTGCGCCAGGCGACCGGGCTCATCAGGGCGGCCGCGAAGTCGGCCCAGTCCGCGCCGGCCGCCGAGGTCCGGCACATCCTGGCCGGGCTCGGCCTGACCCGGGACGCTCCGGCCGGGCGCGGCTCGGCCCGGGAACGCTGGGAGTCGCTGGAAGCCCTGGCCCAGCTGGCCACTGACTATTTCGCCGCCACGCCAGGCGCGGCGCTCAGCGGGTTCGCCGCCGAACTGGCCCGGCGCGCGGCCATCGAGCACGCCCCGGCCATGGCGGGCGTGACACTCGCCTCGCTGCACGCGGCCAAGGGGCTGGAGTGGGACGCGGTGTTCCTGCCCGGCCTGGCCGAGGGGAACCTGCCCATCGTGCACGCGCAGAGCGACGAGGCCATCGAGGAAGAACGGCGGCTGCTGTACGTGGGCGTGACCCGGGCCCGGGAACGGGTGTTCCTGTCCTGGTCGCTGGCCCGCGCGCCGGGCGGCACCCGGTCCAGGAAGCCGTCCCGGTTCCTGGCCGGCCTGCGGCTAGGACCCACCCGGCGGGCGCCCGCCGCGGATTGACCGGTACGGTACCGGCCGTGAGCAAGGCCCTGGACCGCCTAGTCGAGCTGCTCGACCTGGAGCAGATCGAGGTCAACATCTTCCGCGGGCGCAGCCCCAGCGACCGGCGGCAGCGGGTGTTCGGCGGCCAGGTCGCCGGGCAGGCCCTAGTCGCCGCGGGGCGCACCGTGCCCGCCGGGCGGCCGGTGCACTCGCTGCACGCGTACTTCATCCGGCCCGGTGACCCGGCCGTGCCGCTCGTCTACATCGTGGACCGGGTGCGGGACGGCCGGTCGTTCACCACCCGGCGGGTTTCGGTGATCCAGCACGGCGAGACGATCTTCACCCTGTCCGCCTCGTTCCACCATGACGAGCCCGGGCTGGAGCACGCCGCGCCGATGCCCGCGGTGCCGCCCGCGGACTCCATCGCCCGGCCCGATCATGAGTTCTTCACCGGCAACCCGATCGACTTGCGCTTCATCGGCCCGCTGCGCCCGGCGCGCAGTGCTGGGCCGGGCGGGCCGGTCGGGTCCGCCGAGCACAACCTGGTCTGGCTGCGCGCCGACGGCCAGCTGCCGGATGACCCGCTGCTGCACGTGTGCCTGATGACCTATGCCTCGGACCTGACCCTGCTCGATTCGGTCCTCCGCCGGCACGGCCTCACCTGGGCGGATGGCGCTATCAGCGGCGCCAGCCTGGATCACGCGATGTGGTTCCACCGGCCCTTCCGGGCCGACCAGTGGCTGCTGTACGACCAGGAGTCGCCGTCCGCGTCGGGGGCCCGTGGGCTGGCCCGGGGCCAGGTCTTCACCGCGAGCGGGCAGCTGGTGGTGTCCGTAGTCCAGGAAGGCCTGATCCGGCCGGTCCGGGACCCGGCCGCCCGCCACCCGTGACCCTCTGCCGGGGGCGGAACCTGCGCTGAGCTCACGCCGAAAAAAAAGAGTTGCCCTGCCCCGGCCGGCTCCATAGGCTTCTTCCATGTCCCAGGGCCAGTTCACGACGCCATGAGGAAGGGGGTGTCCTGGTGAATAACGACATGATTCTGCTTCCGGTCGCGGCACGTCCGTGGGCCGGGGTCACGGCTGCCGCACCGGATGCCTGCCTGCCTCTCGGCGGGCCGGCTGCCCCCGGGGCCGCAGATCGCCGTCTGATGACGCGTCCGCGCGTGATCGCCAGCGATCTCCCGCATCGGCTTGGTCAGGAGAAGTCTGTCCTGGTCATGCCGGGCTTCGGCCAGCCGGGCACCTCCGTCCAGACGTACATCGCGATCAGCGCTGCCGCCACCACCGGCGGTAGCCAAACGGGTTCGCCACCAGCCTGGGATCCGGTCTAAAAAAGGCCGGCCTGGATCCCTCAGAGGCCGCGGACCCGCACCGGGTCCGCGGCCTTTGTCATGCCGGACCCGCCGTTTTGTCAGACCCACGAGAGACGGTAAGAGCAAGACGAGAGGGGTTGGACGATGTACGGGCCCGGTATCGCCGCCGTAGCAGCGGGCACGGCGGGGGTCGAGGCAGTCTCCACACCACAATCCGTGCGGCCCGGGCCGGCCAGCACGGTGCTCCCGATGGCGCGCAATGGCCATCTGCCCTGTTCAGAGGACCCGGAGCTGTTCTTCGCCGAGTCTCCGGAAGACCTGGAGTCGGCTAAGGCGCTCTGTGTCGGGTGCGCCGCCCGGATGGCGTGCCTGGCCGGTGCCCTGGAGCGCCGGGAGCCCTGGGGCGTGTGGGGCGGTGAGCTCTTCCTGCGCGGCGAGATCGTGCCGCGCAAGAGGCCGCGCGGGCGCCCACGCAAGACCGACGTGGCGGCCTGAAGTCGTCAATCTTGGCAGTCAGCGAACTTGGACGGTGAATCATGCATCCCATCAACTACCCCGCACATCGACATAGAGACCTGCTGGCTGAGGCCGAGCGGGACTCGCGGGCCGCGCAGGTGCGCGCGCTGCACCGGGCGTCACGCCGGGTACAGCGGGCCACCAGGCGGCTGGAGCGGGCCCAGGCCTCCGCGCGCCGCGTGCGCAGCGCGTACCGGCCGGTGGCCTGAGCAAGGATCCATCAGGAAGCGAAGGGGGCGGCCGTACGGCCGCCCCCTTCGCGCTGCCCGGGGCAGGCGCGCCAGCCCGATAGCGCGCGCCTCCGGTGGTGCTGGGCCGCGGGCCTCCGGTGGTGCCGGATCGCGGGCCTCCGGTGGTGCTGGACCGCGCGCCTCGGTGGTGTTGGACTGCGGGCCTCCGGTGGTGCTGGACCGCGCCTCCGGCACGACGGGGTCAGGCGGGCGCGAGGTCCGGCTCGCTGGGCCCGGGGTCCGGGTGGCTGGGCCCGGGGTCCGGCTCGCTG
>Ga0207665_10001849_pt1 | contig 14253 bp, 14 predicted proteins | sample LARL112metaG_FD_184351 | JGI IMG/M metagenome (GOLD analysis project Ga0207665, IMG submission 184351) | Corn, switchgrass and miscanthus rhizosphere microbial communities from Kellogg Biological Station, Michigan, USA - LAR L11-2 metaG... | ecosystem: Host-associated > Plants > Roots >...
CGGTGTGTGAATGCCCGCGGCGATGCCGGCAGCGGCGGCGGCTTCATGGATTCGGGTGAGCGCCGCTTCGAACTGGTCGTCGACGGACACATCGCTGGGTGAAGCGCCGCCGACGGCGAGCCTGAGGTCGGAGGGTCCGACGTAGACGGCGTCGAGTCCGGCTACGGCGCAGATGGCTTCGACGTTTTCGAGGCCGAGGGGGGTTTCGATCATCGCGATGACGGCGGTGTCACGGTTGGCATCGGCGGGAGCCGGGCCGATGCGCAGTTGTGAACGCATCGGGCCGTACGACCGGACGCCGGTGGGTGGGTACCGGGTGGCGGAGACGGCGCGGGCGGCGTCGTCTGCGGTGTCGATGAGTGGGACGATGACGCCTGCGGCCCCGGCGTCGAGTGCTCGTCCGATGGGCGTCATGTCGTTGGCTTCGACGCGGATGATCCCGGCCGGGCCGTGCGCGGAGTCGATAGCTGTGAGTCCGCGGAGCATGCCGTCGTAGCCGATGAGGCCGTGTTGCAGGTCGAGTGCGATGTAGTCCCAGCCGATGTGGGCTAGCCACTCGGTGGAGACGGGACTGTCGATCACAGACCAATAGCCGAGCACCGGTTGCCGGTTGCGCAGGCGGGCGGCGAAGTCAGCGGTGGACATGGGAACGAGCTCCTATCGGTTGTATGACGGCATGGGCCCGCGCAGGGCAGCGCCGACTTCATCGCACGCCCCGACCAGATCGTCGGACAGCGGCCCACGGGAAAGAGCGTCGATATTCGCCTGCAGGTGAGAGGTTTTCGAGCCGCCGAGCAGGATCGGCCCGGTCGCCGGTTTGGAGCGCAGCCAGCGCAGCGCAAGTTCGGTCAGGGGCAGTGCCGCGTCGTCGGCGATGCGGGACAGCGCAGCGATGGCGTCGAAGATCTGGGTGTTCCAGTACCGCTCGCGGTACATCTCGGCCAGTCGTGAGTCGCCGAAGCGGCCTTCGGCTGGCGCCTCGGTGAATTGGTGCTTGCCGGTTAGCAGACCGCCGCCGAGCGGGTTGTACACCATCGTGGTCAGTCCGGTGACTGCCGCGTACTCTGCGTACTCGTCTTCGATGCGCCGGGCGAGCAGGTTGTAGAGTTGCTGAGCGACGATGGGCCGAGGAGCGCCGACGCGGTCGGCGACACGGACGACTTCACCGATCTGCCACGCCGCGAAGTTGGAGACACCGAGCTGCCGGATCTTGCCTTCGGCAACCAACTCGGCGACGGTCGTCAGCGTATCGTCCAGGGACGCAGCGCGATCGGGCTGATGAAGGTAGAACAGATCGACGTAATCGGTGCCCAGCCGCGACAGGCTTGCCTCCACGCTGAGCCGCAGACCCTTCGGTGACAGCGGGGAGTTGCCGTCGGTGTCACCGGTGTACATACCGGCCTTGGTCGCGATGGTGACCGCGTCACGCTTGCCGGCCAGCAATGTCGACAGGATGCGCTCGGCCGCACCGGCGGCATAGCCGTTGGCGGTGTCGATGTGCGTGATGCCGGCGTCGAGTGCCACATCGAGCAAGGCACCCGCACCGTCGGTGTCGACCGTATCGCCGAACGTCATGGTGCCCAGCACCATCGGCGAGAGGATGTCCGGCGTGGTCATGACGCAGCTCCTGCGGGTGGTGCCATGGCGGCTTGCGGCGACACGGGTGTCGGCTCTGTTGGCCGTTTCGCCGTGATGTGCCTGGGCTTGATGCCGACCATCGAGGTCGGATCGAGCGCGGCGGCCCGCAGTGCTTGGGTGTAGGGTTCGCGCGGGTGGGCCAAGACGTCTGCGGTGGCACCGGATTCGACGACCCTGCCCTTCGACATCACGGCGACGGTCTCGCTGATCTCGCGCACCACCCCCAGGTTGTGCGAGATGAACACGTACGTCAGTCCGGTATCCTTTTGGATCTCGCGCAACAGGTCGAGCACCTGAGCCTGAACGGAGACGTCGAGCGCACTGGTGGCCTCGTCGCACACCAGGATCTCGGGTCCACTGGCGAGCGCGCGGGCGATGCCGATGCGCTGGCGTTGCCCGCCGGAGAACTCGACGGGGCGGCGATGCAGTGCGGTCGTCGGCAACCCGACACGGTCCATCAGCTCCGCTGCCCGCTGCGCGCGCTCACGCTTGTCGCGCACCCCCTGCAGCCGAAGCGGCTCGCCGACTATGTCGACGGCGGTCAGATGCGGATCCAGGGACCCGTACGGGTCTTGAAAGACCATCTGCACACGAGATCGGAACGGGCGCAGCGCTTTCTCCGACAGTTGCGCAATATCGGTGCCGTCGACAACGATGCGCCCGGAGGTGGGAGTCAGCAGCCGCACGATGGACTTGGCTATGGTGGACTTGCCGCAACCGGATTCGCCGACAATGGCCACTGTCGCTCCGCGGTCCACGCTGAAGCTGACCGAATCGACCGCCCGGAACGTACCCGTGGGCACCGGATACTCCACGACGAGGTCCTCGACGGACAACACTGTCTGGCTCATGCCCGAACACCTGCTTTCGTCTGGCCCGCGCTCCACGGTCCCAGCACCGGGACCGCGGCGAGCAGCTTCTTGGTGTAGGCGCTCTGCGGGCGACGCACCAGCTCCTCGGCGCCGCCGTTCTCCACGAAGGCGCCGTCCTTCATCACATAGATCCGGTCGGACACGAGCCGGGCAACACCGAGATCATGGGTGATCACGAGCATGCCGATTCCGGTGCGCTCCTGCAGTTCTAGCAGCAGATCGAGGATGTTGGCCTGCACGGTGACGTCCAGAGCGCTGGTCGGCTCGTCGGCAATGATCAGTTCGGGACCGGCGGCCAGTGCGCCGGCGATCAGCACACGCTGCAACATGCCACCGGAGAGCTGATGCGGATATTTCGCGAGTTGACCGGCCGGATCCGGGATATGTACCTGCTCGAGCAGCTCGACTGCCCGGGCGGTTTCGGCGGATTTACCCCGAACGCCACTGTGGTGCACGGCGTCTCGAAGCTGACTACCGATAGTGTGGACCGGGCTCAGCGCCGTCATGGGATCTTGCGGGATGAGCGCGATGTGCTTGCCGCGAACCTCGGAGAGAGCCTTGGGCTTTCCCAGGATTTCGCCGTCCTTGAACTGCACGGATCCGGAGGCAACGGCGAGATCGTCGGCCAGCAGCCCGAGAATGCCCATGGCGGTGGTGGATTTACCGGAGCCGGACTCGCCGATGATCGTGACAGTCTCGCCGGCGTCGATGCAGAAGGACACTCCGTCGACAGCCCGGATGACGCCCCTGGCTGTCACGAGCTCGATCTGCAGCTCGTCGACTTTCAGTAGATTTCCCACGTCACGCTCCAGATCTGTTCGGACGGAATTTCTTGAGGAATCCCCGCAGGCTCGATCCGGCGGTCCGGTCGCGCAGACCGTCGCCGAGCAGGTTCACCCCGACCACCATTAGGACGATGACCAGGCCCGGCAGGGTCACCAGCCACCATGAGGTGGTGATGTAGTCCTGGCCATCGGAGATGATGCGGCCCCACGTCGCGAACGGCCGCTGCGGGCCAGCACCGAGGTAGCTCAACGCGCTCTCGAGCAGGACGGCCTGGGCGAGCAGTAGCAGAACCACCAGCGACGCCGCCTTGATGATGTTCGGTAGCACATGGCGAACCAGCGTCGCGAACTTGCCGAGTCCGAGCACCCGGGCGGCATCTATGTAGGGCTTCTCGCGCTCGACCAGGACCAAAGACCGCGTGATGCGGGCGATCTCCGGCCACTGTGCGATGGCGATCACGAAGGTGATGACCGGAATGGATGAGCCGAACAACGCGACCACGAGCAGCAGCATCATCAGGAGTGGGAGCGAGAGTTGCGCTTCGAGGAGACGGCTGACCACAGTGTCCACCCAGCCCCCGAGGTATCCCGCGAGTGAACCGAGGGTCAGGCCGATGAGCCCGGACACGACGACCGCGAGAACACCGATGGTCAGCGAGACCTGGCCGCCGAAGAGAACACGGGCGAGCAGGTCGCGGCCGAGTTGGTCGGTGCCGAAGAGATGTCCATCGGTCAGCGGTGAAAGCCGGCGGGCGCCGAGGTCGGTCGCGTCGGGCGACGGGAGCGGCAGTACCCGAGCGAACGCAACGGGCAGGATGACCACCAGTGCGCAGATGCTGCCCACCCAGATTTTCAGGCGACTGTCGCGGGCGCGGCGGGTGACCCCGGCGCGGGCGATGTCCTTGGCGGTGACGGCACTGGGACGCAGGCGTTCGGTGTCGTCGGTGACGGTGGTCATCAGTTCGTACCCTTTCCCAGCCGGACCCGCGGGTCCAGAAGCGGATAGCAGAGATCGACGAGCAGCTGGACCAGGATCGCCAGGACCGCGGTGACGAGGACTGTGGCCTGGATCAGCGGATAGTCGCGCGTTTCGAGCGCCCGCACGACCAGGGAGCCGACGCCAGGCCAGGCGAACACCACCTCGACCACCACCACGCCGTTGAGCATGGAGGCGAACCGGGTGCCGAGCGCGGTCAGCACGGGAATCGCGGAGTTGCGCATTGCGTAGCGCCACGTCAGCTCACGCTGCGACACGCCACGTGCTCGGGCGACCGTCATGTACGGCGACGCAAACGAGTTGACCATCTCGCGTCGGACCATTCGGGAGATCAGCGCGATCTGGAGCACGGCGACGGTCACCGCGGGAAGAACCAGCGACGACCACTGGGTGAATCCGGCGGACGGAAGGATCGGGAGGAGCACCGCGAAGATGGTGAGGAGCATCAGCCCGGTCCAGAAGTCGGGCATCGACTGTCCCGCGATGGTGACCACATTGGCAGCCAGCTCGCGCCGGGTGTCTGCGTGCCGCGCCATCCAGGTGCCCAGGGGAATCGCAATCACGGTGGTGAGCAGGATTGCCGCGACCGCGAGGGTGATCGTGTAGGGCAGCCGGCCCAGCACCACGTCGAGCGCCGGTGCCTGAAACGAGTACGACGTCCCAAGATCGAGTCGCAGCAGCCCCTTGAGGTAGAGCAGGTACTGCACGAACACGGACCGATCAAGGCCCATGTCGGTGCGGATACGCGCGAGGTCTTCGCTGGTGGCCAGCGGGCCTGCCATCGCATACGCGGGGTCGCCGGGTGCCATCCGGATCAGCACGAAAACAGTACTGAGCGTGAGGAACAGGGTGAGCAGACTCTGCGCGAGTCGTTTTGCGATGTAGCGAGGCATGGCAGCCCGGAGTACTGATTTCTTGCCGACGGGCGCAGCGCGGGGCGCGCCGACGCTCGCGGGTTCCGCGAGTTGCTGTGTCATCTGTTCACCAACCGTCCGGTGTGTACTGATCGGCGGGCCGCTGACCGCGGCGTCGCTGTAACCCAGCTCACAATGCCATCTTTGCGTGATTCACGCAAGTATGGTTTTTTTATTGCGCATTACACGCAGTTCTGCGTATGCTGTCACTGTGCTGGTGATCACAGTCGCCCGGTTCGGTGGCCGCGATTCGAGCACCCCAGCTTCCGCAATTACTATTTCGTCGAGAGGTCGATGATGACCAGATCTCCCTTGCAGCATGAGTTTTCGAGAAGGACCCTGCTGCGGTCGGGCCTGGCTCTGGGTGCCGGCATCTCGCTCGGTTCGCTCGTCGGCTGCGCTACCCCGACCGGGGCACCCGGACCGCGCACGGCCGGCCTGGCGCTCAACCGCTCGCTGGTCAGCCTGGACAACAAGCTCAACCAGTTCGATGCCGCGCTCACCGTGCAACGCGCCGTGCGCCAGTCGCTGATTACGCTGGATCAGCACCTCAAGCCGCAGCTCGTCCTGGCGGACAGGTTCGAGCTCACCAACCCGAGGCAGTGGTATGTGCACCTGCGCCCGGGAATCATCTACTCCGACGGACGGCCGGTGCAGGTGCAGGACGTCGCCACCGCCCTGAAGATGTACAGCGAGGTCAGCGGCTCGTTCGTCGGCGGGTTCTTTCCGGAGTGGCCGACGGTCGATCAGATCGACGAGTCCAGCTTCACGCTCAACACGGAGCGCCCAGTCCCGGTACTCGATTACCTGATGACCAACATCCTGATCACTCCGGCCGCGGACAACCGCCCCGAGGAACTGCAGTCCGGCGTCGGTTCAGGTCCCTACATCGTCACCGCCAGCAACCGCGGAACCGGCAACTACACGCTGCAGAAAAACCCTAGATATTGGGGCCCCGCGCCGAACATCGAGTCCGTCGACGTCCGGTTCGTCCCCGACGAGTCCAACCGGGTCGTGTCGCTGCGCAGCGGACAGATCGACGTCATCGATTCCATCTCCCCGGACTCCGCCGATCAACTCTCCGGGCTGCCGGGGGTCGCCATCGATCGTGTCGACGGTGTGCGCCTCAACCAGCTGTTCTACAACTTCCGCAAACCGCCGGGCCACCCGCTCGCCGACGCGCGGGTGCGCCGCGCACTGACCTACGCGATCGACGGTAAGTCGTTGATTGACGAGGTGATGCAGGGCTCGGCCACCGCGTCCAAGGGGGTCATTCCCGCCACTCTCGTCGGCGCGATCGAGACGGGCGAGTACATCTACGATCCCGCCCGCGCCCGCAAAGAACTCGATGCGCTGGGAGTCCGCGATCTCAATCTCAAGATCATTTGGGAGACCGGCGAATTCGTCGCCGACACCGACATCATGGAAGCCGTCGTGCAGATGCTCTCAGCAGTGGGCGTCCGCCCGAAGTTGCAGCAGTTCGAGCCCGGCGGCGACATCTCCACCTGGCGTCAGGGCAAAGCCGGCGACTGGGACGTACTCGGCAACGGCTACCCCGGCCCCACCGGCCTCGGCATCACCATCATGCAGGGAATGTACGCCGGCACCGCCGAAAAGGAGGCCACCCGCGACACCTACCACGGCTACATCTTCCCGCCGATCACCGACATGATCACGCGCGCGTCGGAGGACCCCGACCCCGCCCGGCGCCTAGCCCTGCTGGCCGATGCACAGCGAATGATCTGGGACACCTGCCCAATGATGTGGTCGTTCGTCCCCAAGGTCGTCCTCGCCCGCCGAAGCAGGATCGGCAATGTGGGTCTGCGCCCCACCAACTCCTATGACCTCAGCGCCGCCACCCTCAGCGCATAACCCTCCACCACAGATCCGGAGCACCGATGACCGACCCGACAGGCACCATTTCCGGAAGTACCGACGGCGTCGTGCGGTCGAGCGAGCAGGGCGGACGATCGGATGCTCTGCTGCCCGCACCGCAGGTGCAGAATCACGCAGCGAATCTCGCGCTCCTGCCAGATAATTCGCTTGGCTGTGTCTGGTTCGCGGGCACCCAGGAGGGCGTCCCCGACATCAGTGTCTGGTTCTCGGCCCTGACGCCGGGCTCAGACCAGTGGTCGACACCGGTGCAATTATCCGACGACCCCAGCCGGTCGGAACAAAACCCCATTCTGCACGTCGTCGACGATCGATCGGTGTGGCTGCTGTGGACCTCCCAGCACGCCGGCAACCAGGACACTGCCCGCGTGCTGCGCCGAATCTCTACAGACGGTGGCCGCACCTGGGGCCCCACGCACACGCTGATCCCGGAAACAGATGCCGGCGGGGTCTTCGTCCGCCAGCCGATCACCGTGCTGCCCTCGGGTCGACTGCTGCTGCCGGTGTTTCACTGCGTGCGTGTTCCCGGCCGCAAATGGGTCGGCGACCGCGACTACAGCGGCGTGCTGATTTCCGATGACGGCGAGACCTGGCGCGAGGTTCTGGTTCCCGACAGCATCGGATGCGTCCACATGAACATCGGCCGACTGTCGAACGGCTCGTTGGTCGCGCTCTACCGCAGCCGGTGGGCGGACCATATCTACCGAAGTGTGTCCTGCGACGACGGCGAGACGTGGTCGGCTCCAGTCGCCACCGAACTGCCGAACAACAACTCGTCGATCCAGTTCGTGGTGCTGCCCGATGACCGACTTGCCTTGGTGTTCAACAACTCCAGTGCCCTCGATGCAACCGAGCGGCGCACCTCACTCTACGACGAGATCGATGACGACGGGTTAGCAGAGGGGGCTGCCGTGCAGAGTGTCACACCCCTCGACGACGATGACAGCCGGTCAGCGTTCTGGGGGGCGCCTCGTGCCCCGATGACGCTGGCCATCTCCGATGACGGCGGACTGACGTGGCCACTGCGCCGAGACCTGGAGACCGGCGACGGATACTGCCTCACCAACAACTCCCGCGACGGACTCAACCGCGAATACTCCTACCCCAGCATCACCGCATCGGCCGACGAAATGCTGCACATCGCCTTCACCCGATTCCGGCAGGCCATCCAATACGTGCGCGTCGATCCATCATGGGTGCAGGACGGCCCGACAACGTGACCCAGCGGCACACCCCAATGTCTCAGCGGCGCGCGGTCGTCACCGGCGTCAGCTCCGGTATCGGTGCGACTATTGTCCAGCGATTACTGGACGACGGCTGGTCGGTGATCGGATTGTCCAGACGCAAACCCGACTTCGACCACGATGCGTTCTCCTGGCGGCACTGTGATCTCAGCGACCTGCCCGGTGTCCGATCTGCCGTATCGGGACTCGGGTCGATCGATGCGATCGTGCATGCCGCGGGCCTGCAGCGATCCGCCCGACTGGGCCAGCTGTCGCGCTCGGACGGCCGGGCGATGTGGGAGGTCCATGTCGGGGCCGCTGAGGAGCTGGTCAATGCGCTGATCGGTGACGTCGTCGACGGCGGACGCATCGTGCTGGTCGGCTCCCGGACCATGACCGGTGCGGCGGGTAAGAGTCAGTACACCGCGACCAAGGCTGCCCAGCTGGCGATGGCCCGGTCGTGGGCCCTTGAGCTGGTCCAGAGGGCGATCACCGTGAACGTTGTAGCTCCAGGACCGACCTCGACGCCGATGCTCACCGACCCGGCCCGCGCCGCCACCCCGCCAAAGATCCCCCCGTTTGGCCGGTTGATCGAACCGGAGGAGATCGCGGGGAGCGTGGCATTTCTGTTGAGCCCGGATGCCCGCAGCATCACCGGCCAGGCGCTGGTGCAGTGCGCGGGGGCGTCGTTGTAAAAACGTGCGTACAACACGCAACTCTGTTAGTATTGTCGCACACAACACGCAATATTTTGGATGAGGCTGAGGTGACGAGAACCGGAGGTATCGGCGGTGACCAGCGACATGTGCTGGTTTTGGCCGACGACCTGTCCGGCGCAGCAGAAGCCGCAGCCGGATTCATCGGGCGCGGCCTCGGTGTCGAGGTGCTCCTGCACGCCGGCGTCCCAAGCCGACCGGTGACGGTGCTCGACCTGCACACGCGCCGACTCTGTGTCGCTGACGTGGAGGATGCCGTGGCCCAGGCCCTTTCGATCGCAGACGGCAGGCAAACGATCATTAAGATCGACTCGCTGCTTCGCGGCCCCATCGACGCCACCGTGCGTGCCGCGGCCGCCACCGGGCGGCCTGTCATCATCGCCGCCGGCAATCCCAAGCTGGGACGCACCGTGGTCGAGGGAGTGGTGCTCGTCGACGGAATCCCGTTGGACCAGACCGACCTATGGACAGCGGAGAGCGCCCCGGCGCCCCGCAGCATCGCCGACGCGGCAGGTCACGTACCCGGAGTTCGGATCGTCGATATCACCTCCGACGCTGACCTGGATAGCGTTGTCGCCCACGCAACTGCGGACACAATTCTGATCGGAACGGGCGCACTGACCGCCGCTGTCGCGCGGACACTGCCGCAACGTTCAGCAGCGCGCCCCGTCGCTGCATCCTCACGTACGGTAATCGTGGTCGGAACAGCCGATTCCGGCGCCTGCGCTCAGCTGCGTCAGCTCGAATCCGCCGGGACGGCGGTCGTGCGAATTGACTCGGCGGACCTGCTTGCAGGGCGCGCTGTCAAGCCGGTAGCGCACGATGCGGTGGCTCTGGCCATCGACGGGCCGGTCGCGCCCGAGAACGCACATCGGCTGGTGCACGCCCTCGCCGACGTCGCCGCCGGGATCATCGATGACTCCACAGATCTAGTGCTCACCGGCGGCGAAACCGCTCGGACCGTGCTCGATCGACTCGGCGTGGATCGAATCGAACCCATTCACGAAATCCATGCGGGCGCCATCGCGTCCGTCACGCCGGACGGCCGGATCGTGGTGACCCGGCCGGGCAGTTTCGGCGACCATCGCTCACTCGCGACGATCGCCGCATATCTACGACCCAACAACAGTGAGGCACATCCCATGTCAAAGAACCTTCCCTACGTTGCCGTGACGATGGGTGACGGTGCCGGTATCGGGCCGGAGGTCATCGTGCCGGCGATGCTCGATCCGCAAGTCGCCGGATGGTGCCACCCCGTCGTCATCGGTGACGCAGCGCGTCTGCGGCTTGCGGCCAGAGTTCTCGGCCTGCAGCCGCAGATCGTTTCCGTCGAACGGGTTTCCGACGCCGAGTTCAATCCTGGACGGATCAATGTCATCGATCTGGGTCTGCTTCCCGACGATTTGCCTTGGGGCGAGCTGTCCGCTGTGGCGGGCCACGCGGCCTACGAATACATCCGCGTGGCAAGCGAACTGGCAGTGGCCGGCGACGTACAGGCGATCTGCACCGCTCCGCTGAACAAGGAAGCCCTGCATGCCGCCGGACATATCTTCCCCGGCCACACCGAGGTGCTCGCGCACCTGACGGGTACCGAAGAGGTGTCGATGATGCTCTCCTCACCGACGCTCAAGGTCATCCACGTGACTACCCACATCGGGCTGTTGGACGCGGTGGCCAAAATCGAGCCCGGGCTGGTGGAGCGGACCATCCGCCGCGGTCACGACGCGCTGGTGCGATCGGGTAACGCGAACCCGAAGATCGGGGTGTGCGGTATCAACCCGCACGCCGGTGAGGGAGGCCTGTTCGGCTACGGCGAAGAGGAGCAGAAGATCATTCCCGCAGTCGAAGCGCTGCGTGCCGAAGGAATCGATGTGCACGGGCCGTTGCCCGCTGACACCGCGTTCTTCCTCGCCGGCCGTGGGGATTACGACCTCATCGTCGCGATGTACCACGATCAGGGACACGGTCCGGTCAAGGTGCTCGGCCTCGAGGCGGGCGTCAATATCACCGTCGGCTTGCCCGTCATCCGCACGTCCGTCGATCACGGAACGGCCTTCGATATCGCAGGTAAGGGAATCGCCGAGGCCGGTAGCATGGTCGAGGCCCTGCGGCAGGCGGCGGAACTGGCCACCAGCAAGGCCGCAGTCTAGGAAAGGCGCGATGGCCCGACAGTCACAGGCGCGGCGTTCCGAGATCGTCCGACTGGCCAAGACCAGCGGCCTCTCGAGCGTCGATGATCTGGCGACCCTCTTCGGCGTCACCCCGTCGACCATCCGCCGTGATCTTGGAAAGCTGACCTCCGAGGGTTTACTCGCGCGAACCTATGGAGGCGCCATCGCCCTCAATGCGCATCCTGAGTCGTCGATCCGACAGCGCGCGCTCGAAGGATTCGACGCCAAGCGGGCGATCGCGAAATGGGCAGCCAGCCAAGTGCTTCCCGGCGAGACGGTCCTGCTCGACGCTGGCACCACCGTCGGTGCGATGGGAGAGTTTCTGCGCGACACGCAGCGGCTCACGGTTATCACCGCCGGGCTCACGGCCCTCGAGGCGCTCGCCGACGCCGACGACGTGCGGGTCGAATGCCTCGGGGGAACTTTGCGACACCTCAGCCAGGGCTTCCTCGGGCCGCTTACCGAAGCTGCGCTTGCCCGAGTGTCCTTCGATCGCGCGTTTCTCGGCGCCGACGCCGTCACCGCCGATCGCGGAATATGCGAGGCAGAGCTGGAACAGACCCGGCTCAAGGAACTCATGATCGAGCGTGCCGGCGCCGTGTACGTCCTCGCGCACGCCGCGAAGCTAGGACAGCGACCGTTTCACGCCTGGGCACCCCTGCCTCCCCCCGTCACCTTGGTCACCGATTGCAGTGCGACCGACGAGCAGATCCGCCCCTTCACCGATGCAGGCATCGAGGTTGTGACGGTCTGAGATTGCCACTGTCGGGCATCCCGTCAATTCCGCAGGCGGGCGCATGACACTGCTCTCGCTTCATGGAAAATGACCGACATCGCTGAGTCGAAAACTCTCGCTGGATAAGTCGCGTGCATGCCTCGGGGCGGCCATGATCAGGTCGCCGTAATGGTGAAACCCTGTGGGTCGCCACCCATGAAGCGACGCTTGAGCCGACCGGTGATCAACACGCCGCGCCGGCGTTGAATACCGACGAGCATCCCAAATAGGGCGTCCATGGCTACTCCTCACAGCGATGTCACAGCAACATGCCGGTGAAAATCGTTGAGCGACTTGGCTTACCGTGCGCCTATCGCGGCGTGGGAACAAGCGGCAATATCCGATGGCATTCATCGCTCATCACGATCAATAGGCGTCGCAGTGCCGCCCGGTTGCCCGTACTGTTGACCAGTGGAGTTGCGCCAGCTGGAGGCGTTCGTGGCGGTAGCCACCGAACTGCACTTCGGGCGCGCCGCCGAGCGACTGCGGATCGCTCAGCCGACACTCAGCGAGCTGGTCCAGCGGTTGGAGCGCGATGTGGGCACGCCGCTGTTGACACGCACCACCCGAAGAGTCGCGTTGACCGGAGCCGGCTTCGAACTCCTCGGGCGCGCAAAAGTGATTCTCGACGACGTCGCTGCCGCCAACGCCGCGGTGCGCCGCGTCGCCAGCGGCGAGGCGGCACGGTTCGCCTCGGCATCACACCACCAGTCGTGCCAGTGCTTGCGCCTCACCTTGCCGCAGCACTGCAGTCGCGGGCACCAGACATCACCCTCGAGGTGCGAAGGATGTGGCAGCCCGATCTGATCAACGCAATCGCCGAAGGCACGGTCGACGTGGCCATCACATGCGGGCTGCTGTCAGAGCCGCCCGGCGTCATCGGCGAGGTCTTCTGCGCTGAGACATTCATGGTGGCATTGCGGACGACTCATCGCTTCGCCACGCGAGACAGCGTCTCATTTGCCGATCTGGCCCACGACCGCCTCGGTTTTCCGAACGAATCCCTTTTCCCCGCATGGGCATCGGCGCAACGGCAGGCCCTCACCAACACCGCCATCGCACCACCGACCGTCGAACTTGACCCGAGCGACCTCGGTGCCATCGGATGGACTAAGCAACCCGCCGTCGACTGGATTTTGACCACCGCTGCTCTGGCCGAGCCGAGCGCGAATACCGTCGCGCTGTCCGTATCGCCCGCCGAACTGCTCCACTACAAACTGCAATGGAATCCGGACCGGGCCAAGACCGCCGCCATCGCCCGCTTCGTCCACCTGGCGCTCTCCGTAGACGTTCCACCGGGCTGGATGACCCAGCCCGGACATCTACGTCACGACCAACCGAGCTCGGTCGAACCCGGGCATCGCACCGGCAGGATGGAGAATCCATGACCACCACACAAGACTTGACCGAGCGCAACGCCGCATTCGCTTCCAAAGGATTCGTTTCAGGGCTGACCATCAACCCGCGCGGAAACATGATGGTTATCGGATGCGTCGATCCACGCGTTGACCCAGGCCACGTGCTCGGGCTCGACAACGGTGAAGCCGCCATTATCCGCAACGTGGGCGGCCGGATCACCCCGGCAACTCTGCGCACGCTGGCAATGCTGAGCAAGGTCGGACAGGCCAACGCAGACACCCACGTGCCCGGCATCTGGAATCTCGTGATTCTGCATCACACCGATTGTGGGATGACCGACTTGGCACCCTATCCCGACCTGCTCGCCGAGTACTTCGAAATCCCCACCCAGCAGCTCCCGGCGAAGTCGGTCACTGACCCCATTTCGTCCGTGCGCGCCGACGTCGAGGTGATCATGGAGTCGCTGCACGGCAGCGACTTCCTGGTCTCTGGACTGGTTTACGACGTCGACACAGGACTGGTCGAGACGGTGGTTCCGCCGACGCCTCTGCGTAACGAATAGGGGAGGCCCAGCTCATCAGGCTTGTCTGATGACGTGTAGGGCGCTGGCAGTCCAGCGCGCGTGAGGCGTACGAAAGCATCGGCGTTGACAACAAGTTGTGCTCGCGATCGGGATCAGCAGCCCCGACAGCGGGGCGTGCGTGACGTCACCGTGACGAAACGGTTCTGCTACCGCAGGGCGTATGCCCGAGATTGGTTGAGTCGTTGCAGCAGGTAGTACGGGGGCTTTCGCGCAGCTTAGGGACGGCGGTGTGGTGAGCTAGCGTCCTGCGGACGCTCGTCGAGGGTCGCGGCCCAGCTCGCCAGTAGGGCAACTGAGTCGTGGGATGAGCTGCCGGGCTCGGGACTG
>Ga0207665_10001851_pt1 | contig 14241 bp, 16 predicted proteins | sample LARL112metaG_FD_184351 | JGI IMG/M metagenome (GOLD analysis project Ga0207665, IMG submission 184351) | Corn, switchgrass and miscanthus rhizosphere microbial communities from Kellogg Biological Station, Michigan, USA - LAR L11-2 metaG... | ecosystem: Host-associated > Plants > Roots >...
AGTTAGACCTCGTAGGCCACCGGCTCACGACCGGTTTACTAACTGTGGACGGCAGCGGCGTTGTCACCAACGACGCGGCCGGCGCGACGGTCAACGGCTCGGTGAGTAACGACAATGTCGTCGCCCTGTTCGGCTTCTTCGGCAACGGGTGCCGGTGCCGTCCTCGAGGTGCTCAAGAACGATGCCAGCGTGATGCGCTTCGACGATTCGGGCCCGATCGGCTACTGGATCCGCGACAAATTCTGCCCGACCGCGGCAGACGGCACCGAGTGCACCGATTTCCCGGCGCCCGCGAGCGAGAAGCTCGACCTGCGTTTCCGCAGCACGACTGCGCTTGCCTTCAACGCGTTCTGGCCGCAGAACTACATCACCGATCCGGCACAGGGAACGCTGACGCTCGATCAGATGGTCGTCGCGACCCAACGCATCGGCTGCATCCGTTGAGCGTGCTCCGCCGTCTACTGATCGCGTCGGGATAACTGTCCTTCGTACAGCGCCCGCACGGTCGCTATCGTGTCCGCATCCTTCGCGCTCTTGTCCTCGCGGTAGCGCTTGACGCGCGCAAAGCGCAGCGCGAAGCCGCTCGGATAAGTCGGACTGTGCTGGATTTCATTGAACGCGATCTCGGCGACGAGCTCCGGCCGCACGTGCACGACGTGGCCCTCGCGCGAGGTTTCGAGTGAGAGCAGGCGCTCGGTCTGCCAGGCGAGCATCTTGTCGGTCATGCCCTTGAAGGTCTTGCCGAGCATCACGAAGCCGCCGGTGGCGGGATCGAACGCGGCGAGGTGCAGGTTGGAAAGCCAACCCTTGCGCCGGCCGCTGCCCCATTCGACCGCGATGACGGCGAGGTCGAGCGTGTGCGCCTCCTTGATCTTGAGCCAGCCGGCGCCGCGGCTTCCGGCCTCGTACGGGGCTTCCAGCGCTTTCGCCATGACGCCCTCGTGGCCGCGCGCGAGCGCGGCGTCGTAGAAAGCCCGCGCGGCCTCCTCGTCGCCGGTGACAAGGCGCGGAATCAGGATCTTCGCCGGCAGAATCTTCGCGAGGACGTCGAAGCGCTCGCGCGCGGGTCTTGCGGTGAGGTCCTCGGCCTCGGCGAGCAGGCAGTCGAAGAAAAAGACGCTCAAGGGGTACGCCGCCCGCGACGCCTCCACGTCGAGCCTGCGCCCGAAGCGGCGCATGGTTTCCTGGAAAGGGTAGGGCGTGCCCTCGGGCTTGAGCGCGATCGTTTCGCCGTCGAGGATCACTTCGCGCGCGGTGCACTCGTGCAGCGCCGCGACGATCTCGGGCACGGCGGAGGTCACTTCGTTCAGGCTTCGCGTATAGACGCGGATTTGACCGCCCGACTTGTGCGCCTGCACGCGCGCGCCGTCGAGCTTCCACTCGAAGGCCGCCCGCCCAAGGCGTTCGATCGCGTCTGCGACATCCTCGGCGGGTTGAGCGAGCATCGGCAGCACCGGGCGGAAAACCTCTAGCGCGAAGCGCGCAAGGCCCGCTTCGCCTTCGGTGAGCGCGGCTGCGGCGACCGCGGCAAGACCGCCCACCCGCATCGCCGCCGAGCGCACACGCTCGGGCGGGAGCTTGGCCGCCTTCGCGATGGCGTCGAGCATGATCCCTTGGAGCGCGCCCTGGCGCAGCTCCCCGAGCAGCAGCCGCGCGAGAAAATCCTGCTCGGGCGCGGTCGCGCCCGCGAAAAGCTCCGCGAGCAGGCGCGTCCGCTCGGTGGCTGAGCCTTCCCCCTTGATCTGCGCGAGGCGTGCGAGCGCCGCGTCGACTTGCGCGAGCGTGAGCCGGGGCGCGCTTGCCGGCGTCGCGGCGAGAGCGTCCTTCAGCGCCGCGTAGCCGATGCCGATCCTGCCCTGGCGAGTGTCGCCGCTGAGATACGCCACGCCTAGCGCGATTTCCTGCGGATCGAGGCGGCGCAGGCATTCCGCAAGCGCGTCGATCTTCGCAAGGCGGCTGCGTGTCGCGGCGACGCGCCCGGAGGCGGCGAGGAGCTCGGCAAACAGCATGATCGACCGCGGGATGAAGAATCTCTACGGTCCGCCGCGCGTGCCCGGCATGCCGAAGATTTCAGGCCTTGACCGCCGCCGCGACGAAGAGCGCCCAGGCGGCGAGGAAACCGATGCCGCCGATCGGCGTGATCGCGCCGAGCCAGCGCTCCCCGGAGAGCGCGAGCGCATAGAGGCTTCCGGAGAAGAGCACGATTCCGGCGAGCATCAGCCAGCCCGACCATTTCAGCAGTGCCGATTCCGGGAGCTGCGTTGCGACGAGCCCGACCGCGAGCAGGCCGAGCGCGTGATAGACGTGGTATTCGACGCCGGTGTGCCATACGGCGAGCATTTCGGCTGACACGCGGCTTTTCAGCGCGTGCGCACCGAAGGCGCCGAGCGCGACCGCGGCGAACGCCATGATTCCGCCCGCGGAAAGAAACAGTTTCGAGCTTGTCGTCATGGCAGTTCTTCGGCAAGCTTAGCAAATCGCACCCCAATATGGCCAAGGTCGTCATCGCAGGCATCGCCCGGCTCAAGCCGCTCATCGGGACCGAGGTCGGCGTGAGCGATTGGCTCGCCGTGAGCCAGGAGCGCATCGACGCCTTTGCCGCCGCGACCGAGGATCATCAGTGGATCCACGTCGATCGCGAGCGCGCGGCCAGGGAATCGCCCTACGGAACGACCGTCGCGCACGGTTTTCTGTCGCTGTCCTTACTGCCGTACTTGCTGGGGCAGGCGATCGAGATTCAAGGCACGCGTCTGGGTATCAACTACGGCCTGAACCGCGTGCGCTTCACCGGCCCCGTTCCGGCCGGCTCGCGCGTGCGCGCCCGCTTCCGGCTGGCCGCCGTGGAAGACATCGCCAAGGGCGTTCAGACCACCTGGAACGTCACCGTCGAGCGCGAGGGAGAGGCGAAACCCGTGCTCGTCGCCGAATGGATCACGCGCCGCCACGAGTAGACCGGGGGTCTGCGGGCTTGTAGTCGAGCGCCCCAGTCAGCATATGGGTGGTGACCTTTCCCGACAGGCCGTCGCCGCATAACAATGTGGGAAGCATGGACTCTCGCCGCACTCGCTCTCCTCGCCTGGCTGTGGTTCGACAGCATGCGGGCGCGCGAGCACGCGGTCGCGGCGGGCGCTCGCGCCTGCGAGCGCAACGGCCTGCAGTTCCTCGACCAGACCGTGGAGTGCGTGTCGGTTCGCCCGGCGCGCGACGAGAACGGACGCGTCGCCCTGCGGCGCGTCTACCGATTCGAATTCTCCGACAACGGCGACAACCGGCGCGGCGGCAGCATCGTCACGATGGGCGGCGAGGTAGAATCGCTCACCATGGAACCGTTCCTGTTGCAGTGAGTCTTCCTGCGGTGAATCATGCAGAAGTGGGTCGAAGGCACGGTCGTCAACCAGAAGCGCTGGACGCAGACCCTGTTTTCGCTGCAAGTGGAGGCCGACGTCGCAGCGTTCGAGCCGGGACAGTTCGCCAAGCTCGCGCTCGCGGTGGAGGGCGAGATGATCGCGCGCCCATACTCGTTCGTGAACGCCCCCAAGGAACGCCCGCACGAGTTCTACTATGTGACGCTCCCGGATGGGCCGCTCACACAGCGGCTGTGCAAGCTGGAAGCCGGGGAAGCGATATACCTTGCGCCGCGGCCGGCGGGGTTCCTCGTGCTCTCGGAAATCCCCGACGGGGAGAACCTCTGGCTGATATCGACGGGAACCGGAATCGGTCCTTTCCTGTCCATTCTCAAGTCCGAGGCACCGTGGCAGCGCTTCAGGCAGGTGGTCCTCGTTCACGCGGTGCGCCATGCCGAGGAGCTGAGCTACCGCGATAGTATCGAGCGGCTGCTGGGCGAGCACGGGGAGCAGATGCGCATGGTCTCGTTCGTGAGCCGGGAAAGCAAACCGGGCGCGCTCCACGGACGCATCCCCCTCGCGATCGAGGAGGGTCGCCTGGAGGCTGTAGCGGGCGTCGCGCTGTCTGCGAAGACCTCTCAGGTTATGATTTGCGGCAACCCGGAGATGGTGAAGGACACGAGCGCAGCGCTCGCGCGGCGCGGCATGAAGAAGCACCGGCGCCGCGAGCCGGGCCATATCACGGTGGAGAACTACTGGTAGAAAACCGGGGACAGACCACTATTTTTACGCACATGATGGCAAGAAGACACGCTTTGGAAAAAATGGTGGTCTGTCCCCGGTTTTGTTTGCTCGCGATCGGCGCGCTGGCGCTCGCCTCCTGCAGCGCGACGCGGGTCGCCTACGACAACGCCGACACCATGCTGCGCTTCATGGCGGCTAGCTATCTGGACCTCGACGCCGCGCAGTCCGACGACCTTGCGCCCCGCATCGCGCGGTTTCACCAGTGGCACCGGGCGAACGAGCTTCCCGCATACGCCGCCTTGTTGCGCAGCGCGACCCGGCGCGCCGCCGAGGGCATCACCGCGGAGGACGTCGCTTGGGGCCTGGCCAACGTGCGCCTGCGCTACCGCAGGTTCGCGGCAAAAGCGGCCGAAGACGCGGCGCCGGTGCTCGCGACGCTCGCGAGCCCGCAGCTCGCGGCGCTCGAGCGCAAGTTCGCCGAAAACAACGAAAAATACACGAAGGAATTCCTCTCCTCCGACGACAAGGAGCGCCGGCGCCGGCAGCTGAAGCGCATGCTCGAGCGCTTTCGCGACTTTGCCGGCGAGCTGACCCCGGAGCAGGAGGCCCGCATCGGGCGCTTCGCGCTCGCCCACGAGCGCCACGTTGCGCTGCGCTTCGAGGACCGGCAGCGCTGGCAGCGCGATTTCGTCGCGGCGCTCAAGGCTGAGCGCAGGCCCGAGGAGCTCGGCCGGCGCCTCGCAGATATGTTCGAGAAACCGGAGCCGCGCCGCTCCGAGGAGTTCATCCGGGAGGACACGCGCTGGGAGGAGGATCTGGGGCGACTCATCGTGGATCTCGACCGGTCGCTCTCCCCGAGGCAGCGCGCGCACGTGGTCCGGCGCCTTTCGGACTACGCCGAGGATTTCGCGGTTCTCGCCGGAAGAAGGAAGGAGGCCGCGTGAGCGCGTCCCGGCCCTTCAACGCCCTGGCCGCGCTGCTGTTGCTCGGGGCCTGCTGCGGGGCCTGGGCCGCAGGGGGCGAGCTCAAGCCCTGGAGCGGCGGCGCGACACCGCCCCTTGCGCTGCGCGATCTCCAGGGCAAGGAGCACAAGCTCGCCCATTACCGGGGCAAGGTCGTGGTGCTCAATTTCTGGGCGACCTGGTGCGATCCCTGCCGCGAGGAGATGCCTTCGATGCAACGGCTGCAGGACAAGCTCGCGGGGAAATCCTTCGCGATCCTCGCGGTCGACTACGGCGAAGGCGCGCCGCGAATCCAGGAATTCCTGAAGAAAGTCCCGGTGCGCTTCACGGTGCTGCTCGATCGCGACACCTCCGCCGCGACGGCGTGGAAAGTGAAGGTGCTGCCCACGACCCTGGTGCTCGATCCCCAGCAGCGAATCCGCTACTCGGTGGTGGGCGATCTGGAGTGGGATTCTCAATCCGTTGAAGATACGATCAAAAAGCTTCTTCCCGCCGGCTGAAGCACGCGGTGTAGCAGTGCGGGCGACTTGTGGCCGGGGACGTTTTCGGAGTAGATTGTCCGCTTTGAAATTCGTCCGTATCCGCCGGACCGTTTAGCGATGATCATCCAGCAACGCTTGACTTCACGCAGCTCGCGTTCGCTCGCCGTGATGATCGGGTTCGCGCAGCCCGCGGGCTCGCGCGGAACTTGGCGTTGCGACGGCGATATCGACGACGGCCGCCCTTGCTTCCGCGCTCGCCTTTCGCTCTCCTGCAGCTCCTTCTCCCAGCCTCAGCCCATTTGCAGCAACCGATACCGGGTATTCCGTGCGCCGGGACGCCCGGGCCTGCGTTGCGTCAGTCAGCGCTTCAATAGAACGGAGAACCGACATGGATAGACGTGCATTTCTGAAGAGCGGCGCGATCCTCCCGGCCGCGGCGGCGTTGCCGAGACTTTCGTTCGCGCAAGGCGTATTCGATCCGCGCCCGACGGTCAAGTGGCGCACGTTCGAAGTGACTACGCGGGTCGAGATCGTCTTTCCCCAGGGCACGACGCGCGTGTGGCTGCCCATCCCCTCGGTCGATTCGGGCTACCAGAAGATCCTGGACAACGCCTGGTCGGGCAACGCCCAAACCGCGAAGATCGCCTACGACGGCAAGTACGGCGCGGGCATGCTCTACGCCGAGTGGCCCACCGCCGAGAAGAATCCCGTGGTCGAGCTCTACAGCCGCTTTGCCACGCGCGACCACGCCGTGGATTTTTCCGCGCGGCCGGGGCCGGCCGAGAGACTCTCGCCCGGGCAGCGGGCCTTTTACACGGAATCGACCGAGCACATGCCCACCGACGGCATCGTCAAGAAAACCGCACAGGACATCACGAAAGGTGCAAGGACCGACTACGACAAGGCGAAGGCGATCTACGAGTGGATCGTGGAGAACACCTACCGCGATCCGAAAACGCGTGGCTGCGGCGTCGGTGACATCAAGACGATGCTCGAGACCGGAAACCTCGGGGGCAAGTGCGCCGACCTGAATGCGCTCTACGTGGGCCTCGCGCGCGCATCGGGCCTTCCCGCGCGCGACGTCTACGGCGTGCGCGTGGCGAAGTCGCAATTCGGCTACAGGAGCCTGGGCGCGGACACGGCGAACATCACGCGCGCGCAGCACTGCCGGGCGGAAGTCCATCTCGCCGGATTCGGGTGGGTGCCGGTGGATCCGGCCGACGTGAGGAAGGTCGTGCTCGAGGAGAAGGCCCAGCCGACGGACTTGAGCGATCCCGTGGTGCAGGCGGTGAGGCCCAAGCTCTTCGGCGCGTGGGAGATGAACTGGCTCGCGTTCAACACTGCGAACGATTTCGCGCTGCCCAATTCGAAAGGCGCCAAGCTCACCTTCTTCATGTATCCGCAGGCGGAGACCGCGCAGGGGCGGCTGGACAGCCTCGACCCGGACAACTTCAAGTATACGATGACCGCGAAGGAACTGAGCGCCTGAGCGATTCAGGGTTTTCCCTCTGACCATTCTGCATTTCTCGCACGCCAACGGCTTTCCCGCGGCGTGCTACCGCAAGATGTTCTCGTATCTCGAGCGCGACTTCGAGATCCGATACGTGAACACCATCGGCCACGATCCGCGCCATCCGGTCACCGACAGCTGGCCGCATCTGGTCGCGGAACAGATCGAGCACATCGAGCGCCATCGCGAGCCCGTGCTCGGCGTGGGGCACTCGCTCGGCGGCTATCTCACCGCGCTCGCTGCCTTGAAGCGCCCGGCGCTGTTTCGCGCCATCGTCCTCCTCGATTCCCTGATCCTCGGGCGGTGGCAGGGAACCGTGTTCAAGATGGTGAAGCGCTTCGGCCTCGCCGACCGCGTCACGCCGGCGGGCATGACGCGCGACCGCCGCGCCGAGTGGGCTTCCTCCGACGAGGCCTATGCGCACTTTCGCAGCAAGCGGGCGTTTCAGAACTTCGATCCCGAGTGCCTGCGCGACTACGTGACGCTCGGGATGCAGCCGTCAGCGGGCGGCGTGCGGCTCCTTTTCGACCCGGCGATCGAATACCGCATCTACCGGACGTTTCCGCACGGCCTCGCGGAGGAGGTGCCGCGCCTGCGCGTGCCGGCCGGGGTGATCTGCGGACGCGAATCGGCCGAATCGAGGCGGACGGGGCTTGCGACGACCCGCCGGCATTTCCGCGTGGTGCGTGTCGCGGGCGGGCACCTGTTTCCGTTCGAGCGGCCCGAAGCCGCGGCGCAGGCGATCCGCGAGATGGCGGCCGAGCTGCTCGGAAGCGCTTAAATCGAGCGCTGGCGACGCCGCACGATCATGGAATCCAGCCTTTCCGCGAGGCCCTGCACGCCTTCGAGGTTGGGATTGACCGCGAGCGCGCGGCGGAAATACTCCAGCGCTTTCTCAGGCTGGTCGAGCTGCAGGTAGATCTGGCCGAAGCCGGAGAGCACTCCGAAGTGCTGCGGGTTGCGCTTGATGACTTCGTCGCAGTCCTTGAGCGAGCGCCGATATTCGCCGGCGAGGAAATACGCCGTGGCGCGCTTGTTCCAGCCTTCGGCGAAGCCGGGTTTGAGCTCGATGATGCGCGTGAACGTGGCGATCGCCTCGGGGAAGCGCTGCTCGCCCATCTGCGCGACTCCTTTGCCGAACAGATCGTCTACGCGGATGTCTCCCGACCGGCTCCAGACCGCCCACAGCGCTCGCTCCGCAACCGTGCGCACCCGTTCGTCCGTGTCGCGCAGCGCGGCGATCAGCGTGGGAGCATCTTCCATCCGGCCCACGATCGCGAGGCCGAGCGCGCCGCGCCGGCGCTCGTCCGCGTCGGGTTTCTTCAGAGCCGCAAGCGCCTCGGTCCGCGAAGGCCGCCCCGGCTGCGCCGCGGCAGGCATCGCCGGAACCAGGCACGCGATGGCGAGAGCCAGAAGCATCAGCCTTTTCATTGCGACCTTCGAGAGCTTCATCGGAATAAGCTCCCTTGCCCGATGGTTTACAGAGCGTCCGCTCTACTATAATCCTCTCTGTGGTCAGACGAAAGGAGGCGCCATGCGCAAGCTGCTGATTTCGGTCTTCGCCCTGCTGGCGGGCCTTGCTCCAGTCCCGGCTCTCCACGCCGCCGGAACGGATTCGGGGCCGGAGCCGAACGCGCGCCCCGTCGATCCCGATTACGAGAGCGGCAAGAAGGCGGTCCAAGCCGGGAACTGGAAAACGGCCCTCGACAGCTTCGAGCGGGTTGCCTCGCACGACCCGAACAACGCCGACGCGCAGAATTACCTCGGCTACGCCTGGCGCAAATCCGGAAACCTCGACCTTGCGTTCAAGCACTACAACGAGGCGCTGCGTCTCAACCCGCGGCACAAGGGGGCGCACGAGTACATCGGCGAAGCCTATCTGATGGTGAACAATCTTCCGAAGGCGGAGGAGCACCTTGCGCGGCTCGACAAGCTGTGCTTTTTTCCCTGCGAGGAATACAGGGAGCTGAAGAAGGCGGTCGAGGAATACAAGACCGCAAAGCAGGGCAGGGACAATTCCCGGCCGTGAGTGCGTCGCGACCGCAAAACAAGACGCCCGGCAAGCCGGGCGTTTTCATTTCCGGGTGCGCGTCCCGGGAAAATCCCGAGACGCGGCGGTTGTTTATTTGAGGTGTTTGCTGACGAGCTTGGTCATCTCGAACATCGTGACCTTGCCCCTGCCGCCGAAGACGGCCTTCAGGGCGTCGTCGGCATTGATCATGCGCCGGTTCTTGGTGTCCTGCAGCTTGTTTCGCTTGATATAAGCCCAGAGCTTCTTGGTCACTTCGGTGCGCGGTATCGCCTTGGAGCCCACCACTTCCGCCAGCATGGAGCTCGGGGTCATGGGTTTCATGAATGCTGCATTGGGTTTTCTCTTCTTGGCCATCGTGTATCTCTCCTCTCAATACGAGCTGTTTGGGTGACGCCGCACGGACGGTACGGGCAACGCGAGAGTGCGTCAATCAGAGCGAAATGTCAACCACCTCCAAACGGGTTTTTCGGCTTCCGGAGAAACTCCGGCCCGGCCGGGGGATCGCTTCGCTATAATCTGAGACCCGTTTTCCCTGACAATTCCCTGTCACCCCGGCGAGCGCCGTGGAACCCGCCAAAAAAAACGTCGCCGTCCTCGCTGCCTGCCAGGCGCTGCTGTTCACGAACAACTCCACGGCGATTGCGCTGAACGGCCTAGCCGGCTATGCGCTCGCGGCGAACAAGGCCTTGGCGACGCTCCCGGTCACCGCGTGGGTCATCGGCGGGGCGCTCTCCACCCTTCCGGCCTCGCTTCTGATGAAGCGCATCGGCCGGCGTGCCGGCTTTACCGTCGGTGCTCTGACGGGGATGGTCGGCGCGGCGATCTGCTCGTTCGCCCTGTATCTCGAGAGCTTCTGGCTTTTCTGCTTCGGCACGATGGTGTTCGGCGTGTACAACGCCGCGGCGCAGTACTACCGGTTCGCGGCAGCGGACGTCGCAAGCGCCGATTTCAAGGCGAAGGCGATCTCCCTCGTGCTCGCCGGCGGCCTGGTAGGAGGGATCGTCGGCCCGGAGACGAGCAAGTTCACGGTCGATTTGCTCCAAACGCACTATCTCGGCGCGTACCTGTCCCTGATCGGATTCCTGGTGCTCGTCGTGCTCGCGCTGCAATGGCTCGACATCCCGGTGCCGGTGGCCGCCGCGCACAAGGAACCGACGCGACCGCTCGGACAGATCATGGCGCAGCCGGTCTTCGTCGTCGCAGTGCTCGCGGCTGCGGGCGCCTACGGCGTGATGAACCTGCTCATGACCGCGACGCCGCTCGCGATGGGCTTGTGCGGCCACCCGTATGCGGCTGCGGCCACCGTGATCGGCTGGCACGTCATCGGCATGTTCGGGCCGTCGTTTTTCACAGGCTCGCTCATCAAGCGCTTCGGGGTGCTGCAGGTGATGGCCGCGGGAGCCCTGCTCCTCTACCTCGTGGTGGCGATCGCGCTGTCGGGCGTCAGCGTTGCGCACTTCTGGTTCGCGCTCGTGCTGCTCGGCGTCGGCTGGAATTTCCTGTACATCGGCGGCACGACCCTCATCACCGAAGCGTGCACGCCGCCCGAGCGCGCCAAGACCCAGGGCGCAAACGACCTGATCATCTTCCTCGTGATGGCCGCTTCCTCGTTCGGTTCCGGCCTGCTCCTGGAGAAGAGCGGCTGGCAAATGCTCAACTATCTCGCGCTGCCGTTCGTCACCGCGGCGGCCATCGCGGTGCTGTGGCTCCTCGCCCGGCGCCGCGTGGCGGCCGGAGCATGAGGGTGGCGGACCCGGCAGGGCTCGATCCCCAGGCCCGCGCGTTGATCGAGCGCATCGCCGCCTCCGACGCGCCCCCGCTGCATACCCTCTCCCCGGGTGAGGCGCGCCGGGTCTATCGCGAGTCGCGCGCGGCGCTTGCACCGGCTCCGCCCCACGTCGCGGAAATCCGAGAGCTTTCGGTTCCCGGGTCGGCGCGTGCCTTGCGCGCGCGCCTGTACCGCCCGCGCTCGGGGGAAGAATCGCTTCCCGGCGTGGTGTATTTCCACGGCGGCGGCTTCATCTACGGCGACATCGACACGCACGATGCCGTGTGCCGCGGCATCGCGCAGAGCACGCCCTGCGCGGTGGTGTCGGTGGACTACCGTCTTGCGCCCGAGAACAAATTTCCCGCCGCGGCGGAGGACGCGTATCGCGCGACCGTCTGGGTGTCGGCGGGCGGCGCTGCGCTCGGCATCGATCCCGCGCGCCTGGTGGTCGCCGGCGACAGCGCGGGCGGCAACCTTGCGGCGGTGACCGCGCTGACGGCGCGCGATGCCGGCGGTCCCGCCATCGCCATGCAGGTCCTGGTTTACCCCACCACCGATTTCTCGAGCGAGGCGGAATCGATCGCGCGCTTCGAATCGGGCTACCTCCTCACGCGCGAGAGCATCGGCTGGGTGAAGCGCAGCTACCTGCGCGATGAGCGCGACGCCGAGGACTGGCGCGCCTCGCCTCTGAGGGCGCGCGATTTCTCCGGACTGCCGGCCGCCTACATCATCACCGCGGGATTCGACCCGTTGCGCGACGAGGGCCGAGCCTACGCCGATCGACTCGCGCAGGCGGGAGTTTCCGTCACGCAGGAATCCTTCGAAGGACAGGTGCACGGGTTTCTCGTGATGGGTGGGGCGCTCGCAGCGGCGGGCCACGCGATCCAGCGCATCGGCCAGATGATGCGGACGCACTTCGGAATCACGCCCCGCATCCGGCGCTGAACGGCGTAGAATTGCACGAGCTTTCCGGCCGAGCATGCAAGCCCCCGTCAAACCCGCCGAACGCAAGATCGTGCGTGCCGCCTGCCCGCACGACTGCCCCGACACCTGCGCGATGAAGATCACCGTCGAGAACGGCGTCGCCGTGAAAGTGGAGGGCGCTAAAGACCATCCCTTCACCGCAGGCACTCTGTGCACCAAGGTGGCGCGGTATCTGGAGCGCACCTACAGCAAAGACCGGGTGCTCTTTCCGCAGAAGAGAATCGGTCCGAAGGGCAAGGGCGAGTTCGCGCGCATTTCCTGGGACGAGGCGATCGACACCATTGCCGAGAAGTTCCGCGAGATCGAGGCCGAGGACCCCCAAGGCATTCTGCCCTACGACTACGCGGGCACCATGGGCTACGTGCAGTGGCATTCGATGGGCAGGCGCTTGTTCAACAGGCTGGGCGCCTCGCGCCTGGACCGCACCATCTGCTCCTCCGCGGGCAAGGCGGGGATGCTGATCACGCTCGGAGGCTCGTTCGGCATGGATCCGGAAAGGTTCGACGAGGCGAAGCTCATCCTCGTCTGGGGCTCCAACCCGATCGTCTCGAACCTGCACCTGTGGTCGCGCGTGCAGGAGGCGAAGCGCCGCGGCGCGAAGCTCGTGGCGATCGACCCCTACCGCAGCCTTTCGGCCGAAAAATGCCACGAGCACCTCGCCCTGCTGCCCGGCACCGACGCGGCGCTCGCGCTCGGGATGATGCACGTCATCATCGGCGAGGGCCGCCACGACGCGGATTACGTCGAGAGATACACGCTCGGTTTCGAGGCGCTCGCCCGGCGCGTGAAGGAATATCCGCCGCGTAAGGTCGCGGAGATCACCGGCCTGCCCGCCGAAAAAATAATCGCGCTCGCCCGGGAATACGCCGCGACGCGTCCCGCGGCGATCCGTCTCAACTACGGGCTGCAGCGCCACGCCGGCGGGGGCATGGCGGTAAGGAACATCCTCTGCCTTCCCGCGCTCACGGGCGCATGGCGCGATCCCGCGGGCGGGGCGGTGTTGAGCACGGGCGGCTTCTTCGGCATGAACGACGCGAAGCTCGAGCGGCCCGACCTGCTCGGGCTCTCCAGGTGCCCGAACCCGCGCACGATCAACATGGTGGCGATCGGAGATGCGCTGCTCGAAGCGAAGCCGCCGATCCGCGCGCTCTACGTGTACAACTCCAACCCGGTCGCGGTCGCACCCGATTCGGCGAAGGTGGTGAGGGGTTTTTCCCGGGAGGACCTCTTCACCGTGGTGCACGAGCAATTCGCGACCGACACCTGCGACTACGCCGACATCGTCCTGCCGGCAACCACGCAGCTCGAGCACCACGATGTGCACACGGCCTACGGGCACCTGTACGTCGTCGCGAACAGCCCGGCGATCGCGCCGTTGGGCGAGTCTCTGCCGAACAGCGAGGCGTTCAGGCGCCTTGCCGCGCGCATGGGTTTCGCCGAGGAGTGCTTCAGGGACTCCGACGAGGACCTCTGCCGCCAGGCGCTCGAGTCGTCGCACCCGCGCATGCGGGGAATGGAGTGGGATTCGCTCAAGGAGAAGGGCTGGCGGCGATTGAACGTTCCCGAGCGCTTCGCCCCGTTCGCGCAGGGCAACTTCGGAACGCCCTCGGGGAAGTGCGAGTTCTACAGCGAGACGGCGAAGCGCCTGGGCATGGATCCGCTCCCGACCTACATCGCCCCGCGCGAGTCGGCGCAGTCGAGCCCGGCGCTGGCGAAAAAGTACCCGCTCGCCATCATCTCGCCGCCGAACCGGCACTTCCTCAACTCGTCCTTCGCCAACATGCCTTTCGCGATCGCCGAAGCCAAGGAGCCCGGCCTCGAAATCCATCCCAGGGACGCCGCCGCCCGGGGGATCGCGAACGGCGACGCGGTGCGCATCTTCAACGACCGCGGCTCGCTCACCGCGAGGGCGCGCGTCAGCGACAAGGCGCGGGAAGGAGTCGTGGTCGCGCTCTCGGTGTGGTGGAGGAAGCTCACCGCCGATCGCAAGAACGCCAACGAGCTGACCTCGCAGGCGCTCACCGACATCGGCAAAGGCGCGACGTTCTACGACTGCCTGGTCGACGTTGCGCGAATCCGGTAGCGGAAAGCCCGCAGAATGGCGTCGGCGCCGCAGATCAAGCCCGGAATCAAGGATGCCTTGGTCGTCGTCGACGTGCAGAACGACTTTTGCCCCGGCGGCCGGCTCGCCGTGCAGAAAGGCGACGAGGTGGTGCCGCTCGTGAATGCGTTCGCCAAGCGCTTCGAGAACGTCGTCCTGACGCAGGATTGGCATCCGCCCGGCCATCGATCGTTCGCAACCTCGCACCCGGGCAGCAAGCCCTTCGATTCGGTGAAGCTCGCCTACGGCGAGCAGGTGCTCTGGCCCGAACACTGCGTGCAGGGGACGGACGGCGCGGACCTGCACAAGGACCT
>Ga0207665_10001852_pt1 | contig 14239 bp, 12 predicted proteins | sample LARL112metaG_FD_184351 | JGI IMG/M metagenome (GOLD analysis project Ga0207665, IMG submission 184351) | Corn, switchgrass and miscanthus rhizosphere microbial communities from Kellogg Biological Station, Michigan, USA - LAR L11-2 metaG... | ecosystem: Host-associated > Plants > Roots >...
CCTTTATCAGCTACTGTTACTGATATCGGTAGAACTTACTTCTGATGTTCTTATGATTAGAGGTTGAAAATCTATGTTGTCATGTCTTGTGGGAGCTCGTCTTACTTTGAGAGTACATATAATTTGAGAAAGTAAGTAAATCTGCACTTAGTTATAACTTGAGACAGTTATTATGCAGTTTGGCCTTATCTGTATAATAATGTAAAGCATTGGTTACTTACTTTGAATCCTGATCAACCTATGCCTATGAATAGTCTGTTGATATAGATCATTGACAATATAAACGAGGAAATTATCTTACCAATATAGTACCATTTATTCTTGCAGCAAACTTTTGAAGAATGGTGTAATGTGGCATATATGATAACAGGAGAACTATTCTCAGATAATATGCTTCAACTAGCCAATCTACAAACAGACGATAACTCTTCGCTTCGTACTGGCGTATCATCACCAATAACACTATATGCTGCCAGACTGTGAATATGTGATTGCTCTTTCGGTGGAGAAATAACGGTATTCTAGCATTTCTTAATGCACGTAACATGGTATTAGCTAATCTGACATATCTTGACTCTCTGAATAAGTATATTGTATTATACCCTTACAAAGCTTTAATGGTTTGTGTGAAAGAAGAGCGATTTCTACATAGCCGATATAGAGAAACAGATTGGCATTAGATAAATTTAGTTGAATTGGCCTTAATTGAGGATTATTGCCTTGCTGGACAGGGTGCGTTGTTCCTTGTTAATAACAATATAATGTCGTCCGCACAGTAGCTAAACTATACTTCTGCGACCAGAACTCACTTCCGCATGAATGGTCTGTTTTTAGAGAACTGGCATAACAAACCTATGGAGAATCCCTGATGCTATATTGTAAATCTCCAAATTCTAACGCCAAAAATGTAATTATCCTTCTATTCTTCATAAGAGCCTTTAAATTGTGTATATTAGCATACAAATAGCTCCTTCTCTTGATAGATAGATGAAATAGCAATCAGACGTTTATTTTTGGTTCATATGCTAACCATAACCACTAATAATAATCCTGCTGCCCATTTATCTTAAGTAAGGTCTCATCTACAAATATTTTCTCAACCTTTCGTGTTAATACCACAAATTTCTCTGTTATCCTAGAATATTTCTGCACCGACCAATTTCCAAATAGCGACATGTGTCCTCTTTTTAAGAGGTTCCAAAGATAAGATTTAGACACCAAAATATAACTTCGAGAATTAAAATACAAGTAAAGGCCATTTGCAATTATAGATGGGTCTGTCCTGATACATTTTAGAATATCCATGAATACTCAGCTTTAGGTTATGCTGTAACTATTTAGTGCTTAAGTTAACGGAGCCTGCCATTAAAGCGTCATCCTTGTATAAAATATCCTTTTTCAAAGATACTATATGCTCTTCCTTTCTGGTTTTCAGAACAGTCATTAATTCTGTTTCTAGAATATTGGGTAATATGCGTATCTTGTTTACGACGATATCCCTCATCTGCTCTAGGTCTTTAGCACGAATTTTTAAAAGCAGATCAAAGGTACCATGCATTTCATGGATTTCTAAAACTTCGTCTAGGTGTGATAATCCGTCAATAGCTTCATCTGCCAGACCTGGTTCTACATTAATTCCCATGAAAGCCAGGTGGTCATATCCAAGAAGGTCATTATCTACAGAAATTGTAAATTTGTTAATAACACCCGCTGCAATTAATCGCCGAACTCTGATATGTACTGTTGCATCAGATATTCCGATCTGCTTGGCTATTTCTACAAATGGCGTTGATGAGTCTCTGCCTAAAATATCTATTATCTTGAGATTAACATCGTCCAATAGCCCATCGATCTCGTTAATCTGCACAGTGGATACATGACGTTGAGCTATAAATGCTTTTACTATAGCGATAATATCCGGATGGCCTGACAGAAAAATTTTGAAATCGAAATTATTTAATCAGTCCAAAACCATATTTCAATATTTCTTGTGATGAATTGTTCTTTTATCTCGATCTACCACTTCTCTATTTTTATCGCGGATGTTTATAGGGATTAAGTCCTTATTCATTTTCAATTAAGGGAACAAAATATCTCCTGCTTAATGTGGAAAAGATATTGTTCCATGAAATGTCATTCACAGCAACAGGAAGAATTTTGGCGCCCTCAAAGAATGGAGGTTAGTATATTTCCCGGTTGCATGCTGAGTTGTCCGAAATTACCTATATCTGACACGATGTCACTTGCCGAAACCGGATGATAATATTATTATTCCCAAGTTATCCACTACTATTGTTTCCTTGTTTTCGTCAACTAAATCACCATCAATTTGTAATAAATGCCACAGAAGCTCAAGTGTATATCACAGATCTTATTCTGGAGAGTACTTGTGCAAGAAGTGCTTTTTGCATTCTATAGAGGAAAAGACCGCCAGAACAATGTCCAGATCTTCTATGCTCCATTACAATGACAGAGTCGCAATCGGAGTTTCTGGTGGAAAAGACAGCTTAGCCTTATTATACATTATCAAGACTATCCTTGATGAACACCATCGTTCTAACCTTATTGCCATTACGATAGACGAAGGCATTAAAGGCTACCGAAATGAATCGCTGCAGATTGTGCAAGATTTCTGCGCAAAGCTCAAAGTAGAAAATAAAATTCTAACATACAAGGATCTGTTTGGAACAGACATGGACGAAGCGATGATATTGAGGCCTAGTGAAAAAAAAATGAGTTCATGCTCGATATGTGGTACTTTTCGTAGAAGAGCCCTTGACATAGCTGCAGAATCAGTAGGTGCAAATGTTGTCGCAACAGCGCATAACTTAGATGATCAGTTGCAAACTTTCATGATCAATTTTCTTGCGGGAGATGTTGAAAGGATTGGCTGGAGTTTTCCTGAACCCGTTCAGTATGGAAATAATAATTTAAAAAAGATAAAACCCTTAGCTGAAATTTACGAGCAGGAGATAGTATTCTATGCGTTACAGCGAGAAATTCCATTTCAGTCAGAAGAGTGTCCCTACATGAATGAGAGCATCAGGACGGAACTTCGCCAATTTCTGAACAAGCTTGAGAAAAACAGTCCAGGCATAAAATATAATGCATATAATTCAATGATAAAGATCTCCAAGGGAATTAAGTCTTCTCAAAAGATAGGTAAAGCTAATAAGTGTTCTAACTGCGGAAGAGATTCTACCGGAAATATCTGTTCAGTTTGTAAAATAATAGACGTCCTTAAGTTTAATGGCAATAAATAAGCTAACAATGCTGCTAGATTTAAAAAAAGTGAGTCTTTTCAAGCAATGCCAAATAATTCATCAAGGTTTTTTTGTATTGTTGACGGTAAATATCCTGGGCTTGCAAGAGAAGAAATTTCAGCACTCTTTAAAACATATGGATCCTCAAAAGTAGAGTACTGTGGAGACAACATAGTAATCGCTGAAGGAAACTGTGATATTGGGAAAGTAGCACAACGAGTAGCATACACAAAATGCATCGCTCGGGAAATCCAAACTGAAGATGATTATTCGGTTCTAAGAGGCAAAACATTCTCTTGTTTTGGAACTAATGATACAAAAGAGCTTGAAAGAGTGGTAGAAGATATTAAGAAAAAAACAGGAGCAAAGGTATTTTTAAAAAACCCAGATTATCAAATAGCTATCATTTCTAAATCACCTTTTTTAACCAATCTGGTGGGAATTAGAATCCCACAGCCAAAGATCGATTGGGCAAATAGATTGATGCTTGAAAGAAAATCCCTTCATCCGTCCATGTTGGAGCCGAGACTATGCAGAGCAATGGTTAACCTTGCCAAGGTAAAGGAGGGTGACACTGTAGTAGATCCGTTTTGCGGAACAGGAGGTATTTTAATTGAAGCACAGGAATTTAAAATAAGAACTTTAGGTTACGACATCTTAAAAAAAATGTGCAGGGGGGCAAAACAAAACCAACTTGAAAACATCGCTATTTGTAATTCTTCATATATGCCCTTGAAACCATTCACTGCCGACGCGATTATAACAGATATTCCGTACGGACGCTCCACTAAAATAATCAAAGGGCAGACAAGACAGCAGATGATCAAGGATTTCATCGATAACGCAAGAACAGTTGTTAAGAGGATAGTTATCATGTGTCAGAGAGAGGATGAAGACATAATAGTAAAATCAAAGTTAAACATGAAAATCGACATTTATCATCTATATCGACACAAGAGTTTAACTCGCAGCATAGCGACAATGACGGCATGGTAAACATGCGCTTAACATTCCTAGGAACGTCTGCTGCAGCTCCTACCCCTAAGCGGGGCTTGTCATCTATTGCCCTGGTGCGTGATTGCGAACTGATATTATTCGACGCCGGAGAGGGCATGCAAAGAAATTTCATTAAGGCCGGTTTAGGTATGAACAAAAAAATGAAAATATTCATAACTCACATGCATGCCGACCATTGTGTCGGACTACTTGGACTCTTGCAAACGCTGTCTCTACAAGGAAGACAAAAATCCATAGAGATTTATGGTCAGTCGACATTGGCTGAATTTATTAAAGAAAATATACGAATAATAAATTTTGGTCTAACCTTTGATATTAATATTCATGTAATCAACGACGAAGGAGTCGTAGTAAAAGAGAAAGACTATGAAGTTGCTTGTTGTAATGCTTGCCATTCAGTTCCTGCATATTCATATTGTCTAAGAGAGTTTGACAGACCAGGAAAATTTAATATCAGCGAAGCCAAAAGATTAGGAATCCCAGAAGGCGACTTGTATCATAAGTTGCAGGATGGTAATGATATTACGATAAACGGCAAAACGATAAAATCAAATCAGGTAATCGGATCTCCAAGAGCGGGAAGAAAGATTGGAATATCCGGTGACACAAGGCCAACAGATAAATTACAATCTTTTTTCAAAAACTGTGATCTGCTCGTTTTTGAGTCGACATTTAGCCATGACAAATATCAAAAAGCAGTCGAAAGTTTTCATTCAACATCTAAAGAAGCAGCGTCCTTAGCAAAAGCATGTTCAGCTAAAAAGCTATTCCTTACTCACTTTAGTACTAGATATGATGAGACGTCGAAGTTGGTAAACGAGGCAATTGAGATCCATGGAGACGTTGAAGCTGCTGAAGATCTGAAGGTAGTAGAAATTTCGTACGGAGACATCTTATAACGAGATTGGACATTGAATAGATTCATGCTAATACTTATATAATTAAACCTCTAAATAATTAGAAGTTGAACCGCGTGAGATTAGCAATTTTCAGCAGTAGCCGATGCAGACATCATCATGAGGACTAACTTGTATTTGTTTAGGAAAATTATGTTTTTTTCGGAGATTTTTGTGGAGAATCTCTTCAATGAGACAAGAACAACAAAAGCCCATAAAGCCAAGAAAGGATTATGATTATAACAAGCCAATCGGCAGATGTGTAGTGTGCTACACCTTGTCTGATTGGCATTGTTATGATTGTAACAATGATTTCTGTGAGGTTCATTTCCAAGCTCATAAGCAAAAAAATCTATGCATAAATGCATCTTCATAATGTGATAATTCGAGACGATGACACAGCGTTCGATAAGTGGTTCATCACCGTATTAACATGGATTTCATCTTTTCATGTATTTACTGATTTGATAACTTTTGCCTGACGTGGGTGATAGACAATAATCAAAACACGTAAAGTTAATTAGAAGCTAAGCCAGCCTTTTTCTCTGGTTACATGAATGGATATTAATAAGAAAGGAGCTAAGGAAATCTTCGATACGGTTATTTTCAGCGCGGAGGATAAAGTAATAACGGAAGAATCTGCAAAACAAATTTTAGGTTATTATGGTGTCAAGGTCCCGGGTTATGCTTTAGTTACGAATGCTGATGAATCTGTAAAGAAAGCAAAAGAACTTGGCTTTCCATTAGTAGGAAAAATTGTTTCTCCTCAGATCTTGCACAAGACTGATGTGAAAGGTGTCAAAGTCGGCTTAAACTCCGAATTAGAAATTCGGGAAACATTTGATGAAATGTACAATAGATTATCAGCACAGTTTAATGTTAAGGGTATGCTTATCGAAAAGATGGTTCCAAAAGGAGTTGCTGAATTAATCATTGGATTACAGAATGATCCGCAATTTGGTCCAGTTATTATGCTTGGTCTCGGCGGAATATACACCGAAATTTTCAAAGATATATCGTTCCGAGTTCTTCCTATAACTAAAGACGATGCGGTAGAAATGATCGAGAATCTGAAAGGTAAACAGATTTTGAAAGGTTTTAGAGGTTCCGAACCAGTCAATTTCGATGTATTAGGCGATGCACTTGTAAATATTGGAAATTTGGGGGTCGATATGGCAGCTTATTACGAAAGTATTGATTTCAATCCTGTTATTGTGTATCCTAATGACTATACTGTTGTGGACGCCAAGATAATTTTACGACAAAAGCCAGATCCAGATCCAATTTCAAAAGCCCGACCAGACTCTAGATATATGGACTTGTTCTTCAATGCCAAATCAATAGCCTTGATCGGTGCATCTCCTGAGCATGGTAAGGTAGGAAATTCTGTGTTTGAAAGCCTTGTAAAACATGATTATAAGGGTAAAGTTTTTCCCGTTAATGCAAAAGGTTATGCAGAGATTATGGGTATAAAGGCATTCAAAAGCCTTGATGACATTCAGGAGCAAATTGATGTTGTGGTAGTAACGGTCGATTTAAAATTTGTTCCAGATCTACTAAAGTCGTGTGGCAGAAAACGGATTCATAACATGGTAATTATCTCTGGTGGAGGAAAAGAACTCGGCGGAGAACGAGCAGCTATTGAACAGCAAATAAAAGAATTATCCAGTCAATTAGATGTTAGGATCATCGGTCCTAACTGCATTGGGATGTTTAATGGAGAAAATAGACTAGACTGTGCATTCCAAGGCCATGAAAGAATGATTAGACCAAAGAAAGGAGATGTTGCCTTCTTGTCACAGAGTGGAACTGTTGGAATAGCATTTATGGAAACTTCGGATGCATTCGGTATGAGCAAAATGATTTCGTACGGAAATAGGTCGGACGTGGACGAAGCAGATATGATCTGGTATCTTTCAGAGGATCCTAAAACAAAAGTTATCGGACTTTATGTGGAAGGATTTGGAGATGGTCGCAAATTTATGAATGGTGCCAAAAAAGTAATAGAAGAAAGGAAGAAACCCATTGTTGTATTTAAGAACGGCAGGAGTACCAGCGGTGCTAAACAGGCAGCCTCACATACTGGTTCACTTGGTGGTTCGTATATGGTTGTTAAGGGTGCACTTGATCAATCAGGTATTATATCGGTGGATAGTTATGAAGAGCTTACCGGATCTTTGAAGGCCCTCACTTGGCAGCCAGTTCCCAAAGGAAACAGAATTGCAATGGTGACAAATGGTGCAGGTCCAATTATTGCCGCCATAGATCACTTTGAAAGACTTGGTTTGCAGATGGCAGAAATTGGGGATCAGACCAAGAAGTCACTCAGAGAACATTACCCACCGACATACATAGTTGGTAATCCGTGCGACATCACCGGCTCTGCCAACGCAGATGACTATAGATTTGCTATACAGGCATTTATGGAAGACCCAAATGTCGATATTATTATGCCATGGTTTGTATTTCAAGATGATCCGCTAGAGGAAACTATTGTCGATGTGCTTGCAAATTTCCAAAAACAAAAACAAAAACCTATACTAGCAGGCGCGATGGGAGGACCCTTTACTGAGAAGGTTTCTAGACGTATAGAAGATGCTAATGTGCCTGTATACTCCTCAGTGATAACTTGGGTAACGGCAGCCGCAAGCCTTGCCAAGTGGTCGAAGGTGACTAAACAATTTTAATGGACCCACTTACTGGTTAGTGAAATAGGCGAGGACCTATTACTATCACAGGTTCCAAAAGAAAACTTCTTATATTTTAATGGCGAAGCTTAATCGAAATGGAAAGTGCACAACAAACCGAAGTTATAACAGTTACTCCCAAAGCTGCAGAAAAAGTTGCAGAGTTTATGAAGCAGGAAGGCAAAGATAACCTTCTTCTTAGAGTGTATGTCTCAGGCGGAGGTTGCTCTGGTTTATCCTATGGGATGGGTTTTGAAGAGAAACCCGATGAGGATGATCATGTGATAGAACAAAAAGGTGTGAAAGTTTTAGTAGATAGTTATAGTCAGAGGTACCTAAAAGGAGCAAACATCGATTATATTGATAGTCTGATGGGTTCGGGTTTTAAAATCAACAATCCAAACGTGACAAAAAGCTGCTCTTGCGGACACTCTTTTAGTACTGAATAAAACAAACAACGCTAGGACGCGTTGGTCTCTAGCTTTTAATTTTCCCCGACCAATGGTGCTTATCTAACAGATTGCGTGGCCAGAGACCTCTTATACAGGAAAAGACTATGGCCAGAGACCTCTTATTTTTAAGGCTTCGACCACTCTATTTACAGCTAGCAGTGTGCTCGCTTTACGCATATTGACACTGTATTTGTCATGTGTATCATAAATATCTGAAAAAGCTTTCGTAATATTCTTGTCGAGTCGTTCATTGACTTCGTTTTCACTCCAGTAATCTCTTCTAAGGTTTTGTAGCCACTCGAAATAAGATACTGTCACACCTCCTCCATTCGCAAGGATATCGGGAATAACTAGAATCTCGTTCTTATACAAAGTCTCGTCAGCGTCGGGTGTTGTGGGGCCATTTGCAGCCTCCGCGATTATCTTTGCATTAATTTTTCCTGCATTCTTCTTTGTTATTTGGCTTTCGAGGGCTGCCGGTATCAATATTGTGCAGTCTGTTTCAATTACTTCTTCATTGTTGATAGATTTTGCCCCAGCGAATCCTACTACTGAACCTGTCTTTTCCTTGTGTTTTCTCAAAGCGCCAACCTGAAGACCATTTTTATTAAAGACTCCACCCCGTGAATCCGATACAGCCAATATCTTAGCTCCTTGTTCCTCTACTAATTGCGCCGCAAACTGGCCAGCATTGCCGAATCCTTGCACTGCCACTGTCGCGGTTTTCATGTTAATTTTCTTCTTCTTTGCAGCCTCTCTTACAGTAAAAGATAAACCCCTACCTGTTGCTTCATTTCTTCCAAGGGATCCTCCAATTGCTAGAGGTTTGCCTGTTATAAGTTCTGGCTGGACAAAATTTCCTTTAAGAGCAGAGTACGTATCCATGATCCATGCCATTTCTTTACCACCGGTATAAACGTCTGGAGCAGGAATGTCTGTATGTGGGCCTATAATATCTGCAATTGCGTATGCGTATCGCCTTGTCATACGTTCAATTTCGCCTTCTGCCATCTCTTTGGGGTTGCAGATGATACCCCCCTTGCCTCCACCATAAGGAATGTCTGCAATCGCACATTTCCAGGTCATCCACATAGAAAGTGCTTTAACTTCGTCAATAGTCACTTGCGGGTGATATCTAATACCCCCTTTAAAAGGGCCACGGGCGTCATTATGCTGTGATCTAAAACCAGTAAACACTTTGACTTCACCATTGTCCATCCTGATTGGAATTGAAACGGTAAGTACTCGCTTCGGATGCGCTAAAATTTCGTGCATGCCATTGTCAAGCTTTATCAATTTTGCAGCCTCATCCAGCTGTTTTAGAGCAACATCGAATGGATTTATGCTGGTCGTATTAGTAATCGATTCTGACATAACACAATCTGGAAAAATCAATGTATTTAAGTGTTGAATAGGTTAGTTGTATTGACGAGCGTCATCTATTCCAAGTAGCTTTTAGCTGGATCTCATTATCAGATAAAGGCCTTCTGGTAGTCCAGGCAGAGGCAATGTTGGAAAACTAGCCTTTCATCCTTTCAGAAATCAACAAACGTAGTTGTTCATCGGTTTTACCTCTATAATCTATACCGAGTGAGCTAGATATCTGCTCTAGTTTCTCGCGTTCTGAACCAACTGGAGCAGTAATCTTTGGTCCCATAATATATGACTTTGGTTGTTCTGCCATTCTTGTTGCATTTTCCATTTCCCTTCTAAATAACTCTCGTGCCTTATCATATTCCCCGGCTGCCCTCCCCAATGTTCTTGATATTTCCGGTAATTTTTTTGAACCGAATAATAAAAACAAACCCATTAGTATTATGATTATCCATTCTGTTCCTCCTATGGCCATCTGCAATACCGGTAATGACAAAATATACTGTTGTACCATGGCATCAACCAAAATTAAAGATTTCCTCTTCTCCACATTCCAGCTAACCTTTTAGCCAAGGGATGAGTCTGTTACAAAGGCGAGACGTTATCATTTATGTCGTCGCAGTAGACTAATCCACGCAAAATTTCTTTTTAACAGAAAAATCCTTGTTAGTTAGTATAACAGATAAATTTGTGACTGTAAACGATTACATTGCGATGAACATTAAACTTATCTACGTTTTGCTTGACGGAATTGGTGATTTGCCACATCCTTCATTGAACAACTCGACACCCCTCAGTGCTGCATATACGCCTAACATGGATGCGCTGGCTAAGAACGGGTGCATGGGACAAGTAATAAGTGTTGGAACGGGAATTGCACCACAATCCGATATTGCTGTATTTAACATGCTTGGATACAATTTTAAAAATGGAAGCTATGTCGGCAGAGGAGTGATAGAATCGATTGGATCTAATATTCATTTTCGTGATGGAGATCTCGCATTAAGAGGTAACTTTGCAACTGTCGATGGTAATCTACAATTAGTTGACAGAAGAGCGGGTAGAACCATTAGCAACGAGGAAGCCCAAATGGTTTGCAAGACTTTAAGCGAAAAAATCAGCTTTACCGATAGCGATGCATCCGTGGTCGTTGAACCCACAGTTGGTCACCGTGTCACTGTGAGGTTCAGACACAATCGCATAAAGCTATCCGAGAAGATCACGAACACGGATCCGGCATATGACAGGGTTGATGGTATGGGAATAGCAAAACCAGTAGTTAGTAACATGCATATCGAAAAATCAAAAGCCCAAGAAAATACAGAAGAATCTGAAATCGCTGCGAGGTTGGTCAATGAATTCACAGAACAGGCCATAAAATGGCTAGAAGGACATCCTATAAACACTGCACGTATTAATGCAGGAAAAAAGCCTATGAATGCAATTCTTCTCCGTGACTCTGGCAATCGGTATCCAATAGTAACACCGATTGCAAAAAAGTACGGAACAGAAGTCGCTTGCCTTGTAGATATGCCTGTGGAAGTGGGAATTTCCAAGGTGCTAGGAATGTACGCATTCGATGCTGGTGACATAGATGACTACGAGAAGAAGGCAACTACTGCAGCCAAACTTATGGAAAAATTTAATATTCTATATGTTCATATCAAAGGTCCAGATGAATTTGGACACGATGGGGATGCGAGCGGTAAAAAGAACAACATAGAAGAGATAGACAAACGTTTCTTTGGAAACCTAACAAATCGGTTAAAGGTAAATGATCCTACAATCGTTATTTCCGGCGATCATTCTACACCTTGCATTCAGAAAGCTCATAGTGATGACCCTGTTCCCCTATTGGTATCTGGAAATAAAGCCTTGAAGGATAGTAGCGCTAGATTCACAGAATATTATGCTTCAAAAGGCAGATTGGGCCTAATAATGGGAGAAGACGTACTAACTACCGCGATAAATGCTGTTACTAAATAGATTAAATGATATCATCAAGCTAGCGGCTTGGAGATGAACAATTATAGACATGCGGACGTAACATCATAACAATGGCCGTAACTATGATCACCGCCATAATTTTGCTACATTTTACAATACTAGTCCCTAGTATAATAGCCAATATAATCAGTAAAAGTGATTTTTGTAGAATAGTGGCAGGATGGGATGGCAGGCCAAAATATGCAAATTCAGGTCTGAACAATTATACACAATGGAATAGTTAGGACATTTTAAGGACATATTTAAATATACAATCTCACTTTGATTTTACTGTCAATATGCAGAATGTGCTCCTACTATTTTCTCTATTGAATTCACTAGAAGGAGGTCAAAAGTAACATGAGGACAAAATTTGGTTTCACCCAGGGTCTTAACGTTGCAAGATTAGGACTAGATGAAACTCAGGTTATCACAGCTTGTCAAATTGCAGATAGAATGGATTATGACTCCATATGGGCTATGGATCATTCCAACGTTCCACAATGGAAAAATGCTGTAGTGAACGACGCGTGGATTATGCTGGCTGCGATCGGAGCACTCACCCAGAATGTGGAAGTAGGCACTTGTGTTACTGATGCCATAAGAAGACATCCATCGGCGATAGCGCTCTCTACAATCACACTAGATAGGGTAACAAAAGGTAGGGGTATGTTAGGAATAGGAGCTGGGGAAGCACAGAATGTTGTTGATTTTGGAATTGAATTTACCAAGCCTGTAACGAAATTCAAAGAACAATTAGAAGTAATACACAGGCTTTTTGAATCCGGTGCCGATAACCACGTCAGTTACGATGGAGAATTTTATAAACTAAATGATGCGAGTCTCCAAACTAAAAGTATACGCAAGCCTAGACCTCCTATATATATAGCTGCAGGTGCTCCAAAAACGCTTGAACTATGTGCACGATATGGCGACGGTTGGATTCCTATTGGTTATACACCGGAGTTGTTCAGAAATCATGTTAATGTGATAAAGGAAAATGCTAAAAAAATTGGCAGAGATATTTCAGGGTTTCAGTTTGCTAATGACGTTGATGTTTACTTCTCGGACGATGGGGAAGAAGCATGGAATAAAATGAAGAATGCAGTAAAAGTTAGCCTATACAAACCAGAACTATTGAAAGTTCATAATATATTACAAGACTCTGAGTTTGATTTTCGTAGATACTTTACAGAATATGCAATGAACAAACCTGAACTCATGGAGCAAATGAAGAGAGCAGCGCTGAAAATACCTGATAGCGTTGCGAGAACGGCCATTGGTGTGGGCAAAGCCGATGATATAATTCAGATGCTAGAACGATTTATTCAAGCTGGCACAAATCATTTCATTATACGTTTTTGGGGAGAAGGTTACTTTAAGAACATTGAAATGTTCGGTAACAAAGTCATACCTTACTTTAGAGATCAGGAAAAAAAATGATCAAGTCTTAAGGTGTAAGCATCACTTGAGGAACATGAAATCGGTTTTTGAATTGGTTGTTTTCGTTTTTTTCCATTTAAATCAAAGAGAGGCTCTGCATCGAAACCCATTTTTTGAAGTGATGCAGCAAAATCAGTCGAGAATCCATGAAACGTGTAGATTTTTTTTGGATTACATGCTCCTACCACTTTGATAAGCTCATGGAAGTCGCAATGGTCGCTCAAAGGCATCGTATAATCCAAATCCATCATAAACTTGTATCGTCTATCAATAGCCCATCCACTAAAACCTATAGTTACTGCCCCGTATCTTTGTTTCATCAGCTTGACAAAATTGCTCCTACCAGTGTTTAGAGGTGCAATCATCAACCAAGGTCTATTCTTAGCAAGTAATCCCTCTTTTTCAGCTGTGGAAGATGTAATCATATGTTTTAGTGGCGCGCCCAACTCTATATAGACAGAGTTCATTTTATGAATGGAGTCATGTACGTAAATAGGATCCCAGTGACCAAAAAAAGCAGCCAAAAGTTGAGCCTTTCCTAGAGGGTAGCCCATCAAGAGAACTGGTACACCAAGGTTGTACATTTCTGAAATAATTCTATTAGTTTTATGAATGATTTCTGCCACGCCGGGAAACATATACTCAGGGCGACCGAATGTCGATTCTATTATTAGGATATCCGCAGATGGGATATGAGCTGGTTTCATAAAGGCTCTTTCTCTAATTGAAATGTCTCCAGTGTAATACAAATCATTCCCTATTAACAATCCTCTCGAACCTAATATATGTCCGGTATCGATGAGCTGAAATCCATCATAATTCTCGATCACATCGTTTATTTTGTATCCCCTAGCTTGAGCAATCAGTGAAGTTGCTTTTGACACAAGGGTCTTATTGTTGATATTATTTGTCGATGTCTTCTTACACAAGTGATCCGTATGTGCATGAGAAACGAAAGTCCAGTCACAACAATGATTTGATCTGCTAGGATCAAGAGAAATCGTCATACCGTTGTTATCTACAATAATTCCAGATTTAGAAAATCTCACACGCGCTGTCACATCGTTATCTGTATTCCTAAATACGACTCGTATTTGAATATTGATAGTAAGAAAGACTAA
>Ga0207665_10001856_pt1 | contig 14234 bp, 15 predicted proteins | sample LARL112metaG_FD_184351 | JGI IMG/M metagenome (GOLD analysis project Ga0207665, IMG submission 184351) | Corn, switchgrass and miscanthus rhizosphere microbial communities from Kellogg Biological Station, Michigan, USA - LAR L11-2 metaG... | ecosystem: Host-associated > Plants > Roots >...
GGCAAAAGGGACTCTTGGGTGCTGATTTCTCGGCAAACCATGACGATGCGTTCAATACAGGTCAGAGCTTCCAACCACTCATCGAAAGCAGACCCTTATCAAGGGAATCCATGGTATTGACTGGTACCTTTGTGTCATTTTTTTCCGGACTACCTCGCCAAACTCTCGAATCACGTTATAGCGCAACGTATTTTCGGTCAACCGAGCCGATACAAAAAGGTGGTACGCACGTACCCACCGATTTGGGCCAGTCCGCAGCCAGAACTTCTCGGTACTTTTCGCAATTTTTCGCAACCCACGTGTAACCAGGCCTTTTATCGCGCAGTCCGTACAATTTCGGTATTGAACGCCGAGACCTTTTAACCTATGTGCAACGGGTCAATCTGCACACGAGTTGGCTGTTGATCGTGCCGTGCGCTCAGCACGCCGGTGGCCCGTCGCAGCGCCGCTGCAAGTGCCAACCCGCCGTCGCGGGGCACCCGCACCAGCATCCGGCTCACCGTACTGTCTGCCGCCACACCCGGCGGCCTGCGGGCACCGGGCGGCAGGTCGACGGGCCCGAGTAGCTCAGCCGTTTCGGGCAATTCGGCGGTGTCGAGCAGTGCGCCCACGGCCGCAGCACCGCCATCGACTGCGGCAATGTGCACGGCGGGCGGCAGGCCGACCTCCGTCCGAGCGTCGAGTTCGCCGTCCGCGTGTCCCACCGGGTCCCATCGGATCAGCGACTGCACGGTTGCGATCGCCGACTCGGCGACCACCGCGACGATGCCGCCGTCGCCGCGCGGCCGCACCAGCGCCGCCGCGGCCATCCACCGCCGCAAGGTGTCCTCGGCAGCGCGCAAATCCTGGCGACCCAGCAGGGCCCAGCCGTCGAGCAACAGGGCCGCGCCGTAACCGCCTTCGGCCACGGGCTCGGCGCCGGGTGTCGCGACGACGACGGCAGGCTCGCCAGGGACTGCCGACAGCATCGCTTCACCGCCGGAGGTGATCACCGACGTGCCGGGAAACGTCTTGCCGAGTTCCTCGGCCGTGCGCCTGGCGCCGATGACCACGGCGCGCACCGCGTCGGACCCGCAGCGCGCGCAGCGCAGCGCAGGCTCCTCGCGGCCACACCATCGGCAGACAGCCCACGCGGTGTCGCGGGCCGGCAGCGACAGCGGCCCGGTGCACTGCCTGCAGCGCGCGATGGTGCGGCAGCGCGCACACGCGAGCGCGGGCACGTAGCCGCGCCGCGGTACCTGGACCAGCACGGGAAGACCGGCCTGCAGCGCGGTCCGCGCCGCCCGCAGTGCCACCGACGGCAGCCGGGCAGTGCGGGCGGCGGGGTCGCGTTCCTGCTCATGGCCGCTGTCGTCGAGGGCGACGACGCGCGGCGAGCGGGCGCGTACGACCGGGCGGCCCGCGACCAGATCGTGGGCCCAACGGCTGCGCACCAGCGCCTGTGCCTCGGCGGTGCGGGCATAGCCGCCGATCAGTGCCGCGCAACGCAATTGGTGGGCGCGCAGCATCGCCACCTCCCTGGCGTGCGGGTAGGGGGCGCGCGGTTCGGCCAGGGTGTCGTCGCCGTCGTCCCAGACGATGACCAGGCCGAGGTCGGTGACCGGCGCGAACACAGCGCTGCGGGTGCCGATGACCATGCGCGCACCGCCGCGCAGCACGGATAGCCAGCGTCGGTAGCGCTGTGCGGGTCCCAGACCGGCCGACAGCGCGGCCACCCTCTCGTCGTCGACGTACCGAATTGCGCTGGCATACAACGCATCGACGTCACGCTGGTCGGGCGCGATCGCCAAAACGCCACGGCCGGAATTCACCGTGACGGCGGCTGCTTCGGCGAGACGGTCCGACCACTGCTCCCCCGGCAAGGCCTGCCAGACCGCGCGGGCGGCGCGGCCGTCACCAAGGGCGGCAAGGAACTGCTCGCCGCGACCGTAGCCGGACCAGGCGGCGGTGTCGACGGGTTTGACGGCGAGCGGTGCGAGCTCAGGGGCGGTTTGCTTTTCGACGTTGGCGTGCCGCGGTGGCACGGCCAGCCGCACCACGTCGGCGCGGGTGCCCGCATAGCGCGCGGCCACGGCGTCGGTGAGCCGGCGCACGTCGGGGGTGAGCACCGGCTCGGCCGACACGACGCGGTCCAACCAGCCGAGCTTACCGACATGGTCTGTGTCCGAACGTCTTTCGAGGACGAAGGCGTCCACCAGCCTGCCGTGGAAGCGCACCCGCACGCGCACGCCAGGCTGGGCGTCGTCGGATTGGTCGGCCGACACCAGATAGTCGAACTCACGGTCCAGATGCGGCACCGACAGCATGGGGAGAACGCGTGCGATGGGCTCGTGTTCGGCCTGCTGGCGGGTTGCGCCCGGCCGAGCCGGGCAGTTTGGCACCGTCACACCGAAGGTGTAGCAGAGGGCACGGACGCGCGGCCGAAGAAGAAGCCCGCCGTGATGAGCACAAGTGACGCCGCGTACGCCCACCAAATCGGTAGCGCCAACGCCTCGGTGTTTGTTGGCGCCAGGACGAACTTGCCGATGCCGATCATCCCGTCGGACACCGCGAAGCACACTGCGCCCAGCGCGGTCCACGGCGTGGGCAGCCGGGCCAGCAGCGCCGCACACACCATCGCGCCGAGCACTGCGATGTAGAGCGTCACCGGCACGGCCATGCCTTCGTCGATCAGCCTGGGCCAGAACCACACCAGCAGCGCGACACAGGCCAGCGCCATGACCGCGGCGGCCGCGAGCCGCGGTCCCGAACGCGAGATCAGCGGGATCAGTGCGGCCAGGAAGCACAGATGAGCGACCAGGAAGGCGGCCAGCCCGAACACGAAGGACGGTTCCCACCACGGCATCGCCAGCAGAAAGTCCCCAGCGGCAGAGAACAGCAGGGCCGGGATCAGCCATCGGCGTTCCCGCGCGACGGCGTGCGTCAGCGCCGCGCCCGCCAACAGCGCCGCTGTCAACGCCTTCACAGCGGGCTGCAGCGTGAACTGGCCGGTGAGTTCGGCGCCGCGCGGCACCCGCAACGCTGTGACGATGAGGAAGGCGCCGTAACAGGCGCCGACGATCGCGGCGGCCGCCCAGAGCCGCCTGGTTCGCGAGTGTGCGTACGGTGTCCCCATGTCCGTTGCCGAGGAGAAGCCCCCCGCCAGCCGAAAGCCCCCAGACGCCATCCTGCTGAAGGTACTGGAGGCGGTTCCGTTTCAGTTGACAACCGATGGAGGTGTCGAGGCGTCCCGGCAACGGTTCCGCGACTTGCCGCGCCGACCGGTTCATCCCGACGTGCGCACCGAGGAGCGCACCATCGACGGACCTGCGGGCCCGATCCCGATCCGGGTGTACCGGCCGCCGACCGTCGGCGAGGCTGCGCTACCGGTGGTCGTCTTCCTGCACGGTGGCGGATGGTCGGTCGGCGACCTCGACACCTACGACGGCGATGCGCGCAACCACGCGGTCGGGGCGGGCGCGGTAGTGGTGTCGGTAGATTACCGACTGGCGCCCGAACACCCCTACCCCGCGGCGGTCGAAGATGCTTGGGCCGCAACACAATGGGTGGCGGCGCACGCTGGCGAGCTTGGCGTCAACCCGGACCGGCTTGCCATCGCGGGCGACTCGGCGGGCGGCAACCTGACGGCGGTGGTGGCGCAACTGGCACGCGACGCCGGCGGCCCGCCGATCCGGTTCCAGCTGTTGTGGTATCCGGCGACGACGTGGGACACGTCGCTGCCTTCGTTCACAGAGAATGCCGACGCGCCACTGCTCGGCGGCTCGGCGGTCAAGGGGTTTTCCCGGTGGTATGTGGGCGATTTGGACCTCTCCGATATGCCCGCGACGCTGGCACCGGCGCGCGCCAAGGACCTGACGGGACTGCCGCCGACGTATATCGCGGTTGCGGGATACGACCCGCTGCGCGACGACGGCGGCCGCTACGCCGAACTGCTTGCCGCGGCGGGTGTGTCCACGCAAGTGCACAATGCCGAGACGCTGATCCACGGCTACCTCGCGTATGCGGGTGTGGTGCCCGCCGCAACCGATGCGATGGCCCGCGGATTGTCGGCGCTGCGTGAAGCGTTGCACGCGACATGAACAATTCCGTCGACATTGTGCACGCCTTCTGGGAGCAGGTGTGGAACGCCCATGACCCGGGGGCGGTCGACCGATTCGTGGTCGATGACTTCGTCATCGGTACGGGCGGCGAAACCGTCACCGGCCGCGAGAACTTCAAGAAATGGATCGAAGGCTTCCTGGCGACGATCAACGATCTCCATCTCGAGGTCCTGGAGTCGTTCCAGAACGCTGACGGCAGCCGCGTCGCCTCCCGTTGGCGGTTGACCGGTAAGAACAACGGCTTCGCAGGCACGGCGCCGGATCAACAGGACATCGAGATGACGGGTACCGCCGTGTGGGCCGTCCGCGAGGACGGCAAGCTGTTGAGCAACCACGTCGAGCGCGCCGCGCTGGAGCAGCTGCAGCGGCTCACCCGGTCGACTTGAACCGGTCGCGGTATGCCCTGGGCGAGATGCCGAGCTGACCGACGAATACGCGCCGCAGCGTCTCCGCGCTTCCGAACCCGGCGAGTCGCGCCGAGTCCGCAACCGAGCGACCGGCATCGAGCGCCGAACGGGCCGCATCGATTCGGATCATCTCGACATAGCGGGCCGGAGTGGTCCCGAGTTCGCTCTGGAACAGCCGGGTCAGTTGCCGGGTACTCAGAGATGCCTGCGCCGCAAGCGTTTTCACGGAGTGGTTTGCGCCGGGGGCGACCGCGATCGAGTCTGTGAGCGCGCGCAGCTGGGAGCGCTGCGGCGGACGCGATTCGACGAGGACGGAGAACTGCGACTGCCCGCCCGCCCGCTTCAGGTATACGACCAGCGATCGGGCGACATCGCGAACGAGGTCCGCACCATGGTCGTCTTCGACGAGCGCCAGCGCCAGGTCGATGCCGGCCGAAACCCCGGCCGAGGTGTAGATGTCGCCGTCGCGCACGAAGATCGCGTCCGGTTCGACGCTGATTCGCGGATAGGCACGCGACAGCAGACCGGTGTGCCGCCAATGGGTAGTCGCACGACGGCCGTCGAGCGCTCCGGTCTGCGCCAAGATGAACGACCCCGTACAGATCGACGCCATCCGGCGGGTCCGCCACCGCAGGTCCGCCACCGCCGCCACCAGTCGTGGGTCGATGGGGCGACCGACCAAGTCGTCACCACCCGACACCACCACGGTGTCAGCCGATTTGGCCGAACCGATCGACGTCGAGACGGCGATCCGTGTGCCGACAGACGTCACCACGTCCTGACCGTCCACCGACGCCATCACCACCCGGTATGACGCGCCGAACCGGTTCGCCTCGGTGAACACCTCCGCCGGCCCGGCGGCGTCGAGCAGTTTCATACCGTCGAACACCACGAACACCACGACGCGATCAGCAGCCATGGCTCCACGATATGTCGCTTTTCGTGGGAAAGATGGCTCAACGGACACGGCCGGTCATGGGCCTGATGCGCCGACACTGAGGCCATGACAACGCAGACAATCGCGGGAATCGCGATTCCAGACACACCTCTCGTGCGAGACACCACCGAGTACATCCGAGACGTCGAGGATGACCTGCTCTTCGACCATTCCCGGCGAGTCTTCCTGTTCGGCGCGCTGCAGGGTCGACGGCGGGGCCTCGAGCCCGACCTCGAACTGCTCTACGTCGGGGCGATGTTCCACGACATCGGCCTGACGGCAGATTACCGAGATTCCATGTTGCGCTTCGAGGTCGACGGTGCCAACGCGGCCGAGAAATTCCTGCGCGACCGCGGAGCCGACGATGCGGCCGTGCGCAAGGTGTGGCTCTCCATCGCGCTGCACACCACGCCCGGCGTTCCTGAGTTCCTCGACCCGGAGATCGCGCTGGTCACCGCCGGAGTCGAGACCGACGTCCTCGGCATCGGTCGCGGCGACCTGACCGACGACGTGCGCAATGCGGTCACTGCCGCGCACCCCCGACCGGATTTCAAGCGCCGCATCCTGCAGGCCTTCACGGACGGCAACCGGCACCGGCCCCGCAGCACGTTCGGCAACGTCAACGCCGACGTGCTGGCACATTTCGACCCGACGTTCGTCCGCGACGACTTCGTCGAGATCATCCTCAATAACAGCTGGCCTGAGTAGGCGGTCGCGGCGGGGGCGCTACCGTGAGGCCATGGCCGAACCCACGACCGCGCGGCCCGGCATCGATCCGACCATGCAGGCACTGCTTGAGGCATTCCCGTTCAAGTTCACCTCCGATGACGGTGTCGAGGTGGCCCGTGAGCGGATGCGGCAGCTGAAGGCGCCACCGGAAGCGTTGCCCGACATGCGAATCGAGGAACGCACCATCGATTACGGGGATATCACCGGCATTCCCGTGCGCACCTACTGGCCGCCGATCGCGCAACACGACAACCTTCCGGTGGTGGTGTTCTACCACGGCGGCGGCTGGGCGCTCGGTGACCTGGACACTCACGACCCGGTGGCGCGCGCCCATGCCGTCGGAGCCGAGGCCATCGTGGTGTCCGTGGACTACCGGCTGGCGCCCGAGCATCCGTACCCGCAGGGCATCGACGACTCGTGGGCGGCGCTGCAGTGGGTCGGCGAGCACGCGGCCGAACTCGGCGGCGACCCGGCCCGTATCGCCGTCGCCGGCGACTCGGCGGGCGGCAACATCTCGGCGGTGATGGCGCAGCTGGCCCGCGATAGCGGCGGGCCGCCGCTGGTCTTCCAACTGCTCTGGTACCCGTCGACGACCGGCGACATGACGCTGCCGTCGATGATCGAAAACGCCGACGGGCCGATCCTGGATAGCGACGTGGTCGCGGCGTTCGTGCAGTGGTATCTGTCGCCCGACATCGACATCAACGAGCCCGCCAAACTCCCGACCACACTGGCGCCGGCGAACACCGCTGATCTGTCCGGTCTGCCGCCCGCCTTCATCGGCACCGCCGAATACGACCCGACACGTGACGACGGGGCGCGGTACGCCGAATTGCTTTCCACCGCAGGGGTTCCCGTGGAACTCTACAATGCGCCGACGCTGGTGCACGGCTTCATCAGCTTCGCGCTGGTGGTGCCCGCAGCGGCGGAAGCCACCAACCGCGGTCTGGCGGCGCTGAAGGCCGCGCTGCACCGCGGATGACCGAGCAGCAGGTGCTCGACGCGCGCACACCGCAGCAGTGGGAAGAGTGGCTGGAGCACAATCACGACCGGGCCGGCGAGATCTGGCTGCGGCTGCTGAACAAGAACGCACCCGAGCCTGGCATGTCGTACGGCGAGGCGGTGGAGATCGCCCTTTGCTTCGGGTGGATCGACAGCCTGGCGCGGGCCTACGACGAGGTGTCCCGTATTCAGCGGTTCAGCCCGCGAAAGCCGCGCAGTGGGTGGTCGAAATCCAATGTGGAACGGGTGCAACGGCTCATCGACGCCGGTCGCATGCGGCAACCCGGCCAGCGCGTGGTCGACGCCGCCAAGGCTGACGGCCGGTGGCCGACGTCCTAGCCGGTGCGCGGGTACGCGCCGGGCGGGACTCCGCGCCAGCGTTTGAACGCGTGGCTGAACGTCGAGGTGTCGGTGCAGCCCACATTCGACGTGTGCCCCACCTATCCGGTAGAACTCGAAGCAACGCTGACGTTGCGGCCGAAGCACGGACTGCACGTCATCGCCCACCGACGTGAGGGCCCGCGGACGTGAGGAGTACTGATAGATGAAGCCAGTGACCGATTTCGACACCGTCATCGTCGGCGCCGGTTTTTCCGGCATCGGCACCGCCATCAAGCTCGACAAGTCGGGCCTGACCGACTACCTGGTGATCGAGGCCGGCGGCGGGCCGGGGGGCACCTGGTACTGGAACACTTATCCCGGTATCGCCGTTGACATCCCGTCGTTCTCTTACCAGTTCTCCTTCGAGCAGAGCCCGAACTGGTCACGCACCTACGCGCCCGGGCACGAATTGAGGGCCTACGCCGAGCACTGCGTCGACAAATACGGCCTGCGCCGCAAGATCAGGTTCAAGACCAAGGTGCTCGGCGCCGACTTCGACGAGACACAGGACCTGTGGCACATCCGCACCGACCCCGGCGGCGAGGTCACCGCCAGGTTCCTCGTCAACGCCAGTGGGGTGCTCATCACGCCCAAACTCCCCGACATCGACGGCGTCGACTCATTCGCCGGTCTCACCATGCACACCGCGCGCTGGGACCACGACCAGGACCTGACCGGCAAGCGCGTCGCGATCATCGGAACGGGCGCTTCGGCGGTCCAGGTGATCCCCGAGATCGCGCCAATCATCAAGCACCTCACTGTTTTTCAGCGCACGCCGATCTGGTGCTTCCCCAAGTTCGACGTGCCGTTGCCGCCGTCGTCGCGCCGCGTGATGCGCCTTCCGGGCGGCAAGACTATCCAGCGGTTCCTCAGCCAGGCCTACGTCGAGCTGACGTTCCCTCTGGCGGCGCAGTACTTCACGGTAAACCCGATGGCAAAGAACATGTCGAAGGTCGGCGAGGCCTATCTGCGCAAGGAGGTCGACGACCCGGAGATGCGCGACAAGCTCACGCCGCGCTACGCCGTCGGCTGCAAGCGGCCCGGGTTCCACAACACGTATCTTTCGACGTTCAACCGCGACAACGTCCGGCTGGTCACCGAGCCGATCGACAAGATCACCGGTTCCGGGGTGGCCACCGAGGACGGCGAGAACCACGACGTCGATGTGCTGATCCTGGCGACCGGCTTCAAGGTTATGGACACCGACGACATGCCGACGTATCCGGTTACCGGGCCTGGCGGCCGGTCGTGGAGCCGCTATTGGGATGACCACCGACTCCAGGCTTACGAAGGCGTGAGTGTGCCCGGCTTCCCGAATTTCTTCACGGTGTTCGGACCGTACGGCTACGTCGGGTCCTCTTACTTCGCGCTGATCGAGGCGCAGACGCACCACATCGTGCGCTGCCTGAAGCGGGCCCACCGCCGCAATGCCAGTCGCGTCGAAGTGACCCAGGAGGCCAACGACCGCTACTTCGCCGAGATGATGCGCAAGCGGCACCGGCAGATCTTCTGGCAGGACAGCTGCCGGCTCGCCAACAGCTACTACTTCGACAAGAACGGCGACGTGCCGCTGCGGCCCGCCAGTACCGTCGAGGCGTACTGGCGCAGCCGCCGCTTCCCGCTCAGCGACTACATCTTCAGCGCCTAGCGCCGAAGCTGCGCGCAGAACTTCGGCGCCATGCTCAGCCGATCGACTCGGGCATCCGTACCGTTTGATATTCGACGCCGATTACGTCCTGGGTGGCGGGATCAGTCATCGCAACCTTCCAGGTGTCCGCAAACTGGTTGACACCGTGCAGCATTGAGATCGTCCCGGAGATCAAAACGGTGCCGGGGTGCGCGTCGCCACGCTCGGTGAGAACGTCGAGCCAGTACTTGGGCGCGAGGAGATCGCCGAGCGTACCTTGCTGGATCAGCTCGATGGTGTCTCCGTGGCCTACCCACGCCTCGAGTGCGATGTCGTCGAGTCGGTCGGCAATGTCCGAAAGCCGCCATGCCTTGCTACCGAGTACGTCGGGCGCTGCGTTCTTGCTCCACCGCTGTGCACCTCGAGGTCGCGATCGGTGTGGTCGCACGCGGCGGTGATCAATACGTCGTTGTCGGTGATGATCATCGCCCACTCGGCTTCGCCGGAGGTCCGACGGTGTTGCACGTAGACCCGATCGGTCTGCTGGGCCAGATACGGCGAGATCGGGTAGAGCGCGGGGTGGTAGTAGGGGCGGGTACGCCCAGGGCTGCCAGCTCGGCGATGTGCGATGCAACTTGGCCTGGTTACGTCCGGCGTAGCCGGCGTTGAGCAGCGCGGTGACATCAACCGACTCGATGGAGCCGTCGGGCATGGTCGTCGACATTGCCGGTATTCGAGTCGGTTTCGCGATCTGTTACGACCTGCGGTTCCCGGGGCTATTCCAGACGATGGCCGACAACGGTGCACAACTCCACGTCATCTCGGCATCGTGGGGAGCAGGCCCGGGCAAGGTCGACCACTCGGAACTCCTCGCCCGTGCCCGCGCGCTCGACACAACGACCTTCGTCGCGGCGTGTGACCAGGCATCGCCCGTTGACTACCGCGGTTCAGCCCCGCGGGGTGTCGGCCACAGCCTCGTCGCGGCGCCCGATGGAGGCGTGCTCGGATCGCTGGGCGCTGAACCCGACTTACTGACGGTCGACCTCGAGCTCGACATGGTAGGCGCCGTGCGCCGGTCACTTCCGGTACTGGCGAATCGGCGGATCTGAGCCTTGGCCCGGTGTCGTCAGACGGTGTTTGTCGCGTCTGACTCCTCAGCGGGGCTCGTTCCTCGCCCCGCAGTCGTCGTCAGACCGTGTTTGTCGCGTCTGACTCCTCAGCGGGGCTCGTTCCTCGCCCCGCAGTCGTCGTCAGACCGAAGCCTTCAGCTCGTCGACCTTGTTGGTCTGCTCCCACGGCAGCTCGATGTCGGTGCGGCCGAAGTGGCCGTACGCGGCGGTCTGCGCGTAGATCGGGCGCAGCAGGTCCAGGTCGCGGATGATCGCGCCGGGCCGCAGGTCGAAGACCGAGGTGATGGCCTTCTCGATCCGGGCGGGGTCGACCGTCTCGCTGCCGAACGTCTCCACGAACAGGCCGACTGGCGCCGCCTTGCCGATCGCGTAGGCGACCTGCACCTCGACCCGCTGGGCCAGGCCGGCGGCGACGATGTTCTTGGCTACCCAGCGCATCGCATACGCGGCCGAACGGTCCACCTTGGACGGATCCTTGCCGGAGAACGCGCCGCCGCCGTGGCGGGCCCATCCGCCGTAGGTGTCGACGATGATCTTGCGGCCGGTCAGGCCTGCGTCGCCCATCGGGCCTCCGAGCACGAACTTTCCGGTCGGGTTGACCAGCAGCCGGAAGTCGGAGGTGTCCATGGTGTCGTGGTTGAGGTCCGCCAGCACGGTGTTGACGACCTTCTCCCGGATGTCCGGGGTCAGGGTGGCGTCGAGGTCGATGCCCGCGGCGTGCTGCGTCGAGAGGACGACGGTGTCGAGGCGCACCGGCGTGGTGCCGTCGTATTGCACAGTGACCTGGGTCTTGCCGTCGGGCCGCAGGTAATCCAGCACGCCGTTCTTGCGCACCTCGGTCAGCCTGCGCGACAGCCGGTGGGCCAGCGCGATCGGCAGCGGCATCAGCTCAGGGGTGTCCTTGATCGCGTAGCCGAACATCAGGCCCTGGTCGCCCGCGCCCTGAGCGTCCAGCGGGTCCTGTTCGCCCTCGACGCGTGTCTCGTAGGCGGTGTCGACGCCCTGGGCGATGTCGGGCGACTGCGCGCCGATCGCGATGTTCACGCCGCACGACGCGCCGTCGAAGCCCTTCGTCGACGAGTCGCAGCCGATCTCGAGGATGCGCTCACGGACGATCGTGGGAATGTCGACGTAGGCCGACGTGGTGACCTCACCCGCAACGTGGACCTGACCCGTGGTCACCATGGTCTCGACCGCGACACGCGACTTGGGATCCTGCGCGAGCAACGCGTCGAGCACCGAGTCGCTGATGGCGTCACAGATCTTGTCGGGGTGGCCCTCGGTTACCGACTCACTGGTAAACAGCCGAGCATCGCTCACGGTTCGATCCCTTTCCGAAACTTAGTTAGTCGAATTATATCTCTGTCTGATGTCGCCGCCCTCGCGGCTCTGTTTCTCGGTGCACCCAAGCGCGCCCCGCCCTCTCGCGCAACACTTAGGTGCAGCCTGATGCCTGCGTTGGCGTTACCCGCCGCTGCTGCGCAGGAAGGCCACGATCGCGTCCACAATACGGCTGGCCATCAGAGTTTTCGAACCGTGCTCCAATGCCGATTCGGTTCCGTCCGATGCGAGCAGCCATCCGTCGTTGTTGTCGACTTCGAACGCCCGATTCTCGCCGACGGCATTGACGACGAGCAAATCGCAGCCTTTGCGCTGCAATTTGGCGCGGGCGTGGAAAAGCACGTCGCCGTTCGCATCGCCGGTTTCCGCAGCGAATCCGACAATGGCTCGCATGTTGGGCAATTGACCGTCGGTACGGGCCCGCACGGCACCGGCGAGCACGTCGTCGGTGCGCGTCAGCTCGATGACCGGCGCGGCGGCGTCAGGGTCACTGGATTTCTTGATTTTGTTGGTCTGCACCTGCGTCGGTCGGAAGTCGGCGACCGCAGCGGCCATCACGAGTACATGCGCATCGGGAGCGTGTTTGGAAACCGCGTCGCGCAGCTGGCCGGCCGAGCCGATGTGGACGACCTCGACACCGGCCGGATCGATCAGGCCCGCGGTGTTGCCTGCGATGAGCGTGACGTCGGCGCCGCGCTGGGCCATCACACGGGCCATCGCGTAACCCTGCTTACCCGAGCTGCGGTTCCCGATGAATCGCACCGGGTCGATGGGCTCGCGGGTTCCGCCAGCCGAAACCAGAATCCTGACGCCGGCCAGGTCATACGGCAACGCATCGCCACGATCCAGCAGCAGCTGCGCGAGCGTGGTGATCTCCTCTGCCTCGGGCAGCCGGCCTGCACCGCTGTCGGCGCCCGTAAGGCGGCCCGATGCGGGCTCGAGAACGATTGCGCCCCTTTGACGCAACGTCGCGACGTTCTCGACGGTCGCCGGGTGATACCACATCTCGGTATGCATCGCGGGCGCGAACAGCACGGGGCATCGCGCGGTCAGCAGGGTCGCGGTCAGCAGGTCGTCGGCCCGGCCGACGACCGCACGGGCCAGCAGGTCAGCGGTGGCCGGGGCGACCACGACGAGATCGGCTTCCTGGCCGATACGGACGTGCGGCACCTCGTGGACGTCATCCCATACGCCGGTGTGCACGGGATTGCCGGACAGGGCTTCGAAAGTGGCGGCGCCGACGAAGCGCAGCGCGGACTCGGTGGGCACGACGCGGACGGAGTGGCCGGCCTCGGCGAGCTGGCGGACGACGGTGGCGGCCTTATAGGCGGCGATGCCACCGGCGACACCGACGATGATTCGCTTGTGCTCCGTCGTCACGCGCCGGGGTCCTCGGCTACTCGCCCTCGGTGTGCTCGAGCAGGTCTTCGTGGATTTCGCGGAGCGCGATCGACAGCGCCTTCTCCTGCAGGCCGGGCTCGACCAGTGGGCCGACATACTCGAGGATGCCGTCGCCCAGTTGGTTGTAGTAGTCGTTGATCTGGCGCGCCCGCTTGGCGGCGTAGATCACCAGCGCATACTTGCTCGACGCGCGGTCCAGCAACTCGTCGATGGGCGGGTTGGTAATGCCCAACGGCGTGTCGTAGGCGCCGGCGGCGGCCGGATCGATGTCGTCCACAGCGGCCAGCTGCGCATCGGCGTGCGGGGTGCTCACGTAGAAATTCTCCTGGAGGGTTAGGTGGCTCTCGGGCCGGAGCGGATGGTGCCTGGCACTCGGGTCAGTCGCGGCCCACCAGCAAGGATACCAATTCAGTGCAGGCGGATTCCAACTCGCTGTTCACGACGAGGACGTCGAAGTCTTTCTGAGCGGCCAATTCCGCACGTGCGGTGGCCAGTCGGCGCGCCATCACCTCGGCGGTTTCGGTGCCGCGCCCGGACAGCCTGCTCTCCAGCGTTTCCCAGCTGGGCGGGGCCAGAAAGACGGTGGTGACCTCGGGCATCGCTTGTTTGACGGCCCGCGCGCCGGCCAGGTCGACTTCGATCAGGACCGGCTGACCGCCCTCAGTCGCCGCGAGGATGGGCGCTGCGGGCGTCCCGGATCTATGCAGGCCGCCATGGATCTCCGCCCATTCCAGCAGCGCACCATCATCGATCAAATGCTGGAACCGCTCGGCGGTCACGAACGAATAGTCGACACCATCCACCTCACCGGGGCGGGGCGCCCTGGTGGTGACGGACACGGAAAAGTGCAGGTCGGGAACCCGGTCACGCAGGCAGCGCACGACTGTGGATTTCCCGACGGCAGACGGGCCGGACAGCACCACGACCGGAGCCTTTGTCCTGCCCGGCCCTCCGCCTTCGATCACTGACCTCCCTTACGAGAAGTCGAACTTTTCCAGCAGCGCCTTCCGCTGACGGTCGCCCAGGCCGCGCAGACGGCGGGTCGGGGCGATCTCGAGTTCGGTCATGATCTCCTGCGCCTTGACCTTGCCGACCTTGGGCAACGCCTCTAGAAGCGCAGAAACCTTCATCTTGCCCAAGACCTCGTCGGTCTCGGCGTCCTTGAGCACCTGCTTGAGG
>Ga0207665_10001859_pt1 | contig 14230 bp, 12 predicted proteins | sample LARL112metaG_FD_184351 | JGI IMG/M metagenome (GOLD analysis project Ga0207665, IMG submission 184351) | Corn, switchgrass and miscanthus rhizosphere microbial communities from Kellogg Biological Station, Michigan, USA - LAR L11-2 metaG... | ecosystem: Host-associated > Plants > Roots >...
CGTCGACCCCGGATGCCGAGCTCGAGAGGATCGCCGCGGCAGCCGTGAAGACCCGTCCGGATGTCGTGCGGGCAGCGGCGGACGTGTGGAACAACGGCCACCCCGCCGGCGAGCGGCCCAGCGGGTTCACCGGGCCTGTACTGGTCCTTTCCGGGGCCGACGACCCGCTGATCACTGCGGAGGTCGTCGCTTCCGCGATCGCGGCGCGGTTCGACCCGGCCAACTCGACGGTGACCGAGATCGGGGAGTCCACCCACTGGCCGCACGTCGAGAATCCGACTGCCGTAGCCAGGGAGATCGATCGTTTCCAAGCCGCCAAGCTGGCGGCCGCAACCCCAGCCAAAGCCTCAGGCATCGGCGATTTGTCCACTGGCGTGAGATCGCCAGCGCGGTCCGCCTAGGATTTGGTTTTTCGAGTGTGACGCGGCTCACATACCGTTGCCTTTCCATCTTCTAGAGTGCGGCCTAGCGACATCCATCTACGGCGAGGAGGTGGACATGGCACGCAAACCAGACAGGCTCGCATTTGCCTTTGGGATGGCGCTTGCAGTAGCGGTCACGGCACTGGCGATCATGATCTTCGTCGTGGTGTTCTTCGTCCGCTTCTGCTTCACCAGCATCACCTCATGCCTGACCGCAATCACGCCGGCGATCATCGGCTTCCTGGTCTCCTTGCACAATCCGGACCTGCCGATTGTCGGAATCGTGCTCGGTGTCGCGCTCATCGCGCAATGCCTGTCGATCATCCCGGTGACGTCGGCTCCGGCTATGATCGCCTACGGTGCCGGCGGCTTTACGACGCGCGACATGATGCGGCTTGGCCTGCCGCTCGCGGCCATCATGTATGGCCTCATCTTGCTGTTCATGTTCACCTATTGGCCGCTCGTTGGTCTCTGGAAGTGAACCGGAGAGTGCGCGTGGATCGGCGGAGAACGCGCTGCCCTTGGTGGTATATCGCCGGTGTGGTGGCTGCACTACTGACCGGCTTTCCCCACGGCGTGGTGGCCGACGAGATCCAGATGCTGCCGTAGAATGCCGTTCGCGCCTTAGGTTCGTTAGTTGGGCCGAATGCGCGCGATGGCTGGCAACGACAGAATCCTCATCGGAACAGGTTGCCAGTCGCCTCAGCCCTTCTCGTGCCATGCTTCACAGCTTCAACTCAACGCGTGGCCGGCCAATCCGTAGACCCACGGCTCGCTTTCCTTTCGGTTCAGGAATCGCCGTCCCTTGGACATGGTCGTGACGGTGTCGTTCATGCCGAGGCGGCTCTTCTGAAGAAAGTCGGCAAACAGACCCGTCTGCTCTCGCGTATCGACGCGGACGAACCGCCCGGCCAGATCCTTGAGATGCACGGCCGTGAGATGGATCGCGTCACAATCATTGCTTGCCACGATGGGGCCGATCACGCGACCACGCCCGAACTCGCGATTCATGGAGTAGCCGACGATCTCGCCGTGGCGCTTGAGCGTGCAGATTGAAGCATCCTCCGCAAGCAGAGCAACCAGCCTGTGCCGGTTTAGTCCTGTCGCACGCTTATCGAGCGCCGCGATCTCCTCAAGATCTTCGGCAGACAAAGGCCCCAATTCACCGTCCCGAACTGGCAGTGCGGGGAGGGGCGCTACGGCGTCTCCCTGCCACTGAAAGACGGTCGCTTCCTTCCTGAATCCGAGTGAAAGATAAAGGTGATACGCAGCCTCGGTCGAGTTCAGGCCCAAATTCCGTTCGCCACAGCGCTCAAAAACCTGTTCCATAAGCCATCGGCCCGTGCCTTGTGCTTGGGTGCGGGGCGATGTGATCACCAAGCCAATGGTCGCGAATTCGCGGCCATGAGGGAACCACATCGCGCTGCCGAAGACGCGTCCTATGCCATCAACGGCTACGATGCCATGTCCTGCACGGCGCAAGAAATCCCAATCCTTAGGTCGATGCGGCCAGCCAACCCCAGTCGAGAGCGCGTGGAGCAGCGTCACATCAACTTCGTCGATGTTCCTCGCGGCCAGTTCAAAGGACTTCACGCGTACCGTTCGTCCCATTCAGCTCATCCGTTTCTTTGCGAGACGCCAAGCCTACGGCTATTGCTCCGTCGACCCTCTGCCACGTTACCGCACAAGCCCTGTTTTGAAGCAGCATAGCGCGGAAAGCGAGCAGGTTTCGCCTGTTTGACGGTCGGTATTCGGAATGTTTCGCTTATGGTGCAACTGAATTCAGCAGGGAAAGCTCCCGCTTGCGGTTAACCTATCGATATCCGGCAATAGCGCAGGCAGGGTGAGCCCAGTGAATGCTGAAGAATTCCTCGCAAGGCTCGTCGCATTTCCAAGCCTCGGGAATATGCCAAACCGCGCCGCGGTCAGCTGCCAGGTTGCCGGAGGGTCCCAGTGCCCAGCATCCCGGGCGAGTACCTGAGAGGGATACGTCGATGGCGTTCCTTTTCAATTCCGATGCCGCTCGGGGTGCGATTTTTCGGCAGGTCTTTGCGCGCGAGCTTCCCGATCTGGAATTCTACCATAGTAGCGAATGTATCGACCCGGAAAAGGTACGCTACCTGCTGACTTGGAACGTACCCAACGATGTCTCGCGCTTTCGCAATCTGGAAGTGCTCTTTTCCCTCGGTGCGGGCGTTGATCAGTTCAAGCCGGAGACCATACCCGAGCACGTGAAGCTTGTGCGCATGGTCGAGGATGGCATCATACGCATGATGCAGGAATACGTCGTCCTCGGCGTGCTGACGCTCCATCGCGAGATGCTTGCATATCGAGAGCAGCAGAGAAGGGGCGTTTGGCAGGCTCTTGCAACGTCCCAGGCAACCGATCGGCGTGTGGGCTTCCTGGGCCTTGGGATGCTGGCGCAAGCTGCGATCGATCGCTTGAAGCCGTTTCGATTTCCCCTTGCCGCGTGGAGCCGCAGCAAGAAGGTGGTCGAGGGTGTCACCTGCCTTCATGGCGACGATCAGCTTGGCAGTTTCCTGAGCGAAACGGATATTCTCGTCTGTCTTCTGCCTCTGACGGAGCAAACAAGCGGCATCCTGAACGCAAGATTTTTCTCGTTTTTGCCGGTGGGTGCGAGGTTGTTGCATGTTGGCCGCGGCCCGCAGCTTGACCAGGGCGCACTCATCGAGGCGCTCGACAGCGGCCGCCTGGCAGCAGCCATGCTCGACGTGACCGATCCCGAGCCGCTGCCGGAAAGCCACGCACTCTGGTCCCATCCGAAGGTGATCATAACGCCTCATATCGCCTCCGTGACGCAACCGCATACGGCAGCACAATCCGTCATTGAAAACATCCGGCGCCACCGCGCTGGAAAAAATCCGATTGGCCTTGTCGATCGAACACTCGGCTACTAACAGGAAGCACGCCATGTCACTTCTGATCACCATCGACACCGATCCGGACTTCGCACCAAAGAACGCCTTGCCTGTTCCGGAACGGCTCATTTCGGGCAATCCATCATTCAAGACCTGGGCGCAGGACGCCTCGAAAGGCGAGAAGTTGCTCACCGGCGTCTGGGAAGCGACGCCCGGCGAGACCCATTCCATCAAGGGCACCACTTTCGAGTTCTGCCATATCCTGTCGGGCCTCATCGAAATCGAGGAAAAAGGCGGGGAGACCCGGAGTTACCGCGCCGGCGACAGCTTTGTCATGAAACCCGGCTTCGTCGGGGTCTGGCGCACGATAGAGACCGTGCGAAAGATCTACGTCTGCCATTATGACTGAGACGATGCTGAGGGCAGCCCCAGAAACAGCCCTCAGAATATTCGACCTCCGGGGCCGCGTCTGACCAGATTCAACGCGGCCAGACACTTCATTCTCAATGAAAAATGCGGCGTGCGGTCCTGTACTGCTCGCATGAGACAGCTTCGTCTCGCCAATCACAAATCCAGGCAGTGATGGCGGGGCGGGCCCGAAGGCAAGGAGCGAGCCCATGATTGCATTAAAGGACAGCGATCTGTTTCGCCAGCAAGCGCTGATCGGCGGCAACTGGCGCGATGCGGGCACGAAAGCCACCGTTGATGTCATCGATCCTGCCAGCCAAAAAGTTCTTGGCACCATCCCCGATATGGGGCGTGACGAGACCAGGGCGGCAATCGACGCCGCGGCCGATGCGTTCAAACCTTGGAGAACGAGGGCCCATGCAGAGCGTGCAGTGCTGTTGGAGCGTTGGTATGAGCTCATGCGACGCCATGAGCAGGATTTGGCACTTTTGCTGACACTGGAACAGGGCAAGCCGCTTGCTGAATCGCTCGGAGAAATCCGCTATGGGGCATCCTTCGCAAAATGGTTTGCGGAAGAGGCACGCCGGATCAACGGATCGACGATCCCTTCACCCACTGTCGATCGCCGCATCTTGGTGCTGAAAGAGCCGATCGGCGTCTGCGGAATTATCACGCCCTGGAATTTCCCGAACGCGATGATTATGCGCAAGGTGGCACCTGCGCTTGCCGCGGGCTGCACTGTGGTCATCAAGCCTTCTGAATTTACGCCTTTTTCGGCCCTCGCGATCGGTGTTCTGGCGGAAAGGGCGGGAATTCCGGCGGGCGTGATCAACATCGTGACGGGCATGCCGGCGGAAGTCGGCAAGGAGCTGATGGCCAATGAGACCGTCCGCAAGATCTCGTTTACCGGATCGACCCGCGTCGGCGCGCTGCTGATGAAAGGAGCCGCCGACAACGTCAAGAGGCTCAGTCTCGAGCTCGGCGGCAACGCGCCGTTCATCGTCTTTGACGATGCCGATGTCGACCGGGCGGTCGAGGGCGCGATTGCGTCGAAGTTCCGCAATGGAGGGCAGACGTGCGTCTGCTGCAATCGCATTCTCGTTCAATCAGGCATTTACGACGTCTTTGCAGAGAAGCTCGCCAACCGGGTCGCTAAAATGAAGGTCGGCGCCGGTACGGAAGACGGGGTCGCAATCGGGCCGATGATCAATGGCGCGGCGATAGAAAAGATCAAGCGGCACGTCACGGACGCTCTGGATAGGGGCGCGAGGATCATCTCGCAGAGTGAAGCGATGCCGGAAGGTCGGCAATATGCCCGTCCCGTCGTGCTCGGTGATGCAACGACTGAAATGCGCTTCTGAAGAAACCTTCGGACCCGTTGCTCCGCTTTTCCGCTTCGAAACCGAGGAAGAAGCAATCGCGATCGCGAACGGTACGCCATTCGGCCTAGCGGCCTACTTCTACACGGAGAACCTCAAGCGGTCGTGGCGAGTCGCCGAGGCGCTGGAGTTCGGGATGGTGGGGCTCAATACTGGCCTGATCTCAACCGAGGTTGCGCCTTTCGGCGGTGTAAAGCAGTCGGGACTGGGACGTGAAGGATCCCAGCTCGGGATAGAAGAATATATCGAGATCAAGACGCTTCATGTCGGCGGGCTGGAGTGAGCGGTCCGTCGAGTAGCTGAAACAAGAAAAAGGGGGCGGCTGAACCGCCCCCCTTTTTCTGCACGACGCATCGATCTCTATCGAAGTTTTCGAAAGCCCGAAGCGCCGCGAAGCAACCCGAAAAGGGTGCCGCTCACGCGCTTTTTCGAAGCGGCTCCAAGCCAACTGCCGCGGCGAGCCCGCCGATATCAGCGACCTCGGTGTATTCATAGAAGGGGTTCGCGGGCTCGTGACCGCGGTTCACCCATACCTTGCTCTTGATGCCTAGGTCGTAGGCGGTCATCAGGTCGTAGCGGAACGAGGAGGAGACGTGGGTGATATCTTCCGGGCCGCAGCCCAGCGTGTCCAGCATATGCTCGAAGCCCCTCATCTGCGGCTTGTAGGCGCCGGTCTCCTCGGCCGTGATGACCATGTGGAAGGGAGCGCCGAGCTTCTCCACATTCGACATGATGAGGTTCTTCATCGAGTTCGACAGGATGACCAGCGGAATCTCGCTGGCAACTTTGGCCAGACCCGCGGGGACGTCGGGATGCGGGCCCCATGTGTGGATCTCTTGATTGATGCGCTGGGCGTCCTCCGGCCGAAATACAACACCGTTGCGCTTGCACGCACGCTCTACCGAATTATGCACGACCTCGAAGTAGGGCTTCCACGCGCCAAGAACCTCGTCCAGGCGATAGGCAGCGAAATCCTTGATGAAACTTGCCATCGTCGTGGCAGAAAGCTGGGATCCGTAGACTCTCCTTGCCGCACCGGCCATGTCGAAATTCGTCAGCGTGCCGTAGCAATCGAAAGTAATGTACTTCGGTCGGAACTTCGTCATAGCGTGGAATCCTCCAATCCTCTCGGCACTGCGAGCCGGGACGACAAGCACCATAACGCGCATCTCGTAAGATAAAGCACCGCATTCGCAGGAGCCGGAAGCAGATTGTGTTGTATCGGATCGAAGCTTTGGCAGAGAGTTGCGCCAAGCAACCCTCCAAGTTGAGCAGCACCGCAAGCGCCTAAACCTGTTCCGGTATAAGGTGCGGCGTCGATCACCAACGAAAGTCAAAGCTCCTTTGGTTTAGGCGCAGCTTGGGAGGAACTGCTGCCTCCGATAGGCTACTGTGCTTTCGGGTTGATCTGGAGGACGACATGCTGAGCAATTCGCTGATTGAACTCGACCGCGCGCATCTGATTCACCCGGTCTCATCCTATCGCAGCCATGAAGCATCGGGCGTCCGCGTGCTGAAGTCAGGGAAGGGCGCGACGCTGACCGATGTCTCGGGACGTCAATTGCTCGACGGCTTCGCCGGCCTATGGTGTGTCAATGCCGGCTACGGACAGGACAGCATCGTTGAAGCGGCTACGAGGCAGCTCCGCGAGCTGCCCTATGCGACGGGTTATTTCGGGTTGGGCTCCGACCCGGCCATCCGGTTGGCCGCAAGGCTAGCTGAACTGGCGCCTGGCGATCTGAACCATGTCTACTTCACCTTGGGGGGCTCCGATGCCGTCGACAGTACGATCCGGTTCATCCGGTATTACTATCATGCCAAGGGTATGCCACAGAAGGATCAGTTCATTTCCGTCGAATATGGCTACCATGGATCGTCGACGGCAGGGTCTGGCTTGACCGCGCTGCCTGCCTTTCATCTGGGTTTCGGGGTGCCTTATAGCTGGCAGCACAAGATTCCGTCGCACTATGCCTATCGCAATCCCGTGGGTGCCCATCCCCAGGCCATCATTGCCGCGTCGGTCGCGGCCTTGCGGGGGAAGATCGCCGAACTCGGCGCCGATCGCGTTGCCGCCTTCTATGTCGAGCCGATACAGGGGTCGGGAGGCGTCCTCGTTCCGCCGCCGTGCTGGCTGAAAGCCATGCACGCTGTTTGCAAGGAGCACGATATTCTGTTCGTTGCCGATGAGGTCATCACCGGCTTTGGCCGTGTCGGTCCGCTCTTCGCCTGTGAAGAAGACGACGTCGTGCCGGATCTCATGACCACGGCAAAAGGGCTGACGTCAGGCTACGTGCCCATGGGGGCCGTTCTCATGTCCGACCGCGTCTACAACACCATTGCCGATGGCGCCGGCAGGACGGCCGTCGGCCATGGCTACACCTATTCCGCACATCCCGTCAGCGCAGCCGTCGGACTTGCGTGCCTCGACCTTTACGAAAACGGCCTGCTGGAAAACGGCCGGAAGGCCGGGCACCGCCTGATGGAAGGTCTTCGCGCACTTGCCGATCACCCCCTTGTCGGCGATGTCCGTGGTCGCGGCATGCTGGCGGCAATCGAGCTCGTCACCGACAAGGAGCGCAAGACGCCGCTGCCGGCGGAAGCCGACGCGGCGCGCAGCATTTTCGACCGCGCATGGGATAACGGCCTCGTCATCCGTGCCTTTGCCCAGGGCGTGCTGGCCTATGCGCCGCCGCTCTGCTGCACGGATGCGGACATCGACGGCATCATCGAACGAACGCGGACCACGCTCGACCAGACGCTCGAAGATAAGGACGTTCGTGCGGCGATGAAAGGATGATCACTGCGCCGAGTCGGCAGCAAGCCGCGAGCGCTACAAAGCCTCCGCCCAACCCCATCACCATGGGTGGAGGAGTCCTCGTCAGCTGTTGAATATGCTTTCGAGGGGCAGATGGGATTTCACGATTGGCGACTTCAGCACGACAAAGCTGAAGTATTTGTCGATGCCGATATCCATTTCGACGAGGCGTTCCATGACCGCTTGGTATTCGCTGATCCCTGCCGTGATGAACTTTACAAGGTAGTCATACCCGCCCGAAACAAGGTGGCATTCGACGACGGAATCGATCTTTTCAATCGTCGTGAGAAAGCGAGCAAAATCGATCTGCCGGTGATTCTTGAGGGTGATTTCGGCGAAGACAGTCAGGGTTTGTCCGAGCTTGGCAACGTCAATCTGGGCGGAGTAGCCGGTGATGAAGCCCTCTGTCTGGAGCCGCTTGACGCGCATCAGGCAAGGGCTCGGGGAAAGGTTTATCAGCTCGGCGAGCTCGACGTTGGAAATCCGCCCGTTCTTCTGCAGTTCGCATAAGATCCTGATGTCGATCTTATCGAGCTTCATAGCAATGCCATGAGATGGGGGCGACACCGGTGTCAAGGCTTTGAGGCTTCAGCGTCATACACACTGCCATAGCATGAAACGGCATCTTTTCCCATCGGGCGGCGAAAACCGCTTTTTTAGAAGTCGGCGACCTTGCCCCAGGCTCCCAGGTTCAGCCGCTCCGGCCTGAAGGCCCGCGGGTCGACGATCGGCGCGCTGCCGGAGATGATGTCGGCGATCATATGCCCCGCGCCAGGGCCAATCCCGAAGCCGTGGCCGCTGAATCCCGCTGCAAGGATGAAGCCTGGAATCGATGCAACCTCGCCGATTGCCGGAACACCATCCGGTGTGCTGTCGATGTAGCCGGCCCAGACGTTCGAGATGGCGAGGCGCCGGAGCTCCGGCAGCAATTCGCAAGCTCGCCGATGTGTCAGCTGAATCTGCCTCGTGTCGGCACGAGGATTAAGCGTCCGGTTCAGCTCCATCGGGGTCACCTCGTCCAGGGCCCACCTCGCCAGGGATTCGTGACCTTGCCGCAATCCCTCGAACGCTCCGGGGGCAAGACTTCGCCACCGGCGCGCGAACATGGGCAGGAACTCGCGGCCGAACCTGAATTGCTGCGGCGTGGGATCGACTCGCGCGCGCCCGCTGATTGCCAACGTATATCCGCCGTTGCCACGTCGGGTCAGTGACACGAGCGGCGTATGCAGGGCGTCAGGCAGACCAGCCGCGCCGGGAGCGACGGCGAGAATGGACTGGCGCACGGACGCTTGCGGGAAGCGAATCCCAAGCTGGTTGCAGAACGAAGAAGCCCACGCGCCTCCTGCCATGACGACCGTCTTGGTCCGGATCGTGCCCGCTTCGGTCACCACTCCGCTGACCCGGCCGGCACTGAGCTCTAGGCCGCGCGCCGCGCACTGCTGGTGCACCGTGCCACCCGCCGCCATGATCGCACGCGCGGCGACCGGCACGGCCTTTGAAGGATCAGCCGTTCCGTCGGTTGGAGAGAAGACGCCGCCTTTCCACTTGCGGCCCGTGGCCCTGCCTCGCTCGCTCGCCTCTTCCGCGCTCAGCATGTGCGTTGTAACGCCGACGGTCCTGGCGAAATCTCGCCACTTCGCCCAGCCCGCCAGCTCATTCTCGTCGTTCGATAAATACAGCAGGCCGCAGCGGCGGAAACCCGTGTCTTCGCCGGCCTCCTGGGCAACTCTCTCCCAGAGATCGAGGCTCCTGGTTGCAATCGGCAGCTCGCGCGCATCGCGGTTCTGCTGACGGCACCATCCCCAGTTTCGACTGGACTGCTCGGCAGCGACACGGCCCTTTTCGAGCAGGGCGACCTTGAGACCGCGACGGGTGAGATAGTAGCTTGTGAACACGCCCACCACTCCGCCGCCGATGACCACGACGTCTGCCTCTCGAGGCAGGGATGGACTGGATTCGATATGCATGAGCGGCGCGCTCATCGAGCGGGAACTCCGGTGGTTGCCGTATCGTAACCGAGGAATCGCGGCAGGCACTCTGCGGAGTTTCGTGATTGGACGGAATATCCTGCGGTTTGCTGCCTTCGATACGGGCTATTATTGCGAGAAGAATTGTCTTGCGCCGCATCTCGCAGGTGTGGAGACGGATGCACACTCACCGCAATCGGATCGGCCTACCGTCGAGCAGGGGGCAGGCATCCGCGTGTGCGTCGGCAGGGCTGGCGGTGCAGACTGAAATGCCAAATCGGACTTCGTTTTCAGAAGTTCCTGCTGCCCGGATGCCGCCTTTCGGCGACTCCAGGGTGACTGAAGTCGTCAAAATCGGGAGGATAAATCTCGATCGATGAGTCGAAGTCCATAGAGGCGAACTGCATGAGCCTTGTCAGGAACAGACCTTCGCGAAAGCGATCCAGCCATGACGGGACGCAATATGAGCTCCGAGTCGATGGAGGTGGCCGATTTGGCCGGCGCTGTGGTCTGAGCAGCAGCTCTTTGGGCTAGGAGGCCGGTATCATGTCGCAGCCTCCAATGGCGGACGGGCAATTTGCGCGGCGAATTGTCGACCTGTCCAAGGAATGTGGCGACGCAGGGCGCCGAAGACCCGGTCCGCAGCACGATGACCGGACTCGGTTGAAAGGAGAGGATGTTCTTATGGCCTCTGGCGTCCAGGCTGCAACCCCCGCCGACGTGGCGCTTTCGGTGCGCGACCTGAGCGTCAGTCTACCGCGAGGAATGGAGCGGGCGTACGCCGTCGAGAACGTCTCCTTCGATCTGAAGCGCGGCCAGATCCTGTGCATCATCGGGGAATCCGGATCGGGCAAGTCCGTCACCGCCGATGCGATCATGGGTCTGCTGTCGAAGATGATCCGCGTCTCCTCCGGTGCGATCCACCTGGATGGGACAAACATCGTAGGCCTCTCGTCCGATAAGCTCCGTAGCCTGCGCGGCCGCGTCGTGTCGATGATTTTTCAAGACCCTCTCTCGGCGCTTAACCCGCTGATGACCGTTGGCGCGCAGATCGAGGAGGTGATGGCGGCGCACGACGTTGGCACGCCGAAATCCCGTCGCAGCCGGGCCATAGACTTGTTGACCGAAGTGCGGCTGCCCGATCCGCAGCTCATGTATCATCAGTATCCGTTCCGGCTTTCCGGCGGGCAGCGCCAGCGGGTGATGATCGCCATGGCTCTGGCTCTCGAGCCCGCGATCCTGATTGCGGACGAGCCGACCACCGCACTCGACGTGACGACCCAGGCGCAGATCCTCCAGTTGATCCGCGACATTCAGCGGCGCAAGGGAATGAGCGTCATGTTCATCACCCATGATTTCGGCGTCGTGGCGGAGATTGCCGATTCCGTCGTGGTGATGGAGAAGGGGCGTTGCGTGGAGCAGGGCAGCGCCGAGCAGGTCCTGAAGTCGCCGAGCCATCCCTATACGCGCCGGCTGATCGCGGCCGTGCCGCACCTGACCGGCAAGGACCGCACTCCCTTGGAAGCCGCCGAGAACGTGTCGATCCTGAAGGTCGAAAACCTCGTAAAGACCTATCGCAGCGGCAGCCCGCTGATGGGTACGCAGCGTATCGTGCCCGCGGTCAATGGGGTCACGTTCGACCTCACGTCTGGGCGCACGCTGGGCGTTGTCGGCGAAAGCGGTTCGGGCAAATCGTCGCTCGGTCGGCTGCTGATCAAGCTCATGGAGTGCGACAGCGGCTCGATTCTGTTCGAAGACCGCGACATTGCTGGCCTTTCCGAAGCCGAGTTTCGGTCGCTGCGGCCAAGAATCCAGATGATCTTCCAGGATCCCTTTGCGTCGCTCAACCCGCGCTCGACTGTCGGCCGAATTCTCACAGTGGGTCCGGTCGCGCATGGGGAGCCGTACGGCGAGGCTTGTGAGCGGGGGCGGGAGCTCTTGTCCCATGTCGGCCTGGATTCAGGAGCCTTTGATCGCTATCCGCACGAGTTCTCCGGCGGGCAGCGCCAGCGCATCGGCATCGCCCGGGCGCTGATGTTCAAACCAAAATTGCTGATTGCAGACGAAGCGGTCTCTGCGCTTGACGTATCGATCCAGGCCCAGATCTTGAAGCTGCTGGACCAGATTCAGCGGGAGACCGGCGTCTCGATGATCTTCATCACGCATGATCTGCGCGTCGCGAGCCAGATCTGCGATGAAATTGCCGTCATGCATCGAGGACAAATCGTGGAACGCGGACCGCCGTCCCAGATCTTCCTCGATCCGAAATCCAGCTACACGCGAGAACTGGTGGCAGCGATCCCGGGAGAGCAGCCGCAGGGCCAGCCCCGACACGCAGCAAATCCATAAAGACTATGGCGGATACGCCACAAGCGAGGAGAGACATTATGACCAAGCGTTCTGCGACTGCATCGAACTACTCGCGGCGTGATGCACTGCGAATGGTGGCGTTCGGCGGAGCTGCCGGCCTCATCGCGCCGCATCTGCTTGGCAAACCCGCAGTCGCGCGTACCTCTGGGGCCAAGCCGACTGGCCGCGTGATCGTCGGGCTCGGACAAGAGCCGACCGTCTTCAATCCGCTGATGGTGCACATTGAAGTCGATGATGGCGTGCATTTCTCGGTTTTCGACGCGCTGTTCCGCATCGATGCTCAAGGCGTCATTCAGCCGAACCTTGCCGTGGAAGTGCCGAACCAGAAGAACGGTGGCATTTCGGAGGACGGTCTCAAGTGGCACATTCGTTTGCGCGACGATGCTCGCTGGCACGATGGCAGGCCCTTCAGCGCCGAGGACGTGAAGTTCACTCTCGAACTGATCACCAATCCCAACTTCCGGAGTTGGCGCACGGCCGGCCATGCTCTCGTGCGCGACATCACGGTGATCTCGCCTACCGCGATCTCGTGGCGAATGGAAGAGGCCTTTGCGCCATATTTGTCGTTCCTGACCGAAACCTTCATCGTCCCCAAGCACATTCTGGAGAAGGAGGCCAATCCAAACAACGCCGCCTTCAATCAGGCGCCGGTCGGCACCGGTCCATTCAAGTGGGGCCAGCGGGTCGCAGGCGATCATCTCGAACTCGTGGCCAACCCCGAATATTTCGCTGAAGGCCCTCACATCGAGAAGCTGGTCTTCAAATACATTCCCGATCTCACCGTCCTCTACACCCAGTTCAAGAGCGGCGATGTGGATCTCGTGGGTCAGCCGTACATCACCCCTGACCATTACGAGGAAGCCAAGACGCTGCCGAACAGCGTGGTGACACTGGTCCCAAGGACCTCATTCGAGTCCTTTTACCTGAACCTGGAGCGCCCGCAGTTCAAGGAGCTTGCCGTTCGCGAGGCGCTCTACGCGGCGATCGACAAGGAGGCAATCATCCAGGGGCTGTATTACGGAGTGCCGGCCCCGACAGAGACCTTCATGCCGAAGCAATCCTTGTACTACAACCCCAATCTGCCGGCGCATGAATACGATCTGGACCGAGCGCGCAAGATCCTGGACCAGGCCGGCTGGCTGCCTGGAGCGGATGGCATTCGTACCAAAGGCGGCGTCCGTCTGTCCTTCGTCAATTCGACCACGTCAGGCGATCCGCTTCGCGAGCAGGTGCAGCAGTACTTGCAGCAGACTTTCACTCAGTTGGGCGTCGAGATGAAGATTTCGAACCTGCCCGCCGCGGTGATGTGGGGCGAGTTCTGGGTGCAATCGCAATTCGATTCAGTTATCGTCGGCAGCACGTATCTGATCGGTGCGGACCCGGACGTCACCAATCGCCTGCACTCGCGTTCGATCGCAGCGAAGGGCGGGCGTGGTTCGAACAATGCGCAGTATGCAAATCCGGAGGTCGATGCCCTGCTCGACAAGGGCGCGCGCACCTTCGATCCGGAAGCCCGCCGTTCTATCTACTATCGAGTACAAGAGCTTGTCCGCCGCGACCTGCCCTTCCTTCCGCTGTACTCGAACAATGCCGTCGAAGGCCTCAAGAAGGGGATCAGCGGGTTCGTGCCGAACGGCAATACGCGCACGGAATCATGGAACGCGCTGGCCTGGTACTGGGCGAGTTGACGTATCGCCGCCCGAGGCCTGCATAGCCAGAGGGCGGCGACGGACTGGCACTGTCAAGGCAACATGGAGACTCGAATGCCCGGGTTCCTGCTCAATCGCCTCTCGCAGAGCATCGTGCTGCTGGTGATCATCTCGATCATCGGCTTCACGGTTCTCAACCTCATGCCGGGCGGTCCTCTCGCACAATTCGGGCTCGATCCTGGCATGACCCAGAAGGACATCGAGCGACTCGCAGAGCAGATGGGGCTGAACCGGCCGCTGTGGATTCAGTATCTCGACTGGGCTTGGCGGCTGGTTCAGGG
>Ga0207665_10001861_pt1 | contig 14226 bp, 8 predicted proteins | sample LARL112metaG_FD_184351 | JGI IMG/M metagenome (GOLD analysis project Ga0207665, IMG submission 184351) | Corn, switchgrass and miscanthus rhizosphere microbial communities from Kellogg Biological Station, Michigan, USA - LAR L11-2 metaG... | ecosystem: Host-associated > Plants > Roots >...
AGCGGCTTGTAGCTGGGCCGCCATTTTGTCGAGGTCCCGGACTCGAAAGTTCACCATCCAGGCCTTGTTGGCATCCCCAAAATATTTGGTCGTCTCAGGAAAAGGGGTGAAAGACGTGGGGCCTGCCTCTTGCTCCCAAACGTGTTCGCCCTCACTCGATGGTGTGAGCGAGACTCCCAGGTGCTGCTGGTACCAACTCGCCAATGCTTTCGGATCGTGCGCCCGGAAGAATAGCCCGCCGATTCCCGTCACTTTTTCCATTTCCGCTCCAGTAGTGACCCCATTCCCAACAACTGCCCCCGCAGCGGGAGAAGAGGTCTTTGGCTGTGTGGCTGTCTGCGCCGCGATGCCTAGGTTCCGGTTCAAGATGAAGCTCGACCCAAAACCAAATGAGAGGATTCGTAGCAGTTGGCGTCTGTGAAAACGCATCTTACCCTCACTCGCAGACTAGCGCGACGCGATCTAAGATAACAGCGCAAGTGGGATACTGGGAAGCGTAAAAGATCAGGTTCCGGGTCGGTTAATCGGCTACTCAAAAACTAATCTGGTCCTCCCGCGGCGCGAACGCCCTTCCGCGATCTCCATGGCAAGGCTGTCACAAGTTACTTTCTCTTATTGACCGTCTATAAGAGCGGTGCTACTGTCTTATAGACGGACTACAGGAGAACTTAGTGCCTGCCCCCAATCCGACCTTCTGCAAGGCACGCTCGATCTGCTGATCCTGAAAGCTCTTGCCCTCCAAGAACCGGAAACAACCAGACACGCCAGTTCGACCTGAAGGTTGACAAGCGAACTGCCGGGTGTTCAGCTTTAATTGTGGGCGCCGTCAATCACGGTTACGTTGTTACTACCGGAATTCGCAACATAAATCTTATTCGCGACGGAGTTCGTCGCGATTGCGACGGGATTTTTGGCATTCGGGTCCGTCAGCGCGGTCGTGGTGTTCGTCGCGCCGTTGATGACGGTCACTTTGCCTCCCGAAACTACATAGATAAAATTCGTCTGCGTATCCACTGCCATCGCCCCAGGGCTTGCTCCGAGGGGAATTACGCCTGTAACCGAACCACTGGCACCGTCAATGACTGCAAGATCGTTCGGGCTTGGGCAGGTGTCGCAACTTTGGCCGTTCGCCACGTAAATCGTGTTCGTCGTTGAGTTCACAGCGACGGCCATGGGAGCAACTATGTTGGGGTCTGTGATCGTGTTGATGATGGAGCTTGTCGTGCCGTCGATCACGGTTATCCCACTTCCATTGGCCACATAGATTCTATTTGTCGTCGCATTCACACCCAATCCAATCGGACGTGCTCCCAGCGCGATTGGGCCGAGAACGTTGCCACTTGCATCGAGGACCGTCAGAGTTCCGTCGTACCAATCTGTCACGTACTCGTTGCCGGTGTTTTGGTTGACGGCTATCCTCTCGCCAGCCACTGCATGGCCTACAAAGCTCGTATTTATTTGACCGGATGTTGTCGTATTAATTTCATCCAACTCCCCCGCATAACCGCACGTCGGATTTGAGGGATCGGGGAAGACTCTCGACACGACATAGAGGTTGTGGTTTGCCGAGTTTACCCCCAGGTCAAAGGGGTTCTGATAAGCGTAGGAGAAGCCAGAGGTGGTCGGGACTTGGGTTGCGCCGTCTATCACGGTCAGAGTGCCGTTCACTCCAGGGCAGTAGCAGGTCTGGCACATGCCGTTATTTGGGTCCCTGCCAAAATTCGCGACGTAGATTTTGTTGTTCGTGAAATCAACAGCGATTGCCGTGGGGTTAGTTCCGGCTGAGATGGTGCCGGTGACTTTTGCGGCTACGGCCCCGCCTCCACCGCCGTTACTGTTCGTTATGCTCGTGCTTCCGCTACCGCATCCTAAGGAGATGCCTGTCAGGAAAAGACATACCACGATCTCGAGAGTTTGGATCGTAGCACAATGCGAAGTTCCGATACTACGAAGGCGATGATCTGAACTCATGACCGACCTCGTGCGCCGCTTCGACCGACAATCTCAATCCTGCTAGCCACCTCTTGTACGCTGCCACCGGTGCAAAGTCGTGATGACACCGTGAAGATAAGGTGCGGATTTGGTGATGAAAGGCCTGTGACTTTACTGACAGGCTATAGCGTTATAATCCTTGCACTTACGTTAGGGGGCGTAGTGTGAGTGCTGCCTTCCGGGTCGCATCCTGGTTGGTTAAGCCGACCCTAAACATAATCTCCGGCAAAGGTACGACAGCCCATCTTGAACCGAAGGTGATGGAGGTCTTGGTCTGCCTGGCTGACCATGCTGGTGAGGCCGTCTCGAAAGAAGAACTCGTTCAGACAGTATGGCCAGACACATTTGTATCCGATGACGCCCTAAAGCGCTGCATCTTCGAGTTGCGGCGTGTCTTTGACGACGATGCTCGCGAGCCCAGCATCATCGAGACCATCCCTAAGCGCGGCTACCGGCTCATAGCCACGATCGATCGGAGCACCGTCGCGGCACCGTCTGCTCCGACCCCAAGCCTTACCCGCGATTCCATCGCGGTTCTTCCCTTCGTCAACATTAGTGCCGACCCGGAAAACGAATTCTTTGCCGATGGTATTACGGAAGAAATCATCAATGCATTGGCACACATCCCGGAACTTTATGTAGCAGCACGCAGTTCGGCTTTTTCCTTCAAAGGAAAGCACGTTGACTCACGTGTGATAGGAGAGCAGCTGAAAGTGCGAACTATTCTCGAGGGCAGTGTGCGCCGAGCCGGAAACTGTCTGCGCATAACGGCACAGCTGGTAAATGCCGGAGACGGTTACCACCTTTGGTCAGAACGGTACGACCGTGAATCGAAGGACATCTTCGAAATCCAGGATGAAATCGCCCGTTCCATCGCGAGTCGGTTAAAGCTCACGTTGGAAGCCAAATCGCAAGGGGCTCTAGTTAAGCCTGGAACAACAAGTGTTGAGGCTTATTCGCTCTACACAAAGGCCCGAGCGCTGATGTATCGCCGAGGCGCAATGATTCTGCTCGCCCTTGAATGTCTTAAGCAAGCCGTGGCGATTGATCCTGATTATGCGCTGGCTTGGGCGGGTATGGCGGATACCTACGCGCTGCTCGGGTTTTACGGCTTCGTGCATCCGCAGACGAGCCGACCGAAATGGCGCGAGGCGGCTAACCATGCCCTTGCAGCTGATGAATCTCTCGCAGAGGCACACTCGGCAGTGGCGTTTGGTAGCTTGATGTATGAACTGGACAGGGCGGAAGCCGAACGCGAGTTTCTACGTGCGCTGGAGTTAAATCCGAGATATATCCAGGCGCGCGACTTTTACGCTCTATTCTGTTTGCAGCTTGCTGCTGGACAACTAGCTGATGGCGTTGAGCACGCAAAACTCGCCCTTGACGCCGATCCATTGTCCAGCTATGCGCATAGCGTGGCCAGCCTTACGTTTATGTGTGCTGGCATTCATTCCCGAGCAGTGCAGAGCGCGCAGCGCGCGATAGAGCTGGATTCCGAATCGTTCCTCCCGCGCTGGAGCCTACAATCCGCTCTTTATCGAAGCGGGCAGTTCGATCAGGCTGTTGCAGCCGCACAAACGGCATTGGCGATGTCGGGGCGACACCCATGGGCAATGGCAATCCTCGCACTGACGTTGGCTGATTGGAGGAAAACGCTGGAAGCGGAAGCGGTTTATTTGGAACTGCTGGCCCGAGCGAGACGAGAGTACGTTTTACCCAGCACGCTCGCTCTCGCCGCTACTGCGGCTGCGCAAAGCGATAACGCTATGACCCATGTTCGAGAGGCCGTTTCAATTCATGACCCCTACAGCATTCCCGCGTTTTCCAGTTACTGGGTCGGTGCACACCTACGCGCAGATTCTCGCATAGATCAGTTCCTCAAGGAACACGGGATAGATTAACTGGGCCTCCACCTGTAGGTGGGCAGGCCTGTCGCGAAGAATCCATGCAAACGCGAGCATTCTGAATGTATCGTCGGCAACTCGGAAATTGGTTCGGAAGAACTGCCAGAGCCACTAATCAAAGAAGACCACGAAGCGGATTTGGAAAACCTTCTAGCGTAGGGCCGCCGCTTTACTAATGGCAACCTATTGCATGCTTCTGAGTCGCTGGTCATCCTGAAACAGTCCTAAACCACTTAGTAGCTCCCGCAAGAAGAGTTTGGTCTTGCAGTTTGCCCGAGATTCGAATTCTTTTTCGGGATCAGCCAGGCAAACCGCTGGAGGTGTCCGCCGCAAATGGTCTTCTCTTGTTGACTGTCTATAAGACCAAATGCTATCGTCTTATAGACACACTACAGGAGAACTTAGTGCCTGCCCCCCAATCCGACCTTCTGCAAGGCACGCTCGATTTACTGGTCCTGAAGGCTCTTACCCTCCAGGAACTGCACGGAATGGGCATATCGCGCAGAATTGCGCAGATCACTGGCCGGGCATTCGACGTCAAACCGGGATCCCTGTTTCCCGCCCTGCACCGCATGGAACAGGCCGGTTGGCTCACGTCTTTCTGGGGCGAATCAGAAACCAATCGGCGGGCGAAGTTCTACAAGTTGACCAAGGCGGGAAAAAAGCAACTGCACAGCGAGTCGGAGCGGTGGGAACGAATATCTCTTGCTATGGCGACCGCCTTGCGCACCACATAGGGAGCTCTATGATCAGTCGACTCCGCGCGCTTTGGAACAGTGTATTCCGCGGAAAGCTCCTTGATCGCGACCTCGATGAGGAGCTCCAGGCTTATCTGGAACTGTCATCGGCCGAAAAGATTCGGGACGGAATGTCTCCCGAGGAGGCTTACCGGGACGCTCGTCGCGATATGGGAGGGGTAGAACAGGTCATACAGAAAGTTCGCGATGTTAGCGCGGGAGCCTGGCTGGACAGGCTCGTGCAGGATCTTCGATACGGTGTTCGAACGCTCGCGAAGAATCCCACCTTCACCGTGGTCGCGATGGCGACACTCGCGCTCGGTATTGGCGCGAACACGGCGATGTTCAGCCTGCTGGACCAGGTGGTTCTGCGGCTTTTGCCCGTCAGTCATCCCGAGCAGCTTGTAATCGTTCAGGAGACCGGGAACCACTACGGCAACAGTTACGGCCCCAACACAATTTCCTGGCCGATGTTTGAAGATTTGCGCGACAACAATCAAATCTTCTCCGGGATGTTCTGCCGGTTCCCAGCCACCGTTACCATCGGCGACGGCGACCGAGCGGCGCAAATTCCCGCGGAACTAGTCTCCGGCTCGTATTTCCCAGTACTGGGCGTGGGGACGCCATTGGGCCGCCCTATCGCTCCGGACGATGACGCGGTTCCTGACAGCAAGCCGGTCGTGGTACTGAGCTACAGCTTCTGGCGGAGCTACTTCGATGGTGACCGCACCATCGTCGGACGGACGATCGACCTCAACGGTCACGCGATGACCGTTATCGGTGTCGCGCAGCCCGGCTTTGACGGCGTGGAACTGGGAGCCCCCGCGAAGGTTTTCGTTCCAATCATGATGAAGACGGAGATGACTCCTCATTCGGACGGCCTCAAGAACCGGCCCCGCAGGTTGAGTTGGGTCACGGCCTACGGGCGGCTCAAGCCCGGCGTTAGCCCGCAGCAGGCAGAGCTTTCTCTGCAGCCACTCTTGCATGGCATTCTCGAAATGGAGGCGCAGCAGCCTGAATTCACCCGAAACACGACGGCCGCGGACCGGCAGCTGTTTCTCCGTAATCGCATTAAGCTCTTGCCGGGGTCCGACAACGAACTCCGCGGGGATATGCGTAGACCACTATGGCTTCTGGTCGCGCTCACCGGGGCGGTGCTTCTTCTTGCTTGCGCCAACCTGGGCAATCTGCTGTTGGCGCGTGCCACAGCGCGAGAGCGGGAATTTGCTCTTCGCCTGGCCATTGGCGCCGGCCGGGCGCGCATTGTCCGCCAGTTGCTGGTGGAGAGCCTGCTTCTGGCGGGTGGCGGAGCAATCCTGGGACTCGCGCTGGCCTTCCTGGCGGATCGTATTCTGTTACGCGTTTATCTACCAGATGATGCGGCCGCCGCGTTTGTTGTCTCTCCGATTCCCGATGTCCGCGTGCTGGCCTTCGTTATAGGCGTGACGCTAGTGACTTCGTTAGTCTTCGGACTCTTGCCCGCCATTCGCGGTTCGCGCACTGAAATTTCTCTCTCCCTCAAAGACAGGTCAGGCGCGCTCTCCGCTGGGGGTATTTTTCTTCGCAGGATGCTGGTCGGCATTCAGGTAGCGTTATCGCTCCTGCTACTCGTCGGCGCAGGCCTCTTCGTTCGTACTTTGCGCAACCTGCAGTGCCTGGGACCCGGGTTCCCCACCGATCATCTTCTTACATTCTCAATCAACCCTTCGCTCAACGGATACTCCGACCAGGAAACCAAATCGTTCTATCAACGACTGAATGTCAACCTGCAAGCCATGCCTGGTGTTGCGTCGGTTGGATTCTCGGCGATGCCACTCTTGAAAGGATACGCATGGCAGAATGCGGTCCTGGGCAAGGATTTCGAAGGAGCGCCGATCGAGGAGCAGCCGGTTCTCAGCGAGATCGGCCCGGACTACTTTGCCACGATCGGTATTCCTGTCGTCGCCGGGCGTGCCTTCACCTCGCAGGACGTGGGGCCGGCCAAATACGCTGTCATCAATGAAAGCTTTGCCAGGAAGTACTTCCCGGGCCGAACTCCAATCGGGCAGCGCTTCGGCCTCGTGGACGAGATGAATCCAGTCAACCCGGACATTGAAGTAATCGGAGTGGTCCCCGACAGGAAATACAGAGACATTCGGGAGACGCCACCGGCGCAGGCCTACTTCCCCTACTTCGAAGGTGTGCATTTCCGTTTCATGAATATCTATTTGCGCACTCAGGTCGATCCGCGCCAGCTTGAGGATGCCGTTCTGGAGCGCATGCGGCAATTCGACCCGCACGTTCCGGTCGTCAAACTGCAAACCATGGACGAACAGATTGGATTCTCACTGCGGACCGAGCGACTGGTCGCCAACCTCTCTGCGGTATTCGGCGGACTTGCCACCTTGATCGCAGTCATCGGCCTCTACGGAGTCATGGCTTATGTTGTGATGCGGCGAACGCGCGAAATCGGAATCCGCATTGCGCTCGGAGCGTTGCAGACCAGCGTGATTGCGATGATCATGCGCGAAGCGTTCGTTATCATCGGGGCTGGCCTGCTTGCCGGTCTGTTGCTGGCGCTAAGCCTTGCGAGCCTGGTTCGCAGCCAACTCTTTGGATTGAACCCGCGCGATCCACTGACGTTCATTGGCTCGGCAGTTGTCCTTACTTTGGCTGCGGGCCTTGCCGGCTTTTTACCCGCCTTGCGAGCCAGCGGTGTCGATCCGACAACCGCACTCCGGCATGAATGATTCGCGCTCGACATGGGTGTTGCCCCTGCCGCGCGAGCGTTTCAAACTGTTGCCGCTCTGGGTGAGTGGCCGGCTGCTTGGAAGTTGCCGCCAGGAAACCGCCCCGCAGGAGGTCAACCTCTAGCCCCACCTGCCTAAGTTAGCGCTTACGAGGAGATGCCCCGAGTGCGACTAAATTACGTCATGGTGGCATCAAACTATCCCAGTAAGGAAGCGCCAACAGGCAGCCGGTTGCGCTCAGGATTGAGACCGCAATTCTGGCTGTAGACCGCGTGTGGCGCATATAATGCAGCCGGGCAACGGAACCTGCGCGGATGCGATACCGTATTAGAGTACAGCGGGAGCGACGGAAGCCAGCGGGCTCATCCTGGCCGATCCTGAGGCCTTCTATGATTAGAACGGTAGCGGATCTCTTCGCGCAGATATTTCGCAATCTTTGGGCGCACAAGCTGCGCTCGTTCCTCACCATGTTCGGGATCGCCTGGGGGGTGGGCTCTCTCCTGCTGCTGGTCGGAGTTGGCGAGGGCTTCCGCTCGGGCAATAAACGTGAATTGGCGGAGTTTGGCCGCGATATCATGTTTATTTTTCCAGGGCGGGCGCCAGCAGTGGCTGGCAGCATGAACTCGGCTCGCGAGTATTTACTGACATACCAGGACTATCTTGATATCCGCAGGTCTCCGCACATGCGCAGTGCGTGTCCTCTGATTTCCAGGACCGATCTCCATCAAGTCAGTCAATACGCCACTTCCAGCGTTGAAATTCTCGGCGTCGAGCCGCAGCTGAATGAGATCAGCTATCTTCCGCTGAAAGAAGGGCGCTGGCTCAACCAGATGGATATCGCACAGCGTCGGAATGTGATTGTCCTGGGCAATGAGTTGCTGAAAACTTTGTTCCCCGGCCGCCCCGCGCTCGGCGAATTTGTTTTGCTCAACGGGCTCAGGTTTGAAGTGATTGGCAGCATGTTGCACGTCGGTCGCGGCGATAACACCTGGCTCAACATGCGCGGCTATATCCCGTTTCCGGTCATGGCTGCGTCTTTCCCGATCAAGGGAGAAAACCACGAGAACTCCATTTCGTTTGTTGAATATCAGCCGCGCGTGACTGCAGAGCACGAGCTGGCGCGACTTGAGGTGCATAAAGTTCTTGGGCAAAACCACGGATTTGATTCCAATGATCAAAACGCTTTCGACGAGTGGGATTCCATTAAAGAGTCAAACATGGTGGGCACGATTTTCGACGTGATGAATATGTTCCTGGGCACGGTGGGCATGGTCACGCTGGCGCTCGGGGCCATCGGCGTTGTCAACATCATGCTGGTTGCGGTCAGCGAACGCACCCACGAGATCGGGCTGCGAAAAGCGCTGGGCGCGACCAACCGCAATATTTTGATGCATTTCTTTTTGGAGGGCTTGCTGCTGACACTGGGCAGCGGCCTGATCGGAATGTTCCTGGCCGGCGGATTCATGGCGATGTTGGGCAACGTTCACGGACCAGGCGGATTTGATCCACCGAAATTAGTGCCGATGTCGGCGATCCTCGCCATCGGTAGTCTGACGCTGGCGGGAGTGGTGGCCGGTCTCTATCCCGCGCGGAAAGCCGCCATGCTGCAACCGGTGGAAGCGCTCAGGCAGGAATAACCATGTTTCACGATCTGCTCCAGGAAGCCTACGCGGCCATGCGCCACAATCGCCGGCGCACCGCACTTACCATGCTGGGCATGGCTTGGGGCATTGCGACCGTAGTCATGCTGCTGGCCTACGGCAATGGATTTGGACAAGCCTGCTCGAACATTTTTGCCAATTTCGGCAGCAAGCTGGTGATCGTTGTTCCCGACCGCACATCCATGCAGGCCGGCGGACAAAAAGCCGGTAATCTCGTCCGCTTTACTGTGGATGATGTAGAGACCCTCACCACCAACCTTCCGCAAATCAGCCACATTACACCCTCGGTGGACAAGCAGGTACGCGTGCAATACGACACCAGAATCTTCACCTGGACGGTCACGGGTAATTATCCCAATGTTTTTGACGTGCGCTCACTGAAACTCGCCCAGGGGCGCTTCTACAACCCGGAGGACGAGATTCAGCGTGCGCGGGTTGCGGTAATCGGATCGGAATCAAAGGAAAAACTATTCTCCGGACGCAATGCGGTGGGCGAGCGTATCCGCCTCGACGGCATCAGCTTTGAAGTGATTGGAGTGCTGAGCGGCAAGATGCAGGAGGGCAATGACGACATCAATCGCGTGGTCTACGTTCCGTTCACCACCATGAATGACGTTAAGAGCACGCACTATCTGGATACCATCTGGTTCACCTATCAGACCCCGCAGTATGAAAGCCTGGAGCAGACTGTCCGCAACATTCTGGCTACACAGCACAAGTTCAACCAGTCGGACCATCAGGCGGTGCACGTGTTCAATCTCATGACTCAAGTCCACCAGTTTGAAATGATCACCATGGGATTGAAGATTCTGATGGGGTTTATTGGTACGTTGACGCTGGGCATCGGCGGCGTTGGTCTGATGAACATCATGCTGGTTTCGGTGACACAGCGCACACGCGAGATCGGAGTACAGAAGGCGCTGGGCGCGCGGCGGCGGTACATCCTTGGGCAGTTTCTCGCCGAGGCCCTGACCATTACTTTTATTGGCGGAGTCTTGGGAGTGATTTTGGCTTACGTAGTTGCTTTATCTGTGGGTCGGCTTACCTTATACAGTGCGTTTGCCAAGAACGCGGATGCCGGCGATATCCGGCTGATTATTGCGCCGGGGACGCTGGTCGCGGCGACACTGATCCTTGGTGCGGTGGGTCTGATCAGTGGCATGATTCCAGCATTCCGCGCCTCGCGACTGGATCCCATCGAAGCCTTGCGCCACGAATAACCGCTTCTCAGTAAATATCCAAACAACTATTGGCTGATTCCACCGTCCTTGCCAAAATCCAGGCCGCAGCTGATATTTTGTATGCTCAAAATGTGAGCGGGTGCGATCTACGATGATTTTGGTATTGCGGTACACGTTGGGGGTGCTGCTGGCAGCTTACTTACTTCGTCAGGTCCGAAAACCAACAAAATGGGTTGGCAGACTTTTTCTTCGGGCTATGAATGAAGGTCATGCCACTCTTACCGATTGGGGACTAACGCACGTTGCGATCAAGAAAAACCTTCAGATATTGGATGTGGGCTGCGGTGGCGGCAGGACGATAGATAGACTGGCGGCCCTTGCCGCGGACGCGAGGGTCTGGGGAATTGACTATGCCGATGGCAGCGTCGCGGCTTCCCGCAGGCACAATGCGGAGTTGATCAAAGCGGGTCGGGTTACGATCGAAAAGGCTCCCGTTTCCCGATTGCCATTTCCTGATGATACGTTCGATCTGGTCACGGCGGTTGAGACCCAATATTACTGGCCTAATCTAGTTGGAGACATGCGGGAGATCCTCCGTGTGTTGAAAGCCGACGGGAAGTTGGTCGTAATTGCCGAGACGTACAAAGGGGGCAAATACGACAAGCTGAAATGGCCGGTGATGTGGTTATTGCGGTCTGCGCACCTTAGTGCAAGCGAGCATCGGGAATTGTTTTCAAGGGCAGGCTACACAGGAGTCGAGGTATTTGAAGAACGCCGTAAAGGCTGGATCTGCGCGACAGGAAGGAAACCCGTCAACGCCCCCGAAGGCGACAAAGCTGCACTAGAAGGAAACGGATCACAACAAGTGGTCTGAACCAGGAGAACTCGAAAAGGCGCCGTACCCGCCTCGCGCAACCTTGAACACTGATTTCCGATCAGCCGTGATCAACAGATTTCTGGCGTCTGTGCCTGCATGTATGATCTTCGCTTAAGAAAAACCACCGATGAAAATACTGTTGCTTACTTCACTTGCGAGCCTTTCAACCATACTCGGAGGCTGGGTTGCTCTACGCGCACGCCGCCATATCCACTTGCTGCTCGGGTTTGGCGCCGGAGTGCTACTCGGAGCAACGTTTTTCGATCTGTTGCCAGAAGCTATTGAGGCCGCCGGCCCGCGTGGCTGGACCAGCCGCGGAGTCCTTGCGCTGACGGTTGTCGGCTTTCTGATCTTCTATCTTGGACAGCGGGTTCTGGCGCTGCAAACTTGTCCGCACGGTGACTGCGAAGCTGATCGCCACCTGGGCCGAATGAGCGCGCTCGGACTGATTGCCCACAGCACGATTGATGGCGCGTCTATCGCGGCCGCGACTTTGATTTCCTGGAAGGTCGGCCTGATTGTGGCGGTTGGCATTATTGTTCACGACGCCAGCGATGGATTGAACACTATCCTGCTGGTGACACGCGGAGAGCGGCCCGAGCGTAAGGATTTCTTGTTCCTGGCGGCAGACGCCGTGGCGCCCATCGTTGGCGGCGCGCTCGTGGTCTTTGCCGGCTTGCCGGCACACCAGTTGGCGCTTTTCCTGGGCATCACATCGGGATTCTTTCTTTTCACCGCAACCGGCGATTTGCTGCCCGACGCTCATCGCCGCTCGCCGGATTTTGCTGTTTCCATCGCAACTGTGACCGGGATCGCCTCCATCGCGATTGCAGTACGGCTTGCCGGCGTGTGAAGGTAATCCGGATTTGGCCCGAGTAGCCTGATCTTTCGGCTCCAGTGGTTGTGAAGACGGAATCCCTGAATGAGGCGATTGCCTACCAAGTCAAGGCTGGACGCCAGGTGCTTGTTATTTCTGACGATGCTCTGCGCTTCCTTGCCGCTCTGTGCGCAATCACGCGCCGGGCAAACAACGCAGCAAAGGCAGACTGGAGCGCCCGAGGCTCTTCGAACAGCGCAAGCCAGTCGTGTTGAACAGACCCCGAGAATGGACGGCACGCTCGACGATCCTCTTTGGCAGCAGGCCACTCCAATTTCAAATTTCCTGCAACGCGAGCCCTTTGAGGGGCAGTCGCCCACCGAGAAAACCGAAGTTCGCATTCTTTACAGCAAGCGCGAAGTCTACTTCGGCGTCACTTGCTTCGACTCGGACCCCGGGAAGATCGTCGCCACAGAACTGCGACGAGACGTTCCGCAGGAGCTGGACGATTACTTTGAAATCATCATTGACTCCGCTCATGACCGGCGCAACGCATACGTATTCCAAGTCAATCCGCTGGGAACGCAGCGCGACGCGCTGATCACCGAAGAGCAACGCACCGAGAGCAATACAGGTGACGGCGATCCCGGATGGGATGGTGTGTGGACCTCAGAAGCTCGAATTACCAAAGAAGGCTGGACCGCGAACATCGCCATCCCATTTTCCACACTGAACTTCATGCGCTCGCGTGATGTGGTGTGGGGCATTAATTTCAAGCGTTTCATTAGACGCAAGAATGAAGAGGATCTATGGTCCGGCTGGCGTCGCGTTTACGGCGCGGCAAGAATCAGCCAGGAGGGCGAGTTGCATGGCGTTTCAGAAATCGCCAGCGGACGTCTGTTTATCGTCAAGCCTTACGGCTTACTCGGGTTCAGCCATTTTCCATCTTCGGCCGCAGGAACTGGGCTGACGCCGGGAACAAGTGCTCTTCATACCGGCGGAGTGGATGTGAAACTTGGTTTGCGCTCGAACCTGGTGGCAAACTTTACCGCCAACACCGACTTCGCTGATGCCGACGTAGATACGCAGCAGTTCAATCTAACGCCCTATAAGCTTTTCTTCCCCGAGAAACGGCAGTTTTTTCTTGAGAACGCCGGCGTATTCAACTTTCCACTCGGCGCAGATAGCAATGATCTGCTCTTTTTCAGCCGCCAGATTGGAATTGATCCCATCACGGGGGAGGAAGTCCCAATCAACGGCGGCGCGAAAGTCACCGGCTCCATCGGCAATTTCGAAATCGGCGCAATGGATGTAGACACTCGCAGCTCAGGACCAAATCCTTACGCGAATTATGCCGTCCTGCGGGTCAAACGTTCATTGTGGGGTGGTTCCTATGTCGGCGTCATGGGTATCGACAAACGTTCAGGCAATCCCTTCGACAGTTTTAATCAGACTGAGGGGGCAGATACTCGTATCGAGCTCTTGAGAAATCTGGTATTGAATGCTTACGCCACGCAAACTCGAACCCCAGGTTTTATCTCTGGGCAGACCAACGTCGGCGCCGGGTTTAATTACCAAACCAACTGGTTGGAGGTGCTGGCGCAGCGCAGAAAAATCGGGGCGAACTTCAACCCAGAAGTCGGATTTGTGGAACGGACGAACTGTGTCTGTGACTACCTCGATGTCAACTTTAAACCCAGGCCCCGGCTCTCTGGCGTCAGGGAGTTGAACTTCGAGGGCTTCATCCTTCATGCACCGTTTACCAATCACTTGCTCCAGACCCAGGAGTGGCAGAATACTTTTCGGGTCGAATTTAATAACGGTTCTTACACCGACGACGACATTGTTGATGTCTTCACTCAGCGGCTGCTTACCCCGTTTAACATTTACAAGAAAGTTTCAATCCCTCCAGGGGAATACCACTGGACACGACACCAACTCACCTACGGTTCTTCGCAAGACCGCCGCTTCATGGTGAGTTTCTATGAGCGCTTCGGCAGCTACTATAACGGGACTTTGAACGAGGCGCGGGTACGTGCAACTTACCGGGCAAATGAACGTTTATCGTTCAATTTTGCCGAGCAGTGGAACCGCTTCCGGCTTGGCGCCACTACTGATCCTTCTGGTGCCCCCCTTCCGGCGGCTTCGGGCGACTTCTCCGTCGTCTTCGGCAGCTTTCAAACCAATTATTCCTTCTCCCGCTTTCTCACTCTCTCTACGTTGCTCCAGATGGACACAGCCAACAACCAGGGTGCCAGTGCAAATATTCGGTTGCGCTGGAATTACCGGCCTGACAGCGATTTCTTTGTGATCTACACCGCCGGACAA
>Ga0207665_10001864_pt1 | contig 14206 bp, 13 predicted proteins | sample LARL112metaG_FD_184351 | JGI IMG/M metagenome (GOLD analysis project Ga0207665, IMG submission 184351) | Corn, switchgrass and miscanthus rhizosphere microbial communities from Kellogg Biological Station, Michigan, USA - LAR L11-2 metaG... | ecosystem: Host-associated > Plants > Roots >...
GAACACGTCGTGCACGTCATCGACGCGCAGGTAGTCGTCGACCGGCAGGCGGCCAAGCCGGTCACGCGCCACGCCCAGATCTGCGGTCAGCGGGTTGGCCCGCATGCCCGCACACCACACGACGGTCGACGCGTGCAGCGTTTCGCCGGTCGACAGGGTCGCTCCGCCCTCGTCGACAGCGACGATGCGCACCCCGAGCCGACTCTCGACGCCATTGGCGCTCAGTGCTGCCTCGATCACCGGCCGCGCCGAGGCGCCCATGTCCGAGCCCACGTGTGTGTTGTGGTCGACGACGACGACGCGGGGCGTGACGTCTCCGAAGTACCGAATCAGCCGCGCAGGCAGCTCGCAGGCCGTCTCGATGCCGGTCAGTCCCGCGCCCACGACGACGGCAGTGGCTGCAGCCGGGGTATGGGGGCCGCCGGCCAGGGTGGTCAGGTGCCGCTGCAGCGCCACCGCACCGTCGTAGGTGTCGACGTCGAATCCGAACTCACGGAGACCGGGGATGTCGGGCTTGACCACCTTGCTGCCCAGCGCAACGACGAGACGGTCGTAGGCGGTTGCGCCAAGAGACGTGGTCACTGTGCGCGACGTCGGGTCGATGGCCGTCACGTCCGCGGTGGTGTGTCCGACTCCAGCCGGCTCGAGCACATCCCCCAGCGGAATGCGGCACTGGGTCAGGTCGGCCTCGTAGTTGCGGACCCGAATGTCGTGAAAGGGCTGCGAGCTGATCACAGTGACCTTCACGTCGCCGTCTGCGACGCCGAGTTCGTCGAGTCGCCGAGCCGCTCCGAGCGCTGCCCAAAGACCCGCGAAACCCGAGCCGAGCACCACGATCTCGCTCATCCGGCCGACGCTACGCGCACCGCTCACTCCCTTCCCGTCAACACCTTCTCGGCGGGATGCGGGTAGAGCAGCTCCAGCTCGCCGAGATTGGCCGCAACGGCGGTCAGCGGCAGCGCCGCGGAGACTGCCAAACCGTCGGAAGCGGGTGGGGCCCCGGCCTGCGAGGGGAGTGCCGTCACATCACCGGTGGCGTCGGTGCGCAGCGCGAGGACGAAATCGTCGCTGATCGACTGAAGCTCTCGGCCGGGATCCCCGGTCAGCCGGGCGCAGATCGCCTCGGCGTGACGCTCGAGCACTTCGCGGGTCCGTGGGTAGGCCCCCAGCGGCGGCGGAACGACGTCCGCGATCAACTCGGCAGCGGCGCGCAACCGGATCGCGCGGTTCGCGGCCCTCACCACGGGTGCCCGCAGGTTCGTCGTCCCACCGTTCTCCGAAAGATACTGCCGGACGGCGTCATCCACCGTACGCGAGGCCTCCAACGCGTCGTGGCTGAGTGCAATCACGCGGTCGGTGGCATCTTCGGAGGCGCCGCGGGTAACCCGCAGCACCGCCTCCTTCAAGAACTTTGCGCCGACACCGCGGGCCTCGTCGATCGCCTTGGACACCGCTGCCGTCGCACCGCGCGGCCACAGCAGGACCGACACCACGATGCCCACCAGGGCGCCAACCACGACGTCCTCGACACGGATCAGTCCCACCTGCCAGCCCGTCGGCACGATCAGGTTGAAGTTGATCAACACCATCATCGTGAATGCGGCCTGGCCGGCCACGAATGACGCCACCTCCGGCACGTAAGCCGAACCGAACGCCACGATCGGCAAAAGTATCCACAGCACAACGGGATCCACGCCAAGCAACTCGATGACTGCCGCACCCAGTACGAAGCCGACCGCGGTGCCGGCCACCGCTCGCAGCACGCGCGTTCCGGTGGTCAGCGCGCTGCTGCGCAATACCGACATCGCGCCGAGCACCACCCAGAACCCGTGCTCCACCGGAAAGACATGGGTGACCGCGACCGCAAGCGCCAACCCGAGTCCAGTGCGCAGGCTGTTGCGCAGCACGACCGCCCTGGTGGCCAGAAATCCCTTGGTGATGGCGGCGACCGCGACGGTTTCAGGCATTACCCAATCGGCGGCTCCGGTGTCGGGGAGTCGAAGGCCCAGCACCCGCGCCCATACCGGGCGGGCGTCCGCGGCCGCCGCGTTGCGGATGATCCGGCCGGTCACCGCGACGGTGGCCGCGATGGTGCGACAGTTCAACAGGTTGCGGCCGACATCCACTGCCGCCGCGTCGCTGGATTCGCCGAGCACTTCGGTGATGTCCTCGCGGTAGCGGCCCTGCGACACCGACCGCAACTCGATCAACGCATCGCGCAGGTCCGCGCTGCGCTCCGCCCGCGCCGTGACACTGCGAAGCCGCAGTACCGCCGCCGAGTCCCGCAACACGCGCACCGCGGGGTTCTTCATCGTCCCCAGTAGCCGACCGGTGTCGTCGGTGATCCGGTCGGACAGCCAGCCCAGGTCGTCGACCACCCGGACCAGCGCGCGGCTGCCGGCGCTCAACGCGACCGGCCGATAGTCGACGCCGAGAAAGGCGGCATCAAGCGCGTTCATTGCCTTGGTGACTTCCCGTGCAGAGGCGGTGCCCTCTAGCCGGTCGGCCAGCCTGTTGCATACGCGTGCCGCATCTGCGCGCAGCTCGTCGTGATGTCGCGGCGGGAAGAGGAACAACGCGGCAGGCACGCAAATCGCCAGCGCAATCAGCCAGCCCAGGAGCCGCTCCTGCAGCGGGCCGACAGGTGTGCAGGCGGGCAACACGAACATCAGCAGCGTGGCGCGCTGACCGGCGGCGACGATTTCGCTGAGCGCACCGGCAAAGGTCACCGCCACTCCGATCAGGAACATCAACGTGACGCTCACCCACGGGTGTGGCGCGACCAGCGTGCCCAGCGTGATGAGGACGGCGCCGTTGAATCCAAGGCCGCAATACGCCAGCGCCCGCGCCGGCCGGTTGCCGGGAAAGTCGACCAATATCAGCAGCGCCACCGATCCGAAGATGGTGAACAGCGGTGTCTGCGATCCGCCTGCGACGGCGAAGCTCACGGCCGCCGCGACGGGCAACACGATTGCCGCCCGCAAGGCACGCCGCAGCGCGTCATATTCGGGGTCACGCGCACGCATCCGCTGCAACACGTGTCGCAACACTGCGGCTGTCTCAGACGGCAAGGATCTGGCCCCCGAGCACCACGATGTCGGCCTCGTCACTCACCGTCTGGCACCGACGCAAACCTGCCCGAGTCGAGCGCGTCGAGCAGCTGCCCGGCGATCCATTCCAGCGCGTCGCTGTCGCGCGGCAGGGTGGCCTGTTCGTAGCCCACCAGCAGGTACACCCCCCAAGCGGCGAACAGCTGGGCCTGCCTCTTGTTCTGGAGAATCTCGAACGCCGATTCGTACATGATGTCGAAGCGCTGCCGGTCCACCGCGGCCTGCACCGGGTACACCTGCGGGTCGACCGAACTCCACACCCGGATCGCGGCCTCGGCGCCGTGCGGGAGGGTCAGCCCGACATGGATGAGCGTGTCGATGCGCCGACGCGGATCCGGCTCGCCACGCACTGCCTCGATGACTTGCACGGTGCGACCCTGCATCCAGTGCGCGACGAGTTCCTTGGTGTAGCGGGGCCACCCGGAAAAGTAGTGGTAGAAGGAGCCGGTAGTGACGCCGAGCCGGTTACAGACCTCGGCCAGCTTCAGTCCGCCGTAGCCCAGATCCGACAACACGTCGAGGCCGGTTTCGAGATAGGCCTCCCTCGACACGACGCTTGCCATGGCAGCACCCTAGTGCGATCGCACCCCGCCGTCCGAGGGCTATCGCCAAGGCCGTCGATCGGCACACGGCGCCAGCCGAGCCGTGAGAATTTGCTGGACGAACCGCCGGGTGGCCAGGTTTGGACACCCAGGTAGATGGGCCTGTGTCCTGTGGCACAATTTGTCCGTGCCGCAACATACGGCGAGCCGAGGACCCGGACGCCCCCCCGCAGCGAAGGCAGCCGAGACTCGTGAGCGCATCGTACAAGCGGCTCGCGAAGTCTTCAGCGAACTCGGCTACGACGCCGCCACCTTCCAGGCGATCGCGATCCGCGCTGACCTCACCCGTCCCGCCATTAACCATTACTTCGCGAGTAAACGGGTGCTGTGGAGCGAAGTCGTCGAGCAAACGAACGCGTTGGTAGTTAGCGCGGGGATGTCGCGGGCCCAGGGCGAGACCAGTCTCGTCGGCCGGCTGTCGGCATTCCTCGCGGTCGCGTTGCAGGCGGACTCCGAAGACCGTTCTGCGGCAGCATTTCTCGTCACCTCCGTGCTCGAGTCGCAGCGGCATCCGGAACTGGCCAACGACGAGCACGATTCGCTCAAGGCCTCCCGCCAGTTCATGTCATGGGCGGTCAACGACGCAATCAAGCGAGGCGAGCTCACCACCGACACCGACGTCAACCATCTGGTCGAGATGCTGGTGGCGGTGATGTGGGGCATGGGCTTCTACGCCGGCTTCGTCGGAAACCACGACGAACTCACGTCCGTGGTGCACAAGCTCGAGCTGCTGATGGCCAACAAGCTCTGGAATCTGCACGAATAAGCCGTTACCTGCGGTGATGTGGCCCACACTTCGTATAGTGTTGCTAACTTCTTAGATAGCATTTCTTATGAAATGACTGATTTGAGTGATGTGCGGCTGGTCCGCACCGACGGCGACAGCTGGGACATCACCGAAAGCGTTGGCGCGACGGCGTTGGGGGTCGCGGCCGCACGAGCCGCGGAAACCGCTCGTCCCGACGCGCTCATCCGCGACGACTATGCCTACCTGCTGACCGCATCGGCAGGCCCTGCGTGGGCGCAGATGGCCAGCGCTGACGACGAGTGGTTGCGTGACGACGAGCAGGCGCGGCGGCAGCACGAGATGGCCCGCAACTACCAGGCCGTGCGCACCCACTATTTCGACGGCTACTTCGACGCTGCGGTCCGCGCCGGCATCCGTCAGGTCGTCATCCTGGCCGCCGGCCTGGATTCGCGGGCATACCGACTCGACTGGCCGGCGGGCACCACGGTGTTCGAGATCGACCAGCCGAAGGTGCTCGGCTACAAGACATCGACTCTGGATGCCCATGGTGCGCTGCCCAAGGCGCGACGCGTGCCGGTCGCCGTAGACCTGCGCGACGACTGGCCCGCGGCTCTGCTCGTCGCCGGTTTCGATCCTGCGCAACCAACCGCCTGGCTGGCCGAAGGCCTGCTGCCGTATCTCCCCGGCGATGCCCAGGACCGGCTCTTCGACTTGGTCACCGCGCACAGCGCGGCGGGCAGCCGGATCGCGGTCGAGGCATTCAATCTCCACCCGTCGCAGTACTCGTCAGAAAAGCGCGCGGTCCGGCGGGAACGCACCGCCCAGCTGCGCGAGCGCCTCGGGCTGGACCTCGACGTGGACACCCTGATGTACACCGACGACGAGCGGGCCGACGCCGCCGAATGGCTGGCCGATCATGGCTGGCGCGTCGATGCCGTACCCAGCGCCGAAGAGATGGCGCGCCTGGGCCGACCGGCCACCGAGGACCTCACCGAGGAGGCGATGGACAGCGTGTTCGTGCACGCCCGACTTGAGGGAGGCGCCCGATGAGCTCGCTGCGCACCGACGACGACTCGTGGGACATCGCGACCAGCGTTGGCGCGACCGCGGTCATGGTCGCGGCGGCCCGCGCCGCCGAGACCGACAAGGACAACCCGCTGATCCGCGACCCGTACGCCAAGGTGCTGGTCGCAGGCGCGGGCACCGGTATATGGGAATTCATGCTCGACAATGAGTTCGTCGCCAAGGTCGCCGACAGCGATCCCGAGGTCGCCGCGATCGTCGAGCACATGGGCAGCTACCAAGCGGTCCGCACGCACTTCTTCGACGAGTTCTTCACCGCGGCCGCGGGCGCGGGTATCCGGCAGATCGTCATCCTCGCGTCTGGCCTGGACTCACGCGCCTACCGGCTGCCGTGGCCGGCCGGCACCACTGTGTACGAACTCGACCAGCCCAAGGTGCTCGAATACAAGGCGGCCACGCTGAACCAGCATGGTGCGACACCGAAGGCGCCGCGCCGCGAGGTGCCGATCGACCTGCGCTTCGACTGGCCGAAGGCGTTGCGCGAAGCGGGTTTTGACCCAAGCATGCCGACCGCGTGGTTGGCCGAGGGTCTGTTGATGTATCTGCCCGCCGACGCCCAGGACCGGCTTTTCGAGCAGGTCACCGAGCTGAGCACCGCGGGTAGCCGCATTTCGGCGGAGACGGTGGGCATCCATGCCGCGGATCGTCGCGAGCGGATGCGGGAGAGGTTCGGGCGTCTTGCTGCCCAGTTTGGAATTGATGACACGTTCGACGTGGGCGAGCTGACCTACGAGGACCCTGACCGCGCCGACGTCGCTGTGTGGCTCGACGAGCATGGCTGGCAGTCCACGGCCGTCACGTCGCAGGACGAGATGCGCCGGCTGGGTCGGGCCGTCGAGCTGGCAGACACCGACGGCGACTCCTTCGCCACGTTCGTCACCGCGGAAAAGCGCTAACCCCTGCCCGCGAGCGACCCCTTTTGCACGCAAATAATCGGCGTGTTGCGTACAAACGCGGTCGCTCGCGGGGGGTTAGAAGAGACCCAACCGGTTGGTTAGGATCGGGTATTCCTCCTCGGGTCAGGAAGGACACCCACAATGACCACCGAATCCGTCGCGCCTGAAGCCGTTCAGGCCGGCACCACCGACATTCCCGCAACCGTGCGGCGGCTGCGCGAAACGTTCAAGACCGGCCGCACCCGCAGCCTTCAATGGCGCAAGCAGCAGCTGCAGGCGTTGGAAAAATTGATGGTCGAGAACGAACCGGCCGTCGCCGCAGCCCTGGAACAGGACCTGGGCCGAGAGCCGTTCGAGGCGTGGCTGGCAGATATCGCGAGCACCGCGGGCGAGGCCAAGGACGCCGCCAAGAACCTTCGCAGGTGGATGCGCCGCAGGTACCGGCTGCTCGAGCTGTCGCAGCTGCCCGGGCGCGGATGGGTCGAATATGAGCCGTACGGCACCGTGCTGATCATCGGCGCGTGGAACTTCCCGTTCGCGTTGACGCTCGGGCCTGCCGTCGGCGCCATCGCCGCAGGGAACACCGTCGTGCTCAAACCGTCCGAGGTCGCGCCGGCCTCGTCGGCCCTGATGGCCGAACTTGTGCCGAAATACCTGGACCCCGACGCGATCGCGGTGATCGAGGGCGACGGAGCCGTCAGCCAGCAGCTCGTCGCCCAGGGCTTCGACCACCTGCTGTTCACCGGCGGCACCGAGATCGGGCGCAAGGTCTATGAGGGTGCGGCCTCACACCTGACGCCCGTGACCCTCGAGCTCGGTGGCAAGAGCCCGGTGATCGTCTCGGCCGACGCGGACATCGATGTCGCGGCCAAGCGGATCGCGTGGACGAAGCTGATCAACTCCGGTCAGACGTGCATCGCGCCGGACTATGTGCTGGCCGACGCCAAGATCCGCGACGAACTCGTCAGCAAGATCAAAGACGCGGTGACGAAATTCGAGTCCGCCGACTCGAGCGGGAAGCGGATCGTGAACCAGCGCCACTTCGACCGGCTGACCGCGTCGTTGGCCGCGACCAAGGGCAACGTCGCGATCGGCGGCGGTTCGGACGCGTCCAAGCTCGGCATCCAGCCCACCGTCGTCGTTGATCCCGATCCCGCCGAGCCGCTGATGACCGACGAGATCTTCGGGCCGATCCTGCCGGTGATGACGGTGCAATCTCTCGATGACGCAATCAGTTTCGTCAACTCACGGCCGAAACCGTTGGCGGCCTATCTGTTCACCAAGTCCAAGAGCATCCGCGAGCGGGTGGTCAAAGAGGTGCCCGCGGGCGGAATGGTGATCAACCACCTGTTGTTCCATTTCGCCACCAACAAGCTGCCGTTCGGCGGCGTCGGTCCGTCGGGCATGGGCGCCTACCACGGCAAGTTCGGGTTCGAGGAGTTCAGCCACCGCAAGACGGTGATGACCAAGCCAACCCGACCCGACGTCGGCGCCTTCATCTATCCCCCGTATACAGAGAAGGCTTGGAAGCTCGCTAGACGGCTTTTCTAGGGGCAGGAGCGCAGCGACTCGGGGAAGACCTGAGCAGAAAGGAAGCACATGCCAGGAGTGCAGGATCGCGTCATCGTCGTCACCGGGGCCGGAGGCGGACTCGGGCGTGAGTACGCGTTGACGCTCGCCAAGGAGGGCGCCAGCGTCGTCGTCAATGACCTCGGCGGTGCACGCGACGGCACGGGCGCCGGACGTTCGATGGCAGACCAGGTGGTCAAGGAGATCCGCGATGCAGGGGGTCGCGCGGTGGCGAACTATGACTCCGTGGCCGAGGCGGAGGGCGCCGAGAACATCATCAAGACCGCGGTCGACGAGTTCGGCAACGTCGACGGCGTGGTGAGCAACGCGGGCATCCTGCGCGACGGCACTTTCCACAAGATGGAGTTCGCCAACTGGGACGCCGTACTCAAGGTCCACCTCTACGGCGGTTACAACGTGATCCGCGCGGCATGGCCGCACTTCCGCGAGCAGAGCTACGGCCGCGTCGTCGTCGCCACCTCCACCAGCGGCCTGTTCGGCAACTTCGGCCAGGCCAATTACAGCGCCGCCAAGCTGGGCCTGGTCGGCCTGATCAACACGCTCGCGCAGGAGGGCGCGAAGTACAACATCAAGGCCAACGCCGTCGCACCGATCGCCGCCACCCGCATGACCGAGGACATTCTTCCGAAGGAAGTGCTGGAGAAGCTGACCCCCGAATACGTGGCACCCGTCGTGGCGTATTTGTGCACCGAAGAGGTGCCCGAGACCGCGTCGATCTTCATCGTCGGCGGCGGCAAGGTGCAGCGCGCCGCGCTGTTCCAGACCGACGGCATCACGTTCTCGGGTGTGCCGAGCGTCGACGACATCGCCGGCAAGTGGGGCGAGATCACCGACCTGTCGGCGGCTCAGCCGGCCGCGTTCAGTCTCCGCTGACAGGCCACGGATGAAAGCGCTTGTTGCGCGGGAGCTTTCCGGGCCGTCGGGCCTGACGTACATCGACGTTGAGGACGTCGGCGGCGTCGACGCCATCGTCGTCGACATCGGTGCGGCGGGGGTGAGCTTTCCTGATCTGTTGCTTCTGCGCGGGGAGTACCAGCTGCGGCTGGAGCCGCCGTTCATCCCCGGCATGGAGGTCGCCGGGGTCGTGCGGTCGGCGCCCTACGAGTCCGAGTTCAAGCCGGGGCAACGGGTGACGGCGCTCGCGATGCTCGGCGGGTGGGCCGAACAGGTGGTGGTGCCTTCGGCCAATATCAAGCCGACCCCGGATGACATCGACGACGCCGAAGCGGTCGCGCTGCTGGGCAACTACCAGACGATGTATTTCGCGCTAGCCAAGCGTGGCGCGCTCCGGCCCGGCGAGACGGTATTGGTGCTGGGATCGGCAGGCGGCGTCGGCACGGCTGCCATTCAGATCGCAAAGGCACTGGGCGCCAAGGTGATCGCGATGGTTCACCGCCCGCATGCCGCAGAGTTCGTAGAGTCGCTGGGCGCCGACCTGGTATTGCCGCTCACCGACGGGTGGCTTGAGGCGGTGAAGGAACACACCGGTGGCCAGGGAGTCGACCTCGTGGTGGACCCAATCGGCGGCGAGGCGTTCGACGACGCGATCCGGGCACTGGCCACCGAGGGCCGGTTGCTGGTGATCGGCTTCGCGGCGGGCGGGATACCGACCGTCAAGGTCAACCGGTTGCTGCTGCGCAACGTCGGGGTAATCGGGGTCGGATACGGCGAATACGTCAACCGCAGACCAGGTTCCCAGTCGGTGTTCGAATTCGGAGTGGCCGAATTGGTCAAAGCTGGGCTGCGGCCACCACCCCCGGTGCGCTTCCCGCTGTCGAAGGGCGCCGACGCGCTGCAGAGCCTGGCCGATGGCGGGGTGCTCGGCAAGGTCGTGCTGGAGCCGTGATGGGGCCGCGGGCGTTGGCGTTCGATGTGTTCGGGACCGTCGTCGATTGGCGCTCCAGTGTCATCCGCCAGCTCGAGGAGTTCGGTCAACGCCATGGGCTGCAACAGGATTGGCCGAGTTTCGCCGACAACTGGCGCGCAGGCTATGCCCCGGCGATGGACCGGGTGCGCCGTGGCGAGCTGCCGTGGACGAGAATCGACGACCTGCATCGCATGATCCTCGAGGAACACCTTGGCGCGGCCGGCATCACATCGATCTGCGTTGAGGAGGTCGATGAGCTCAACCGCGCCTGGCACCGGCTCGACCCGTGGCCGGACTCCGTGCCCGGACTCACGCGATTGAAGGAAAGGTTCATCATCACAACGCTTTCCAACGGCAACATGTCGCTGCTGACCAACATGGCCAAGCGCGCCGGTCTGCCGTGGGACTGCGTGATCTCGGCGGAATTGTTCCACCACTACAAGCCAGACCGGCAGGCCTACCTCGGCTGCGCCGATCTGCTCGGCGTGGCGCCGGATGAGCTCATGCTCGTCGCCGCGCATCCCGGCGACCTGAGGGCGGCACGAGCTGCCGGGTTGAGGACCGCGTTCGTCGCCCGCCCGTTGGAGCACGGCCCGGGGCGGGAGGCGCACCCCACCGAACCTGACGAGTTCGACGTCGCGGCGACCGATTTCGTCGACCTCGCCAAACAGCTCGGTGCGTAACGTGGTGACGTGAACACCGCGTTGCAGCGGGCGCTTGAACTGCTCGCCGAGCCACCGTCGAACCCCGATGTCAGCAAGGGCTATCTCGACCTGCTGGGTAGCACTCCGGCCACCGAAGCCGATCCGCCGAAGAACACCGGACCCATCCAGGCGGCATGGGCCTCGCCCATCGGGTCCATGCTCTACGACAGGGCGCAAATCATGGCGCGCAGGTTGATGACCGCCTTTCAGCACCCGACGGAGTGGCTCGACATCCCGCCGGGCGGCACCGCACTCGATGTCGGCAGCGGGCCCGGCAATGTCACAGCTTCGTTGGCGCGTGCCGCAGGGCCGGAGGGACTGGCCCTCGGCGTCGACATCTCCGAGCCGATGCTGGCCCGCGCGGTGCGTGCCGAGGCGGGTCCGCAAGTCGGTTTCCTGCGCGCGGACGCGCAGCGACTTCCGTTCCGCGACCAGACCTTCGACGCGGTGCTGTCGATCGCAATGCTGCAGTTGATACCGAAACCGTCGGCGGCGCTGGCCGAGATGGCCAGGGTGCTGCGCCCCGGCGCGCGAATGGCCGTGATGGTGCCGACGGCCCGACGTGCCGGCGCGCTGACGCGGCTGCTGCCCGACGGCGGAGCCCACTTCTTCACCGAAGACGAAATCGGCGACACCCTTGAGGATCTCGGCCTCGTCAAAGTGCGGACGAACAGTGTGGGCACCATCCAGTGGGTGCGCGGAAAGCGACCGTGAGTACGGGCGGGATCGTCCTCGTTGCACTTGCCATCGCCGTCGGGCTTGTCGGCATCGTGGTGCCGCTGTTGCCAGGGACGCTGCTGGTGTTCGGCGCGATCGCGGTGTGGGCGGTCCTCGAGCACAGCGTCACCTCCTGGGTGACGCTCGGTGTGGTGGCCGCCGTGTTGGCGGTCTCGACCTTGATCAAGTACCTGTGGCCGGTGCGGCGAATGCGGGCGGCCGACGTGAGCACGTGGAGTCTGGTGGCCGGTGCGGTGCTGGGCATCATCGGGTTCTTCGTGATTCCGGTGCTGGGCTTGGTGATCGGCTTCGTACTCGGCGTCTACCTCGCCGAACTGGCTCACCGCCGTGATCAGCGGGTGGCTTGGACGTCGACCGTGCATGCGGTGAAGGGCGTCGCGTTGTCGGTCGGCGTGGAACTGTGTGGCGCGCTGCTGGCGACGATGGCCTGGGTGGCGGGTGTCTATCTGACCCAGTAGCGGCTACGGCGGTGTGTCCCGCTGTGCGACCGAGGAGATGATCGCCCGTACGGTCCGCCGGCACCGGCCACATTGTGATCCGGCACCGCACACGTCCGCAACCTGTTTGGACGTCGACGCGCCTGCGGCCACCGCACGGGTGACGGTGTCGCTGGTGACACCGAGACACAGGCACACATACATCAGGAGCCGGCCCGGTCGGTGTCACCGATGCGCATCATGTGCGCGAACCGTCCGACGAAGAGCGGCGGATAGGCGCCGACGCCCGCATCGGAAAACCATTCGGCGGCGACGTCCGGCCTGCGCAGCCAGCGGGCCGCGCTTTCCTCGTCGGACAACTCGTGCAGGAACATGACCTCATGCGGATCATCAAAGGCTTCGAAGATCCGCACTCGCCGAATTCCCGCTTTCAGGAACAAGTCTCGCGTCTCGCGAACGTCTACTCGAAACGCGGCCGCATTGTCGACGACCATGATGCCGACAACGACGACTCCGGGCGGAGCGGTGGCGGGATCCCCAACAAAATCGAACCGCTCGATGAGCTCGCCCGCGAACACCGCGGGCAGATCCTCGACACCGACGGCGTCGAACCACTCGAAGAAGGCTCGGGACCGCAACAGTTGGGCGACCGGTTCGCGCGTTTTCAGCGCGATCGTCACCAACACGCGCTCGGCGTCGGTGGTGGAGGCGTAGACGAACACGTGGTGCGCGCCGAGCGCTGCCAGACCGTCGCGACGTCGCTGCAGCAGCGGCCACACGCGGGTCGGGTCGGGCACGCGGTAGTCGGTGGTCAGTACGAGCGAGTGGGTTTCGGGAATCATCGTCGGCAAACGAGGCTACCCGACTCCGAGAACCACATTTCTCGTTGCGGCTAGCCCGGACTGTCGCTCCCTACGCGGACAAAAATTCGAGGACTATCCGAGCAGCGCCGAGCGCACCCGCGCGACATCCTCGGCCGTCACACCTGCCGCCTCGAGGTACCCGCTCAGCGAGCCGTAATTCTCCTCGATGGACCGGCGGGCGGCATCCAGGTAGTCCTCCCGCACGCCCAGCACCTCGTCGCTCAGCCTCGCCTCGGCGAACGTGACCACCTCGGGTGTCTCGGAACGGTCGCGGACCGACTCCAGGATGCGTTCCCGCAGCTGCGGCACCGCCTCGTTGCTGCGCAGGAAATCGGCCAAGATCGCATCGCGCGGGATACCCACTGCGCCAAGCACCGTCGCCACCGCGAACCCGGTGCGGTCCTTTCCTGCAAAACAGTGGGTGATTACCGGCCGCCCCTCGGCGAGCAGCGAAATGACTTGCCGCACAGCACGTTGCGCGCCGCCAAGGGTCGGGAACCGGAGGTACTCCTCCGTCATGAAGCGCACGGCCGCCACCCTGACGTCCTCTTCATCGGGCTTCTCGCTCATCATCTTCTGGAACGTGGCCTCATGGGGCGCCTCACCGTCGACGGCCGACACGTCGGGAAACGGCAGCAGATGCACCGCGACGCCGTCGGGCACCTGGCCTGGGCCACGACGTTCCACCTCCCGCGGCGAGCGCAGGTCGGCCACATCGCTTATGCCGAGTCGAAGGATGAGCTCGCGCCCCTCTTCGGAGAGTTGGCTCAGCTCGCTGGACCGGAAGAAGCGGCCCGGCAGGACACCCGTCTCCTCAGCGACATCACGAAAGTTCCAAGCCCCCGACAGTTCCCCGACGCCGACCGCCACTAGCTCGTCACCGCCGCAACGAAAGCGCTCTTCTCGCGACCGATCTCCGCGCGCGCGATGGTGCGCATGTGCACCTCGTCGGGACCGTCGAACAGCCGCATGGCCCGGTGCCAGCTGTAGAGCTGGGCCAGCGGGAAGTCGTCGGACACGCCGGCCGCGCCGTGCACCTGGATCGCGCGGTCGATGACGTCACATGCCACCTGCGGCGCCACCGCCTTGATCTGGGACACCAGAACGTGGGCCTCCTTGTTGCCGTGCGCATCGATGGTCCACGCCGCCTTCTCACATAGCAGCCGGGCCTGGTCGATCTCATTGCGCGAGCGCGCGATCTGCTCGCGCACCACACCCTGCTCGCTCAATGGCTTACCGAATGCCACCCGCTTGCCCACCCGGTCGACCATCAGCGCCAACGCCCGCTCGGCCGCGCCCAGCGCGCGCATGCAGTGGTGGATGCGGCCCGGGCCGAGCCGCGCCTGGGCGATCGCGAACCCCGCGCCCTCCTCGCCGAGCAGGTTCTCCACGGGCACCCGCACGTTGTCGTAGACGATCTCGCAGTGCCCGTGCTGGTCCTGCCAGCCGAACACGGGCGTGGAGCGAAGGACGGCGACCCCTGGTGTATCTATGGGCACCAGCACCATCGACTGCTGCTGATGGCTGGCCGCGTCGAGGTTGGTGCGGCCCATCACAATCAGGATCTT
>Ga0207665_10001865_pt1 | contig 14205 bp, 6 predicted proteins | sample LARL112metaG_FD_184351 | JGI IMG/M metagenome (GOLD analysis project Ga0207665, IMG submission 184351) | Corn, switchgrass and miscanthus rhizosphere microbial communities from Kellogg Biological Station, Michigan, USA - LAR L11-2 metaG... | ecosystem: Host-associated > Plants > Roots >...
ATCGGACAGGCTCATATGCGGGCAATCCGCAAACGAAGATTTTTCAGATCGCCACGCTGCATGCGCAGAATTCCTTTCGAGTTGGCCCGCAATCTCTCGGTGCCTGCCGAGACGCCGGGGAGAACAACGCCTTTCACGTTGGTCGCGTTGAGTCCTCCCAGATTCAGTTCGTACATCGCGTCCGCCTGCAAGCCTGTGAGGAGTATAGAATCGCTGGCGACATCAGGCAGCGAGGCTTCGGCGTTCGTGATGGTTGTACCGGTGGAATTGAAGAGGACGGTCGGTCCGTGTTCGAAAGCCGCCCCCTGCACGCCCACGCCCTCGACTAGTTCGACGCGACTGCGGCCACTCTGGCCAGTGTCGCCGATCTCGAACACGTGCAGGAACAAATCTTCTTCCGCCGGCGCCGCTGGCGAAACCTCAACGCGCCACGCGCCGGGCACCACGTTCTTGCGATTCGACGGCAGGACACGATCGAAGTCATCGCCCCAAAAGAGTTTCCACATCTTGCGAAGCTTTGGATCTTCAGGAAGAGGAGCGCCCTCAGGTGGCTCGAGCGGCCAGTTCTCGCCCGAACCCCAGGCGCCTCCGCGGTCGTCACCGGGCGCGTAGAACTCGTGACCGCTTCCGCCGCGCCGCGTGACGACGCGTTCCTTCGGGAGCAGGCAGTGCGCGAGCAGCTCGCCCTGGCCTTCGGAGAAGCGGAAAGTTTTCGCTTGCCGAAACTCCTGCGCGCCGGCCGGCGCATTCCCGGATTCCTGATCGATGCTCGGCTGATTCACTCCATGCAGCAGCCACGCCTTGAGAAACGACGGATTCGTGCTGACGACACGATCGAAAACGAAAAGCAAATTGCGGCCAGGGATGTAGACCAACTCGCGAGTAAGAGTCCGCAGCTTCTTCGGTGAGTATGCACGACTCGCGTCACCAAGGGCGTAGTGGTATTGACCGGGAACGTAGTCGACCACCCGCATGGTCCCCAGGTCCCACAAGTCGCGCGTGCGGTTCCAATCTTCGCGGCTGCGGATGGTGTTCCAGTAACGCGAGGAATCCATGCGCTGGCCGCCATCGTTCACGGCGGCCCACAAATTGTCAGACCAGAAGAATCTTTCCGACGGATCGTAGACCAGCACCGAGTTGTGCGCGACCGTGCGCCGGTAGTAGTTGAGATAGTGCGGGCTCTCAGTGTCAGTGTAATCAGCGCCGCTATCAATCGCTAGATATCCACGGTGGTAGATCGTGAACTGGTTTTGATCGAGGTGCTGATGCTTGGCGAAGTACGGACCGCAGTCGAATTCGATCCACGTGGACTCGGGAGTCCATCCGTCGCGCATCACCAAATGCCCAACGCCCGGAAAGAAACGCTGGCGAGGCAACTCGCTTTCCGAGGCGAGCGCCGGACTGCGCGGCGCGACTTCGGGATCATCCCACAGGAACCGCAGCACGGGGACGACCCAATCTTTGTTAACGAAGCCGCTTTCACGCAGAAGCCAGGCGCTGTAGGGATCCTTGAAGCGGTTGACCGTGTAGCCCAGCAGAGCAGTGTCGCGGTTGTCGAGCACAGGGTATTCGTTGTCCCCTTCGCGCGATGGAGTTCCGTCGGGAAGGAGCTTGTATAAGTAGGTCGCGCCGACATTGCGAAAGACGGAAAAATGCTGCGCGGGATCCACTCCGGTGGTCGTGCGCTGCAATTCCGCCAGCATCACCAGAGAGGCCCAGGTGATGCGCATGTAGTCCATCGACTCATGGTAGCTGCCTTCCGGCGTGACGAACTCGGTGATGTCGAGGATGTTGTCGAGACACGCGGAAATCTTCTCTCGCCACGCCCGACAACGTTCTGCGCACGAAGGATAGGCGGCGACCGCGGCCGCGGGGAATGCAGCGAACGCGAGATAGCGAAGCGCGTAGTTGTGATAGGACATCTGGCTGGGGTCGGCGAAATCCGGCGTGGCCAGCATGGTGGTCACGCCTGCACTCAACTCCCCGGCAACGCGGTCTTTCAATGCGGAGTCGAATCCGCGATACGTGAAGAGCCAATCGAAGGCCAGCGACCAGCGGGCGTAGTCCACCCAGGAGCGCGACGGCTTGCCTCCGGCGCCCAGATGTTTGGAACGGATGTCGGCCAAGGCCCGATCGGCAAATTCGTCTTTGCCAGTGATGATCCACGACAGTGCCCAACCTTCCATGTCTTCGGAAGGTCGGCGTCCGGCGGCGTAGCGCGACTTCAGCAGCGGCAATCCCGTGAACGGATCGGAGTCGGCGATGAGCAAGCCGGGGCGACGGGGTGCGGACTCGGCTTTCATCGGCCACGCCGAGACGCACGCGGAAGCAACCAGCGCGGCAATGAAGTCTCTGCGCCTCATGCAACCGGGCCTCGCGAACGGACTCCAGGGGCGCGGTTTTTTTCAGGCCAGCAAAGCCCGGAATCCAGTCGAAAAGTGGAGAAGGAAAAAGAAGGAAAACGCAATTCGGCGCCCAGGCTATGCACGTCGGCAGAACCTCGCTAACTGCCAGCTAAATCGTGGCATTATTGTGTTTTTCCACATTTTCCCTCTGGCTTTCGTTTTCCTGCTATTTTCTTTCTTCTGAAGGGCCTTCGCAAGTGTATAAATGATGTGTTCCATAAGCCAGCCGTGACGATTCCCATCGTGCATTGAAACGCGAGGACTAGATTGATGCGTGGCCCGAAGGATTCTCGATTGCTGTCGGAACAGCGGCGCAGAAAAATTCTGGATCTCATCGAACAGCGCAGCCAGGTTACGGTGCGCGATCTGGTGGAGAAGTTTTCGATTTCGGCCGTGACCGCGCGCGCCGATCTGGACGCGCTCTCTTCCCAAGGGATGGTCGTGCGGTCGCACGGCGGTGCGGTGCGTCAGGTAGAAGCGAGCCAGGATTATCCGCTCCGGCTGAAGAAGACATTGCACCATGCAGAGAAGGCGCGCATCGGACGCGCCGCGGCAGAGCTGATTCAAAACAACGAAACCATTGTCTTGGATTCCGGTACTACTACGGCGGAGATCGCCCGGCATCTGAAAGTCCGACGCCTGCAGTCGGTCACCGTTATTACGCACGCTTTGAACGTCGCGTATGAATTGATGGACGCGCCCGACATCTCCGTGATCATGATCGGCGGACTGCTGCGTCCAGTGTCGTGCTCGCTTGTAGGACCGCAGGCCGAGGCGATGCTCAAGGACTTTCATGCCGACCGCCTCTTTCTCGCCGTGGATGGGTTCGATCTGGAGATTGGCCCGTCGACTCCCGATGTGCTTGAGGCGCAGCTGAACAGCATGATGGTGCGCAATTCGAAAGAGGTGAATGTGGTTGCCGACTTCAGCAAACTTGGCCGCCGCAGCGTCTCGCGCATCTGTCCTCTTTCGGACGTTCACCGGTTGATCACCGACACGCGGGCTCCAGCCGACTTCACCGAGGCGTTGCGCAAGTCGAAGATCGACGTCATTACGGCGTAGATTTCTCAGTTGCTAATCGTGTGAAGTGATAGGCGAGCATGCGATCCGGCAGCAGCAACGCATTTCGAAAGCGCGCACTGACCTCATCGGCTTTCCCCAACTCTTTCGCGAGCGAACCTGCTGTGTAGTTCCAGTAGCTTGGAAACGCGCTGGTGTCGCTGCGGCTGGCTGCCTGATCAAATGACCCTTGCAGACGAGCTTGCCACTGGGCCTGATCAAAGCCGGGAAGTTCCTTGGCCGCGAGCCACGCCCAGCGGATCTGGTCGGGAGCCGAAGCGGCCGCAGCCGCCTGAAATTTAGTCCGTGCTTCGGCCGGTTTGCCACAGGTGCTGTACACCGTGCCGATCAGATACTCGGTCCGCGCCGATTGAAGAATCGGCTCAAGGCCGTCGCGCGTGAAAGCCAGATCGGGCACCGCCGATCCCAGGTTCTGTGCGATCGGCAACGCCTGATCGCAATGCCCCGCCTTCGCCGCAGCAATCGCGTGCTGCAATTGCACTTCGATCCACACCTGGCGAACGTTGGTTCCGCCTTCCTCCCGAGCGAAAAATCGATTGTGAAACAGCGTCGTTGCGCGGTCAAAGTCTCCGGCTTCCGCCAGATTAAGAATCAGCTCGTATATCAACGACGGTGGAGCAGTGTCGAGGTGGGGATACTTCTCCAGAGCCTCGACACGTTCACTCGCCGGGCGATGGAGCAGGCTGAGCGCCTGGTCTATACCCAGATAGATCGCAATGTTCGACGAATCGCTGCGCTGGCCATCGCGGAATGATGCGAGCGCCTGCTCGGGATCATTCTTGATATGAAGAAGAGCCAGGCCCGTGCTCGCGCTCAGCACCGGAATGTCCGGACCGTACTTGTGAGCTTCGGCCCACTCCTGCAAGGCAGGATCGGTTTCGCCGCGTGAAAAGTAAAACGTTCCCAGCAGGTAGTGTGCGGCCGCGTCGGTCGGGTGTGCCTGCAACGCTGCTCCCAGAACGGCGAATTCCTCGGCGGTGTTCGGGAAAATAAACGCTGTGGAGAGTTTCGAGGCTGCGCTGTAGTCGGCTTCTGCCGGCTGTCCAAGCTTCTGGTGGCAGTAACCCCGAAAATACGCGACCATCGGATGTTTCTGCGGAGCGACCGTGCCCGGCTCGCTCTGATCGGGCGCGGGCAATGGATAGTCTCGGTCAAGAACGGCGAGCGCCTTCGCATACAAGCCGAGCCGCATGTACTGTGCAGACAAGTTCAGAACGCGATTCGGATCGTTCGCAAGCTGAACGAGGTTGGGGTTTCCCGCTTCATTTTGAAGAAGGTAGCTGAGGGGGAAGCGCGACAACCCTTCGTGCGCCAGTTTCCGCGCTTCGACCGTGCCGGTCGCCGCCTTCACGGCTACGAGTTCTTCCAGAAGGCGCTCGTCCCCCGGGGCTGCGTGCGCGGCATCCGCCAAATGGCGCCCTGCCCCGGCAAGATCACCGGTGCGTGCCAGCAATTCTCCGAGACGCAACGCAGCCGCTGGATAAAACGACGGCAGCCGTTCAGCTAGTTCGTACGAAGTTCGCGCAAGAGTAGCATCCCCGACGCCGTCGTATGCGAGGCCAAGGTAGTACGAGATTTCTGTGTCAGTCGTGTCGCGCAGATGCAGCGGCTCGAGAAATTTTCGGGCTTCCTTGTAACGCAGCAAACCCGCGGCAAGCCGGCCCGCACCTTTGCCTGCCACAAAACTGTCGGGAAACTTCGTCAGAGTCTGCTGGTAAGCCTCGAGTGCGCTCAGTAGTCTGCCGTTTAGCTCTTCGTCCTTGGCGAACTGAATCCAATCGTCGAAGTTACGCTTGTCAGGATCGGGCATGCGATAGGAGGGTTGCGGCCCGACGTGAATTTCTGATGCCGGCGTCCAGTCGTATTCGCCTTCGGTCTGGCGTAAGAGGGTGGCCCCTTTGGCGTCCTGCACTTCAATCGTGTACTTCGACTGCGCATCGGCATTCGGAACTGCGTGGGTCCAGGCGCGGTCGGGAGTCAGTTCGACCCTCTCTTGAACGATCTGCTCTTTCCCCTTTAAGATCGAGACGGTCGCTTGCGGAATGGCCTGGTTGGCGTTGAATCCGACAGAAAGATTCCCTGCCTTGCGCGTTAAGTTCGCGACCCCTGCAAGGTTTGCTCGCGAGATGCCGCCAATTTCGCGCACCGGCATCCAGTATTCTGAGAAGTGCAGGACCTGCCGAGGCTCGAGAAATGCGTAGGTCTCCTGGTTGCGGAATAATCCGGCCTGCACTTCGAGATAGCCGCTCTCGTTGTCGGAAAGAGCCTTGCGCCAATCGAGGCCGTCGGCATCGACTCCCCATGACCAGATCTTCTTCGCGGGTAAATCTTCATATATCGCATAATGAACGGTCCCTGTGTTCGTATGCGGATTCCACACTCCCATAAAGGGCTCGCGGCTGCCGTGAACGAACATCGACACCGGCCCCTTGGTGTGATTGCGCAGCAGGCTATAGTCCACGCCGTCCTGATCGACGGGCCAGGTGTGGATCTCGGTGAAGCCGTGCGTTGCCGCAAATTGCATCGGGTACGCAATACGCGAGTCATCCCAGGCTTCGACTCCGGCGTTGTTCCACCAGTAGAACCGATGCCGCGCATCGCTGCGGTTGGTGAGCGTGACGCGCTCCTCGAGCACCGACGATTTCGGACGCAGGATCAACTCCACCGTCCACTCCATGCCGTAGACGCGGTCAACATTGCCCACGGTGGCGGAGGCGCTGCCGTCTTCGTGCTGCTCGAAGGCAAAGCTCACCGGCGACATCGTCATCCAGTTGTGGGAGACCGGGAAGTTGAACTCGACACCAAATGCCGCCCAGGCGCCGCGATAGGCGATCGCGGCCTTCTTGATCGAGGGGTTGGCGTAGAACATCGGCTGGCCCGAAATTTTGTCGATGCACGTGTAAAGGTGTCCGCCGATATCGGGCAGCACCGAGCACTTCAGGTATTCGTTCTCCAGATAGATGGCGCGCCAGGCTTTGTCGACGCGATTGCTGGTGAGATTGTTGCGCAGTGTGTACGGGTAGTTGAAGCGATTGGTGGTGAACTGGTCAAAGGGAGGATTGGGATCGGGCAATCCTTCTTCGTACGTGGGCAGGTTGAGCGTTCCCTGCCACACGCGCACCTGCGCCTGGGTCATAGGCGCAAGAAGCACCAGCCCTGCGAAGAGAACACAGCAGATTCGCATCCTAAATCTGGAGAAGTCTTGCGGCATTTTCGTTGTAGACCTTGCGCAGAATCTGGTCCGAGAGATTGATGCCATAGATGCGCCACCGTCCCTGTGGCGGGATTTTCGCAGGCGCATAGTCGAAATATTCGTCTTCCGTCTCGAGAAAGCGGTAATAGATTTCGTAGAGCTGGTCGTTGAACACCTGCTGCGGAAATGCGTCGCCGTGCGGGGTGGCGTCGGTGGCGAACAGGATGCGGTCCTGGTACTTGTCGAAGAATTTCTTCGAAGTGAAAGGCTGGCGGCCTAACTCGCCGATGCGCGCCGCCATGTCGACGTGCATGTTGGGATACTTGTCGAGGTTCTCAGAAACGTTCTGCAGATTCTCGGAGAAGTTGCCGAAATGCAGCGTCACGAATTGCGTCTTGGGATGCTTCGCCATCATGCGGTTGCGCGCCTCGATCAACTCGGCGTTGCTGGGGAAATCCGCGCCGTAAAATGACCAGTCCGGATGATTGTTCAGCTCTTCGTAACGTTCGTTGAATCGGTCGGTAGGCGTGAAGAACGCAGCGGGATCAGAGATGTGGATCGCGACGGGCATGTTCAGTTGCCCGCAGGCATCCCACATGGGATCGAAGCGCGGATCGTCAATCTTCACAAGCGGACCGGACGTGATGTTCTCGCGCAGGTAGAGACCGAGCGTCTTGAGAATCTTCATCCCGCGTGCGCCATCGCGGTGAGCCTGCTCGATGGCCTGCGCCTGCAACTGGGGATAATTGGATTCTTTGAAGTGACTGTAGGAGGGCTCGGTAAACGTAAGAAAGCGGCCGGGATAGGCGCGATCATATTTGCCGACGGCTTCGGCAAGTCCTTTCTCGTAGCCGCCGGTTAAGTTAACCATCACCTTTATGTTCTTGCGGTCCATCACCGCCAGGCACTCCTGCGGGGTGCCCAGATATTGACGATCGGGTGAGATGGCAACACCTTTCTCTGCTTTGGCGGAAACCGAGATGTGGGTGTGAAAATCGATGACCGGGAATTTCGCGCGCTCGACCTGCGTTTCGTGCACCTGGAGCATGCTCTTCGGTTCGTATTGTGAGAGGTCGAGCGGAGTAGGAGATTTCTTGCTCTGCGCATCTTCTGCGGCTGGCGGGTTCTCTCCGGTTAATGGTCCGACGTGCATTCCGACACCGGCCATGACGCCAACGCCATAGAGCCACTGACGGCGATTGATCAACTTGGACCTCCTGCGTTTTCCAGGTTCGCGAACAGCTATTGTCCCGGTTCGAGGGCGGGCGTGGCAATGTCGACTGGCTTTTGCTCTCCATTAATGGAGCCATGCCACACGCTGCCGCCGAACGTTGTGATGTAAATCTTGTTGTGGTCGAGCGGATCGGGGATCACGCGTTGACCCCACTTGAAATTGAAACCCGGGATACGCGTCCAAGTGAGCCCGCGGTCCGCCGAGCGCCAGGCCGAGGACTCGAAGCCGGCCGCATACAGCACGTCGGGATTCGCTGGATCGATGGTGATGTCGTAGATGTGCCGATCTTTTTCGAGCACCTGCTTCCAGGTTTTGCCCGCATCTTCGGAAAGGAAGATGCCCCCGCCATCGCCATGTTCTCCCGCGGCACGTCCCCACACCGTAAGGTACAGGCGATTGGGCGACCGCGGATCGATGGCAAGGCCGTTGGGAGCGTTCGATCCTTCAGGAAGTTGGACTGGCTGCCAATGTTCGGCGCCATCAGTGGAGCGATACAGCGCCCCGTCTCCGGCATTGCCGATGCTGCCATCTTCCGAACGTCGCGCGATCAACGCGTACAAAACGCCATCCGAGCTTCTCGCCAGCCTCCAGGCAAAGGGCTGCGATTGCGTGATGCCTTGGTTCTTCAGGCTCCAGGTACGGCCGCCGTCGGAGCTTTTGTAGACGCCACGGTTAAATCCCGCCACGTAGAGAACGCGATTGTCGACGGGGCTGTCGGGATCGAGCAGGATGTGGGTTGCCCCGGTTTCGTCCATGCCCTTATTCGATTTCGTCCAGTTGCGGCCGCCGTCTTCGCTGCGGCAAACGCCACCTTTAAAGTTCATCGGGGAATTATGCCGCCACATTTTCGGCCGCGGCAGATCGTGCGTGTAACTGTTCACGCTCCACATGCGTCCTTTGACTTTCGGATCGAAAACGATCCAATACGTCGTGTTCTGCCACTCTCGTGGAACTCCAGCAGTGGAACTTGTCCACGAGACGCCGCCGTCTTCACTGCGAAATAGGCCGATGTCGGTGTAGGTAATGAACACGCGCTTGGGGTCGAACGGATCGAAATGAATGCCGTAGCTGTTGGTGACGTCGAGACCCATCGTGGTCCAGCCGGCGTCATTGACTCTGCGGGAATACTGCGCGGCCCAGGTTGCGCCGCCGTCAGCAGTGCGCATAGTGCGGCCAAGGTCCGTGCCATACGCGAGGTTCGGATCCTGCTCGGCAACCGTCATGGCCAGCGGGTTCTCGCCCCAGCCCGGCCCAAAGCGCTCGGTGATCCAGGCATCGTGAATATTCTTGGCAGCCGTGTCGGCTTCTTTCCAGACCAGTTTCCAGTCGATACCGGAGTTCGTGGTCTTGGCGACGCCGATCCAGTTCTTGCCATCGAGTGCGAGATGGTCGTAGGAAACGTACGCGACTTCCGGATGATGCAGGCTGGTGGCGATCGCGCGCACATTCGCTCCAGTGCCCGGCAAGGTCGTCGGCTTCCAGTTCGCGCCGCCATCGATAGAAACGAAGGCGCCTTTCTCTGACGTGGTGTATAGGGTCGGCTGCGGTCCAGAGCCAAAACCGAGAGACGTCTCATTGGCAGTTGCAGGCAACGGCAGAGTCTTTACACCCGACGGGCTCGCGACGAACACATCATGCGCGCTCGCCATATATAAGGTGCGCGAACCTTCCGGCGAGCGGGGATCGACCCATATCCGGCGAGGACGGACAGGCACATCGACTCTCTTCGTCCAGGTCTTGCCCGCATCAGGCGACACGAAAAGCGCGATTTTATCTTTCTCGCCGGCGGTAACGTAGAAGGTTTTGGAATCGGCCGGATCGATCGCCATCGCGGAAATCGTGCCGAGAGGGTCGGGATCAGCCAGGATGATTTCGTCCGCGTGGTCGGAGGCCATTTTCACACCCTTCACCGAGTCGGGCGCCGGATAGACCAGTTCCCAATGCTCGCCGGCATCGGTGCTGCGCCACAACGCGGTAGCGTGCGCATACATGGTCTTCGGATCTTTAGGATCGAACACGAAGAAATCCACCACGCCGCGTAGGCTGAACATGCGCCAGTTTTTTCCGGCATCGTGCGTGATATAGGAGCCGGTCATGTCGCACGAGATGAGCACGGTGTTTGTATCGAGCGGGCTGATGGTGGGGTTGAACATCGCACCACCCCCGCCCGGCCCAATGATGCGGAAATCGCCCGGACGTTCGGTGGCGGCACTCGATAGACACACTGCGACGAGAATTGCGGGAAGGAAATGGAGCTTCATCGGTCCCTGCCTGATGTTATAAGAGCGGCGAGAAGTGGCCGCTCGCCAAGATTCATTGAGTCGAACTGGAACCGGCCGCCTGTCAACCTTCATGACAAGAGCGGCCGGTTTCCTCGACGGGGTGAGTTAGAACGTAATCCTCAGCCGCAGACGAATGGTGCGGCGGCTGTCGACGCCTTCCTGGGTATAGGTGTTCTCCAGAAGCCCGAACTGGTCGTTGACATTTACTCCATCAGCCGGAATAAATGGTTTGAAGGTTACCGGGTCTACCCCAACAGAAAAATCGCCCAAATTCGCGAACGAGCCTCCTCCTCCTCCGTCGTCGGCGTTCGGCGAGAATAAGCGATGATTGAAGAGGTTCTGTACGTCTGCTCCAAGCGTTGCAGTGACGCGCTCTCCAAAGTGGAAATCCTTATGAAGGCCCAAATTCACTCCCCACGTGCCGGGGCCATACAAAGAGTTGCGCTTTGCAAGTTTAGGGTTGCTGAGTACGTCCGCTCCAATGGGAGGAAGATCGAAGGCGGCAGGGTCCCAGATCTGGTTACCGTTTCTATGATTCACGTCACCGATTACCACAGGTCGGAATGACGGACCATTGAAGTCTCCAACAGCATCCACCGAACCAACGCCGATATTCCCTAATGTTACCGGGCCACAGTTGTCACAAATCCAGAAAGGAGTGAAAGCGGTTCCTGTTTTCGCGAACATGTTGAAACTGGTTTGCCATCCTCCGATCAACGCGTCTGCCCACTTGGAGAAACCCGATCCGTAGCTCCTCCCTCTTCCTATCGGCAAATCCCAAACACCATAAGCCACAACTCGATTTTTCGGGATCCACGAATCCTGTGTATAGTCGAGATTGGGAGTGAAAGGATTCCACGCGAGGCCCCCAAGACTAGAGTTACCCCAGTCTAGGGCGGTAGTCTTCTGATCAGCATAGGTATAAGCAAAGTTCAACAACAAACCATGCGAGTAGCGGCGCTCAAACTGGGCCTGGAATGCATTGCTGCGCCCGTGCCCGAAGTTCCCGTAGTTCGCCAGGTAATCCCCGAGACCCGGCAATGGTTGGCGCGCGAGGTCCGCGGCCGAATAGTCGCAATCTTGCGCGTCAATCGGATCACACGCCGTAACACCATCGCCGGTTGTCGTTCCAAACGGCACGTCGCTTGGTGGGATCTCGTTCAAATCAACGCCCGCAATCAATCCGCTCATGCTACTGCCAAGATAGGAGAAGCGGATGGACGTATCTCGCATAAGCTCACGTTCGAAAGTTACGTTGTACTGTTGAATGCGTGGCTGCTGTAAGCCAACTGGAACCGGATTGATGGACGGAATGCCACCGAAACCCGATCTGACCGTACCGCCTGTGAGGGGACTGAAACCGTGATCGAATCCCGGCCAACCCGCAAAAGGGGTCGAATTACCATCTGCATCCTTGTTTCTCTTTGTCAGACTTTGGTTGAACGCGTTGGTGGCGAGCGGGTCGCGTATACCCTGCGCAGCAGAAGTTGGAAAATAAAATCCCCATCCTCCTCGCAGTGAGGATTTGTCGGTCAAGCGAACCGCAACTCCAACTCGGGGAGCGATGTTGTTCTTGTCAGTTCTGACCAAGCCGCGGCCGATGCCGAGCCCCGACTGCGATGCAGTCACGATTGGTCTTGTGTCAGCAACTCGAGTATCGAGGAACGGCAACGTCTTTTCGGAAGGAACGATAAAACGTCCTTTAAGCCCCGTTGCCGGGTCGACGAACTTCGGATCGAAGTTGATCAACATGTCATTGTTATCAATGAAAGGTGTGATGACTTCATACCGGATGCCCAAGTTGAGCGTGAGGCGTGGGCTTACTTTCCAGTCATCTTGGAAGAAATAGCCCGTTTCCCAGTTGTAAACATCCATGGGGGAAGGCCGTGGCAAGTTGACGTAGCTGACACTGCTAGATCCCAGCCCGAGGAGAAACGGGACGAATGTGTTTGCACCGGAACCGCCGTAAGTGACCAAACCGCGCACATTTTGGCGATTTTTAGCAAAACCGTCCACCGCATTGTTCTTCACAAAATCAGCGCCCATCTTGAGGCTGTGTTTCCGGATGACCCAAGTGAGAGTATCTCCGAACGTGGCCAGATTCTGATCTTCCGACCTATCAGTATCCCTATTGCCGTTAGCGAAGGTCGCATACACGTTACTGAAACTCACCGCCGGATGGCCAAACGTAGCGAGCTCCCCGGGCTGCGTCACTGCTCCGTAGGCATCGATATCGGATTGATCGAATCCGATACTCGAAAGAAATCCCCCGAGCGTCGTGTTGCTGTGTATATATTTACGTTCACGATTGAAACCACCGCGAGCTTCATTGATCACATTCGTGTTAAAGACACGATTGTATGAAATAGAGATTGTGTTGTTTCGGCGCTCCTGCTGCTTGAGCCCAAGGCCGGGATAGGCACCAACGACAGATTGATTAGCGATGGTCGCGCCGGACCCGGTGTACACGACGTATACGCGGTCTTTGTCGCTGAAATCGTGATCGACGCGTAGTGATCCTGTATCGATGACGCTTCGGCCGGGCAGAATGGTGTGATATCCGGGAATGCGCCCTCGTCGGTCAATGGGCGCACCAACACCGATCTTGGGGAAGTACGTATTGATCAGAGCCTGGGTAGTGGGGTTCAGCAGCCGCGACGGAATCGTAATGAACTGCTCGCCAAGACCCCCTACCGTATCGTTAGCAATCTCCTCTGGGGTGAGCGTCACGCCAGCAGGAACGTCAGGTTTCACTGCAGTACTTGAGCTAGTGCTTGAGTCTGGCAACAGAGAAAAGTCGCCCGACCAAAATGTTGGATGCGGCAAAGTATTCGACCTGACCTGAACCGGCGAGCGGTTCCAATTTCTCTCATATGCCGCGAAAAACCACGTCTTCTTCAGCTTCGGGATCGGTCCACCGAATGACCCGCCCACATCGTTTAAATTGAAATACGGGTTGGGGTACGTACTCTGACCGGGATACGGCGCGAATTCCTGCTTGCCGGTGATGTCCTGCGAAGTCCACGCTGCCAGCGCCGAATTCTTGTTGTTGTAGAAAACCGATCCGTGATAACCCGCCCCTCCACGCTTGGTGGTGACGCGGATGTTCGAGATACCCGCAAACTCCGCACTGAAATCATTCGAGAGAACGTTGATGTCGGCAACCGCTTCCAACGAGGGCTTGCTGTCAGTCGGCGAGCCGGCAATCCCGCCGTTCGAGCGCTGCCCATCCAAAGTGAAGTTGCCGCCGTAACTCTGGGCTCCGAGAAACTTGAATTCGCCGTCGTCCGACCCTTGCGTAATGTTGGGATTGAGATAGAGAAACGAGTAGACATCACGACTATCGCGCGGGAGATCGATCACCGCGCGACTGCCAATCGTATCGCTGATGGTCTGATCAGAACTATTCACCAGCGGCGCTTCGGCCGACACATCAACGGTCTCGCTCGCAGAAGCCACCTTCAGCTGGGCATCCGCTCGAACGATGTCGCTACCGTTGAGTTCGATCCCAGTGATCTGGGTCGTCCTCATGCCGGCCAAGGAAACCGAAACTTGGTATTTGCCGCTAGCCAGGCCGAAAACCCGGTACTCGCCTTGGGCATTGGTTTTCGTTTCCCGTGGGTTGTTCGTGGCGAGATCCAAAATCACCACTTTTGCATTGGGGACGATCGCTCCCGACGCATCTGTCACCGAACCCGTGATGGTGCCCAAGTCCGTACCTTGCGCGAACACAAGCTGGGAACTCACGAGAGCAGCCAGCAGGATCAGGAAAATAGCGAAATATTTCGTCGACTTCATACGCACGCGCCCCCATTTTGCGCAGAGTTGCAAACGTTGATTCTTAACATACCTACACAACAAAAGCAAAGAAAGAATAAGCAAATGAAAATATATGAAAAATAAAAAGCAAGAACATTCCATTTCTGGAAATAGCGACTCTCCAATTCCTAGGTAACATCGCGGGCCCACTTACTCCTGAGGCAGATGCAATGCGAAGGTCTGAACAACCCG
>Ga0207665_10001866_pt1 | contig 14205 bp, 18 predicted proteins | sample LARL112metaG_FD_184351 | JGI IMG/M metagenome (GOLD analysis project Ga0207665, IMG submission 184351) | Corn, switchgrass and miscanthus rhizosphere microbial communities from Kellogg Biological Station, Michigan, USA - LAR L11-2 metaG... | ecosystem: Host-associated > Plants > Roots >...
GGCGCTGGGCGACGCCGAGGTCAAGGCGGCCGTCGACTACATGGTGGCGCGGTCGAAGTAAGCGGCGGAAACCTGTTCTGCCGTCGGCGATTTTCATTTGCGGACCTCGAAGGCGACGGGTAAAACGAGGCCGCCGCGGAATTCCAGGCGGATGTCAACCCGGTCTCCGGCGCGCAGCGTCCGTTTCGGGTTCAGGAGCATCAGGTGATACCCCCCCGGCGCAAAAGGCAAACTCGCATGGGGCAACAGTTCGACTTGCGGGGAGTGCTCCATGCCCGTCATCCCTTGCTTGGTAATACTGCGGTGAATCGTCACAGTCTCGAAGCCGGAACTTCTCGCGGCCACGAGTACTTGTGGCTGTGACGTCTTGTTTTGCAGCACCATGTATCCTGCCGTCATCGCCATCCCGGGCGGCGCTTCCCGCACCCAGGCATCGCGTACGGAAATCCCAGCCCCTTCGGTCGCGGCGGCGAGCGCTGTCAGCGCCGGTATGAGCCCGGCAAAAACCGCATGCCGCCATCTCATGCCGCTTTGCGTCCTTCAAGCTGCCGCAGCACTTCGAAGCGCCTGCTGATCCCCTCCGCATCGAGGGGCGGCGCGAACACGGCGCGATATCGGGCCTGCGGGTCCACCAGAAATACCGCCGCCGTGTGATACACAGGATAATTTTCCGCACCCGGTTTGACCTCGACCTGGTACGCGGCACCGAGCTGACCCGCCAGGTTACCGAGCTGCGCGTCCCCTCCCGTGACGCCGAGAAAGGTCGCGTCAAAATAGGCCACGTACTGCCCGAGCTTGCCGGCGGTATCGCGATTGGGATCCACCGAGATAAAGATGAATTGGACGTCCTTGGCGCCGCCTGTACTCTTGGCGATGTTTTCGCGCGCGCGGGCCAATGTCGCGAGGGTCGTCGGACAGATGTCCGGGCAATGCGTGTAGCCGAAAAATAGAAAGGACCATTTGCCTTTTAGGCGTGAAAGATCAAATGCGCGATTCTCTTGATCGGTGAACGCAAAGGCGGCCAGCGGCTTCGGAGCGGGGAACAAGGTCATCACCCGGTCCGGTAGGAATACGGCCTGCGAACCGTTTTCCCTATATACGGCCGCGAGCCACGTTCCGCCAAGCAGCGCGGCGAGGACCACGGCTGTCATCATGATGCTAGATCTGAGGGATATTTTTTTCACTGCCGCTCAATGAGGAAATCTCGAGTCTCCTGCCGACTATACGCGGCAACGGTCGAAGTAAAAACAGACAGCGAGCAACACCGAAAGTTTCGGTGCCCTCGGTTCAGGCGGGGCGAATCCCGAGTTTCTCCAGCAGGGCGCGGTCGCGCGCGGCTTCGGGATTGCCGGTGGTGAGGAGCTTGTCACCGTAAAAAATCGAATTCGCCCCGGCGAGGAAGCACAGGGCCTGCACGGCCTCGGGCATATCGGCGCGTCCTGCGGAGAGCCGCACGGTGCTGCGCGGCATGGTGATGCGGGCGCAGGCGACAGTGCGCACGAACTCGCTCCAGTCGAGCTTCGGTGCGTTCTCGAGCGGCGTGCCCGCTACCCGAACGAGATCGTTGATCGGCACCGATTCAGGCTGCGGATCCAGGCTCGCGAGCCGGGCGATGAGGCCCGCGCGCTGTGCGCGCGACTCGCCCATCCCGACGATTCCCCCGCAGCACACCTTGATTCCGGCACGGCGCACCCGCGCCAGCGTATCGAGCCGGTCGCCGTAAGTGCGCGTGGTGATGATCTCGCCGTAGAACTCCGGGGCCGTGTCGAGGTTGTGGTTGTAATAGTCGAGACCCGCCGCCTTGAGCTCCTCCGCCTGGCCCTCGCGCAGCAGTCCGAGTGTCGCGCAGGTCTCCAGGCCCAGCGCTTTTACCGCGCGCACCCTCTGCGCCACCTGTTCGAGGTCTTTCTGCTTGGGGCCCCGCCAGGCGGCGCCCATGCAAAACCGCGTGGCTCCGTTCCGCTTCGCTGCGCGCGCCGCTGCGAGCACCGTCTCGAGCGAAAGCAGCGGCTCGTTTTCCACGCCGGTTCGGTAGCGCGCCGATTGCGGGCAATAGGCGCAATCTTCCGGACACCCTCCGGTCTTGATCGACAGCAGCGTGGACAGCTGCACCGCGTTGGCGTCGAAGTGCAGGCGATGCACGCTCTGTGCGCGATGGAGGAGATCGTTGAAGGGCTGCTCGAAGAGCGCTTCGACCGCCGCGCGGGTCCAGCTCGGCGCGTCTTCGGTTCGACTGCCGTGCACCGGTGCGCCGGCTTGCTCGTTATGAGGAATCATCCGCACGGCACGATCATCCGGGCAAGTTGAAAAGTTGTCAAATGGCGCCGTTCGCTCTGTTCAGCACCTGCGCAAGAAACGTCCATGCTTGGGCCGGCGGAGACTGCCTGCTCTGCGGCGCGGAAAGCGGTCCAGAGCTGCTCTGCCCGGCTTGTATCGGCGAATTGCCCGCGCTCCCCGAATCCTGCCCGCAGTGCGCGCTCCCCAGTCCCGCCGCCGCGGTGTGCGGGAGCTGCATCAATCGCTCCCCGCACTTCGACGCAACGCTCGCGTTGTGGCGCTACGAATTTCCGTGCGATGGGCTGGTGCAAGCGCTCAAGTATCGTGCGCAACTCGCGCTCGCGGGATTCTTCGCCCGCAGCCTCGCGTTCCGGCCCCTGCCCGAGGTCGACGTGGTCCTGCCGATGCCGCTGCACGCGAAGCGCCTCGCCGAGCGCGGATTCAATCAGGCGCTCGAGATCGCCCGCGGGCTCGCGCGGTACCGCGGCACACCGATCGAGCCGCGCGGCGTGCTGCGCGTGAAGAACACGCCGCCGCAGACGGAACTTCCTTACGAGGATCGCGCGAAAAACGTGCGCGGGGCGTTCCTGTGCGAGCTCGATCTCTCCGGAGCGAGCGTCGCCGTCTTGGACGACGTCATGACGACGGGGGCGACCTTGAACGAGCTCGCGCGGGTGCTCAAGCGCGCAGGCGCGAGAAGAGTCGAGAACTTCGTGATCGCGCGCACCGTTCATCGCTGATCGAGCACCCGCCGAAGGAGTATCCTATGGATGCCTTACACCGGTGTCGGGAATCATGAGTGTCGGTGGGAAAAACCGAGGAACACAGATTTCACGCTGGGGCATAGCTGCCCTGCCGTTGAGCGTATTCGTCGGCATCGTGCTCGGCGCAGTTGTCGGTGCAGCGATGGCTCACGTGGGCATTGGCGTCGCCATCGGGGCAGGTTTTGGTGTTGGCGTCGGCGTTGCCGTGACGGTTGCGGTTTTTTTGTTTGGCTCTTCCGAACCACCGGGCTCCCAGTGATGGTCTTCGTGACCCCTCCTGCCTAGGCTTCCTCCCTCGGGTCGCGCGCGAGCAGCTCCTGCACGGCGTCGCGCGGTCGGATGCCGCGGAACAGCACCGCGCAAACCGCGCGGGTGATCGGCATGTCGATCCGCCTTTCGGCGGCAAGCGCCTCGATCGAGGGCGCGGAATACACTCCTTCGGCGACGTGGCCGAGTTCCCTGAGAATCGCCTCGAGCGACTCGCCCCGGGCGAGGAGCAGCCCGACGCGCCGGTTGCGGGAAAGCTCACCGGTGCACGTCAGGATGAGGTCCCCCGCCCCTGCGAGCCCCATGAAAGTTTCCGACCGCCCGCCCATAGCCACGCCGAGCCGCGTGAGCTCGGCAAGGCCCCGGGTGATCAACGCCGCACGGGCGTTCATGCCGAGGCCCAAGCCGTCGCTGATGCCGGCGGCGATCGCCATGACGTTCTTCACGGCTCCGCTGATCTCGACCCCCGCGAGATCGGTACTGAAATAGACCCTGAGGGTCCGCTGGTGCAGTTCGCGCGCAAGGCGCTTCGCAAACTCCGCGTCGCCCGCGGCGAGCGTGAGCGCCGTGGGGAGCCCCCGTGCCACTTCCAGCGCAAAGCTCGGGCCCGACAAGGCCCCGCAGGCGGCGAGCTTTCCGAGCACGTCGGCAGCGACTTGATGGGCCAGCTTGCCGCTAGCCCGCTCGAAACCCTTGCAGGCCCAGACGACGGGCTGCTCGAACCGCGACGCGCGGACGCGCCCGAGCACCTCGCGCAGCTCGGAGGTCGGCGTGGCGATCAGGGCCGCGTCGCACTCGGCCAATGCGGAGGAGAGGTTTCCGGTCACCGTGACCGAATCCGGAATCGAAACTTCGGGGAGATAACGGGGATTGCGCCGGCCCGACCCGATGGCGGCTGCCAGCGCCGCGTCGCGCGCCCAGAGGCTGACGCGGTGCCTTCCCGCGAGCGAGATCGCCAGAGCCGTACCCCACGCTCCTGCGCCGAGAATCGCGATGTTCAGCTAGATGCCCCAGACCTGATTGATTTTGACGTAACCGCTCTGGCCCTCGGCGTGGCGCACCCTGATCCAGCCGCCCGCGGGCGGCTCCGCGACGTCGAGGGCGACGCCCTGCTGCGCCTGGAACACAAGGGTCGCCTGGTCGTTCGCCGCCTGCCTGACGTCGGCGACGGGCACGGTCACGATCACTGTGCGTTTGTCCGAGAGCGTCTTCTTCTCCACCCAGACGAGGTCCCCCGTCTGATCACGGACCTTGACCCAGCTGTCGATGGTGATCACGACTTCGACCGGGTACTGGCGGCTCGCGACGAAAAGTTTCTTCGCGCGAACCGAGGGCGCGTCGTACATCGGCGTTCCGTTTTCGGCGATCGAGCGAAACTCCCCGGCCGCGGCCGAGCACGCGAACGCGAGCAGAGCGGAGGCGGCGAGACTGCGCATCAGTGGGCTATCTCGATGCGCGGGCCGCTGGGCTGCGCGGAGGAGGCTTCGGCGGCGCGCTGCTGATAGAGCGCCTCGAAATTCACGGGTGCGAGCAGCACCGGAGGGAAACCCGCGCGGCTGACGACATCGGAAACGGTTTCTCGCGCATAGGGAAACAGGACGTTCGGGCAAACTATCCCGAGCACCGGGGCGAGGTCCGCATCGGGGACGTTGCGGATCTGGAAGACGCCCGCCTGCGAGGCCTCAACGAGGAACAGCGTCTTGTCGCCGCGTTTTGCGCTTACCGTGATGACCAACGTCACCTCGAACAGGAGCTCGTTCACGCGCTGCGACTGCTGTGTGATCTGAACTTCGAGCTGCGGTTGCTCGCCCTGCATGAACGTCTGTGGCCCGCCCGGGACTTCGAGGGACAGATCCTTCACGTAGATTTTCTCGATACCGAACGTCGGCTGCTGCGTTTCGCTCATCAGGGCTCCGATAGAATTGAAAAGGCGCGCGGAAGCTAGCCCGCGAGCAGCGAGTCGAGCTTTCCGGCATGATCCAGCGCTGCGAGCTCTTCGAATCCGCCCACGTGCGTATCACCGATGTAAATCTGCGGCACCGTGCGTCTGCCGGTCTTGTTCATCATTTCCTCGCGCTCGCGCGGATCGAGATCGACTCGTATCTTCTCGATCTCGGTTACGCCCTTCGAGCCGAGCAGCATCTCCGCGCGCAGGCAGAAGGGGCAGACGGCGGTCGAGTACATCCGAATCTTGGCCACCTACTTCTCCAGAGGCAGGCCCGCTTGCCGCCAGGCCCCGATTCCGCCGCTCAGCGTGAATACCTGCTCGAAGCCCTGCTTGCGCAGCGCCGTCGCGGCCCTGCCCGAGCGGTTTCCGTCGCCGCACACGACGATCACCGGTTTCGCCTTGTGCTTCTCGATCTCGGCGGCGCGCGATTCGAGCTCCCCGAGGGCGATGTTGCGGGCGTTGAGCATGTGCCCTTTTTCGTACTCGGCCCCTTCACGCACGTCCAGCACGAGGGCGTTCTGCTGGTTGATCAGCAAGGTCGCCTGGAGGGTCGAGACCGAGGCGCCGGCCGCTCCGCGGCGCACCGCGGGCCAGATGAGCATCGCGCCGCTCACGAACGCCACTCCGACTAGAAATATGTTGTCGGTGACGAATTTCAGAATGTTGACTTCCGGCATGTCACGATCTCGGCGGGCTGCCGCACAACACTTCGCGCATGGTGGCGATCAGATGCAGCGTACGCTGGTCGCTCACGGAATAATAGACGTGATTGGCATTCTTTCTCGGACTGAGGATGCGCTTTTCCCGGAGGATCGCCAGGTGTTGCGAGACGTTGCTCTGGGAAGTCCCGACCGCCTCGACGATGTCCTGTACGCTCAACTCATGCTCGCCAAGGACGCACAGGATCTTCAGCCGCAGCGGATGAGCGATGGCCCGCATTGCGCGAGCCATTTTCTCGATCTGCTCCTTGCGGCCGATCAGTTCGAAAATGTCCCGGGGCTGACGCTGCGCGACCTGTCCTCGAATTTCCATAGGCGCTCATTATAAAATGCTTTCTTGCGGCGCGAACGGGCGCCGGGTCGAGAATGGTCACTATGCATAAAGTCGTTCTGTTGCGCCACGGTGAATCGGTCTGGAACATGGAAAACCGCTTCACCGGCTGGACCGACGTGGACCTCACCCAACGCGGCGTCGAGGAAGCAAAGCGCGCCGGCGAAACGCTCAAGGAGGCGGGCTTCGCCTTCGATTGTGCCTACACTTCGGTGTTGAAGCGCGCCATCAAGACCTTGTGGCTCGCCCTGGAGACGATGGACCTGATGTGGATCCCGGTGCATCATTCGTGGCGACTGAACGAACGCCACTATGGCGCGCTTCAGGGGCTGAACAAGGCCGAAATGACCGCGAAGTTCGGCGAGGAACAGGTTCTCCTTTGGCGTCGCAGCTATGACTTGCCGCCTCCCGCGCTCGCTCGTGACGATCCCCGCCATCCCCGGGGTGACCCGCGCTACGCCGGTCTCGCTGAATCCGAGCTGCCGCTCACCGAATGCCTGAAGGACACGGTCGCGCGATTCCTGCCGTACTGGAGCGCCACGATCGCGCCCGAGGTGCTTCGGGGCCGCAAGGTCATCATCGCCGCCCACGGCAATAGCCTTCGCGCCCTGGTCAAGTACCTCGACGGCGTGAGCGACGCCGAAATCGTGGGCGTGAACATCCCCACGGGGATTCCGCTGGTCTACGAGCTGGACTCGGGATTGCGGCCGCTGCGGCACTACTATCTTGGAGATCCGGCCGAGGTGCAAGCGCGAACCCAAGCGGTTGTCGACCAGGCCAAGGCGCGAAATTGATCCGGATCGGAGTAGCCCTCCTCGTTGTGCCGGTCCTGGCGTTCGCCCAGGGCGAAGCGGAAAGGCTCGACGCCCTCCGAACGCGCATCGAAGGGCTGCGCGCAAAAATCGCGGAGGCCGAAGAAAGCCGCACGGAAGCGCGCGACCAGCTGCGCGACTCCGAGCGCGCCATCTCCGAAGCGAGCCGCGCGCTTCGCGCTTTGGGGGGCAGACGCGCGGCGGCCCAGCGCGACCTCGATACACTGCTGCGGCGCGGCCAGGCGCTCGAGACGGAAATAGTCTCGCGCCGGGAAGGCCTCGGGAGACTGCTCACCCTGCGTTATCTCAATGGAGAGCAAAGCGGCCTGAAACTTCTGCTCTCGGGCGAGGAACCCGGCCGCATCGCGCGCGAGCTGCATTACTACGGTTATGTTTCCCGCGCGCAAGCCGAGTTCATCGGTGAACTGCGCTCCAGCCTCGCCCGGCTGAAGGAGCTCGAGGCGCGGAGCCGGGAAAGGAACGCCGAGATCGCCGCCATCGAATCGGCGCGGCGCACCGAGCGCGCCGCGCTGATCAAACAGCAGGAGGAGCACCGCAAAGTGCTTGCGCGCGTCTCCAGCCAGTTGCGCGCGCAGCGCAGCGAGGTGCAGCACCTCGAGCGTGACGAGTCGCGGTTGTCGCGGCTCGTCGAGGAGCTCGGCAGGGTGATCGCGGCCACGCCGCTCCTTCGCAACGAACGAGTTCCCGAGCCCGACGGTGCGGAGGGGTCCTTGTCGGGGCTCAAGCGCGGACTGCGGCTGCCGATCAGGGGTGTACTCGCAAACCGCTTCGGCGCCCAGCGTCCCAGCGGCGGGCCTTCGTGGAAGGGCCTGTTCATTCGCTCGCCTTCGGGGCAGGAGGTGCGGGCGGTCGCATCGGGGCGTGTCGTGTTCGCCGACTGGCTGCGCGGCTTCGGAAACCTGCTCATCATCGACCACGGAAAGGGCTATCTCACCATCTACGGGAACAACGAATCGGTGCTCAAGCAGGTCGGAGAGCCGGTGCGAACGGGGGACGCGGTTGCGACTGTAGGAGCAAGCGGCGGCAACATGGAATCGGGTCTATACTTCGAGATTCGACATGAAGGAAAGGCCTTTGATCCCATGCGCTGGGTGTCCTTGAAGTGAGCGATAGCGACGCCAAGCGGCCCGCGCAGGGCCCGGGACCGAATATCATGATGACCCACATCAGACAGGCCAGCCTGGTGCTGGTCGGCGTGCTGGCAGGAGTCCTGCTCAGCCTGAACTTCTCCGCGGTGGCTCAACGCGAAGCGGCGCGTTTCCCGCTTCCGGTCGATGAGCTGCGCGCCTTCGCCGAAGTGTTCGGCGCGATCAAATCGAGCTACGTCGAGCCGGTGGAGGACAAGAAGCTCATCACGGAAGCGATCAGCGGCATGCTGACCGGGCTCGATCCACACTCCGCTTATCTGGACCAGGACGCGTTCCGCGAGCTCCAGGTGGGCACGCAGGGTCAATTCGGCGGCCTCGGCATCGAGGTCGGCATGGAGGAAGGGTTCGTCAAGGTCGTGTCGCCCATCGAGGACACGCCGGCATTTCGCGCCGGGTTGAAGCCCGGGGATTTCATCATCAAGATCGACGACACCTCGGTCAAGGGCATGAGCCTGAACGAGGCGGTCAAGCGCATGCGCGGCAAGCCGAAAACGAACATCCGCCTCACCATCCTGAGGAAGGGCGAGCCGAAGCCCTTCGAGGTCACCCTCACGCGCGACGTCATTCGCGTGCAAAGCGTGAAGTCCAAGCTGATCGAGCCCGGCTACGGGTGGGTCCGAGTGTCCCAGTTCCAGGAGCATACCGGCGAAAACCTCGTAAAGCACGTCGAGGGGCTGTACAAGAACGGGCCGCTAAAGGGCCTGATTCTGGATTTGCGCAACGATCCGGGCGGACTCCTGAACGGCGCAGTGGGGATCTCTTCGGCGTTCCTGCCGCGGGGCGTGGTGGTGGTGTCGACCGACGGCCGCACCGAAGACGCCAAGCGCAAGTTCATCGCCGCGCCGGAGGATTATCTGCGGGGCAACCGCGAGGATTATCTGAAGAACCTGCCTGCGGCGGTGAAGACCGTGCCGATGGTGGTGCTCGTCAACGGTGGATCGGCCTCCGCGTCCGAAATCGTCGCCGGCGCCCTGCAAGACCACAAGCGCGCGACGTTGCTGGGCACCCCCACGTTCGGCAAGGGCTCGGTGCAGACGATCCTTCCGCTCGGCAACAATACCGCGATCAAGCTGACTACCGCCCGCTACTACACCCCGAGCGGGCGCTCGATCCAGGCCAAAGGCATCGTGCCCGACGTCCTCATCGAGGATCCCACGACGCCGACCACGGGGCGCTTGCGCGAAGCCGATCTGGAAAAGCATCTCCTCAACGACCAGGAGCGGGAGGCCCAGCCCGAGAAAGCCCAGCGCACCAGCGCAAAACCGTCGACCGATGCGGAAGAAAAACCGCCGGCGCCGCTCGAGTTCGCCTCTGAAAAGGACTTCCAGTTCCAGCAGGCGCTCAAGCTCCTGAAGGGCATGCCGCTCACCACCGCGCAAAGCACGCCGCCCGCGCCTGTCAAGAATTGATAAGGCGGACGCGAAAAGCGCGCCGCCTTATCTCCGCGGGTTGGAACCGCCGCGGAGCGCGGTTCATCCCGCGACCCAGTATGCCCATTTATGAATGACGAACAACTTCTTAGGTATTCCCGGCATATTCTGCTCCCTGAGATTGGCGTCGAGGGGCAAGAGAAGCTGCTCGGGTCATCGGCCCTGGTCGTAGGCGCGGGAGGGCTCGGTTCACCCGCCGCGCTGTACCTCGCCGCGGCAGGCGTTGGAACGATCACTCTCGCCGACGGCGATACAGTGGACCTCACCAACCTGCAGCGCCAGATCCTTCACACCACCGAATCGATAGGAAGGCCCAAGGCTGCGTCCGGGCGCGAGGCGCTCGGAAAAATAAACCCGGAAGTGAAAGTCGTTCCTCTCCAACAGCGCCTCCAGGACGAAGGGCTCGGCGCGCTCGTTGCGTCGAGCAGCGTCGTCCTCGACTGCTCGGACAATTTCGCGACCCGCCACGCGGTGAATCGCGCATGCGTGCGGCATCACAAGCCGCTCGTCTCAGGCGCCGCTGTGCGCTTCGACGGCCAGGTCAGCGTTTTTGACTTGAGGGACGACCTCAGTCCCTGCTATCACTGCCTGTTCCCGGAGAATGCGGATCTCGAGGAAGTGCGCTGCGCGGTCATGGGCGTGTTTGCGCCGCTCACCGGGATCATCGGTACGGTCCAGGCCGCGGAGGCGCTGAAGCTGCTCGCGGGAGCCGGCGAGACCCTGAAGGGGCGCTTGCTGATCCTGGACGCGCTCGCGATGCAGTGGCGAACGGTCAAACTCGCCAAGGATCCAGCCTGCTCCGTGTGCGCGAGGGTGATCGCCTAGGTTTCATGTTTTTATAGCAGCAGCGGCCACTGTTTCTCCCATAGCTCCGAGGGCATTCGTTTGAAGCCGCTCTTGGCGAACAGCTGCCAGCGCCCGATCACGTAGCAGAGCATCAGATTGGCCTGAGGACCTGGATCGGCGGGTAGCTGGGATCCCTCCGCCGCGTCGTGTCCTTGCGTTCCCGCCACGCGCAAGCACTGCTTGAGCGTCGCCTCGAGGCGGTCGTGCAGCTGGTTGATGCGCACTTGGAGCCGCTCGTCCTCGTTTACGAGCGCGTCGCCGACCAGCACGCGCGTCATCCCCGGGTTTTTCTCGGCGAAGCTGAGGAGCGAGGAGAGGATCGCTTGGACCTGCTTCAGGCCGTTCTCCTCTTCCGCGGTGATCTTGTTCACCAGGCCGAACAGCGTCTGCTCGATGAATTCGATCAGGCCCTCGAACATCTGCGCCTTGCTCGCGAAATGGCGGTAGAGCGCGGCTTCGGACACGTCGAGCTCCTTGGCCAGAGCCGCGGTCGTCACTTTCTCTCCCTTCGGGTTCTCGAGCATCCGTGCCAGCACTTGCAGGATCTGCAGGCGGCGGGCACCGGGCTTGACAGCGGGCATGGCGTACTCCGGGGCGGTCGGCGGGATGCTTATTGTATGACTCCGGGTAAGTGCTTGCTACCGGGTTCCACTGCGATCTTCCCGGTAGTCAGTGAAATCCCTGGATCCCCGCCTGCGCTCCGGTGACCGCGCAAGGCTTGCGCGGTCACCGGGAGCGGATCAGCGTCCCGACACCCTCGTCGGTGAGAATTTCCAGCAGCAAGGCATGCTCGACGCGGCCGTCGATGATGTGCACGCTCTTCACGCCGTTCCTCGCGGCGTCGAGCGCCGAGCTGATCTTGGGAAGCATTCCGCCGGAAAGCGTTCCGTCGGCCACGAGGGCGTCGATCTTTTTCGGCGTAAGGCCCGTCAGGAGCTTGCCGTTCTTGTCGAGCACCCCGGGAGTATTGGTAAGCACGACGAGCTTTTCCGCCTTCAGCACTTCTGCGAGTTTTCCGGCCACGAGGTCGGCGTTGATGTTGTAAGACTGCCCGTCCGCACCAACGCCGATGGGCGCGACGACCGGGATGAATCCCCCTTGCTCCAGCGCCCAGATCACTTTCGGGTCGATCGAGGCGATTTCGCCGACCTGCCCGATGTCGATCTTTCCGCCGCCGTTGCTCTTGTCCGAGAGCAGCATCTTTTTCGCGTGAACGAAGGCGCCGTCCTGCCCCGTCAGCCCGACCGCCTTGCCGCCCGCCTGGTTGATGAGCGTCACCACTTCCTTGTTGACCTGGCCGCCGAGCACCATCTCGACCACGTCCATCGTCTCTGCGTCCGTCACCCGCATGCCCTGGACGAATTCGCCCTTCTTGCCCATGCGCGCCAGCTGCTCGTCGATCTGCGGGCCGCCGCCGTGCACGATCACCGGGTTCATGCCGACGAGCTTCAGCAGCACCACGTCGTGGGCGAAGCTGCGCTTGAGCAGCTCCTCGATCATTGCGTTGCCGCCGTACTTGACGACGATGGTCTTGCCGTGGAAGCGCTTGATGTAAGGCAGCGCTTCGGCGAGGACATTGGCCTTGTGGGCCGGAGTCTGGGCGGCGTTGCTCATCGGCATGCGCATCTTGAGCGCCGATTGTACCTTTGAGCGCCGAAAAAAAGAAAAAAAAGGCGGCCAGGCGGCCGCCTTTCGTCTTGATGCTTCTTGCGTATTACTGGATGGTGAGCTGCTTCGCGGCTGCGGTCGCCTTCTTGGGTAGCGTCAGTTCGAGCACGCCGTCCGAGTACTTGGCGCTGGCGCGGGCGTCGTCGATTTCCTGGCTCAGACGGAAGGCGCGCGACACCGTGCCGAAGTAGCGCTCGCTGTGCAGCACGCGTTCGCCGTCTTTTTCATCGCGCTCGGCGCGCGACTCGGCAGTGATCGAAACTTGGTCGCCGTCGATGTTGACCTTGATGTCTTCCTTCTTGACTCCCGGCAGTTCGGCGACCACCTTGTATTCGCCGTTGTGCTCGGCCACATCGACCTTCATGCGGCGCACGGGACTGGCAGCTTCAAAACCGACCGGCCCGACGACAAAACCCCTTAAAACGTCGTCGAACAGGTCGCTAAACGGATCGTAACGAGTAATGTTTGCCATGATTCTCTCCTTCTGTTCGTTCCGGGCAACAGCCCGCGTACCGTAGATATGGGGATCGTACCGAGGATTTCAAGCGCGCTTGCGAGCCTTGCGCGAAGCGGCTAGATTGGGCGCCACCGTGAGGTCGGGCTCCCGCTCGAAGGAGGCATTGCAAGCCAGCCGCTGCGCGCGCTGCGGCGACGTGTTCGAATGCGGAGCGCAGACAGGTCGGGCGCATTGCTGGTGCGGAGAATTCCCGGCGCTGTCCGGTCCCACCCCCGGTTCAGGCTGCTACTGCCCCCGCTGTCTCAAGGAGTCGATCGGGCGAAACGCCTTAGCCCTCAGGGACGGCCGGTCGCGGCGAGTTCCCTGACTTCGGCCACGACCCGAATCGTCTTGATCGTTTTGTCGCTCAGCTCGAACTTGAGCCGGATGGGCACGAAGTCTCCCTTTTTCAGCGGCCGCTTCAGGTCAACCAGCATCATGTGGTGGCCGCCCGGCTTGAGCTCGACGGTCTTGCCGGCAGGGAGTTCCAGCCTCGGCACCGCGCGCATGCGCATCACGTTGCCGTCCATTCTCATTTCGTGGATTTCCGCGCTGCCGGCGGCCGGGCTTTCCGCGCCGAGGAGGCTCGCGCGCCGATCGCTCGTGAGCTCCATGTAGGCCCCCGCCGTCGTCTGGCCGGGCGCCGTCCCGCGCACCCACGCGGCCCGGGCCTCGACCTGCCCGTGCGCGGCCGCCGTGGCCGCAAGGAGCGCCAACGCGAGGAGCGTTCCTGCCATCGTCCGCATCTTCAAACCGTCACAGCACGTAGCGCGCGAGGTCTTCGCTCTGCGCGAGTTCCTTGAGTTTCGAATCGACGAAACCGGCGTCGATCCTGAAGCTCTCCCCGCCGTGTTTGCCCGCGTCGAACGAAATCTCCTCCAGCAGCTTCTCCATCACCGTGTACAGGCGCCGCGCGCCGATGTTCTCGGTCTTTTCATTCACCGACCAGGCGATCTCGGCAAGACGCCGGATCCCGTCCGCTACGAAAGAGACCTCGACCTCCTCGGTGGCGAGCAGGGCCTGGTACTGGCGGGTGAGGCAGGCGTCGGTCGCCGTGAGGATTCTTTCGAAATCCTCCACCGAAAGCGAATCCAGCTCGACGCGGATGGGGAAGCGCCCCTGCAGCTCTGGAATCAGGTCCGAAGGTTTTGAAAGATGAAACGCTCCGCTCGCGATGAAGAGTATATGGTCGGTTTTCACCATTCCGTACTTGGTGGAGACGGTGGTGCCCTCCACGAGCGGGAGCAGGTCCCGCTGCACGCCTTGGCGCGAAACGTCGGGACCGGCCGTTTCGCCGCGGCTCGCGATCTTGTCGATCTCGTCCAGAAACACGATGCCGTTCTCCTCGACGTTGGCGAGCGCCTTGGCACGCAGGTCCTCCTCGTTGACGAGGCGAGCCGCCTCCTCGTCGGTGAGCATCCTCATCGCTTCGCGGATCTTCATCCGGCGCAGTTTTCTCCTGGCGCCGCCCAGATTCT
>Ga0207665_10001868_pt1 | contig 14199 bp, 13 predicted proteins | sample LARL112metaG_FD_184351 | JGI IMG/M metagenome (GOLD analysis project Ga0207665, IMG submission 184351) | Corn, switchgrass and miscanthus rhizosphere microbial communities from Kellogg Biological Station, Michigan, USA - LAR L11-2 metaG... | ecosystem: Host-associated > Plants > Roots >...
ACAAAACTACACTTCGATGTCGGTGGGCAAACACTTTCTGAAGTTTGGCGGGCGGCTGCGTGCAGTGCACGATGTGAGCACCGCAGCTGGAGGTTTCAATGGGTCGTGGTTTTTCAACGATCTTTCGCTTTACCAGCAGGAGCAGCCTTTCCAGTTTTCGATTAACGCAGTTCCGAACGCGACGACGCCGATCATTCCGACCGTGACCGTCAACGTGGTGGATGCCGGACTGTATTTCCAGGATGACTGGCGGATACGACCAAATTTCACGCTGAGTTATGGCTTGCGTTTTGAAACGCAGAACGCGATTCACGATCACAGGGACTTTGCCCCCCGTGTCGCGATGGCGTGGGGAATTGGAGGAGGCGGCAAAACGGCAGCCAAGACGGTGCTGCGCGCGGGCGTCGGCCTGTTCTACGATCGCTTTGGAGAAGAAGACGTGCTGCAGGCGACACGCCTGGACGGGGAGACGCAGTTGCAATACATTGTGCAGGCCAAAACGGGGGAGTTCATCCCAGGCTACCCGGTGATTCCCAACCAAGACCAGTTGCAGGCGAGTTCACCGACGCTTTACCAGATCGATCCGCGATACCGGTCGCCGTACATTCTGCAATCGGCTGTCACCCTGGAGCGGCAGCTGACGAAAATTGCCAACTTGTCTGTGTCGTACCTGAATTCGCACGGATACGACCAGCTATTCACGCGGAACATCAACGCGCCAATACCTCCGGCAACCGATCCGACTGACCCGGCAGTGCGGCCGCAAGGGACACTGGAGAATGTGTACCAATACACCACCGAGGGCATTTTCCGACAGAACCAACTGATCATCAGTTCGAATGTGCGTGCGGGCGCGAAGCTGACGCTGTTCGGTTACTACACACTGAATTCGGTTCACAGCAATACGTCGGGCGGATTTCCTTCGAACCAGTACAACATTGATCAGGATTACGGGCGGGCAGTGTATGACGTACGACATCGGGTATTTTTTGGCGGATCGATTTCGGGTCCTTATGGATTTCGTCTCAGCCCCTTCTTGATTGCAGCGTCAGGATCGCCTTACAACGTCAGCGTGGGACAGGATCTCAATGGGGACTCGGTGAACAATGATCGGCCAGCATTCTCGGGGGCTTGCTCCGATCCGACGAGTACGTGCTTCTATAACGCTACTCCAGCGGCGGGCGATCCGCGCATCCCGATCAACTATCTGACTGGGCCTACGCAGTTCACGCTGAATCTGCGCCTCGCCAAGACCTTCGGCTTCGGGAAAGAGACCGCAGCCGGCGGCGCAGGTCCGGGGGCCGGTGCTCACGGGGGTGGAGGTCCGCGCGGCGGCGGAGGTTTCGGCGGTGGTCCGCGTGCCGGTATGGGCGCGATCTTCGGGCCCGGGAATACGAATCACCGATACAACCTGACATTCAGCGTGAACGCGCGCAACGTGCTCAACCGCGTGAACCTGGCCGCGCCCATCGGGAACCTGAGTTCACCGAACTTCGGTCAGTCGGTAGCTCTTGCTGGCGGCCCGTTCTCCAGCGCAGCAGCCAACAGAAAGATCGAACTGCAGGCGAGCTTTAGTTTCTAATGGCTATGCAGCGTAAGGTCGCGGACGGAGGACTCGAGCGCACCACGGCCGCGAAATTGTATCTAAGAAAACGCTGTTAGGTGGCTACTGGCGCGACCGCCGCGTAGTTACTTTCTGAATTGCCCCATGTTGCTTTGGCCGACCCCTGGGTTCATGCCTGGGCCATTTTGTCCAAAGGGCTGATTCGTACCGTTCTGACCGTTGATTCCATTCAGGCCATTCATGCCGTTCCCCAATCCCTGCATCTGCATTTGATTCGCGAGCGCCTGCGCCGGATCGTACGGCCCTTTCGGAAGGCCTCCGCGGTCGCCGGCCGGGTTATAGGCGAACAACCAATCGTTGTAGTGATCTTTTTTGTTGTAAACGCGAATGCTCTGGTCGGTACTCACGCTGGCCACGCCGGCGATGCCGCCTCCGCCCATCGTCTGGCCGCCTGCGGGCTGGCCCGAGATGCTGGCAAAGGGCAACGTGCTGTTTGAATTGGATGGGGCATTTTGTTGCGCTTGACCGCCAGCGGTTCCCGAGGAGTCCGAAGGATTCGCGTTGCTGTCAGTGGTGGCCGCAGGGGTCGGCGGCGCGTTCATGCTGCCGACGGGTTGGCCCAGCGTCTGCCCGCCGGCGATTCCGCCGCTACCGATGGCATTGCCGAACGCCATCATCACGTCCACCTGGTGCAGGACCTTGAAGTCTTTGCCAGTGATTGGATCTTTGTAGCGCTTCCGCAAAAAGCGCATGTGATTGGAATCTTCCAGCATCTCGACGGTTGCCGGATAGCTTCCGAACTTGCGGTAATACTTTCGAATGGCGCGCTCGTACTCCACGCCCCGATGCACGAGTTCTTCTTCCTGGTCGCGCTTCATCTGCTGGTGGTAGTAGGTCAGCATCGGCAGGGAGACGGTGATGGTCAGCAACGACACCCACAGCAGGATGGTCAGCAGGATGTAGCCCTGTTCGCGTTTCCGGATTTTGATCCGTACGATCGGTTTCCGCATGGAGTCGCTCCTTACCCGGGTGCCTGCGTGAGCGGGATGTTCTGCTTGTTGTTGTAGAGAACGTCTTCGATCTCGACCGAGGCGGGGCCGATGTGCACAACCTTGTAGCGGCGATCGACGATGTCGCCTTCCACCGCGATGAAGACATCCTCTCCCTGGGAGAGAAATACTTTCTTCGGCTCACCGGGTTTGTTGGCGAAGCCGAAGAACTTCAGGTTAATCGGGGGCGGAGGCGGCGGCGGAGGCGGCGCGGGCGGCCCGATGGGACCAGCGTTTTCGATGACTGCGGGCGCGACCGGCGCTGGGATATCGACCTGCGCGACGAAAATGTTGCGGCCACTGCCGGTGTACTTGGTCTGCTCCGTCTGCGCGAGCAGGCGCAGATCCAGCGTGGGATCCAGGCGCTCCTGTGCGGCAGGGCGTTCCTTTCCATTGCGGCCGATGGTCCTTTTGGCTTTGCCGGCGACGGTAGTAGCCGGCTGCGCGGCCGTCACGGGAGCAGAAGGTCCACTGAAAAACTCGTACGCAATGATCAGCAAAGCGATCCCGCCCAGCACGCTTGCCCATACGACCTTCGTCTTGTTTTCGGACCCGATGTGCACGTTAGCTTCCCACCTTCTGGAAAGTTTCGAGTTTCATCTGCAACTGGATCGGACCATTCTGCTGGGCGAGCGCAATACTGTTGATGATGAAGAACACCTTGGAGCGCTCCAGGCCGTTCAGAAACTTCGCCAACGGCTGGTAGTCGCCCTGAATCGACGCTTCCACCTCCACCCGGCGCAGTCCCACGGGCTCGGGATCATCCCACTTGTATTTGGACGTCTGGATCTTGACGTTCGTCGATTTCGCCATCTCCTCCAGGGCCGTAGCTACTTCGGAGTCATGAGTAACGAATCGATCTCGATAGAAATCGTCAATCTGCTGCGTCGCAATCGGAATCTTCTTGTCGAGACCGTGGAGAGGCTCGACTTGGCGGTTCTTCGCCGTGAGTTGCGCGCGCAACTGATTCAGGTCTTGCTGGCGCTGGGCCGCCGATCCCACCAGCGGCGAGACCAGAAGACCGCCTGCCAGTGCACTGACACCGGCCAGCACGCCGATGGTGATCTTCAGTTTGCGCCGTGTTTCGCGAAGATCAGGCATTAGCGGCTTTTCTCCTGCTCAACAGTCGGGACGTAGAGCGCCAGAATGCTGACTTGGACTGAGTCGGAACCGGGCTGCATCATAGTCGTCTGCTGATCAATGCGCGTTTCCCGAAAGTGCCGGGAGCCTTCCATCCGTCGCACGAGTTCGAAGGCCCGCTCAGAGGAATCCCCGGCCACGACCATCTTGATCGCCAGCTGATTTTCCTCATTCAGCTCGGGGGCAATCGAGACCAGGTGAGTTTTTGGCGGCATCAGCCGTTCCAGAGTCTCGATCGCCTGCGTCCAGGAGAACGCCTTGCGCGAGATAAGATCGTTCAGGTACTGCGACTTCTCGCGCATGGCCCGGTTTTCCGGGCGGTTGAGCATTGCCTCGGCCGTGGCTTGCTCCTGGTCGCGCTGGGCGATCTGAGCGCGCAGGTCGCCGATCTTCTTGCGATCGAGGCGCGCGTCGTACCAGCCATGGATGGCCGCGATCAGCAAGCCCAGCGTCAGGAGACCGAGAAGGGCGACGCCAGTGCCCCAGCGTATCCAGAACTGCCTCGAATCTTCGTAGGCATGGGTTGCGAGATTGATGTCAAGACGCATAGATCAGGAAATCAGCGCCCCCACTACGCCCGCCATCCGCCAGCGGGGAACCGATGAACCGTTCGCCGCCAGCTGCGAGTTCGCAACCAGCTCACGCACGTCGGCGCCCGTTTGCGCGCGCAATGCGGGTGCCGCGCCGCCCGACTCGGGCAGGCCCGCCACATAAATGCGTTCAATGTTCGTATGGTACGTATCCTGAAAAAATACGACCGAAGGATAAACTTCTTCCGCCAGTTGCTCCCCCGTGATGGTAACTCCGCGCGTATTTTCGAGCGTGCGGAAGAGCAGGAGTTGGCCCTTGTCGAGAATCGCGAGGCTGGTGGTGCGCGCGTCGACTTTCAGCACCAGAGTGGGCGCGTCGCCATCGGCGGCTCCCAGTGCGGCCAGCATGGAGGGCAGAATCACGCCCGCGCTGTAGCCGGCATCGCGAAATGCGGCCTCGTAGTCTTCGATCACGGTCGTCAGCGCTACGGCAGCCACCAGCCGCAAACCTCCCAGCGACTGCTGCACATGATACGAGACCTTGGCCTTATCGACATCGAAGGGAAGCGACTTCTTCAAGCGGAAGCGCACGACGCCTTCGGCTTCCACCGGACTGGATGGCAGAGTGTCGAAGTCGAGCAGCACCACGCGCACGGCCGCGTCCGGCAAAACTCCGACCACGTCGCGCAGTCGTCCGGCCACGCTGCCCACTGCGTCATTGATGGCTTTGCGTACCAGTTCCGGCTGCAGGATGTTGTTCTCGGTCAGGTCGGGAACGACGCTGCCCGGGGGCAGTTCACGGACCGCGACCGAGTCTACTACGCCGCCGGAATCGGCAAGCTTTCCGGCCAGCACGCGGTCGGCGGAAATCTCGCAGGCAATTCGCGGCCGCGCGCTAGTTTTGGAAGCTACATTCATTCGATATCAACTTTTGAGCAGGCCTCGGGCGTGACCGCCCGTAGCCCTTCCCACATTATAGGAGAATGGTCGCCTACCGCATCGCCTCGATGAAGGTGACTTTGTTGATCTCCTTCAGGGTCGTCAGGCCGAGCCGGATTTTATCGAGCGCCGATTCGCGCAGGAAGCGCATACCTTCCTCTCGGGCTGCTCGCCGGATCTCCGATGTCGGCTTCTTGGCAAGAATCATTTCACGAATCCGGTCGCTCAAGTCCAGCAATTCGTGGATCGCGGTTCGTCCGCGGAAGCCGGTGCCTGAGCACTCGATGCATCCCTGCCCTTCGTACAACGAAACCTGTGACCATTGCGCTGGATCGAGGCCGCTCGCCTCCAGCACCTCCGGCGGATAATGCACGACCGTGCGGCACGATTCGCAGATCAGTCGCACCAGGCGCTGCGCCAGGATGCAGTTCAGTGCGGACACAAAGTTGTACGGCTCGACGCCCATGTTCAGGAAGCGGCCAATCACGTCAACCACGTTGTTGGCGTGGACGGTGGTAAACACCAGGTGGCCGGTGAGCGCGGAGTTGATGGCGATCTGCGCGGTTTCCATGTCGCGGATTTCGCCGACCATGATCTTGTCAGGATCGTGACGCAGAATAGAACGCAGTCCACGGGCAAAGGTCAGGCCTTTTTTCTCGTTGACCGGAATCTGCGTGATGCCGCGCAGCTGGTATTCGACTGGGTCTTCGATGGTGATGATCTTGTCTTCGTCCGTCTTGATCTCGTTGACGGCAGCGTAGAGCGTGGTCGTTTTGCCGGAGCCCGTCGGCCCGGTGACCAGCACCATGCCGTACGGCTCTTTGATATAGCGCCGGAACTTACGCAGGTCTTCCGGATCGAAGCCCACGACGTCGAGTGTGAGCGTGCGGAACTTCTCGCTCATCGACTCTTTATCGAGCACGCGGAGCACGGCGTCTTCGCCGTGGATCGAAGGCATGATCGAAACACGGAAGTCGATGGCGCGGCCGTTAAAGCGCACGCGGAAGCGTCCGTCCTGCGGAACGCGCCGCTCGGAAATATCGAGCTCGCTCATGACCTTGATACGCGAAATGATGGTCGAGTGATGCTCTTTGCCGATAGGCGGCATGGCCTGCGAGAGCACGCCGTCGATACGGAACTTGATCGCCACCGAGTCGTCGCGGGTTTCGATGTGAATATCACTGGCCCGCCGCTGCAGGGCAGTGAAGATCGTGGTATCAACGAGGCGGATGATCGGGCTGTGGTCGCCGCCTTGCTGCGTCAGCCGGTCGATTGAAATGGTCTCTTCGCCGGTCTGCTCGTCCTCGCGGATGACGTCGAGTGCAAAGCCTTCACTGGCTTCTTCCAGCACGCGCTGCGATTGCTCGGTCTTCTTGAGGATGTCCGAGATCTGCTTCAGCGTAGAAACTTTGGTGACAATGCGTTTCCCGAGAAGCAGGCTGATTTCGTCGATCATCATCAGCTGGCTGGGGTCTGCGATTGCAATTGCCAGCCGCCCGTCACGCGTCTCTTCCAGGGGGATGAAGTTGTACCGGAACATGAGATCGACCGGCACCTTCTTGAAGAGTTCGTGCTGCAACTGGAAATCGTTGAGATCCACGAACTCGCAGCGATACCTGCGCGCGATGTCCTGAGCGCGATCCGAGTCCGTGGCTGGCTTTTCGGGGACCATGCTGGCTACCTTACCCCCGTTTGCGCCGTTGATGACTGGTTTCTTGTCCGCCATTGCAAAAATGCCCATCTACCTTCTGGCGCCTGCCGGTTCCCCCCGCACAGCCGCCGGCCAGTTCTAATGCACGCCTGCTCCCAGGGTGAAAATCGGGAGGTAGAGCGAAATCAGCACCCCTCCTACGAAGATCGCCATGAAGATCAGCAGGATTGGTTCAATCAATGCCATGGCCGCGCCCAGCGCGGTCTGCACATCTTCCTCGTAAAATTCCGCCACCGAATTCAGCATCGCCGGTAACGCGCCCGTCGATTCGCCGACTTCCATCATCTCCACCGCAAGATCGGGGAAGATGCGTTGTTCTTCCAGACTCTTGGCGAGCCCCTGGCCTTCGCGCACGCGGCTGGCCGCTGCGGAAACGCCGTTCAAAACTTTGCGGCTGGTCATCGACGCGCCCGCCGTCTCCATCGCCGGGACCAGCGGAATACCGCCCTGCAGCAACGTCGAGAGCATGCGCGACAAGCTGGCGACCTGGTATTTGAGTCGAATGTCGCCCAGCAGAGGGAATGCCATCAAGGCGCCGTCGATTACTTCCGCACCCTTGTCAGTATTCTTCCAGCGCCACATCAGAAAAATAAACAACGCGAGACCGGCCACGAAAAACACCACGTACTTCTGAGCGGCGACGCCGATCGAAAGCATGATCACCGTGATGGTCGGCAGCTTCGCTCCCAGGTTGTCGAAGAGCTTGGCAAACTGGGGCACCACGTACGTGACCAGGAACACCATCATGATCAGCACGACCGAAATCAGCAGCGTGGGGTAGACCAGCGACACCAGCAGCTTTTTGCGGAAGCTCATCGCGATACGCTGAAACGCGATGTAGCGGCCGAGCACTTCTTCCATATTGCCCGACTTCTCGCCCGCCATCAGCGTGGTCGTGTACATCTTCGGAAACATGTTCTGCGCGGCAAACGCGTCCGAGAGCAACTCGCCGCCCTTGACCCGCTCGCGCACATTCTCCAGAACCGCTTTCAGTGATGCGTCCTTCTGACGCTTAATCAGCAACTCGAGGCCGGTCAGAATCGGCAAACCCGCCTTGATCAGAGTGAGGAATTGCTGGTTAAAAATCAGAAAGGTGCCCTGGCCCACTCGCCCGCGGCCGATGCCGCGTCCCGGACTGAACATGCCGCGCGGCTTGACGGAGTAGACGAGGTAGCCCTGCGACGCGACGCGCTCGCGCACATCGCTCTCCGAGTAGCCATGCTCGAGCTGTTCGCTCACATGGCCGCGCTCATCTGCCAGTTTTACGAGGAATTCCGCCATTTCGGTAACCGTTACTGACCCAGGGTATTGCCCAAGTCTAACATTGGTACGCTATCTCATTTGTACGCCGGTCCTACTCCAAAGTCCTACCCCGGGATGCTCGAAAGTACCCGGTTTTTCAGCCACTTTTGCATGCCTTTGGGAGGCTGATTTGCCGACTTCCGCCACCCCCGAAATCGCTCTCAGGGGCCAATCTCTCCTTCAATTGTTTCGACACCGGGGGGAGGGGCAAAGTGGAAGAGATTGTCGGCAACCGCGACGTCTTCCTTCGGCTGACTGAAACGATACTCGGTTGTCGAGCCGTCCACATCGTCAATCTGAATGCGACGGATTCGGTTCTCTGTCGTAACTTCTAGCAAAATTTGGGTGATACGGTCCGCCATGCCACGGGGAACGCCACGCAAGACGTAATTTCCCGGTTCGAGGGGGGCGATGTCAGGCGCAAATCCTAAGCTCTGCAATTCTTTCTCCAGCCGGGTCTTTCCCAGCAGGAACCCCAGCGGCGACCGTAAGTCTTCCAGTTTCTTCACCGGCGTCTTTCTAACCTGCTTGTCGCCCGGCACATAGAACCAAGCGTCCTTGCCGTCGCTGAGAAACAGCTTGTCCCTTGGAGAACGGTATTCCCACCGCATCTTGCCGGGTTTTTTCAGCCAAAGGGTGCCGGATTCAGAACGGTCCATCCCGGCTCCTTTATAGGTCTCGGTGAACTCGGCCTGCAGGCTGCGCAGGCGGTTGTAGTGTTCATCGACGGCCTGGGCGAGGGTGTGCAAGTCGGGAGAGGCGGCGCGGGCGGGGCCGAGACACAACCCAAGCAGGACGATGTGCGAGATGAGTTTCGTCTTCACGGCTGAAACGACTCGGAACACTCCAGGTTAACAAGAGGCAGCGGGCAGGGGATGGTCTTCCCGGGGCTCGAACGGCCAGCTGCGGACAGTTTATTGTAAGCCATCGTGATTGCCGAGGGAACATGGCCACGTTGCGGGCAGACGAAAATCTTCGAGTATTCGCCACGTTGTCAGATGCGGGGAGAAGTGTACGCCGATGCCCGGGGCTGAACCCGCCTGCGATAAGTGCCGGCGAGGACTTTCGGTTTAGGGGTTTTCGTACAGCGAAAATTGGTGAGTTCCCGCCGCCCGCTTCAGCCACGGTCGAGCCGCCACGACATCTTCGTGAATGGGGTTGTGATAAAGCACGCTCACCCTGCGGGGATGCTCTTCGAGAGAGCGCTCCAGATTTTCCATCACGCGGGCAAGGCCGGCGCGGGGCAGCGGATTCGACAGGTAGAGCACAAGCGGTTCTACGGGGAATACGAATTGCAGTGCGTCTGCGCAGCAGCTTTCCAACTGAAAGCACCTCTGCGATTCTGATTTGTATTTCTGCAGATTGGCCTGTGCGAGGCGGTTCAATGCTGGCAGAAGCTCCACGCCGATGATTTGCCGGAACGGATAGTCCGACGCCATTAAGAGAGTGCGGCCCTTGCCGGAGCCTATATCGATGAAGGTGAAATCCTCGAAGGCGATGTTCGGCGCGGCCAGCATTTCGTGAAACAGCGCAGGCTCGGTGGGCTGGTAAGGCGAATGAAAAACGCCGAGCAGCCGATCTCTCAGGCCGACAGTTGCACTGGTGGTATCGACGCGGTAATCCCAGTCGTACTCAACATCGCCATAGCGCCGGCGACGCTGCTCAGGGGTTGAGTCGCGAAGAAATCCCCAGAGTTCTGCAGCAAGCATGCGAGCCGTGGCCGCTGTGCCTGTTTCGGCGGAGTTCTGTCGCCACCATTCGCGCACAGTGCTGAGAAGTTCAGGCCTTTTCTTGTTCGCAGACACTCGCAGGATGGTATCGCATCACCCTAGGGGTCGCCGATGGATCAGTATGCAGCTTTATTGAGCGCCCAGTTTCTCCAAATCCTTGGGCCGGGGCGGCTTATATCCGGGCGGCGCGCCTTTTTCAACGAATGGAATCTCGTCGGGAAATTCGACTTCCACCCTCTCTCCATCCACCAAACGATAGGGATGTCCCGCCGGGTCGAGCGGTACATATTTCAAGTAGTTCGCCGCGACCAACTCGTTGAGCGACGCAGGCGTGCGACCGGTGGTCTGCCTGTACTGTCCGACGAGCGCTTCGATCGCCGTCACTTCATCTGCTACCTGCAAGGCTCGCAAATGGGCCAGCGCATTGCCCCGAATCTGTTTGTCCTGCGTGCTCTGGTAGGTGGTAGTCCAGAGGGCGCGCGCCATCTGCGTATCGCCCGCGTGCTGCGCCATCTGCGCCGCCATGACTTTCAGGAACGGGTGCGCATCGGGAACCTGCGAACCGCGCGCGAAGGCGTCGGCCGCCTTGGCGTAGTCCTTCACGTCCATGTAGTAGATGAACCCGAGTTCGTAGTAGAGCTTCCAGTCGTTCGGATTATTCTCGATGCCATAGTTGACCAACTGGACGGCTTTCTCGGGCATGCCCGCGCCGTTCGGGGGTTTTGGCGACAGGAAGTTCGCGCCGAACTGATAGGCGACCACCAGGTGCGGATCGAGCGTCGTGGTGATTTCAAGCAGGGGAGCCAGCAAGCGGAAATGGCTTGCTCCCGCGACGTGCCGGCCGCCGAAGTACTGCACGGCGCGCGTCCAGTAGATGTCCGCGAGCAGGCCGTCATAACCCAGGCTCAGGCGCTTGACGGCTTTCGGCGAGGTGATGAACAGCACGTCTTCGAGGGTGGCGCCGGTGCGCAACTGATCAATGCGCCGGAGAAAAACGATCGACCCCGCCAGGCATGCGACCAGCAGCACCGCCGCCGTAATGGTGACTCTGCGCGATCCGTTCATTTCAGATTGCGCCGCTGGAAGATCAACACCGCCCCGCACAACGCCATACCGGCATACAGCAGTGCATAAATCGTGTTGTAGACAATCAGTTGCGAAGCAACCGGCTGCGCGTGTGCCACAGAACTGATGATGTTCAGCGCCGAAAAGTTCGGAACTATGTAGGCCACCGCCGTTGCCAGCCACTTCGTCATGCCAGTCGCCATCGCTGCAAAGTTGCGCAGGTCTTCCGAAAACGTTCCAATCACGAACAGCGAGAAGGCGAACACGGCTGACAGCAGCGGCGACGAGAACGACGAGAACAGCAGCGCTAGCGAGCAGATGATCAGGAACTGCAGGATGATGAAATACAACGCCACCAGCACCCATCCGTCGGGCGCCTGGAATTTATGCGCCACGTACAGCAGAGCGCCGAACACGCCGATCGCCATGAAGAACGCGTTGACCACCAGTGTTCCGGCCAGCCCGAAGAACTTGCCGATGATGAATTCCCAGCGGCGCACTGGGCGCGACAGCACGGTGTACAGCGTGCGCTTCTCAATTTCCTTCGAGACCAGCCCGATGCCGATAAAAATCGCGATGATCACGCCGAACAGCGATACCGCTGTCAGGCCCAGGTTGATGACGACCAGTTTCTCGATGTCGATGGAGATCTGTCCCACCAGGATGGCCGCTCCGGAAAGCAGCAGCGCAAACGCGATCAGGTTGTAGAGCACGCGGTCGCGAACAGCCTCGCGGAACGTGTTCGAAGCGATGCAAGTGATCCGCTGGTTCATGCCAGGCTCCCGGCAGTCTTTTCGGACCGCTTCAATTTCTCCACGAAATACTGCTCGAGGGTGGTGCGTACTGGCACCAGCGAAATCATGTGCAGGCGTTCGCGACGCAGCGCATCCAGCGCTAGGTCCTGACTTTCTTCCGAGAGCACCGCGCGTACAGTGTCACCGGTCACGTGACACTCAGCGCCGAGCGCCTTGATGGAGGCCGGAACCGTCGTCCCTTGCCACACGACTTCGATCTTGCCTTGCACTCCGGAAGTAAGTTCAGCCACCGCTCCCACTGCGCGCAATTCGCCCTGGTGGATCACTGCGACCCGATCGCACAACGCCTCGGCATCCGACAGGATGTGGGTGGAGAAGAAAACTGTTTTGCCTTCGTGCTTCAACTGCTCCATCAGATCCCGAACCTCGCGACGACCCATGGGATCCAGTCCCGACATCGGCTCGTCGAAGAACACAATCTTGGGTTCATGCAAGATGGCCTGTGCGATTCCCACTCGTTGCAGCATGCCTTTCGAGAACTTGCGCAATTGCACGCCGCGGATGTCTTTCAAGCCCACGCGTTCGAGAACCTTCACAATGCGCGGCGGAAGCTCCTTACCTGGAACTCCCGAAAGGCGACCGTAGTAATCCAGCAGTTCGTGCGCTGTGAGGTAATCGTAGAAGTAGGGCTGCTCAGGCAGAAATCCGATCTGCGCCTTCATCTGCGGATCGTTAATATCCATGCCGAGAATGCGGGCGGATCCGCCCGTAGGGAAGACCAACCCCATGAGCATCTTGAGCGTGGTAGTCTTGCCGGCGCCATTGGGACCGAGAAATCCGAAAATCTCTCCTTCCTCGACACTGAGGTGAAGGGGCTTCAGCGCGCACTTGGGGCGCTTGCGCCAGAAGCCGACGCTGTAGGTTTTTTCGAGACCGTTGATTTCAATCGCGGACATGTGTCGACTCTGAAGAAATTATAAGCAAAGGTGTGCGTGTGACTGCAATATGCGGAAGACCAAAGGAAGTACCATCGTAACCTTGTGGGATCGGGAACGCAGAAAAGTTAAGAAGGCCAGGATTTTCATCCTGGCCTTCCTCAGCTATGTACCCTCCCCCAGGTACTTCGCCAAGCTTGCAAAATCAAATTGGTACACCCGCGTCTCACATTGGCACGAAGACTACTGCGCCACCGGGTATCCGATACAGCCCGGTGCGGTTGTGACCGGGAGGCCGCCGACGCCGGGATTGGAGCGCAGAATCCCGTCGCTGGTCGAGCAGAAACTCTTGATGCCCGTCTTAAATACAGTGACCGGGGCTGCGGCAGCAACAAAGTCGCCGTTAGTTGCCGCGCCGCTGTTAATGCCTGTCGCTGCGAATACGAAACCGTTCTTGCCATTGGTACCGGCAATCGCGCCAGCCAGGGACGAATCGATCAGGCATGCCCCCGCCGGCGAGGGCGTGCATGGCGACGCCCCGCCCAGATCCTGCAGCTGTGTGGCATAGCCGACGGCCGGATAGGCCGAGTAGTACGAATATTCGGTGCTCTTAATGGTTCGGAGGCAACTGGCCGCCGATGACTCGTTCGCCGCGATGCGCGCCCGTAGCAAACTCGGGATGGCGATCGCCGCGATGATGAGAATGATCGCCACTACGATCAATAACTCGATCAGCGAAAATCCCCGTGTTGTCTGTTTCGGGCCCATTTTCATAGTCTTGCCCCAAGCACTGCTAGCCTGTTTCACTTCTCCATGTTGCATTCCGACGGCCATCCCTCCGCGATAGGCATGACCATGGTCACGACCTAAGACATTGAAAATACAGCCCAGTCGACAACTCCTGGTTACTCTGCCGCTTTCTGTCGCTTGTTTCTGTTAATGCGATGACGGATTCTGGCAAGCTGCCTCCCAAACTGGGGCGTCGCTCAGACAGAAGGAGCCCTAAAAAAAACAAAGGGGCGGAGGATTTCTCCTCCGCCCTTTGGGTGCTCCCGAAGGAGCAGCCAGAGTTGTGCTTACTGGTTAAGCGGGTTCAGAGCCGCGCAAGCTGGCTGTCCGGCCACAACCGCGCCCGCCGGGTCGGTACGCACCACCGCATCTTCAAAGGAACAGAAGCTGCGATTGCCGGTCTGGCCGATGGTGATCGGGTTGCCCTGGATGTAGTAGCTTGCCGGAGTGCCAGTGCCCACGAAACGATAGCCGCTCTTGCCGCTACCCGCCGGGTTGCCATTGTTGGCCAGAACGCTATCGATCAAGCAAGCGCTGGCAATCGCCGGCACGCAAGCCGCACCAATCGGTCCGCCCAGGGCGAGCAGGGTCGCTGCATAGCCGGTGGTCGGATAGGTGGACTGATACGTGACCTGAGCCGTGTTCACGGTACGAACGGAGCTGGCCGCAGACGACTCGTTAGCCGCCATA
>Ga0207665_10001869_pt1 | contig 14192 bp, 13 predicted proteins | sample LARL112metaG_FD_184351 | JGI IMG/M metagenome (GOLD analysis project Ga0207665, IMG submission 184351) | Corn, switchgrass and miscanthus rhizosphere microbial communities from Kellogg Biological Station, Michigan, USA - LAR L11-2 metaG... | ecosystem: Host-associated > Plants > Roots >...
CGGTGAGCGCCGGCTTGTCGAACTTGCTGACGATCTGGAGCGGCCACTGATCCTGAATCGCTTGGCGGTTCTTGTCCAGGTGCAGGACGCCCTTCCCCGAGACCTGGTAGCCGGGCTTGAGCGTGCGCGGCAGGCTGCTCTGAAGCTTCGCACCGACCGCCCCTCCTGACTTGTTCAGGCCCTGGACCAGCGCCCAGGCCGCGTTGTAGTAGTTGTAGACGAAGCCGTCGGCGTAGTTTCCGCCGTTCAGGCCCGGGAAGATCTTCGCGACATTCCCTTCGTAGGCCCGTGCCGCCTTCGTCTTCAGCCCCGGCGACGTGCCGAACCCTCCGACGTAGGCTCCGACAAGGCGTGGAGCCACTTCGGAGAAGTTCCCGAGGAACGCGAAGAAGAGGTTGCCGACGAACTTCTTCGGATTGGTCTTGCCGTACGTCTGCTCATACGCCTTGAGCGACGCTCCGGTCCCGGTTCCACCGACGACCCAGAAGTAGCCGTCAACCGAGTTCGGCGGCGGCAGCTGCCGGATGTAGGGGGCGTAGTCGGTCGTGTTCAGCGGCGGGAAGACCCGCTTCGTGATCTTGCCGCCCATCGCGCAGTAGTCGGCGATCAGGCCGGCCGCGGACGTCCAGCCGAAGCTGTAGTCGTCCATGATGATGGCCGCCTTCCGCCAATGCAGCTTCCGGTAGGCGATCTCCCCGGTGCCCGCGTTCCACTGGGCGCCGTCCCCGTGGTAGCGGAACACGTTCTTCGGCGCGATTTGCAGCGTCGGGTCCTGCGAGCCGGCCGTCCCGATGATGAACGTCTTCTTCGGGTGCGACTTCGCGTAGTTCGCGACCGACACCGCCTCGTCGCCCGACAGCGGGCCGATCATCACGTCGGCCTTCGCCTGCTCCATCAGGCGTTTCGTCTCGGTGACGGCAAGCGGGACCGTGTCGTTCCCACAGCCGTAGCCGACGATCTTGATGTTTGCCCCGCCTGCAGTTATTCCGGTCATGCCCGCAGACGGCTTCTTCTTGTCCTTCGCTTTGCCGTGGGCGTAACGCGCGAGTGCAGCCTCGGCCCCGCCGATGTCCGGTTCGTAGCCGAAGCCGAACGCGCCCTTGCAGTCGGTCATGATCGCGACCCGGACGGTCTTCGCCTGGGACGCTGCGGACGATGTCGAGATGGCGCCGATCAGCGCGACGCCGACCGCGATCCCTATTGCGGCCAGCGCGGCGGCGTGCCAGCTTCGCAATCCCGATCTCCTCATCTGGTGCCTCCGTTTCGTTTGCCGATTAGCCATTCTCGTCCAGCTGCCTCCCTCAACTCAACCCCTATCGGCTGCCCGTGAAGACCCTCCTTTCTCTCATCTGCCGGTGGTCGCCGGCGCTTCCGCGCTCGGCTGGGCCCGGCCGAAGCGCGTGCGGGCGGCAAACGCTCGATCCCAGATCCCCATTAGCCCGCCCGGCGAGATGAGCACGATCAGCAGGAAAATGATCCCGATCACGGTGTTGAACGAGCCGCCGAAGAGCGTCCCGCCGAACCCGAGGAAGGGAAAGCTGAAGCTCCGAACGTAGTTCTGGATGATGATGAAGGCGAACGCCCCGAGCCACGCGCCTTCGATCCGCGCCAGCCCGCCGATCACGGCGATCACGAGCAAGTTGATCGTCTCGGGGAGGTCGACGTTGCCGGGCGCGATCTGCCCGCTCCACCAGACGTACAGGACGCCGCTCAGCGAGGCCAGGAACGCCGCGAACCCGAACGCGAGCGTCCGGTGGAGAGGCACGTTGTAGCCGAGCGAGCTCATCCGAACCGGCTCGTCGCGGACACCCTGGAGCGTGATCCCGAAGGGCGTGCGCACCACGTACCGGATCAGGACGTACGTGAACACGGCGGCGACCAGCGAGATGTAGTAGAGGCGGTTCGGATGCCCGATCAGGTCGCCGATCCAGCCGGGGGTGTACTGGTTGATCCCGCCAATGCCCGAGAAACCCGAGACGAGCGTCACCTGGCCGAGGAAGTACGTCGTGATCACGGAGTAGGTGAGGGTGATCATCAGAAAGTAGATGCCGACGCTCCGCGCCGCGATCGCCCCGAACATCAGTCCGATGACCGTCGTCATCGCGATCGCGATGACGAGCGCCACCGTCGGATCCCAGCCCAGGTGGAGACCCTTGGAGGTCCCGCCCGGACCGCCTCGGGTGGCCAGGTTGCCGAGAATTACGCCCGCGATCCCGAACAGGGCCGTCTGGGCGAGCGAGACCATGCCGCCGTACGCGGAGAGGAAGATCAGGCTCGCTGCGGCGATGCCGAACAGAAACGTCTCGATCAGGATCTCGTGGGCCCAGTACTGGTTGAACACGAGCGGCCCGAGCGCAGCGAGCACGAGCGCGGTGGCGCCGACGCCGCGTTCGATTGTCGTCTTCGGCGACCACTTGAGTGCGTTCCACCTCATCCCGGCCTCCCGAACAGGCCCTGGGGGCGGAACGCGAGGACGAGGGCAATCAGCGCGAAAGTGACGACGATCGAGTACTGCGTGCAACAGTCACTGCCGACCGAGGGGAGGTACGTCGCGCTGAAGTTGAGGACGAACGCGTAGAGGATCGCGCCGACGGCGGCGCCGAAGATCGAGCCCATTCCGCCGACGATCACGACGACGAGCGAGTTGAGCAGCCACTGTCCATCCTGTCCGGACGCGATGTTCGCCTGGGAGGCCCAGACGACGGCGCCGAACGCAGCGAGTGCCGAGCCGAGCGCGAACGCGATCGCGAAAGTGCGCTGAATGTTGACTCCTAGCGCCGAGGTCATCTTCTGGTCGTCGACGCCGGCGCGGATGACTATGCCCGTCTTCGTTCGGTAGAGCCAGAGCCAGAGTGCGAGACCGACCGCGATACCGAGCCCGAGCATGACGAACCGGGCGAGCGAGTACTGGACGCCCGCGACGTGGAGGTTGACGAACCGGTCGGTCCAACCCGGCCAGCTGAGGCTGACGGCGCTACCGCCGAACTTCTGCGCGACCGTGGAAGTCGCACGCGGGAAGTGAGCGATGATCTGGTCGGCGATGATCACCGAGATCGCGATCGTGATCAGCGCCTGGCGAAGCTCCTGACCCTGGTTCCAGCGCAGGAATCCCTGCTGCGTGATGAGGCCGACGACTGCGATGCAGGGTGCCGCGACGAGGAGCGGGACGACCCACTCCCACGTGTTCACCTGGGACGTCGGGATCGCGAAGCCCTGACCGGTCATCGCCTGCTGGATCTCGTAGGCGATGTAACCGCCCAGAAGGTAGAACGCGCCGTGGGCCATGTTCACGACACGCATGAGCCCGAAGATCAGCGCGAACCCGCTCGCGACAATGAACAGGGCGCCTGCGAACGTGATCGAATCGAGGAAGACCCTCAGGAACGAGCCGGGGTCGTCGACCGCCGAGCCGAACGTGGTCGTACGCCAGTTGCCGCCACCTGTCGCCGGCGGTTTCTGCGCGATGAGGAGCACGTAGGCGAGCGCGAAGACGACCGCCGCTCCCACGACGAGCAGCGGTAGCTGCCGTCGGTTGAGCCGCGGAACTCGCAATCCCGTCACCCAGGGCGACCCTACAACGTTAGGCGGGCACTTACCTCCCACATCCGACCTGGAGCGCCGCGCGGCAACGCCGCTCGACCTCGCCGGCGCCGACAGCCGCCACGGTGCCGAGCGCGCTGCCGAGGCCGACGGCCGAGGCTCCGGCGTCGAGCCAGGGCCGGACGTCGCCCAGCTCGATGCCGCCCGTCGGCGATCCCAGCCCGCGCCGCCATCACGCAGACGTTCGCGACGTCTCCGCCATAGCCCCGGCGCAGCGGCCCGGTGTCCCCTTTGTCGAGCCCGATCTCGAAGAGGCCCTCGCCGACCGCGCCGAGCTCCCCTGCCACGTCACGACTTTACTAGGGTCGTGTCACCCGACCCAAAGGAGGCGCGATGCCGCTGATCGAGGTGAAGCTGTACGACCGTCGCATCAACGACGAGGTCGTCCCGAAGGTGATCGAGAAGATGACGGACGCGATCTGCGATGTGATCGGCGACGACATCCGCGACCACACGTGGGTGCTCGTGGAAGGCCTGTCGCCGAAGCAATGGGGGATCGGCGGCAAGCCGACCGACGTGACGCAGCCGGCACAGACGGCCGTCTAGGACGCGGCAGCCTCGACCGCGGCGCCCGCGCGGAGCACGGTCTCGTCCTCGAAGCGCCGCCCGACCAGCTGGACCGCGATCGGCAGCCCCTCGAGGCTGCGAGCGAAAGGCACCGTGAGCGCGGGGGAGCCCGTGAGGTCGAACGGGATCGTCGCCCGCATCGAGACACGAGGCCCGAAGGCGGCGCCACCGATCCGGATCTCCTCGGCATCGTGCGGCGGTGCGATCACCGGTGCGGTCGGGCAGAGGAGAACGTCGTAGCGGCGGAAGAACGAGGCGAGATCGCGGCGCAGCCGCTCGACCGCAGCCTCGGCCGCGACGTACTCGGCCAGGGTCGCCCGGGGCAGGTCGAGGCGCTGCCGCATAGCCGGGTGGAGATCGCCCCGGCGATCGCCGACGAGCTCGTCGAAGTAGGCGCCGGCCGCGGCGCCGTAGAGCTGGAGCGTGAGCGCGTTCGCGTCGACGTCCGCGAACCCCGCCGGCTCGGCCGGCTCGACCACGGCTCCGGCATCGGCAAGGGCGCGCGCTGCGTGCTCGACGGCTGACGCGATCTCGTCCTCGACGGCGCCGAACGCCGTGTGCGTCCAGCCGACGCGAAGTGTCGCGTCGTCCCGAGGTGCGGGCGGCAGCGGCGTGGCGTACCAGTCCGCGCCGTCCGGTCCCTCGAGCACCGCCAGTGCGAGCGCGACGTCTCGCACGCTGCGGGCGAGCGGGCCAGCGTGGGTGAAGCGGAAGAGCGTCTCCGGGAAGTGCCCAGTCAGCGGGACGCGACCGTGGGTCGGCTTGAGCCCGACGACCCCGCAGTAGTGCGCCGGCAGCCGAATCGAGCCGCCGAGGTCGCTGCCGACCCCGAGCGACGACATGCCGGTGGCGACGGCCACCGCCTCGCCGCCGCTCGAACCGCCGGAGCTCCGCAGCCGGTCGTGCGGATTCGATGTGCGCCCGAAGACGAGGTTCGCCGTCTCCCACCAGAGCGCGAACTCGGGCGTGTTCGTCTTCCCCAGCAAGACGGCGCCGGCGGCCTTCGCACGCGAGACGACCGTCGCGTCCCGCTCGGGGACGAAGCCGGCGAAGAGCCGGGAGCCGCGCGTGGTCCGGATGCCGGCGGTGTCGAACGTGTCCTTGACCGTGAACGGGACGCCGTGCAGCGGACCGAGCTCGTCGCCGCGCAGCACGGCCGCCTCCGCCGCGCTCGCCCGCTCCTCTGCGTCGGATGCCTCGGTCACGATGGCGTTCAGGCCCGGATTGAGGCGGAGGATGCGGCTCTGGTGCTCGGCGAGCGCCTCGAGCGGTGAGATCTCGCGCCGCCGGATCCGCAGCGCGAGCTCGGTCGCGTCGATCACGCCGTGCCGGCGCGGATTGCGCTCAGCGTCGCGCGTGGTGTGATCAGCTCCGGGTCGACGCGGAGTTCGAGGACTGCTGCTCGACCAGCCCGAAGCGCCCTTTCGAAGGCGTCGGCGAAGTCCTCGGTTCGCTCGACGAGCTCCGCGTGCGCCCCGTATGCCTCCGCGAGCCCGACGAAGTCGGGGCTGACCAGATCGGTCCCGATCACCCGTCCCGGAAACTGGCGCTCCTGGTGCATCCGGATCGTTCCGTACATGCCGTTGTTGACCAGCAACACGACGATCGGCGCCCGCTCCTGAACGGCCGCCGCCAGCTCGTGGGCGCTCATCAGGAAGTCGCCGTCGCCGGCGACGCAGACGACGATTCGCTCCGGATGGACGACTTTCGCGGCGACCGCCGCCGGGACGCCGTAGCCCATCGCCCCCGAGCACGGCGAGAGCTGCGTCCGATAGCGGCGGAACGTGTAGAAGCGATGCACCCAGACCGTGAAGTTGCCGGCACCGTTCGTGACGATCGCGTCCGGCGGCAGGCGCTCCCGAAGCTGTGCGAGGACATCGGCGAGATCGACCCCACGATCTCGTGGTGGATGACGGAGCCACTTCTGGAACCCGGCGTGGGCCGCCGCGGTCCAGTCGGCCCAGCGTGAACCGTCGAGCGGCTCGAGCGCGCGCATCGCGGCGAGGAACTCAGGGGAGCCCGAGACGATCGGGAGGTCCGGCTCGTAGACGCGGCCGAGCTCGTTGCGATCGGCGTGGACGTGGACGAGCGTCTGCGGCGTCCGCGGCGGCTCGAGCGTGGTGTAGCCGCGCGTAGCGATCTCTCCCAGTCGTGTTCCGAGCGCGAGCAGCAGATCGCATTCCCGAAGCCGGCTCGCGAGGGCGGGATCGTGGCCGATCGTCAGCACGCCCGCATAGCTGGGCGAAGTGTTGTCGACGTAGTCCTGCCGGCGGAACGAGGTCGCCACCGGCAGCCGCGACGTTTCGGCCCATGCCTGGAGATCGACCGCGGCCTCCGCCGTCCAACCGCCGCCGCCGACGACGACGAGCGGCCGCTTCGCCTCGGCGAGCAAGTGGCGGACGCGGCCGGCGTCTTCCGGCGCAGGCGTCGGACGAGCGGGGTGGTAGCGCGGCGCGTCCGCGACGTCCGACGTCTCGCTCAGCACGTCTTCCGGCAGCGCGACCACCACCGGCCCGGGGCGGCCCGAGGTCGCCACGTGGAGCGCACGGGCCGCGACCTTCGGGAACGTCGCCGCCGCCTCGACCTCGACGACCCATTTCGCCATCTGGCCGAACATGCGGCCGTAGTCGAGCTCCTGGAAGGCCTCGCGCCCGCGATGCCCGCGCGGCACCTGCCCGACGAACAGGATCAGCGGCGTCGAGTCCTGGTAGGCGGCATGGACGCCGACCGCGGCGTGGGTGGCGCCGGGCGCACGGGTGACGAAGCAAATGCCGGGGCGGCCGGTGAGCTTGCCGTAGGCATCGGCCATGTTCGCGGCGCCCGCTTCGTGGCGTGCGACCACGAGTCGGATCGGGGCGTCGTGCAGCGCGTCGAGGACGGCGATGTAGCTTTCGCCTGGAATGCAGAACGCCGTCTCGACGCCGTGGACGACGAGCTGGTCGACGAGCACCTGCGCGCCGGTTCGGGTCACAAGACGAGAAGGCGGTCGAAGAAGACGGTCGGCCGTTGGAGCTTCGGCTTGTCCTCGTCGGCCGGATCGACGTAGCGGATCGTCCGCTTCCCCTCCCACTCTCGAGGAAGCAACATCACGCGGACGAAGGCCGTCGCCTCGGTCTCGGACGCCTCGGCGAAGACTGGCTCCGGACCGCTCTCGAACCACGGCTCGAGCGGGCCGTACGCGTGCGTGCTCCCGCCGCTCTCGATCAGGATCGAGCCGTAGAGCAGGCAGCGGATCCCAGGCCCAGGGTGGGTGTGCGCATGGGCGACGCCGCCCGGCGGGAAGTCGATGCGGTCGCAGCGGACGACCCACTCGCAGCCGCGGTCGAGCTCAACCTCGGCCGCGAGCCGCGAGCCCGGCTCCGGCTCGGCCCCGGCGAGCTCCCAGCGCAGCGCGTGGCCCTCGACCTGCGCGGCGCCGAAGTGCGCCTCGTCGCGGGCGAGGTCGTAGACGACGTGGTTGCCGCTCTCGGTCTGGACGCCGTCCAGGTGGTCGTAGAGCGCGAGGATCAATGAAAGTACTGGCCGCCGTCGATCACCATCGTCTGCCCGGTGATGAAGTCGGCGGCGGAGGTACAGAGGAAGACGACTGCACCGACTACGTCCTCGGGCAACTGATCGCGCTGGATCGTCCTGGCGGCGATCGACACCTCGCGTAGCGCATGGACGACCTCCTCGTGCTGCTGCACGCCCTCGCTCATCGTGAAGCCGGGCGCCACGCAGTTGACGTGGATGCCGTCCTTACCGAGCTCCTTGGCGAGCGCGCGGGTCATGGCGACGATCGCGCCCTTCGAGGCGACGTAGTGGAGCAGGAACGGAACGCCGCGAAAGACGGTTCCCGAGGAGACATTGACGATCTTCCCGCCGCCGCGCTCGCGCATCCGGGGAACGACCGCGCGGGAGGCGAGGAACATCGAGGCAACGTTGACGTCCATCACCTTGCGCCACTCCTCGAGCGGGATCTCGGTGAACGGCCGCATCGCGAGCGAGGCGTACAGGCCCGCGTTGTTGATCAGGATGTCGATGCCGCCGCAGCGGTCGACAACCTCCTTGGCCATCCGCTCGACTGCGTCCTCGTCCGAGCAGTCGACCTTGATGCCCACGCCGTCAGGGATCTCGGCCGCCGCCTCGTCCGGCCTCTGCAAGTCGGCCACGACTATGCGCGCCCCCTTCTGCGCAAGACCGTGCGCGATCGCGTTGCCGATTCCCTGCGCGGCGCCCGTGACGACCGCGACCTTGCCGGCCAGATCGTCGTTCATCGGATCGGCGAGAACGCCGTCGGCACGAGAATCCGGTTCTGCTGCGTGTGGATCAGGGGCTGGATTTTGGCGAGGAACTGCTGCCAGCGCTCGTCCGCCTGGAGCTGCGCCCGCCGGCGCTCGCGCTCGCCGAAGCCGTCGTAGCCCCAGAGGCTCGTGTATGTCGAGAGGGCGCCGACGTCGGTGGTGAAGACGCCGATCAGGCCGCCGAGGATTTCCTGTTGGATCGCGATCCCCTCCTCGGCGTAGAGCCGGACGAGCTCGTTCAGCTTGCCGGTGAAGACGTGGTAGTCGCGCTGCTCGACGATCACGAGTCGACGCCCGCCATCGCGAGGTACTTGATCTCGAGCCAGTCGTCGATCCCGTACTTCGAGCCCTCGCGGCCGATGCCGGACTCCTTCATGCCTCCGAACGGCGCGACCTCGGTCGAGATGAAGCCCGTGTTGATGCCGACGATGCCGTAGTCGAGCGCTTCCGACACGCGCCAGATGCGGCCGACGTCGCGGCTGTAGAAGTACGCGGCGAGGCCGTAGGGCGTGTCGTTCGCGGCGCGCACCGCCTCCTCTTCGGTCGAGAAGCGTGCGATCCCGGCGACGGGGCCGAACGTCTCCTCGCAGCTCATCGCCATCTCCGGTCTGACGTCCACGAGCACGGTCGGCTCGAAAAAAGTACGGCCGAGCCCGTGCGGCTTGCCGCCGGCGACGAGCACGGCGCCGCCCTCGAGCGCGTTCTCGACGTGCCGGCGCACCTTCGCGAAACCGGTGTCGTCGATGATCGGCCCGACCGCGACGTCCGCCTCGGTGCCGGCGCCGACCTTCAGTTTCGTCACCCCCTCCACGAGCTTCGCGAGGTAGTCGTCGTAGATCCCTTCCTGGACGAGGATCCGGTTCGCGGAGATGCAGGTCTGGCCCGAGTTGCGGTACTTGCAGAGCAAGGTGCCGGCGACCGCCGCGTCGAGTTGCGCGTCGTCGAAGACGATGAATGGCGCGTTTCCGCCCAGCTCGAGCGAGATCTTTTTCAGCTGCTTCGAGCACTGCCCCATCAGCAACTTTCCGACCTCGGTTGAGCCGGTGAAGCCGACCTTGCGAACGAGCGGGTTCGACGTCATCTCGCTGCCGATGGTCGGCGCGTCGGCGGCGTTGCCGGTAACGACGCTGAGAACGCCGGGCGACAGACCCGCCTCTTCGCCGAGCTTCATCACCGCGAGCGCCGTCAGCGGCGTCTGCTCGGCCGGCTTCAGCACCATCGTGTTGCCGGCCGCGAGCGCGGGTGCGGCCTTACGCGCCGGCATCGCCGCGGGGAAGTTCCACGGCGTGATGCCAGCGCTGGCGCCGATGGGCTGCCGTAGCACGACCACGCGCCGGTCCTGCATGTAGGTGGGGATCGTGTCCCCGTAGACGCGCTTCGCCTCCTCGCCGAACCATTCGAGGAACGAGGCGGCGTAGACGAGCTCGGCCTTCGACTCGGCGAGCGGCTTGCCCTGCTCGGCCGTCAGCAGTAGCGCCAGGTCGTCGACGTGCTCGAGCAGGGAGTCGGCCCAGCGGCGGAGGATCTGCGCCCGCTCCTTGGCGAGCAGCGAGCGCCATTCGGGGTAGGCCTCCGCCGCCGCCTCGATCGCGCGCCGCGTCTCCGCGACGCCCATCCGCGGCACGTGCGCGAGCACCTCGCCGGTCGCGGGATCGACGACCTCGAAGGTCTCGCCGGAGTCGGCGTCGATCCACTTTCCGCCAACGTGCCCCTTGTCGAGGAGCAGGCCTTGCTCCCTCAGCCGCACGGCCGCCGCCGGCGCTGACGCGATCTCGACCACGCAACGATTCTATGTCTCGGCGGTCGCCACCACGCGGCCTCGTCGCCTGCCTAACGCGGCCCCCGGGAGCGCGTCTCGTAGCCCTCGCCCGGACGCTCGACCTTGACGACGTCCGTCCCGAGATCGGAGCACCATCGTCGCGTAGGGACCGACGAGGACGCGTGAGAGGTCGACGACGCGCACGCCGTCGAGCGGCGCGCCGCGGGGCTCAGGGGACGACGGCAACGGCATCGACCTCGATCCTCGCGCCGGGGATCGCGAGCGCGGCGATCTCGACAAGGGTGCTCGCCGGCCTCGCTTCGCCGAAGGCCTCTTGGCGCACGACGTTGATCCGCGCGCGGTCGTCGACGTCGGTGAGGAATACCGTCACCTTGACCACGTCAGCGAAGGTCGCGCCACCCGCTGCGAGGACGGCGCCCAGGTTCGAGAACACCTGTCTCGCCTGGGCAACGACGTCCCCACCGACCAGACGGCCTGCCCCGTCCACGGGCACGACGCCGGAGACGAAGAGAAGCGGCCCCTCGGCGCGAACCGCGTCCGTGTAATGGCTGATCGGCTCCGCCTGCCCGGCGGCCCGGATCTCCTCGCGCCGGGTCACGGCAGCACGACGACGCGGCCCGGCGACCCCGCGAGGCTGGCGTCGACCGCTTCGTTGACGTCGTCGAGCGGGAACGTCGGACCGACGAGGGGCTCGAGCTCCAGGGCACCGCTCCGCACATGCTCGAGCAGCAGGGGCAGCGCGCGCCGCGGGTCCTCGGAGCCGTACATCGAGCCCGTCAGGTTCTTCTCGCGGCGCACGAACTCGGCGGGGTCGAGGTCGAGGCGCTCCCCGGCGGCGGGCAGGCCGACGAGGACCGTCCGGCCACCGTTTCGCGTCCAGCGGAGAGCGAGCGCAGTGGTCTCGGGCGCGCCGACGGCGTCCAGCGCGACATCGACCCCGTCCGGCGCCACCTCGCGCAGTGTCTCCGGCAGCTCGTCGGGCGTCGCCGTCCGGGTCGCGCCGAGCCGCTTCGCCTGCTCGAGCCGCGCCTCGAGCGGGTCGACACAGACGATCTCGGTCGAACCGGCAATGCGAGCGCCCTGGACGCAGAACTGGCCGACGCCGCCCGCGCCGACGACGAGCACGACCGAGCCGGGCTCCGGCCTGGCCTGGAAGAGCACCGCGCCGACGCCGGTGAGCGCGGCGCAACCGAGTAGCGCGGCCTGCGCGAGCGGGACGTCGTCGCCGAGCGGCAGTGCGACGTCGGCGTCGACGGTGAGGAGCTCCGAGAGCGCGCCCGTCGCGGTCCCGCGGTAGACAATCTCCCCGTCGGCCTCCATCCCCGTTGTGCCGTCCAGGAGCGCGCCTGCGCCGATCGCTCGCTGAAGCTCGATGCAGGCGGCCGGGCGGCCGCGGCGGCAGTCGGCGCAGCGGCCGCAGGACGGTGCCCACGAGAGGACGACGGTGTCCCCGACCTCCAGCGAGTCGATGTCGTCACCCACAGCCTCGACGGTGCCCGCACCCTCGTGGCCGAGCACCATCGGCTTCGGTCGATCCCACTCGCCCTTGACGACGTGGAGATCGGTGCCGCACAGTCCCACGGCGCGTACGCGCACCAGCACCTCGTGCGGCAGAGGCTCGCGCAGGTCGATCTCCCGCACCTCGAGCGGTTGCCCGGCGCCGTGGAAGAGCGCCGCCCGCGTCTTCACGGGTTAGCCGCCGATCGCCGAGACGAGCGCGTCGCAGGTCGTCACCCTTGACACGTTCTGCAGCGCATAGTTGATCGAGGCGTTGTGCCAGTCCGCGTTCATCGTCGAGCAGCAGTCCTCGGGCACGAACATGAAGTAGCCCTTGTCAGCGCCAGTACGCGCCGTGTGCTCCACGGACATGTTCGTCCAAGCGCCCGTGACGATGAGTTGGTCGCGATCGAGGCCGCGCAGGAGCGGCTCGAGGATCGTGTCCTGCCAGGCGTTCATCCGCATCTTCTCGACGACGAGGTCGCCGTCCTGGGGCTCGAGGCCTTCGGCCGGCTGGGCGCCCCAGCTGCCCCTGACGAGTGCATTGGCTTCCTTGACGCCCTCGAAGAGCGGCGCGTTCACCTTGAGCCCGCGCGACCCGTCCTCGACGACATACCAGACGTGGATCACCGGGATCCCCGCGCCTCGGCAGGCCTCGGCGAGGCGGCGACAGTTCTCGACGGCGTTTTGCTCCTTCGCGTGCTGCGGCGCGCCGGAATCGGCGAAGGCGCCGCCCTCGATCATGACGTCGTTCTGCATGTCCTGGATGATCAGCGCCGCGCGATTGCGGTCGATGGTGACGCTCTCGTTCTCGCTCATCTTCTCTCTCAGCTCATGAACGGCTCGCGGCGGCCGCGTGTCTTGGTTTTGACCCGGTAGACGGATGACGACGCCGGTACGAACAGCCAGCTCCAGGCCGGGCCGCCCCAGTGGAGGTTGCCGACGTTCTCGGGGATCTCGATGATGCCGAGATGCTCGCCCTTCGGTGAGAAGACCCAGACGCCCTTCGGCCCCGTCACCCAGACGTTGCCGTGCTCGTCGCACTTCATCCCGTCGACGAGCTCGCCGGACTCGAGGTCTCCGGTGCCGATGCCGTCGGCGAGCACACGGCCGTTCGAGATCGTCCCGTCGCCGCCGACGTCGAACACCCGGATGTGCGCGCGGTCGGTGTCGTTGATGTAGAGCAGCGACTCGTCCGGCGAGAAGCAGAGGCCGTTCGGCTGCACGAAGTCGTCCACGAGGAGCTGCGGGTCGCCACCTTCGGGCGCGAGGCGGTAGACGCCCTGGAAGTCGAGATCTTGCTCACGCTCGATCCCGAAGACCGGCATCCGGCCGTACGTCGGGTCGCTGAAGTAGATCGCGCCGGTCGAGTGGACGATCACGTCGTTCGGGCTGTTCAGCTCCTTGCCCTCGTAGTGCGTGGCGAGCACCTCGCGGCCGCTGCCCGTTCCATCGGGATCCATCCGCACGACCGAGCTCGTGACGTGCTCGCAGACGATCAGGCGGCCCTGTGCGTCAAGCGTCATCCCGTTGCCCTTGTTGCTCGGCTTGGCCACCTCGGTGACGCCGCTCTGCTCGTCCCAGCGGCGCCGCGTGTCGCCCGGCATGTCGCTGAAGAGCAGGAAGGCGCCCTCCGGGTTCCAGATCGGTCCTTCCGTGAAGGTGAAGCCGGTGCCGATCTGCTCGACCTCGGCATTCTCGTCGATCAGCTCGTGGAGCTGGTCGGACTCGGCCCGTACGCTCACCGCGCCGCTCCTTTCTGGGCGAGGTTCGTCTGCCGGACGAACCTACCACGGTCGCGGCGGCGGAGGCGCGTCAGACGGCTTCGGCGTGGATCCGTTGCTTGCTGTCGCGCAGCCGCCCGCCCGAGCGCCCGGCGCGGAGAGCCACGATCTCGGCGAGGATCGACAAGGCGGTCTCGGGCTGCGAGTCGGCGCCGACGTCGAGCCCGCACGGGCCGGAGATCCTCTCGAACTCCACTGCGTCGACGCCCTCGGCGAGCAGCTTCTCGCGCCGCCGCTCCTGGTTGCGGCGCGAGCCGAGGGCGCCGATGTAGAAGGCATCGGTCGCCAGCGCCGCCTTCAGCGCCGGGATGTCGAACTTCGCGTCGTGGGTGAGGACGAGCACCGCGGTCGCGTGGTCGGGCTGCACCTCGGCGAGCGCCTCCTCGGGCCACTCGACGATCAGCCGATCGGCGTTCGGGATCCGCTCCCGCGTCGCGAACTTGGCGCGTGCGTCCACGACGATCGTCTCCCAGCCGAGCAGGTTCGCCGCCTGGCAGAGTGCGTCGGCCGTGTCGACCGCACCGATGATCACGAGCCGCGGCGGCGGGCCGTAGACCTCGGCGAAGACACGGGCGTCGTCGAGCTCGAGGAGGCGGTTGCGCGCTGCCCGGATCAGCTCGTTCGCCTGTTCGAGCGCGGCCGGCGGGACGCCGTCGCCGACCACCTCGCCGCTCTCGAGCG
>Ga0207665_10001871_pt1 | contig 14187 bp, 12 predicted proteins | sample LARL112metaG_FD_184351 | JGI IMG/M metagenome (GOLD analysis project Ga0207665, IMG submission 184351) | Corn, switchgrass and miscanthus rhizosphere microbial communities from Kellogg Biological Station, Michigan, USA - LAR L11-2 metaG... | ecosystem: Host-associated > Plants > Roots >...
ACGAGCCGTTCAACGTCCTCGCCTTCGCGTGGGCTCCGCCAGATCGTCGCGGTCCCCGCGCGGCCCTCGAGCACGAGTTCTCCCAGCGTATTCTCGAACGTCGCTGGTCGAAGCGGCCGCCAGGTGGCAGACGGCGGATCCACGGCGGCCAGCTTCGCCAGGAGGAAGAAGATCTTCTCGGCGAAGCGAGAGCCGGTCGCCCGGACGACGCAGCGCTCCCTCGCCGAGAGCGGATTGCGAAACGGTGAACAGACGATCTGGTGAACGCTGGACGACCCGTTCGCGCCGAGATCGATCTCGCTCACCGAACTGCAGTGGACATCGCCGCCGAGAAGCAGGATCGAGGCCGGGGGAGGGGTGCTCGCCGTGCCGCCGGCGATCCTCCGCAGCCAGTCGCAGAGCTGCTCGAATGAACGGTTGAACGCTGCCCAGTGCTCGAGATCCGCGGCGCGTCTGAGCCGCTCACTGAGGCTCGCGAGCAAACGGCCCCATCCCCCGGCGCAGAGCGACTCGTTCCATGCCTGAAGATGATGGATTCCGCGCGGCAGGAACACCGGAAGGGTGCTGGCGATGATCACGTGGTCGAACGCTCCGCTCGAGTGCTCGACGATCCAGTCCCATTCCTCGTCGTCGATCATCTGCCGTCGACCGTCCGACAGCACGCGCGCCGCGCGCGAGTCCAGGACGAGCAGGCGGATGTCTCCGAAGTCGCGGTAGTAGGCCCAGCGGCTTGCGGCCGACTCACGATCCCACGTGTGGGCGAGCCGGCGAAGGAGCGGTCCCGCGTCGCGCTCGCCTTTGACGCGCGGGTACGTCGTGTCCTCCTCGAGCTCGGGCGGGGAGAGGTTGCCGAGATGCTGGTAGAGCCAGTACGCCATGAACGCGCCTGTGATCCGGCTCTGCCACCAGCTCGTTCGACGCATCTCCTCGACCCAAAGCCACGAGATGTTCCAGTCGTCGTGCACGTCGTGGTCGTCGAAGACCATGACTGTCGGCACGGTCGAGAACAGCCATCGGATGTCCGGCTCCGACCAGGATTCCCGGTAGAGGCGCGTGTACTCCTCGAAGTCGGCGATCTGCTCGCCCGGAGGCTCGCCTGTACCTCGCTTCTCGCCGATGAACGCGAGGGTCCGCGGTGAGACCTCGTCCGCGTATACCTGGTCGCCGAGGAGGAGCACCGCGTCAGGCCACTCGACGTCGCCGCGCTGGAGCTGCTTTGCATACGTCCAGAGCGCGTCGATCCCGATTGCGCGGACTTCCTGCGGCCATTCGGCGGCAAGATTCGTGGGCTGCGGATCGCCGACCCGGCACGATCCGAAGGCGAGCCGCGCGCGGCGCTCGTGGTTCCGAGTCCGCACAACAGGTCCCGGCCGTCCGTCCTCTGGAGGCCACGCGAGCTTTCCGCCGAGCCTGACCTCATATGGCGTGACGGATCCGGGACTGAGATCCTCGACGAGGAGCAGGGCGTAGTGATGTCCCTCGACGGCAAACGTCGAGGTGCGGCGTCCGAGGATCTCGACCTCGCACGGTGCGCTGGTCTCGAGCCAGAAGGTCGCACTCTCCGTCCCCGCGTAGCGGAGCATCGGGCCGAGCACGAGCTCGGGAGCGCTGTCGCCCGGTTCGCTCATCTGCACGGTCGCGCGACTAGATTTTCCGGTAACGCGCTTCCACCAACGAGAAGCAGGCGAATGCGATCAGCCCGGCGGCGACGGCGCCGAGAAGCCATGCTCCGTACGCCCCGTCGTACAGCTTCCCCAGGGCCCCGTCGAGCCCGATCGCCTCGTTTGCCTTGTAGTCGTAGGCCGCCTTGATGAGGAAGACGGCGACCAGCCCGAAGACGATCGCGCGCGCCACGTGTCCGATCGTGCCCAGCACGGTGAACGCCTTGTAGACGGGCTTCGGCATCTGGTCTGTGTTCGAGTCGGCGAGGAACTTCTTGCGGAGACCTCGAATCAGCTGATAGCAGGCGACGCCTGCCAGCACGACGCCCGCGATCGCAACGAGCCAGCGCCCGGCCGGCCAGCTGAAGACGTCACCGGCCGTCTTTTTCGCGTTTCCCTTCCCGGACGTCCCTGGGCCGGTGAGGATCTGGACCGCGACGACGCACATCGCGGCATACACGATCCCGCTCCCGAGCGCGCCGAGGCGCTCGATCCCGCGGTCGGTGCCTTCCCGGCCGTGGCCGAGAGCCGCCCGGAAGAGCCGCCAGAGCGCGTAACCACCGAGACCGGCTGCAAGCAGCGCGAGCAGCAAGTGACCGAAGCGATGCTGTTCGACCGACCTGAGAGCTCCCTGCTGGTTTGTGATCTTGCCGCCCTGCCGGGTCGCGAGCTCGAGCGCCAGCAGGCCGATGATCCCGTAGATCAGCGCACGAGCGACAAACCCGGCCCGCGAGAGGATCGCAAAGAGGCGCGAGTCGACGAATCCTTCCCCGGCCGCTCGCGCGCCGCGCACCGAGACAGACGAATCACGCTGGACCATTGACATCGTGTCTTCGCTCCTCCCTAGGGGTGCAGATCGTGATCGCCCCGGGCTGCACCTTGATCGTGAACGACTTGACCTTCTCGCGATCGCTTCCGTCGACCTCGTAGAGCACCTTCCGGTCGAGCTTGGCCTTCACCTTCGTCGCGCTCGTCGCCTGGACGAGAGGCGAGCGTTCAGCTTGGCCGACCGCCGTCCGCGCCAGCGTCCGCACCCAATCCACGACGCCGTCGGCATTGACGACGCCGATCTCGAGCCGTCCGTCGTCGGGGCGCGCATCCCCGAAGACCTCGATGCCGCCGAACAGGCGGCCGACGTTGCCGACAAGGATGCAGCTGGCGGCACCGGCGTACCAGGGAACCCCGTCCACCGCGATCTTCGCGTTGAAAGGCTTCGCGCGCAGGTTCCTGGATCCAGTCCACACGTACGCGACACGTCCGAGCCGGTCTTTCAGGCTCCCGTCGGCCTCCTGGATCATCGAGGCGTCGAATCCCGCGCCCGCCATCACGGCGAAGCGCTCGCCGTTGAACCGGCCAACGTCGAGCTTCCGACGCTCTCCCCGAAGCCCAATCGAGACAGCCTGCTCGATGTCTTGTGGGATCCCGAGGTTCGTTGCCAGGAGGTTCGCAGTCCCGGCGGGGACGATCGCGAGAGGCGTCTCCGACCCGGCAAGCGCATCGATCGAACGCTGCGCCGTGCCATCGCCGCCCCAGACGAAGAGCAGTTCGGCGCCCTCGTTCAGGACGCGCTTCACCTGCTCGGCCGCGAGCCGGCTCTTCGCGATTTCGACCCACAGCGGATCGTCCACCCCCTGGCGCCTGAGCTCGCGCCGGAGCTGAGGCAGGCCGCCGCCGAACGACTTACCGGCATGCGCGATGACCGCGACCTTTGTCACTTCGATGCGCTCCCGTGCATGGACGAGCGGAGGTCCGCGGCCCGGCTGACGAGAACCATCGCGGACAGCGCCGCGATGCCGATGAGCACTCCGCCGCCGATGTCCAGCGGGTGATGCATGCCTCGGTACATCCGCGAGAACGCGACGTAGAGGGGGATGAGCGCTGCGACCGTCCAGATGCAGATCCGCGCGGTGACGTTCGAGATTCGTGACGTGAGCAAGAGCGCGATTCCCCAGTAGACGGCGATCGAGGCCGCGGTGTGCCCCGACGGATAGCTGGCGTCCACCTGCAAGTTCTCGAGCCGGTGGACCTCGGGGCGATGACGGTGGACCACCATTGTCGTCGCGCGATAGGAGCCCGACTCGACGGCAAGGGCGAAGACGAGGAACCCGGCCAACCGCCAGTGCTTGGCCACCACCGCGATGACGGCAGCGATGCCCGCGATGATCGGCAGGACGACGCCGCCGGCCATGATCGAACCGACGAGCGAGGCCTCCGTCAGGCTGCCGGAGCGATGACCGGCGAGAAACCGAACGAGTCGCTCGTCGTCACCGGCGAGCCAATGCACCCGGAGGGCGATGTGCGTGATGAGCAGGCCGGTGAGGATCGACAGCCCGGCGATGACGAGGAATGAGACGACGACGCCGCAGACGTAGGTCCAGAACGGGTGGCGCACGCCCGGCAGGGTCGCCAGGCTGCTCCCGCGGCGCTGCTTCGCGTCCAGGACCGGGAACGACAGCAACGAAGCCCCAGCATCGGCCGCGGGCTCGCGGGCAGCGGAATAGTCCTTGGTTGTGAGGGTTTGGGTAGACAAATCGAGTGGCCCGTGTTCTGACCGGAACGCAGAGCCTCGAGAGGCATGGTTTCTTGCTCGACCGAGGAGGAAACATCGGCGCAGCGTGGGGATCCCACCTCGATTACTCGATTGCCTCTCTTCGCTGACCTGACAGCCGCGCTCGCGGCCGGAGTGCTCACCTACCTCGTGGCGCGGTGGTACGCGCACTCGAGCGCCACGCCGGCGGAGCCTTCCGTGGAAGTCGCGCGCGCGGCCGGGGAGGCGGTGAGGCAGCACGCCCGCCTGCGACGGATCGTCGTCCGGCGCCTCGACCGGACGGTCGCGACCGGCTTCCTACTGACACTCGCGTTGTCGATCACGCTTCTCTGCGGCCTGGCCCTCGGCGTTCTGGCCTTCCTGGTTCGTCGGGTTGCCTTCATCCAACGCTTCGACAACGTTGTCGCCGCATGGGGATACGCCCATCGCAGCGCGACTTCCACCAAGGGCCTGGACGCGGTCACCGAGTTGGGACGGCTCGAGATCGTGGTCGTGCTGGCACTCGCGCTCGCCGTCTTCGAGGTCATCCGGTGGCGTGAGCGCTGGTCGTTTCTCTTCTTGCTCACGGTGCTCGTCGGCATGGAGGCGATCATGCTCGGAGTCAAGGATCTCGTCGGCCGCGTTCGGCCGGCGCTCGACCCGGCGGCGGCGTCGCTCGGCCCCTCATTCCCGAGCGGACACTCCTCCACGTCGGCCGCGTTCTACGCCGCCGCTGCTCTGATTATCGGGCGCCATCTTCCACGGCGGGCGCGTCAGATCGTCGTCGCGGCGTCGGTCGCGGTCGCCGTCGCCGTCGGAGCGAGCCGCGTCCTGCTCGACCTTCACTGGCTCTCGGACGTGATCGGCGGCCTTTCACTCGGCTGGGCCTGGTTCGCACTCTGTAGCGTCGTGTTCGGTGGACGGTTGCTCAGGCCGACGGCCGGCGTCGACGTTGCGGCCGCCGAGGCTGCGGCGCCCTTGCGCCGGCTCAAGCGAGACCCTCAGCGCGCGAGGCCAGAGCTGCGAGCACCTCGGGGAAGTCACCGCTGATTCGACGGAACGTTGTCAGCGGCCGTGCTCGGCTGGAGCCAGATCGACATAAGGAAGTCCCGGATCGGAGACGAGTTCCGGATGGATGAGGAAGGCGAGTTGTTCGACGCCGTCGGCGACCCGGGGCGCCGGGCGCGCGTAGTAGGCGTTCGAGTCGACGGCCACGGCGCGGCAACCCAGCTCCGGAAGCACGGCCTCACGGGCGGCACGCGCGTGGTCGAAGCCGCAGGGCGCGATGACGACGAGCTCGGGCCGCTGCTCGAGCACGGTCTCCCACGAGGTGGGGTACGAGGTCGCGCCGGCTCGTCCCAGCACTTCGCGCCCGCCGGCGAGTGCGACCATCTCGGGGATCCAGTGGCCGGCCGCGTACGGAGGGTCGAGCCACTCGGCCAGGAAGACGGGCAGCCGCGGTGCGGCGGCGACTCGTTCGCCCACGGCGGCGATCTTTGCCGCCATTTCCTCGACCACTGCGTGGCCTTGCGCCGGCACCCCGAGCAAGTCCGCGAGCGAGAGGATGCGTTCCTCGATCTCGGCGAGCGTGTGCGCATCGAGCGCGACGACCTCCGCTTCGGTCGAGCACAGCTCGCCGACGGTGTCAGCGGAGACGGCGCAGACGGCACAGAGGTTCTGGGTCAGGATCAGGTCGGGCTCGAGCGCCTCGAGCAGCTCACGGTCGATCGCGTAGAGAGGCCGGCCGTCGCCGACGGCGTCGCGCACGGCCTGGTCGATCTCGAAGCTCGATAGCCGCGTCGTGTCGACGCGCGAAGCGGTGACGACCGGGAGCGCGCGGACCTCGGGCGGCCAGTCGCATTCCTCCGAGACGGCGACGAGTGACGAGACGAGGCCGAGCGAGGCGACGGTCTCGGTCGCGCTTGGAAGCAGGGAGCAGATCCGCATCGTTCACGCCTCTTGGCGGGCGTTCCCCGAGCATACGTCTGCGTGAGGAGGTCGAGGTCTCTCCGGATGGCTAGCTTTGGGCGGTGAGCGAGAAGGCGATAGTCACGCTGGCCCGGCAGCGCCTCGGTTTCGAACGCCTACGACCAGGGCAGCTGCGGGCGGTCGCTGCAGCCGCCGACGGGCGCGACGTCCTCGCGGTGCTGCCGACCGGCGGTGGGAAGTCGGCGATCTACGAGCTCGCAGGGCTGCTGCGAGCCGGGCCGACGGTGGTCGTCTCGCCGCTGATCGCGCTCCAGGACGACCAGCTCGCTCATCTTCGGGCGGCCGGCCTGTCCGCGATCGTCCTCAACTCGCAGCAGTCGGCGAGGGCGCGGGCCGCGGCGCTCGATGCTTCGTCCGACTCCGACAGCTTCGTCTTCCTTTCGCCCGAGCAGCTGGCGAACGCGGAGACGCGGGACGCGCTTCGCCGGTCGCAGCCCGGGCTCTTCGTCGTCGACGAGGCGCATCTGATCAGTCAGTGGGGCCACGACTTCCGCACCGACTACATGCGTCTCGGCGCGCAGGCCGATGCCCTCGGGTCGCCGGTCCGCATCGCGCTGACAGCGACGGCCGCGCTGCCAGTGCGGGATGAGATCTGCCGCCGCCTGGGCCTGCGCGATCCCGAGATCGTGATCGGCGATTTCGATCGCCCGCACATCGAGCTGTCTGCGCACGGCGTTCGCTCGGTCGAGGACAAGCACCGCGAGCTCGAGCGGGCGGCCTCGGAATTCGACGGCGCTGGGATCGTCTACGCCGCGACCCACGCGGACGCGGAGGCGGCGCGGGACGTCTTGTCGGCGGCCGGCCAGTCCGTCACGCTCTACCACGCGGGCCTCTCGAGCAGGGCCCGGCATGAGGCGATGACGGCTTTTCTGGGCGGATCCGCGCGAATCGTCGCCGCGACCGTGGCCTTCGGGATGGGAATCGACAAGCCGGACGTCCGCTGGGTGCTCCACTTCGACCCGCCCGCGTCGCTCGACGCCTATTACCAGGAGTTCGGCCGCGCGGGCCGCGACGAGCATGACGCGCGCGCACGCCTGCTCTTCAGGCCGGAGGACTTTGCAGTGGCGCGTCATCTCACCTCGCGCAGCGTTGGAGACGAGGTCGTCTTTCGCGTCGCTGAGCGCTTGGCCGCCGGCGGCGACCTCGAGGAGCTCGGCCGTCGGCAGTTGACGGCGGCACTCGTTCGTCTGGTTGACGTCGGCGCGGCTGCGTGGGAGGTCGACGGGGAGGTTCGCTGGACCGGTGCCTTGAGCGTGGCTGAGGCCCTGAGGGCATCGGCGGCCGAGACCGAGCGCGAGAACGAGGTCGAGCGCTCGAGGCTCGAGATGATGCGGCGCTACGCGGAGCACACCGGGTGCCGCCGTTCTTTCCTGCTCTCCTACTTCGGCCAGGACTACCCTGGCCCGTGCGGGAACTGCGACAACGACGAGGCGCGCGTCTCGCGGCCTGTCGCCTCCGAGCCTTTTGCCGTCGGCAGTCGCGTGAAGAGCGACCGGTGGGGGGAGGGCACCGTTCAGCGCTACGACGGCGACCAGTTGACCGTGCTGTTCGACGAGCACGGCTATCGCGACCTGCTCGTACCGCTCGTCCTCGAGCGAGGGCTGCTGCAATTGGTTTGAGCCGATAACGTCTCCAGCTTGGAACGGCCTCGGCGTGCGCTCATCTTCGATCTCGACGGCACGCTCGTGGACACGGTCTACGCGCACGTCTTCGCCTGGCAAAGCGCCTTCGCGGAGGTCGGGTTGCCGATCGACGGCTGGCGGATCCATCGCCGCGTCGGCATGAGCGGCGGGCTCTTCGCCCGTGCCGCAGCGCGCGAAATCGGCCGTCCGCTGTCCTCGGAGGAGTCGGAGGCGCTTCAGCAGAGGCACGGCGAGCTCTTCATCGAGCTGCTGCCCGAGCGGCGGCCGCTTCCCGGTGCCGTCGAGCTGCTCGCCGAGCTTCAGGCCGAGGGCGTCCCGCATGGGATCGCGACCTCGGGGCGCCGGCCGGAGATCGACTCCTCGCTGGACGCGCTCGGCGTCGGCGACGAGACCGTCGTCGTCGAGCGGGGCCACGTCGACCGGGCGAAGCCGGAGCCGGATCTCTTTCTCACTTGCGCAGAGCGAATCGGCGCCCGGCCGGCCGATTGCTACGTCGTCGGCGACGCCGTCTGGGACCTGCTCGCCGCCCGGCGTGCCGGGATGCTGAGCGTCGGCCTGCTCAGCGGCGGTTACGGCGAGGACGAGCTCACTCGTGCGGGTGCCTTTCGCGTCTACCGCGACACTGCCGAGCTTCGCGGCTCGCTGGACGAGCTCGGCGTTCTCGCCTGAACGTGTGATCTCGTTTCGGCCGCGGCGCTTTCGATCATGCTTCGGTAGCGGTCTCGCCAGTCGTCGTCGCCGCCGAGCGCCGTGCGGAGGTCGTTCTCGGCGAGCGTGATTCGGGGTGGCTCGAGGCCGGCGTGCACGCGGGCGCTGCCCCATGGCCAGGCGAGCGGATCCGTCGCCAACCCGGCCCCAACCGGGTTCAGGGCGAGGTAACGGCAGGCCGCGACGAGCTGGCGATCGCTTGTGATCTGCTTCGTCATGGCGTGAGCTCGAAAGAGGTGCGCGCTGCGGCGGTGATGGCGGTTGTGCCACCTCGCGTACTCAGTGTGCAGGTGCTTCAGCCCGAGCGAGAGCCGGGCGTCCGGGATCCACACGATCGCGTGATAGTGGCTGCCCATCAGGACGTAAGAGAGCAGGGCAAGGTCGAAATAAGCCCAGGTCGCGGCCAGGAGGTCGAGGAACTCCTCGCGGTCGCTGTCGCAAAGGAATAGGTGGCGAACGTCGCTCCCGCGAGCGGCGAGGTGGTAGATGCCTTGGTAGAGATTGCGCGGAGGCCGAGCCACGGTCCGAGCCTAGGCAGCCGCACGTTCCGATCAGGCCGGCGCAGCACTTCTGGCCCACTTTTGTGGCACTTCTGTGACGCTTCGGGGTTGACAGACCCGACCGCCTAAACCGAGTGTCGGACACCTGGCCTTAAGCGTCGCGTCTCACGCAGACGCCGGTCGGAGCGAGCTCGCGACGCCGACTTGGCCTCGCCCGCCCGAGGGTCGGTCAGGCGGGCTGCTCGCCCGCGTGGGCGAGCTCGGGAACACCCTGCGGAGCGGAAGTGCCGACGAGATCGCCGTCGCGCGCAGCCAGCGTGGTGTAGCGGCCGCCCGCGAGGATCAGATCCTCGTGCCGGCCGGTCTCGACGACCCGGCCATGGTCGAGGACGATGATCTGATCTGCATCGCGCACGGTCGAGAGCCGGTGTGCGATCGCGATCGTCGTTCGCCCCTCCGAGAGCTGGTCGAGCGCCTCCTGCACGAGCCGCTCGGTCTCGGTGTCCAGCGAGCTCGTCGCCTCGTCGAGCACGAGGATCGGCGGATTCCGGAGGATCGTCCGCGCGATCGCGATCCGCTGCTTCTCGCCGCCGGAGAACCGGTAGCCGCGCTCGCCGACGACTGTCTCGTAACCCTCCGGCAGCGCGGCGATCACATGATGGATCCGGGCGGCAGCGGCCGCAGCCTCGATCTCCTCGTCGCTCGCCTCAGGCTTCGCGAAGCGCAGGTTCTCGCGCACGGTCTCGTGGAACAGGTACGTCTCCTGCGAGACGACGCCGACCAGATTGGACAGGGCCTGGAAGGTCAGGTCACGGATATCGACACCGCCGATCGAGACGCCCCCGCGGCTCGTGTCGTAGAGCCGCGCAGCCAGATAGCCCAGCGTCGTCTTGCCGGAACCGGTTTCCCCGACGAGCGCGGTTGTCGTGCCGGCAGGCACGGTGAAGGAGACATCCTGGAGCGTCCAGTCCTCGCCGTAGCGGAACCAGACGTGGTCGAAGACGACGTCGCCGGCCTGCCCGACCGAAATCGCATCCGGCTTCTCCTCGATGTCGACCGGCTGGTCGAGGTACTCGAAGATCCGATCGAACAGCGCGAGCGAGGTCTGCACGTCCAAGCCGACGCCGAGCAGCGAGCCGATCGGGAAGAACAACCGCGTCTGGAGCGTCGTGAACGCGACCAGCAGTGGGAGCGAGACCGCCGTCGAGCCGTGCGCAAGCGCGAGCCCGCCGAACCAGTAGACAGCGGCCGGCATGATCGCGAAGCTGGTCTGGATCGAGGCCATGACCCAGCGGCCGGCCATCCGCTGGCGCACCTCGAGGTCGGCGAGCCGCAATGAGTCGGCCTCGAACCGGTCGGCCAGCTCGTCGCCCCGGCCCATCGTCTTCCCGAGCAGGATCCCCGAGACCGAGAGCGACTCCTGGACGAGGCTCGAGATGTCGGCGAGGGTCTCCTGCGTCGTCTTCGCAATCCGGCGCCGCTCATTCCCGACCCGGCGCGTGAGTAGCGCGAACAGCGGGATCAACGCGAACGCGAACAGCGCCAGCTGCCAGCTCAGCAGCAGCATGCCGACCATCGTCGCGACCACCGTCGTGACGTTGGAGGCGATCGACGTCGCCGTGCTGGTGACGACGTTCTGGACTCCGCCGATGTCGTTCGAGATCCTCGACTGCACCTCGCCGGTGCGGGTGCGCGTGAAGAAGGCGAGCGACAGGCGCTGCAGATGGCGGAAGACCGAGGCGCGGAGGTCGTGCATCACCCGCTGGCCGACCTGGTTGGAAAAAAGCGTCTGGATCACACCCAGCACCCCGGTCGCGATCGCGATCGCGATTATCCCGCCGGCGTTGATCGAGAGCGCCCTCGTGTCGTTCGCCGCAATCGCCTCGAGCACGCGCTTCAGCAGGAAGGCGGGCACGACGCCGAGCCCGGCGGAGACGACGATCAGGGCCAGCACGCCGCCGAGCCGCAGTTTGTAAGGGCCGAAGAGCCTGCCGATCCGGCGCAGATTCGCGCGCCGCACCGCCGGGTCGGCGGGGCGCTCCGGCGGCGTTTCGGCGGAGTGGAAGAACATCCCCATCGTGATTCAGAGTACGTCGCGCGCCATGCCTGATGTCAGCCGGATAGGCCAGGCAGGCCGAAAGCACAGGATCTCCGCCCTGTCCCTGAGTCGAGGGATAACGGCGCCCTGCCTCCGACCGATTTCCGAGGAGAACGCAATCACGCCCTCTCCGTGGTCCGGAGGTCTCGTTGGCTCGACGCACGCTCTCCGTTTTGGCAGTTCTGGCCCTCTCTCTGCTCGCGGCCTCGGTGGCCGACGGGCGGAGCTCGAGGTCGAATGCGTGCGGCGCCCGTGATTACTCGTATGCGGGCTTGCAGAGCGACAGCAAGGCGCACGGCGTCGGGGCGACGCTCGTTCCGCTCCAGACGCCCGCCGTCTCGGCCGGGCACGTCGGAGCCTGGATCGGCGTCGGCGGCGTCAACCTCGGTCCGAACGGCAGCGCGGAATGGCTTCAGGTTGGTTTCAGCGCCTTTCCCTCCGACCGGTTGAACCGGATCTACTACGAGGTCACAGTTCCGGGCTCAGACCCTCGCTACGTCGAGCTCGACTCGGCCGTCAAGGCGGGCGAGAAGCACACCTTCAAGGTCCTCGAGATGGCACAGCGGAAAGCCTGGTGGCGCGTCTGGCTCGACGGCAAGGCCGTTAGCCCGGCGATCCACCTCCCCGGGAGCCACGGTTCCTGGTATCCGCAGGCGATGGCCGAAAGCTGGAACGGCGGCGTCCGGGCATGCAACTCCTACCAGTACCGGTTCTCGAACGTCACGCAGGCGCATGCCGACGGCGGCGACTGGCGCCCGCTGACGCGGAGCATCTCCTTCCACGACGCCGGCTACCGGTTCGTCCAGACCTCTCGCGTCCCAAGCAGCTTCCTTGCCTCGAGCCTCGACGCAGCGCGGCCGGTCGTCACCAGCGTAAGCGAGCGTGTCCGCCGTGAGAGCGCCAGGCAGGCGGCGCTGCAGACGGTTCAGTTCACTCGATCCCGCGGAAAGTAGCGACAAGGCGGCCCCGGAGGGTCGTCGAGCTCGTTTGTCGGTCGCTCAGCGGATCGAGACGGGCGTGCCCACTGGCATCAACCGCGACAGCGCCAGGATCGACGCGTTACGCATGCGGATGCAGCCGTGCGAGATATACCCCGGGATCAGCTGAGGCTCGTTCGTGCCGTGGATTCCGACGTAGCCACCGCCGGGCCAGTCGGTCAACACTGCCGAACGGGCGCTGATACCGAAGGCGAGCGGCCCGTAGAACGGGTTGTTGAAGTTGGTCAGCTTGTCGCGGACGTAGAACTCGCCCCTCGGGGTCGGCCAATAGCTCTTGCCGACGCCGACGCGGGTCTTGAAGACGACCTTTCCGTAGCGCTGCAGCGTCGCGGTCAAAGCCCCCCGGTTGATGAAGAGGTGCGTGTGGACCGTGAAGAGCGGGCTGAGGTCGCGCTTCCGCACGAAGCCGGTCGTGTTGTTGGGCAGGATCGGCAGACGTACCCGATACCAGCTGGAAGTAGGACTGAGGTCGATCCGCGAGAGCACAAGCACGTCGTTTTGGGTGCCGTCCGTCGTTCCTGTCGGCAGGGTCGTAATCACCCTCGACGCAAGGCCCGGCTTCGCGCGCACGACCGTCCTCCTCATCAGAACGGCCCAGTGTGCGGTCTTGCCGTCCGTCAGCTTGATCGAGTGCGGATAGAGAGCATCTGTCTTCGCACCCTGCGCCTTGGCGTCTCCGCCGCGCGCCACAGAGGCGAGCGATAGCAATGCAATGGCGACTGCGCCGGCCAGTGCGATGCAAGCGAGAATTGTCCGCCGACTTTCAACGATTGGCGTGTTCACTTGTGTTCCCCCGGTCTTCGGTCGATCACTGAGCGGCGTACAAACGGCCGCGCCAGTGTAGCTTCGGCTTCGGTCGGTTTAGACGTGAAAGGAGTTCTCAGCAGAGCTTAGGAGCCGCACAAAAGCGCGGGGTCTAGATTGGCCTAGACAAACGGTTAAGACCGGCCTGGCGTCTCGGCATCGTTTCGGGCATAACTGTGCTCGTCGGCAGGAAGGGGGAGGGTGCAAGCGACTCGATCGATTGGGATCGTCGTCACGGCGGGGGCGGTTGCGCTGGCGACGGCGGGGGTGGTTCCGGCCGGCGACGGGAAGGAACAGATCAAGTTCAACCCGGCCGACCAGGCAGCCGCACGGGCGGTCGTCATCCGTCGCGCCGACCTCGGCTCGAGCGGCTGGACAGGCGGCCCGACGAAGCCCGATCTCTCCTCTGGCCCAAGGTGCGCCAACTATCACCCCAAGGTCTCCGACCTCGTGCTCACGGGCGCCGCCCGCACGACTTTTCAGAACGCCGGCTTCGCGTTCGACAGCCAGTCGAGCGTGCTGAAGACGAAGCGCATGGTCGCGCTCGACTGGAGGCGCTCGGTGCTAGCTCCTGGAGCGGTCACCTGCTTACGTCACACGATCGGCAAGGGGCTCGGCTCGAACGCGAAGGTCGTCTCGTTCAGGAAGCTCTCGTTCCCGCAGCTCGCGACCTATGCCGCGCTCTTTCGCGGCGTGATCAGCGTCAGTTCCCAGGGCACAACCGTGCGCGTTCTCACCGATCTCGTTCTGGTCGGGCGCAGCCGGACGGAGCTCACGCTCACGATCGTCGGGCCCGTCTCCGCGAAGAGCGCGCTCTCGGCGGCAGAGCGTCGCCTCGCCCGCGCGCTGATTGCACGCGCCCGCGGTTAAGGCCGGGCGGGTCGGCGCCGGTCGGCCGACCCGACCGTTCTTCCGCCGGCGGCGCGGAAACCCGAAGCGTTCGCTATTCGTTCCACTCCAATGGGTCGTTTTCGCATCGCAGCCCTCGTCTCTGCCTGCCTGCTGCTCGTGGCCTGCGGCGGGACGACGAAGCAGTCGATCCGGGGCGCGACCGCGAACCGCCTGGCGAGCGCGAGCCACGCCGTGGCGTTGGCCCTTCAGCGCGGAGATTCATGTGGAGCGGCGACCAAGGCGCGGGCGCTTCGACGGCAGGTCGCCGGAGCGATCGCCTCGGGCGCAATCCCCAGCTCCCTGGCCGCCTCTGCGCGGACGACGTCGTCGCACCTTGCTTCCTCGATCGTGTGCACGCCCGCGCCTCC